>Ga0307375_10006630_pt1 | contig 10673 bp, 10 predicted proteins | sample TR1MG_FD_202531 | JGI IMG/M metagenome (GOLD analysis project Ga0307375, IMG submission 202531) | Soil microbial communities from Risofladan, Vaasa, Finland - TR-1 | ecosystem: Environmental > Terrestrial > Soil > Coastal area > Acid sulfate soil | place: Finland: Risofladan, Vaasa | collected...
TGGCGCAGCAGCGCGGCCTGATTGAGCCGGCCGAGGCCAAGGCCTATTGCGCCGCGGTCAACGCGACTGCCGTGTTCCCGCCGCCCTAGGGCTTAGCCCGCTCCCAAGCCTGCCCCCTGGGCGCCACACAGGCCGAAGCAACTACACGGCGACCCGCTCTAGGCGCTCATCCTGGTAGACAGGCCGCCGGCCCGAGCCCGGCCAGCTTCCTGCCCCTCCGTACAGGCGGCCAAGGCCGGGCTCGGCGCATGTCCGGGTCCGGGCAACCGGAAACTTCCGCGATGCCGAGGTACTAGGTGAGGCCGGGCTGATCCCCCAGCACTGTGTCGAGGGTGACCGGGCGGTATTCGTCCCCACGGTCCCGCCTGGTTCCCCTCGCAACCCGACCGTGGGGACGGTGATCGCGGTTATGACCGCCAGCAGGAAGCAAGCCGCCCGTAGTGGCGGTGATCATCCCTTTGGCGACGGCAAGCCCCTGCGCGGGGACATCGCGGCCATCACCTGGGGCGGGGCGTCCTGGGCGCATCTCGGCCCTCGCGAGTCGGCACGGATGTCTGTCGTTACCTCGCTGGTGAGCAGCGGCTGGAGCGGCACGGAGATCGTCCGGCAGCTTGACCGGGCCACGGATCTGTACGCGGACATCAGCGACGGTGTCAGATCATGAGTCGTGCATGTCGCCGGACCCGCTGGATACCTACAGCAAGCCCTGCGAGCGGCACGGGCGGATGCACTGGGATGTATCGCAGGCGCAGGAGTTCATCGCGGCGTTCCCGGTCAACATGGAGGCTCAGGACGCACGGGAGTTCATCGCCGCGGCGGCAGCGGAGTCTCAGGAGCGCGGCGACCCGGAGTGGCGCGGGGCGGCCGGGCGCACCAACGTCAAGGTGTTCTCAGCGGCCTGCGCGCTGCTGGCGGCGGACGGGCGGATTCACGGGCTGGCAACGTCGCGGGCGGTCGGCCTGGAGGCGGGCTGCGACGCAAAGACGGCATCGGCGGCCCTGGTTCGGATTGCTGCGGCGGGCTGGCTCTCACTGCTGGAGATCACGCGGCGGGGGGACGGGCGGCGGGTCATCGTCAGGGTTCCGGGGAGTGTGTTGCAGAGTTCCCCATCATCCCTGGTCTCCGGATATAGCGATGGAGAGGTCAGTGCTCACGAAACGTGGATACGGCTTGGTGATGCGGCGAGGGCGGTGTACGGGTCGCTGACGGAGAATCCGAGAGGCGGAACGGAGATCGCGGCAGCGGCGAGGGTGGCACGGTCCACGGCGTGGCGGCAGCTCCCCCGGCTGGAGGCGGCAGGGCTGGCTCTGCGAGCTGGAGGGGGCCGGTGGGTGCGCGGCCAGGCAACAGCGGACGCGACAGCCTCAGCGGCGGGCTGGGAGCCGCGCGGGATCACTGTGGCCAGGCAGCGTCGGTGGGCATCGGAGCCTGAGGCGCAGAGGCTGTGGCTCCGGGAGCACCGACGCCGGTATACGGGCCGGTCCGAGAACATCGGCAGGACCCTGGTTGGCCCGGAGAAGTTCGATGAGGTTCTCAGGCAGCCAGACGGGGATGCGGCAGTTCCGGGAGGTAGTGATTCACATGGGCGACGTGGTCCTGCGGGAGATGAAGGCTATTAGCAGCGACGAGCCGGAACCGCTGCCGTGCAGCCACGGGCAGATGGTGGAGCGGTCGGGGTTCAGCCGGAGCACGGGCAAGCCCTGGCGGGGGATGTTCTGCCCGGAGAAGGTCAGGGGCTGCAAGGCGGTCTGGCTGGAGGCCACGGCGGCGGAACCGGAGCGGGACTGCGTGCACGGGCGGCGGCTGGAGCGCTCGGGACGGAACCGCCGGACGGGAGCACCGTGGCGCGGGCTGTTCTGCGCGAGGGAGATGTGCGAGCCGTCCTGGCTGAGCCCGTCTGCCCCGGTGCAGGTCACGGACGAGACGTTCGCGTCGGCGTACCGGACGGCGGCCGGGATGGTGCTCGCGCACCAGGACGGCGACCTTGAACGGGTGATTGACATCCTCGACGGGCTGGAGGCGCTGGAGGTCATCGCGGTGGCCGACCGGCTGGCCACGATGGTTGCGCAGTCTGAGACGCGGCAGCAGTCGTATGAGCGTGCGATGCGGGCGGCCTGATGAGAAAGCGAGATCAGGAAGCCAGTTGACGGAGACGTATTTGAAGTAGATGTATGGCGAATGATCGGCGCCCTGATTAAAGGGGGCGAGGGCGGCAGCCAGCACCGGAAGTAGCCGACGACTCTGCGTATCTCAGCTAGTCCAGCTGTCCAGCTAGTACAATTCAGGTATGGACATGGGCGAGCTTCTGAAACAACCGCTAGCGATAATGTCTCATTGCTTACCGGCATCATTCACGCTCAGACAACTGGCGACATTGATGTACTCCAGACTCTGGGGTCAGAGATTCTGTTCGGGGATTATGATCCGCCGTCAGGAATGATCCAGCGGTGGACCCGGCGGTGCTGGCGCAGCAGGCGCGCTAACAACGGCGAGCTGCTCCGCGCGCTCATCCTGATCCTGATGTCCACCCGCGCGATGGGCGTGATGGCCGCCGGGCAGGGCGCTGGTGCGAGAGAGATCGGCCTGTTCCTCCAGGCGCTGGAGAATCACCAGGCAGGTAAGTCGTCGTGATCTACGTAGATCCTGAAGAATTGCGTGCGTTCCACCAGGCTCGTCAATGGTGGGATGGCGCGCGGGAAGCAATCCGCTGCAATAACGCACCAGATCTGATCGCCTTGTCTCGAGATGAGCACGCCTCCCAGCTCTCCTTCGCATTGCACGATCACGGCCACGCACTCCGGGATGTCATCAGATACGACCTGGCCGCCGACGCGTCCACTCTGGGATACGTCACCAAACTCCGCGAGCTGGCAGCGGGTGATCCCGAGGACGGCCAGACCGGAGCTGCTCAGGCCGCGCTGGACCTGATGCCGGCCAGCGAGCTGCACAAGGCGGCGGTGGCCGGCGAGATCCTCGCTACCGTGGCCGCAGCGTACGACCAGGCGGACGACATGCTTGCCCTGACCAGCAGCGACGAGGACATCGAGCCGCAGATGCCAACGTTCCGGGTAGCTCACCGGATGATGTCGGATGCCGGCGTGCGGCAGAGGCTAGGCGTCCATGGTGCGATCCGAGGCAAGCTCCCCAAGGCGGACGGCAGCAGCCGGTCAGCCCCAGCTATCCCCGAGGACGACGCTGAGGGCAATCCTCCCGCCCTGGACGCCAAGGGTGCCAGTAACCAACCACCGACGCGGCGCAGGCGTCCCAAGCGTCTGCTCAAGCCCCAGACAAAGAAGCGCGGCCGGTAGACGCCCCAAAGTTCCCTTGATGCCGATGCCAGGATCATGGGACGACGTGTACACATCCGGGTTGGCGCGCGAGCGTTCCGGCGTGACATGGTCGAGCTGCTCGATAGCCGCCGCAAGAACGCCAAGGTGCGCGCCGTCGTCGTGCGATCCCTCGAAGATGGCAAGGAGCTTGAGCACGTTGGGTGAGATCATTAACAGCCTTCGCGGCGACAAGAGCATCGCTCACCCGACTACGGGGGCGGCAGCCATCCGGCACCGGGAGAAGCAGGCGCGCACCGACGCGCTAGAAGCCCTGATCGTCCTGGTCGGCCGCATCCCCGGTCCTGATTCCTTTGTCGCTCAGGTGGCAAAGATGCACGGACTTCAGCGCGCCATTGATTGCGCCGAGGTTCATCACCAGAACGCGGACGTGATCCGGGACCGGCAGGCTATCGCCCAGCGACGGCAGGCAGAGGCTGATCGCCTGGCCAGCCTCCCACCGGGCACGATCCTCGGCCCGCCGGGGCACTACAAAGACGAAGAAGAGATCAAGGCACCGGTGCAGCGGTCGGTGCTATCCAGCAACCCGGCGGCCTATAACGCCGACCGAGCAAGGAGTCAGCCATGACCATGATCCGTCCCAAGATCATGAACGGTGAGGTCATCAACCATGGTGTCGTCCAGGAGGCGCTGGACGCTTTCGCAAAGGAGTTCGGCCTTTCTGCCAAAGCCGCACACCAGCGCTGCCTTGAGCACGCGGGAGATCGGTCAACTGAGGGTTGGGTTGCCGGTATCCAGCATGCGACCAGTCAGCTCAGGATGGCCGGCCAGATGCCGGCCCCCGTGCTCGGCCAGAGCTGGCTGGCAAGCGAGATGGACGCCTACGCAGCCAAGCATCCCGGTGTGGACGCGGCGGGTAACCGCCTCTGCCTGACCGCGAGCAACGGCTCACGCCCGCAGCCTGACGCAACGGCAGTGGCAGCCGCCGCAGCAGAAGCCAACCGGATCGCCTTGACCAACCATCAGCCGAACGGCCGCATGAAGTTCGACCTTCAGCGCGTGGCAGCGTCGAGCATGACGCCCGCGTCCGTGGCGCTCAGTGAGGCCCGGCTCTACGACGACTCCAGCGAGCTGCTGCTGCTGACCGAAACCACGTCGGCGGACGTGGACGCGGAGCTGCTTCGGCTGGCCACGCAGGACAAGATGGCCAAGTACCTCAACCTGGCCCAGGGCGGCCCGAGCCGTACCGACACGATCGACGCCGGCCTCCCGGCAGTGTCCGACCTGGTTCAGCAGACCCTGCCCCCGAACCAGGGCTACACGGGTGCCGTCTTCAGCGACCGGGCCATGGCCGAGTTCAATGCACTGCCCGACGAGGAGGCCCAGCTAACCCAGGCCGAGCTGAATGCAGCCGGCCGGGCCAGCGGTCCCCACCAGGCGGCCGGCCACTTGCTACGTGCGATGCGCGCGGCCTGTCAGACCAAGCACTTGAAGCATGAACTCAGCCTCCGCGCACACGCCGCCGTGGACGCTGCCGTGTCCGGCATCCCCAGCACGGCCGACGCCACCACGCAGAGCGCTGCCGGGTACAAGGTCCAGGACGAGGTAGACCGGCTGTCGAAATCGGCCTCAGCGCCCGCGCGAGGGAACACGACCGGCAACCTGTCAACCGCGCCCAAGTCGCAGGCGCAGCGCACAGCCGAGACCCGCGCGGCCAGGCCCGGCTACTCGAACGATCCGGCGCGCGGAGGCTTCGGCTTCTGAGGCTTCGAGCCAACCGCGCTCGATTCATTGGAGTGTGTGGACCTTGAGTGACGCCGAGCTTGAAACGCTGACGCCTGACGAGCTGGCGGAGCTGCACCACCACGAGATTGAAGTGGCACGGCTCCAGCTCGCAGCGTGTGAAAGGCGCAAGGAGATCGCGCTTCGGAGGTTCCGCGCGGCCAAGCAGGCAAGCAAGAAGGACAGAGCGTGAACCAGGCCCCGGCGGGGACATGGGCCGAGGTTGATGGTCTCTGGCTTAGCTAAGTGCGGCGGCGTCGCCTCCTTCGGATGATGTAGCTAAACCAAGGTGCCCTGGCCTTCAGCTGACTCGGCGGGACGCAAGCTGGTGTAGCTGTACTGCGGCTTGCGGTCCTGGGCACTGATGGGCCAGCGGGTTCCGGCCTGGCGCAGGTCATCCATCGACAGCATCCCGCCTGCGACCACGCGAGCCAGGAGGTCAGCCTGGGCGGGCTCAAGCTCCACCAGGCGGGTGAGGACGGTGAGCAGGTCGATGGCCTCGGTGGTCCAGTCAGGGTCCCATGCGGTCGGGTAGAGGCGGTCGAGGGGGGATACCCGGCGTCCGCCGGGGTCCTTCTTGCGGTAGTCGAACCATGCCTTGAAGATGTTCCGGCCGCCTACCGTGTACTGGATTACCTCTGGCCGGACGGGGGCGAATTCCCCGACGCCTACCGCCAGGGCGGAGCGGGCCGGGTCGTAGGCGGTGGACTCGGGCATGGACGTGATCGGCTTGGTGCAGAGCGGCTGCCGGCTGTCGCCGGCGGGCAGCCGGACGTTGCCGCGAGGACGGCCCGGTCCCGTGAAGGATTCCCCGTATCCGTTGAGCCAGATGACCTGCTGGCCGAGTTCGACTGCCTCTGCCCACAGGTCCGGGTCAGCGGTGAAGGGGACGCGAATTCCGGGCGTGGTCAGCTCGTCGGTGAAGGTCTGCGTGTACGCCGGATGGGCTGTGATCCCGGCGATGTAGGCGAGGACGTCAGAGTCGGTGATTGGCCGCGCGAGCACGGTGCTCAGCGCGGAGGTCAGTCCTGGGGCTATGTTCGGCGTCCCGTCCGGGTGCAGGTAGGGCAATGCCCGGCCGCCCCCGCTGCCCTTGAAGTGGTCGAAATCTGGGATTAGTGCCGAGAAGATCAGGCCGGGGCCGTCGCTGATCGGCTTGGAGTGCATCTCGACCACGAAGACCTGGCCGGGAATGCGGGCGGCCCACAGGTCGCGGCGGGGCATGTCCATCAGCCGGCTATCGGGCAGAGCCCACTGGCGGTCGAAGGACCGGTAGCCGACGCGGACGGGGCGCGGCTGGGTGGCGAGGTCGGATCGTAGCGGCCCAGCGGAGGCCCGGTGAGCGTCGCTTCCGGGCAGCGGTTCCTTGCCCTTGTCCATTGTGGCGTCGCGGCCCTCCTTGAACAGCTCGGACTGGACCTGCGGGTTGGCCTCGCCCATCAGGGCATTCCACCGCCTGCGCAGCGTCTCCGCGCTGGGGCCGTAGACCCACGTGCGGGTCGGGAACACTCCGGGTGAGTACCAGGGCATCAGGTCAGACAAGGCCGGGTAGGTGTCCCAGCCGCCGGCGGCGGCTGGGGTGAGCGGCTCGGTCCAGCCGCTGCGTGCGTCCCGCCAGTCCTCGTCGTCCAGCCCGATGGCCGCCAGGGCGGCGAACTTGTCTGCCTGCCGGCCGCTGACCGCCCGGTAGCGGATAGTGGCAGGCACCTGGTCGCTGGTATCGGGTGTACGCAGAAAGAGTCCGATGGCCAGGGGCTGGCGGACGCCGGGGAAGATCCGCGTTGGCACGTCCGGAGTCTGGCCCTCGGGGGTCAGGTCGATGATCCAGCCGTCCGAGGCGTGGCGGCGCAAGTACTCTCGCATGCCCGTGAACGGCCGGCCGGTGAGGTAGCCGGAGGTGGAGATGAAGCAGACGATGCCCGCGTCGCCGTCCGGCTGGGAGACCGTGGATTCCCAGACTTTCCAGGTCGCCCAGCGCCAGAAGTAGATGTACAGGTTCTTCAGCTTGGCCTTGAACCGTCCCGCGCCGGCGACGTAGAAGTCTTCGAGGATCGCGCGTGTCTGCTTGCTGTGCTCCTGGCCGCCGTGCTCGACCCAGCCGCCCTCTCCCACAGCGAGTTCCTTATAGGGCGGGTTTCCGATCACCACCGTGACGTTGGCGCTGGCCTTGACCTTGTTGGCCTTGCGGCGGGAGTCGGCGATGAGCTGGAGCCCTGACCCCATCTGGGTTTGCGCTGCATGCGGGTCATCCAGGGTGTCGGTGACATACAGGTGCATGCCGCCCGGCGGTGCAGTAGCGCTATGGGATGCCAGCATGTCCGCTGTCCGCAGCTCGGCCACGGCGAAGGGTCCCATCTGCAACTCGAAGCCTACGAGGCGCTCGGCCGCCTTGGTAACTGCCCCTGCCACCGCTCCGGGGCCGTCGTCCCTTTCTGCGTCGCGGGCGACACGTTCCAGGATCGTGTGCAGGTAGGTGCCGGTGCCCATCGCCGGGTCAACCGTGAGAACCTCCGGGTCCCGGAATCCCGTCTTCTTGCCCAGCCGGGTGACCAGTACCTCCTCGGCCAGGCGGACCATCTGCTCCACGACCTCGCGCGGGGTGTAGTACGACCCCGATTTCTTGCGCAGGTCGTTGTCGTACAGGTCCAGGAAGTGCTCGTACAGGTGAAGGTAGGTGTCGCGCCCGCTGCGCACGCGGACCCAGTTCACCGCGCCGACCACGCGGACAAGGAGGTCCAGGGTGACCTTGAAGTCCGCTGCCACGTCGTTGGTGAGCAGTTGCAGGGCCTTGCCCATCAGGGAATGCTCGTGCCCGAGGGCCGCCCCGATCTGATGCAGAGGCTGCCCCGCAACGTCTATCCCTTCCGTGCGCGCCAGCAGCAGCGCGAAGGTGACGGTCTGGGCGTACCCGTCTGCGAAAGTGGCGTCACTGGCGTGCGGGAACAGCAGGGCACGCCAGTCGCTGGCCAGGCCGGTAAACGGCTGCTGCGCGTAATCGGCGGCGCCGGTCGCCACGGCCTTGTTCTCGGCGGCGAGCTGGTCGATGACCTCCCCTCGCAGAAGCCTGGTCAGCGGTGCCACCGCCCGCACCAGCGCGCCCACCGACGTGATCGGTGCAGGCTTCCAGCGGAGGAAGTCGGTCAGCAGGCTCTCCAGCCCGGAGGATGCCAGCAGATTCGATCCGGCCGTGGACAGGTCCCCGCCCTCAAGGACCACGGGGTCGGCCAGCAGTTCGCCGTCCCGGTACAGCCGCCAGTGGGTGCCGTTGGTGTAGATCAGGTTCGGCAGATCGCGCTGGCGCTCCCACTGGAGCTTGTCGTGCCCGCTGAACCTTTCCGGGTCCAGGACGTGCCCAGGCGCCTTGACCTCGACGTATCCGCTGATCGCCCCGGCGATGCTCACTCCGTAGTCAGGACGGACCCGGCGCTCGGAATCGCGTACCTCATCGTGGAAGACCGCAGGGCGGCCAATGCCAGCCCCGACAGTCCGCAGCAAGGCTTCCAGCGGTGCCCTGATGGCTGCCTCCCGGTCGCCCGGGCCGGCCAGCTTCAGCTTGCAGTCCTCACCGAACACACTCACAGCTTTCCGCAACCAGGCCGGGGCCTCGGCTCCCACGGGGCAACCTCCTGTGCGGACGAAGACAACGATGCGAGAGCACTTTATCCGGGAGGTCGCAGATCATGGCATTCCCGCGCGGCCGAGGGCGCGGCGGTACCAGATAGCAATTCGGCGGGGTCCGATCCGCCGGCTGCGAGACGGTGGCTTCGGTTACTCTCCGGAGTCCGCCTCGCCCAGCGCCAGCCGGGCGCGCTGATACCACTCGATCGGCACGAGAACGGCAACAGGCCGCTTCCATCGTTCGATCGTGACGTGGGCGTCGCGCCGCTCTACATCATCGAGCACGCTCCGAAAATCGTGCCGGGCTGCTGCACTGTCCACGCGGATCTCCCTCATGTCTCATAGGCTACGGTGTTCTGACGACTTGTACAACTTGTCAACATGAGCTAAGTTAGATGATGTACAAGATGTCACAATGAGGGGACTCAAGTCATAACCACCAGGCAAGAGATACGGCCCGGTGACTTCGTGAGCTACACCGACAGTCGCGGCCTGGAGAAGACGGCGCTCGTGACGGCCACGCCAGACACGGTGACTCCCGGTCACCACGTGCCTGAACTGGAAGCCACGGAGCTGCACCTGACGGTGTTCAGCCCTAGTGGTAGCGCCTACCCGCGCCAAAACGTCATCCGCGCCGAGACGCCGCTGGAGGGCCCGGGCTCCTGGGCTCCGCGCTAAGAACGTGGCGGGCCGGCCCAGACAGGCAAGCGGCCGGATTGATCGGTCCATCCAGGTACACGGCCGGCCCGCCGCCCCAAAGCCAAACAGAACGACGGACGGGCCTTAGCCGGTAGCCCGACATGACATCTGCCCGCTGGAGCCGGCAGGCCGGCGGAGAGCAGCAGAGCAGCGCGGCGAAACAGGGCGTGCCAGGGACAGCCGGACAACAACGCTGTAGAGCGCAGGCCGCACGGGGTGCCGGAACTGTGGCGGTGACCTGGTATCTCTTGCCCTCATGCTGCTCGAACAGCGACAGCTGCGCGCCGGGGGCGGGATTCTCCCGGCGGATCATCAGGATCCGCATGTCCGCAGGCTAGGCGGGCAGGCGGTCCCCGCCCGCGGAGCGGCGCAGCAGCCCGGTCAGCTCGGCGGCCTGCGCGTCCGGCCGGGGTGTCCCGTCCGCGTCAGGCGCCAGGGTCCGCGCCGTCTCCGGCAGCCGGGGCAGGACATCGCGGATCCGCTCGTCGAAGTCGAACCCGACGGAGTAATGCACCTGGAAGCCGCGGCTTGGCCGCTCTGGACGTTGACGACGTGGACATCAAGGCGCAGACGATCACCGTCAAGCATGGGAAGTGCGACCGGGCCAGGGTGACGGTGTTCGGCCCGGAGGCTGCCCAAGCGCTCGTGCGGTACCTGCGGGCCAGGACGATGCGGGCACACGAGACACAGCCTGCACTGTTTGTTTCACGGACTGGAGCGCGGCTAGCGCTCAAACCGGCGGAGCCCTGACGCGAGCAGCGTCTCGATGATCGCCGTGTTCCGCGCGTCCTCGAACCCGCGTCCCGAGCACACCTTGAGGATTGCGGAGATCTCGTCCGGCGACAGCACCGGTACCTCGGTCGTGACCGTCTTCGGCGCGGGGATGCGGGACATCGGGTTGACGGGAGCCTTGGTGATCGTGCCGGCGGGGTCGAACTCGCTGTTGTCCTCGACCCAGAATGTCCAGAAGGCCCGGATGTCCTGGTAGACGCTGGTGTAGCCGTTGCCCTGACGGTCCTTCCGCTGCTTGTTGAGATAGAGCTGCAGCCACGGCCGGGTGACCTGGCTGGGATCGTTCAGCCCGTCATGGATGGCGTGCTTGGCCATGATGTTGAAGTTGCATCGCCTGTTCCTGATCGTGCTGCTTGAGCGGTGCAGAGTCTGCATCTGCAGCTCGAACAGGTCCCAGGCGTACGCCCAGGCACTGCTTATGTCCACTTGCGGTGTAGGTACCATCGTGACTCTCCCGCGCGGGTTACGCGCTGTAGCCGTAACTTCTGTCACGAC
>Ga0307375_10006634_pt1 | contig 10671 bp, 14 predicted proteins | sample TR1MG_FD_202531 | JGI IMG/M metagenome (GOLD analysis project Ga0307375, IMG submission 202531) | Soil microbial communities from Risofladan, Vaasa, Finland - TR-1 | ecosystem: Environmental > Terrestrial > Soil > Coastal area > Acid sulfate soil | place: Finland: Risofladan, Vaasa | collected...
CGGCCGGGAAGATACCGATCTGTGGGAAAACTGGTATAAGGTAGGTGGAGGAAGTGGTGGTCCTTATATTTCCGGTCATATCACAAAGTTCTTTCCTTATCTAAAAAACGGGCAGGATGGAAATAAGTGCTCAGAAAGAAATGGGTTTCGTGAGGGTGGATTTATGAGTGGCCTTACTTCGGATGAATTACCTTCCTCATTATGTCAGGTACCTTTTATATGGGAATACTTTAAGCAGGAATTCGATATGTTTTTTATTTCTGGGTTCGTAGGTATTACCCAGGATAAGCAAACCATGGCAGTACGTCCGAAAATAGGTTGGGCTGTAATGGATAAGGATGCTCCCAATGATAAGAACTTTTTTCGGGTTTGTGAAGTCTGTAAAAAGGAAAAGCCATGGCAGGAAATAGTAGGTGCTCGTGATACTGTAGAAGATAGTGAGTATAAAAAGCCCATTTGCTGTGATTGCTATTATGATCTTCCGGAAGAAAAACAAAAAGAATTTTACGAGTACAAATGGTAACGGCTGTTATAATAGTTCTTACGATTATTGGATTAGGGATATGGATGGGCCTTTCAAAATGGTATGATCGATTTATGACCTGTATATTCAATAAATTTTATGGAGATAGATATTATGAGTAAAGCTGTCGTAGTAGCAAAATGTGTTTCCTGTGGACATAAGAAGGAGATAGGGGCTGGAGAAGTTGGTTCAAGTGATGTTCCAACGTGTCCGAAATGTTACATGCCTATGGTAGCTGACAAAGCGGTCATTAAAAAATAGCCATGCATTATAGAGGGTTACTATTTTACAAAAGATTTGGTTATGATCCTTGTAAGCGGTATTATCATGTATTACGCATAGAAATCTTTTTTCCTTTTGTAACATTTAGTAGAATTGAGAATATAACTTGGGACCTGAATCTTTTATTTAGAAGATTAGATATGCAATTGACCCTCCAAAAAGGCTTAGATGAATTTCACACCAAAATAGGATTAAAATAATGGATTTTTTATTGATTATTGCAATATGTATTGTGTCTATCATAGTATTATCTTGTGGTTCTTATGTTCTTAATGGGAGATTGTTCCGTATAAAATTCCTGGAAGAACGCTTCTATTGTAAGATAGGGTGGCATTCCCATAGCTATGATAATGTGCATTATCATCCTGATGATCCATTGAAGTTTCAGGAATATGCGAAATGTCAATGGTGTGGATATGAGGGTATGATAGACAGCCAGGGAAATTTGTTCTAATGAAGATTGACATTCATAAAAAGGATCTATGGTGGCTCCGGGAAGCCCTTAATAAGTCTATTGATTATATGGAAAGTCAACCTAATCCTTCAGCTTTTGCCCGGACACCAGAAGTTGCCCGAAAAGTGAACAGGAAGGTCACAAGAGCTATTAAGAAGGCCTTCGGACATAAGATGGATATTGGTGATAATCAGAAGAATTATGAATAATGGGGAATGTGATGAGCTTAGAATTAATTTATGCCACGGATCTTCATGGGGACATAAAGAAGTATGAGGATGTATTTGCTTATGCTAATAGATACGATATAAAGCTTATACATCTTGGAGCAGATTTATTGCCTAAAGGCGAAGGTATGCTGAAGGCTCAGAAAAAATTCATTAAAGGGTATCTGAAGAATTTTTATGTCAGATGCCATAATGAAGGTATCAAGGTTCTGGCTTTTTTTGGTAATGATGATATCTATACTCGTAAGAAATATTTTATTCAAAGTATCGGTGAATACGGGGATCTCCTTGATGAAGTGCCTTTTAAAAAGAAAGGCTATTCATTCAAAGCTTATGGTTATGTTCCTGACCACCCTTTTGGACTTAAAAATGGTGTGAAGCTGGATAACAAATTTTCTAAACCATCAGAGTTGTATCCAAGGATAATTCCTACAACTTATGAAGGAAAGATATATAGGGTGAAGAAGTTAACTGATCCTGTAGATGTAAATGAAAAGGGTGTTTATACGATAGATGATCTCAGTGAGTATTTTAAGAAAAAGGGCACCATAGAGGATGACTTAAAAAATATTCGAATAGGTAAGAAAACTGTCATGGCTATTCATACTCCTCCCAGTCACGTTAATCTGGATGTATGCCCGGGTTTCCGGAGAGTGGGATCTGACTCAGTATTACATTTCATAGAAAAAAAGCAGCCTTTATGCGTTCTCTCAGGCCACATCCATAGGTGTGTAGAAATGGGGGAGTGGAAGACCTATATAGGTAAAACTTTGGTCATTCAACCGGGACAGGCTGACAAACAGACTACTATGGTTCATGTTGAAGTGGAAGATAATTATGTTGATGCTCAGATAGTGGTGGGTGTGAAATTTGATTGGGTTTAAAGATCTCAAGAGAGGTGATTTGTATAAAGTTACTTTTTCTTTTGAGAGATATACAGGATACTATGATAATGCACTATCCCCCCGAGTTCGTATAATAGAAGGTCGGGGAAATTATTTTGTAGCACTGTTTAGAGGATTTACAATAGATGTATTGTATAAAGGAACACCTATATGGGATGTAGTAGCAGCTCCAATGAAATTTGAAGGGTCTCCTGAAATAGCATGGGGATATATCAAAAAATAGAATTTTTTAATAAAGAAGATTTACCTTTGTATGTTAATAATTATACAACGGTATTTTTTCACAAAATAATGATAGGAGAATATGAATATGAATGAAAAAAAGGAAGAAGAAAAAAAGAAAGAAGCTATGTCTTTTAGTGAATTTCAGGAGGATGAAGTAGCGTCCTATTTCTCAAAAATAATGTTAGGAGAGAGTGATAAAGTTCATCAAGGGCTTGTTTTAGATTTCCTTCAAATGTTCACGGTAATGTTCTATAATGTCTTTGAGGCATTTATGGAGGATTTATATAAGGATAAAGATTCAGCTTATAAGGAAATTACTAGAGAGTTTCCTGATTATGTGGTAGGATTATGGCTGGAGAGAATAAAAAAACAGACTGAAAAAGATCTTAAAGAATATGATAAATATACGGGATCGACTGATACAGGGAAGCTTATGGGTAACCTCTTTGGTAATATGCTCGGGATAAAAGAGAAATTGGAGAGTTATTTACAGAAAGCTGATAAAGTAGGTGAGATGTTTCGAGAATCTCTTAAAAGCGGAAGGACAATCAAAAAGGATGTGTGATAAAAATAAAGAGTTCTGGGAAACGAATCATAAAACAAATAATCGGTATTGGTTAACTGATTCAGAACCGGATTATGTTTATAAATTACACGATTTAAATACCATGCTAATGATACTTACTCAAAATATACTTGAAGTTGGTGTGGGTACCGGTAGATCTATAATTAGATTGGCTGAAATAGGGCATCAGGTTTATGCTGTTGATATCTCGGATTCAGCTCTGGAAAAAATAAAGTGCTTTGCTACAGCTATTCAAATTCATGAGGGGCATGTGTGGCCTAAGAATAAGATAGATATAGCTCTTTGCCATCTGGTATTCCAACATTGTGATGATAATGATTTCCGGTACATAATCCGGAAGGTCTTAGAGAGTCTAGCGCCTGATGGCTTCTTCTCTTTTCAATCTGCGGATGCTGAGGAGCATAAATTGGGTGAAAGTTGCCGACAGTTTATGGCAGAGGGTCATATATTCTTCAGGTCGAAAGATACAGTAATAAAGGTTGTTGAAGAGGCCTGTGGAAAAATAGTTAGTATATCAGAAGACATTGTACATCCTAATGAATGGGATATTGTCTGGAATATTTTTAGAGTGAGGAGAGCATAGTATGAAGTGTCATAAATGTGGCCATGAAATGGAGCAGGATAAATCCGGATTTAATTGTGATCATTGTGAAATGTATTTCGTTAATCGATATATGTATGAGGTCATTCTTGATTATGATCTTTCTGGAATACCTCAAGATGTCCTTGACAAGGGATTTGCTGAATTTCTTGAATCAGAAAAAAAGTTAGAAGAAGACACAGTAAAATAGTAAAGAGCTTGGTATAATATATAAGACTTTTAGTCTATAATTGCCTTTAGAAAAATAAAATTAGAAAGTTATTGACAAGGTTCAATTTATTTAGTATTATATAGGGGTCATAAAAATTATTACATGAATTTAAAGGAAAATTTATAATGACCCAGTTAAATACCTTAGACACAAACACAAATTTGAGGCGATTGCCAATAGCGGCAGATAGCTTTAAATGCCTGTGTTTATCCTTTAGTATGCTCTATTCAATTAGAAAGCATTCAAGGGTGAGGTCTATGGTAAACTGAAACTAAGAATCATAAAATCAGAATAAGCCAAAGGCCTCACCTCGAAAGAAGTGAGGCCTTTTTTTGTTGTTTAACTCTATCGGAAAGGACAGTCAAAATATGGACAAAGATGGTTTTATAGACTTTACAAATGGCTGTCTAGCTGAGATGGATTAGCGCTCGGACTGAAAATCCAGAGAGGGCAGTTCGATACTGCCGGCAGCCACCATGCCGCTTTAGCTCAGTCGGTAGAGCAGAGGACTGAAAATCCTCGTGTCCGCAGTTCAATTCTGCGAGGCGGCACCAAATGCGATCATGGTGAAATTGGTAGACACGCTACTTTCAGGAGGTAGTCCGGGAATCTCCGGGTGTCGGTTCAAGTCCGACTGATCGCACCATTAATGGACGTATAGCCAAGTTCGGTTACGGCACTGCTCTGATAAGGCAGGATGCCCTGGTTCAAATCCAGGTACGTCCACCAGTAAATAACGATCTTTTACATAGAGGTAATGATGTTCTGGGTAATACAAAACAACCTTTTTAAGGAGAAGGCATATAAGAGTCTGATAGAAGCGATTGAAAGGATGGGTTTAGATCACGCGATCGTAAAGGTTGTCCCTTTTGTTGGTGATATTATTCCTGACATAAATCCTGAGAACCCTGTGATAGCGATCGGGGCTTACTCACTGTGGAGAGCAGCCAAAAGGAAAGGATGGAAACCTGGAGTATTTGTAAATGAGAATTTTACATATCCGAAATTTCAGGAGCACTACGGAGATGAGTTATTGAATAATGATTGCCGTATCAGTACTCTTGAGAATGTGGCTCCGAGATATGACGAATTCTTCTTGAAACCTTGTAAAGACAGTAAAGTGTTCTCAGGGGAAGTGATGACCTGGGAGAAGTTTAATAAATGGAGAGATGACATTTTAACCTTAGGATGGGAGGGTACAGTAACGGGAAACACTTGTGTAGTGCAAGCTCCCGTAAAAGAATTTACCGTGAATACCGGTTCTTTGTAGTTATGGGAAAGATAATTACCGGTTCTCAGTACAGGGTAGGATCCCGGGTGTTTTCGACAGAATGTCATGAAAGGGATGTTATTGAATATGCACAGAGAATGGTTGATTTATGGTCACCTGATGTAGGCTTTGTTATGGATGTAGCATTAACTCCTGAAGGTTTTAAGGTCATAGAGATTAACTGTTTGAATGCATCCGGTTTTTACGCCTGTGACATGGGTAAAGTAGTGAATGCATTGGAAGAAACATATAAATAATGCCCAAGTGGTGGAATTGGTAGACACGCTGGTTTAAGGGACCAGTGGGGGTTACCTCGTATCGGTTCAAGTCCGGTCTTGGGCACCAAAAACCAATGCCCGTATAGCTCAGATGGATAGTAAGCAACGCCCTTTTAAGGCGTAGGTCCCTGGTTCGAGCCCAGGTGCGGGTACTAATTTTGAATATAATGGAGGTTCAGATGAGGCAGAACTCATCGTTTACTAAACAGGAGTGGTGGTTGGCTTAAAAGGTCTGTGGCTTCGGTCACAGGCCTCTGGGTCTGTGGCCAAGTCAGGTACGGCTTCCGGCTTTTAACCGGAAAATCGAAAGTTCGAATCTTTCCAGGCCCACCATTTGTAAATGCTCCCGTAACTCAGCGGTTTAGAGTCGTGGATTCTTACTCCATTGGTCGAAGGTTCGATTCCTTCCGGGAGTACCATAAATTTTGGACAGGTATGAATAAGTCTGAACAGGTGTGAAGAAGTATTATGGAATTAAAACGAGAACGATTAACATGCCCGGAATGTCGAGCCCGATTATGGTTTGAATTGTTTCAAGGTATGAGGGTAGTAGAGGATGGAAAATTAAAGGCTATGTGTCCGAAATGTAAGGAATATTACACTATGCCGGCTAAAGATAAATAACGGAGAGGTACGGTAATAGGTAACCGACCAGTTTGCTAAACTGACGTCCGAAAGGGCTTCGGAGTTCGAATCTCCGTCTCTCCGCCATAAAGGATAAAGGTAATGATGAAACATAAAAAAGAAACTCAGAAGAAGGATATACAATGGGGAAGACAAAAAAAGTTAATAAAGAGAAAAGGAAACCCTGTAACAGGGATTGTGAAAATTGTAAAAAATTCAGGTGTTAAAGCCGAGTCGCCAAGAGGCTAGGCAGTAGTCTGCAAAACTACCAACGCCGGTTCGATTCCGGTCTCGGCTTCCAAAATTCTTTGACATATAATAGTTAAGTCGAGCCTACGCGCAGATTAATATCTGTGAGGTAAGCTCAGGACACCATTGCTTAAGGAAGGAGACGAAAGTCGTCGGTACTTCCGAGGGTGCAACTTCGAGCAGATCTAGCCGGTGAGCGGGGCTGTGATGATCGGGTAGAAGGCGTTAGGTAAATGTAGGCTTAGAAACAGAATCCTGGCTATGAGCTTAACTATTACGGAGGGTTAGTATAATCGCTAATGCAGCGGTCTTGAAAACCGCCGTCCGAAAGGGCTTATAGGTTGGAATCCTATACCCTCCGCCAAATTAATAGCTCTTTGACATTTCTATTTAAATGAAGTCAGCACATCTTTTATTGAAGATAGTGAAGGTTATGGTGTAGGTCGTCCAGTGGTTAGGGCCTCGGACTGTGGCTCCGAAGACGGGGGTTCGATTCCCCTCCTTCACCCCATCTTCTTTAAAATAAATAAGTTATGTGGGAGTATCGTATAGTGGCAAGTACTCTGGATTGTAGCTCCAGCGGCTGTAATGGCCTTCGGTGGTTCGAGTCCACCTGCTCCCACCATATTTTTCATGGAGGATTAGTTGCCCATTTACGACCACAAGGGTTTTAGTCTTAGAATAAGGTCCCGCTAGGGAGTTCTCGGGTCGGCATCCGGTAACGGGACCTTTTTATAACTACTCTTCTGTCGCCCCCATAATGCTGAACAGAGGATTAGTGACTTCTAAAATTTTGGATAATTTTTCTTTATCTTCCGGTTTTAAAAGCATATCCACTTTAAGATGAAGCTCCCCAAGAATTTTAAGTAACTCTGTGTTTTGGTTAAGAACAGTTCTTTCAAACAAGGGTAAACAGGATTCTATTGTAGCTCTGCGTATGGAGCTAAACATACTATCATCATCCAGATCATAAGGTTCTTTATTGATTAGATCAAAATAATCTTTCATAATGGGGATGTTATTAAGTAGCATAATACTCACGATTTCTTCAATAAGTTTTGACATTTCCTTTCTTGCATCCTTTGTTTTTTTACTTACTTTTGAAAGGTCAGCACCAAGATCAGTGAGACTTTTCTCATCAACATATCTTAGAGCATAATCGACTATATAACTCTGAAGATCAAGAGTGCTCTCGAATATTTCACCATTTTCATCATCTATGGAAAGGAAATTCCAGTCATACCAATTCATCAGAGCTGAATAAGATTCAAGGTACTGGGTCATTAATTGACTAAATTTTGAGATTCCTTCTTTTTCTTCTTCTTCTATGTCCATATCGGTATTTCGAGCATTTTCAGGAATTTTTATACCTATTAGGTTAAACAGTATCAGCATTTGAGGAACCCAAACTTCTGCTTCATCTGTTAGAGTACGGCAGATATCTACATCTAAAAAATCTTGATGTTCTGTAAAGTAATTAATCCAATCTTCGGCATTTTCGGGGTTTTTTGTTAATAAGGCCCACTCGGTATCGTCTCCAAATAGACCAGCCATTTCATTAAGAGCTTGCCTTCTCTCATAAGGAATATCTTCCCCGGATTTCCATTTTGATATCTGAGACCGACTAACTTCCAGCTTCTTGGCGATATCCATCTGCTTTAAGTTAGTTTTTGTTGTTATGACATCAATGATGTTAATTGTTTTTTGTACCATAAAGACCTCCCATGTGTTATTTAGATTTTAGTTAACCTGACTGACAAATTAAGGTAATTAAGTTAACCCTAAGTATAAGATAACTAAATTTCACGGAAAAGTCAATATATTTATTTTAAGGAATGTGACCTGTTATTTAAAACAACCGAGAGGTCTTATGGCTATGGAGAGTCAAATTGCCCATTTACGACCATCCGGGGGAGGATCCCGGTCTCGGTTTCTTATATATCTGGAGAATTAGGATAATTGGTAATCCAGCTGTCTCGAAAGCAGCCGTCCGAAAGGGCTTGAGCGTTCAAGTCGCTCATTCTCCGCCATGGAGGAGATCCGAATTGGTGAGGAAGCCCCTTGGAAAGGGGTCGGGCAACAGCCTAGTGAGTTCGAATCTCGCCTCCTCCGTTTAATTTTTTTCCTTTATCATTTTCTTTTTTTCATGTACTATTATATATCAGGATAATTACATAAAAAAAGGGATATATGATGAAAGAACCTTATTACAATACTTTTGAAGGAATCTCTAAAGCTATAACCACTTTAGAGGGATTAAACAATTTGGTCAAGGCAAGACGTGATGCCTATTATGATCGAAAGGAGTCTCTGTATGAATTTTACATCCTCGGACGATACAGTCTCGATACCTGCGGTAATTTTGGAGTAGCAAGTAGTAAGTTTATCCCGGCAGAACGTATACCTAATTTCCCTAAAGTGGCTGATCGTGACCTTTTCTGGAAAGTTATAAGTGAATGGCAGAAAAAAGAGCAGCCTGATGTACTTACTCATGAAGAGATGGATGACCCTGATTTTGATTGGAGTGCAAATAAAAGGCCTTATCCTATTTCCATGAGTTTCGGGATAGGGAATAACCCTTTACCTCCTACTAATATTACATGTCCTTCATGTAAGAAGGGTTGGACTGTTGATAACTGTCATGATGTCGAGAGTAGGGGTGAACCTGAAGAAAAAAAGAGTGCTGAGAATTATGTAGGACAACCATGGCAATCAATTAAAGATAACTTTGATTTATTGAATAATGCTTTGTACATTGTTTCTGAGGCCATACAGAATGACAAGCATATTGATTTAACACCTTTGAAAGATTATAAAACTTTAAAAGTAAATTCTATGGGTGTACTCAAGGATATCTCACCTGGGTATGTGGTCCAGAAGGGAGATCATGTTTTCCTTAAAGTTATAAAATACTTTCATAAAGGATGTTTCATAGCACATATTGAACAGAAGTGTGATGAATACCGTAAAAAAGGTGGTGAGGGTTATAGACAGGGTAATCTGGCCGGCAGTATTGCATCAGATGCTTATGTTAAACTTGAGCTAGATCTAGCTGGGATCCCCGCTGAGAAAAGTGAGAAGTATGGTGAACCTGGAACCTGTTTTAAAGGTAGATTGGGAGAATACACTTTTGAAAGGGCATGGCGTTATTGGATGGTGAGTGGTCCTGTACCTCTTGATAAGGCTAAGATTATGTATGCCGATGAGGAGGGAAAGAGCTCTGTTAGAGTTGCGGGTCATTGTGGATGCCCTCCTCCGGAGGAATGGGCTCATGACGGTTTTGTGGACTCTTATCATATAGATACCTGGCAGGGATTGAAACTATTTGTTGACACAGTAATGAAAAAGTCGAAGACAAGAAAAAATGAGTGGGTATAAAAATATTTTTGATGATAGTTTTAATTATTGTGGTAAGTCTTTTAATTTTCGACATATTATAGGTGCCTGGTTTAATTTTTTTCAGCATATATTACTCGGTATTGCCGGATTTGCAGCTGGAAGAATCATCAGGGTTTTTAAAAAATTTATAGCAAGGTAGCACAATTGGCAGTGCAATAGATTGAAGCGAAAAAGTGGAGATCATATGACAGACGAAGAGGCTGAATTAATAAGATGTAATAGATATTTTGATATATTAGATACTGTTATAAATAAAATAGAGAAGGAATTAAGTATGAATGATACTGTTCTGTTAACTAGAGATGATTGGAGTATTATTTCTGAACATATCAAAGGTTTGACAGAGATAACTTTTAATAAGGGCTTTGAGAAATGAAAAAAATATTAACAGCCCATCCAGAGGCTATTATGGATTCTATTTGTGATGTACAGAATCTTTTAGAGGCTCAAAATTGTAGATGTAAAATCCTATTAATGTCCTCTCTTTGTTATGCAGCTTTGTTAAAAGAAGATCATGAAAAGAATAAAGAATCTCATGTAAAACGAACAAAGCCAGAAGATTTACTTCATTATGGCTATATAGGTATGATATGGGGCTCTTTTATTTACATCAACCAGGAATGTCAGTCATATACAATAGAAGCCTATGGCGGTGACTGTGTGGAATTGTCAATAGATCATTATGATATTTGGGATAAAATAAAAAATCTGATAAATGATTTATAAAGCATTAAAATAAAAAGGGCTTTTGAGAAAAAATGAGCAGGTATTCAATCTTACTGAATAAGAAAATAAATTTTATTAGTTTAATTGTTGAAATATTATGGACCACTGTTC
>Ga0307375_10006635_pt1 | contig 10671 bp, 9 predicted proteins | sample TR1MG_FD_202531 | JGI IMG/M metagenome (GOLD analysis project Ga0307375, IMG submission 202531) | Soil microbial communities from Risofladan, Vaasa, Finland - TR-1 | ecosystem: Environmental > Terrestrial > Soil > Coastal area > Acid sulfate soil | place: Finland: Risofladan, Vaasa | collected...
GCCCGCTCTAGGCCCGCTCTAGGCCCGCAGCTCGGCCGAGCGCGCGTGGGCCTCGAGCCCTTCCAGCCGCGCGAAGGCCGCGGCGTCGGCGGCGATGGCGCGCGGGTCCTCGAGCCTCAGGTAGGTTCTCGGCCGCAGGAAGTCGAGGACCGAGAGTCCCGCGGCGAAGCGCGAGGCCCCGCCCGTGGGCAGGCAGTGATTGGGCCCGGCGCCGTAGTCGCCCAGGACCTCGGCCGCTCCCGAGCCCAGGAAGACGGCGCCCGCGTTGGACACGCCGCGCTCGTAGAACTCCGGCTCGGAGGCCAGGATCTCCAGGTGCTCGGGCGCGAAGCGGTCGGCCGCGGCGCAGGCCTCCTCGCGCGAGGCTGCGGCGAAGGCCCAGCCGCCCGAGGCGAGCGAGGCCCGGGCGACCGTGGCGCTCGGCTCCGGCAGGCGGGCGAGGGCCGCCGCCAGTTCCCGCTCCACCGCGTCCACGAGCCCTGGGTCGAGGGCGACGAGAGCTGCGCGCGCCGCGGGGTCGTGCTCGGCCTGGGCGAGCATGTCCGCCGCGATCACGGCGGGATCGGCGCCGGTTTCGGCGATGACGAGGAGCTCCGAGGGGCCGGCCGGGGCCTCAGTGCCAACCGTGCCGAAGAGGATGCGCTTCGCGGCGGCCACGTAGCGGCCCCCCGGCCCCACGACGACGTCGCGCGGCTCCACGGGGCCGCAGCCGAAGGCGAGGGCCGCGACGGCCTGGGCGCCGCCCGCCGCGAGAAAGCCGTCGGCTCCGGCCAGGGCCGCCGCGGCCAGGGTGACCCCGCTCGGCCTGGGCCCGGCGCACCACACCGACCGCACGCCGGCGGCCCTGGCCGGCAGCACCGTCATGAGGGCGCTCGAGGCCAGGGGATGGAGCCCCCCGGGCACGTAGCAGCCCGCCCGCTCCACCGGGATGAAGCGGTGGCCCGCGACGCCGCCCTGCAGGGGCAGTTCGAGATCCGAGAGGCACCCGCGCTGGGCCTCGGCGAAGGCGCGGATGCGGTCGCGGCTGCGCTCGAGGAGCCCGCGCTCCCCGGGACCGAGTTCGCCCAACGCGCGCTCGAGCGCCGCGCGGTCCAGGAAGAGCTCCCCGCCCGGCTCGAGCTCGCCGAGCCTCTCGGCCCAGCGGCGGAGCGCGGCCTCGCCCCCGGCCTCGACCTCGTCGATGATGGCGGAGGCCGTCCGTTCGGCCTCGCGGTCGCGGCCGCGAGCGAGGCCCGCCGGCAGCTCGGCGAGGCTGACGCGTCTCAGTGCAAACCGGTCCATGCGAGGTCCTCCCCGTCCTGCCTGTAGGCGCTCTTCGCCGCCCCTCCGCGCCGCGTCACCTTGAGGGAGCGCCGGTCGAGCTCGGCCTCGACGTCGGCGAGGCGGGCGCCCATCGCGGCCAGCTTGGTCAGCGCGAAGTAGATGACGTCGGCGGCCTCGGACGCGGCCTCGGCCGGGCTCTCGGCCCGGGCCAGCTCGGCCGCCTCCTCGCGGAGCTTCGAGGCGAGGAAGCTCGGGTCGTCGAGGAGCTTGCGCGTGTAGGAGCCGGGGGGGGCGTCGACCATGCGGCCGGCGATCGTGCGCTCCAGGCGCTCGAGTCCGGCCGAGTCGCCGAAGCAGCTGAAGGTCCCGAGGTGGCAGAAGCCCGCTCCGGCCTGGCGGACGACGAAGCGCAGCGCGTCGCGGTCGCAGTCGGCCTCGACCCGGACGAGGTCCTGCACGTTGCCCGATTCCTCGCCCTTCACCCAGAGGCCCCGGCTGCGGGAGTGGTAGACCCCCGAGCCCGAGTCGAGGGCCGCCTTGAGGCTGTCGAGACTGGAGTAGACCAGGCCGAGGGCGCGGCCCGATTCGTCGCAGACGATGGTGGGCCAGAGCCCGTCGGGCCGGTCGGAGCGCAGCGGGGCGGCGAAGGCCTCCGCCAGGCTCAGCTTGCCGGTGGCGATGGCCGTGCCCGCCTGGACGTCGGCGCCCAGGCGGTCGAGCTCGGCTATTTCCGAGGGATCGGTCGCTCCGCCGGCGAAGGTTACGCGCACTCCCTTCGCGGCCGCGACGAGCTTCCTGGCCCGCTCCAGGTCGAGTCCCTGAAGCCTCCCCTCGCGCTCGATGAAGGTCGCGAGGAAGCCCCCGACGTAGGGCGCGAGCTCGGCCATGCGCTCCTCGACGCGGCGCCCGGTGCCCTTGGTCCAGCCCTCGACGAGGATCTCGCCGTCGCGCGTGTCCAGGGCGGCCACGATCCGCTCGGCCGGGAGGCCGTCGAGGAACTCGGGTTCGGCCATCGTGCCTATCATGATCCTGCGCGCGCCCAGGTCGAGGAGGCGGAGCGCGTCATCCCGCGTCCTGATGCCGCCGCCGACGCGCGCCGGCCAGGAGCGCACGATCTTCTCGACGATGCTCCGGTTGTCGCCGCGGCCGCGCGCGGCGTCGAGGTCCACCACGGCTATCTCGCCGACGCGCGACAGGCGGGCGGCCAGTTCGATCGGGTCGCCGACGTCGAGGGTCGGGAAGGCTCCGCCGCGCAGCTGGACGGCGCGGCCCTCTTGGATGTCGATGCTCGGAATCATCATAGTCGCACTCCTATCCGCCTCTCTGCGAGGTATCGTTTGACGTCGCCTATCGCCAGCTCGCCGCGGTGGAAGGCGCCGGCCGCGAGCACCGCCCGCGCGCCGGATCCCGCCGCCTCGGCGAAGTGTCGCATGCCTTCGGCTCCGCCGGCCGCCCCTCCCGAGGCGATCACCGGCAGGCCGCTCGAGCGGGCCACCGCGTCCACGAGCTCGAGATCGTAGCCCGTTCCCGTGCCGTCGCGGTCGATCGAGGTGAGCAGGATCTCGCCCGCTCCGCGGCGGGCGCCCTCGGCGGCCCAGGCCGCGGCCTCGAGGCCGGTCGCCCGGCGCCCGGCCTCGACCACGACGCGCCAGGGGCCGGTTCCGCTGGACGGGCCGTGCGGCGAGCGCGCGGCGTCGATCGCCAGCACCACGCACTGCGTGCCGAAGCGAGCGGCCAGACGGTCCAGGAGCTCGGGGTCCGCCACCGCCGCGCTGTTGACCGCCACGCGGTCGGCCCCCGCCTCGATGACCGCGGCCGCGTCCTCGTCGCTCCTGATGCCCCCGCCCATGACGATGGGGATGCCCAGGACGGCGCGCACCTTGCGGAGCACCTCCAGGGAGGCCGCCCGGCCCTCGATCGTGGCGGTGATGTCGAGCATCGCGAGCTCGTCGGCCCCCTCGGCCTCGTAGCGCAGCGCCAGCTCCACGGGGTCGCCCAGGTCCCGGAGGTTCTCGAAGCGAGTGCCCTTGTAGACCCGGCCGTTCTTGAGGTCGAGGCAGGGCACGATGCGCAGCGCGGTGCCCGCGCCACGAGCCGCTCCGGCCGCAGGCGCGTTGCGCGGCACCGATTGTCCCTGCCCGGCGAGCGAGCCGCGCTCGCCGAGGCCCAGCCAGCGGCGATAGAGCGCGAGGCCCCAGGGGCCTGACAGCTCGGGGTGGAACTGGCAGAGCAGGAGACCCGCGTTGTGCGGCATAGTTCCCTGCAGGGCCGCCGCGAAGCTTTCGCCGTAGACGGCCGTCCAGGCGCGGAAGCCCGGCGGGGCCGATCCGAGGCGATAGCTGTTCGCGAAATAGGCCCAGCCCGGCTCGACGAGGCCGCCGCGCACCGCCGTAGACCCGCCGCGCTCCGCGGCCGGCCCCTCCGCAGCCGCCGCGACGCTGCCGGATGTCGCGGGTCCGCCTGCCTCCGCCGGAGCCGTATCGGCGTCCGCCCGGCTCACGAAATTCCAGCCCAGCTCGGGGAGGGGCAGGTCGACCGCGAAGCGCCGCACCCTCGCCGGCACGAGGCCGAGTCCCGCCACGCCGGGGCTTTCCTCGCTCGACTCGCAGAAGAGCTGCATGCCCAGGCAGATGCCCAGGGTTGGCGCTCCCGAGGCGACACGGTCCTTGAAGGCGCGGTCGAGCCCCAGGGCTGCGAGCCGCTCCATGGCGGGGCCGAAGGCGCCGACGCCGGGGAGGATGGCGAAGGGCGCCGAGCGGATCTCGTCGGGCGAGGTCGCGAGAAAGGCCTCGGCGCCTGAGCGCGCGAGAGCGGAGAGCACCGAGGCTATGTTCGCGACGCCGGTGGCGGCGACGGCGACGCGGGGCTTCGGCCCTCTATCCTCCTCTGGCATGGCCTTCATCTTCGCCGCTCCCCTTCGGCCCGTCCACCGGCCGTCCGGTCCCGAACACCGCCCGGGCTCTCGCCGAAGCGCTCGCGCAGCGCCGCGAACTCGGCCGGCTCCACCTCTTCGAGCGATACCGCACCCTTCGTGCTGCTCGCCTCCGAAGACGCGGCCTCGGAGGAGCCTGCCGCCCCGTCCCGCGCCTCGGCGCCCGCCGGCTGCGCGCAGGCCGCCTTGAGCGCCAGAGCCGTCGCCTTGAAGGCGGCCTCGGCGCGGTGGTGGGCATTCGTGCCCCGCTCGACGTCGACGTGGAGCGTCAGGCGCGCGGAATAGGCGAAGCTCGACAGGAAGTGCTCGGCGTTCTCGCCCCGCATCTCGCCGAGGCTCGAAGAGCCGAGGCCCAGACCGATCGCGGCGTAGGGCCTGCCGGAGAGGTCGAGCACGGCCCGCGCCAGGGCCTCGTCGAGGACGGCGAAGGCCGAGCCGAAGCGGGCGCTCGGGCCGCCGGCCGCCAGGGCGCGCGCGAAGGCTTCGCCGAGGAGGATGGCGCAGTCCTCGACGCTGTGGTGGTCGTCGATCCAGGTGTCTCCCCGGCAGAGGAGCTCCAGCCCCCAGCCGGCGTGGAAGGCCAGGCTCGACAGGAGGTGGTCGAGAAAGCCGATGCCGGTGTCCACCTTCACGAGCTCGGCCCGGTCGAGTCCGCTTTCGCCCCCGTCGAGGTCGATGAGGACGAGGACTTCGGTCTCGCGGGTGGTCCTGCGCAGCACCGAGCGGCGCTGCGAGCGGCCTCTGTCGTCTTTCGCGCTCATAGGAACTCCTTGACGCTCTTCAGGGCGTCGGCGAGCCGGGCGAACTCCCCCGGATCGCCCGGACAGGTTATGCGAACGAGTCCGTTCCGCTCCGGCCGGGTCGGCCAGCTGCGGATCAGGATCCCCTTCTTCGCCAGGGCCGCCGCCAGGCCGACGCTGTCCCTCACCCAGGCGCCCACGAAGTTGGCCTCGCTCGGCCAGGTCCTCGCGCCGAGCGCGCCGAGGAGGCCCCGCAGCGAATTCCTTTCCTCGCGGACTCTCGCCACGCGCTCCTTGAGCGAACGGTCGCCCCTCAGGGCGGCCAGGGCCGCGGCGAGGCTCGTGCTCGCGGCGGGGTAGGGCGGTCCGGCCTTCTTGATGCGCGGCACCATGTCGCTCGAGGTGACGGCCCAGCCCACGCGGAGACCGGCCAGGCCGTAGGCCTTGGAAAAGCTGCCCAGCACGGTGCAGCCTTCCAGCTCGAGCGCCCGTCGGTACACCGCCTGATCGCTGGCGAAGTGCGAGTAGGTCGCGTCGAACAGTATGGGCGCTCCGGCCGAGGCGACGGTGAGGAGCTCCTCGACGCCGAGCACCCCGCCGCCCGGATTGTCGGGCGAGGCGAAGGCCACGAAGGCGGGCTTGAGCTCGCGCACCGCCCGGGCCAGGTCGGCGGCGGGGAAGGGCGCCTCGGGAGCGCGGGGCACCGCGACGTAGCTGCCCCCCGCGCGCCGCGCCGAGTCGGCGTAGGACTCGAAGGCCGGATCGGTGCCGAGCACCGTGTCTCCGGGGCCGACGAGGATCCGCGAGTAGCGCTCGATGATGTCGTCGCCGCCCGCCGAGACCACGACCCGCGAGGGCTCCACCCCGTGGTACTCGGCCAGGGCGGCTTCGAGGGGCCGCGGATCGGGATAGCGGCGCGCGGCCTCGATGTCGAGGAACTCCGCGTAGGCGGCGGGGGCGGGATCGGGCCTCCCCTCGTTCGCGTCGAGCTTCAGTGTGTCGGCCATGGCGCGCGCCTCAGGGGACGAGCTGGGCGAGCGCCGTCACGACGATGTCCTCGCCGCCCAGGCGCTTGATCTCGGGGATGAGCACGGGCAGATCGGCGCGCGGCGCTGCGACCTTGACCGCGAAGGCCTTCCCGCCCTGGAGCGTCGACACCGTCGGCGCGCGCAGGCAGGGCAGGTAGGCGGTGAGGCGTTCCAGGTTGTCGGCGCTCACATTGATCTCGAGCATCACCCGGCGCCTCGCCTCGAGCACGGCGGTCAGGAGGAGCACCACGGTGTCTATGGCTTCGCGCTGGGCCGGATCGGCCGCGGCCTCGCGCGAGGCGTAGAGCCGGGTCGAGCTCGACATGATCTCGTCGACGATGACGAGGCCATTGGCGCGCAGGGTCGAGCCCGTGGCCGTGTTGTCGACGATGACGTCGGCGTCCTCGGGCGGGAAGACCTCGGTGGCTCCGTAGGAGCGCACGAAGCGCGCGTTCGGGGCGCGCTTCTCCATCCAGGCGCGGGCTATGTTCTCGTACTCCGAGGCGACCACCAGCCGCCGGCCGCCCGTGCCCAGTCCCGTGAGCTTGCCGTCGCGCACGAGCGCCGCGGGGGCCGCAGCGACCACGCGCACCGGATCGAGGCCCGTGTCGAGCAGCTCGACGAGGTCGGAATCGAGTTCGCGCGCCCAGTCGGCCCCGGCGAAGCCCAGGCCGCGGCTCCCGACCGTGAGCATTTCGACGATGTTCTGGGGCTTCAATATCTTCGTTTCGAAGGAGAAGCCGCCGCCCGAGCCTGCGCGGCTGCCGACCGAAGGCCGGTAGCCGCGCTCGGCGACGCGAACCGCCAGCCCCGCGTCGCCGAGCAGGCGGAAAACGCCCTCCTCCATGCGGCCCTTGGGCAAACCCAGTTTGACGATAGTCGGACTGTCCAGCATCGTAGACTCCTTTCGATCCCGCCCGGAATCGACCGTCTCGATGGACGGCGATCGGTCGGTCTCGGAAAGGGCCCGGAGGGCCGTCCCAAAAAAACCGAAGCGCCGGCCACTCGGGCCGGCGCTTCCGTCGCGTTGCGCTGTCTATCGCGCCTCTACGCCACGGCACCACACGGCCCGGATCTATGATGGCCGTGATGGAGATGGAGGCTGACGAGGCGGCTGCGCGAATCTGCAAACATTGTAGTTGAATATTTATACAGTCCGGCCCGGGCTGTCAAGAGCCCGAACGCGGGCCGCCATTCGGCTGGGAGCCGGGGCCGGCTTAAATCTGACAAAAATAGTTGTATTAACGGTCTCCCCTGGGTAAATTCGCTTAAGCTCCGACGATGCTTCCCCAAGCCGGGGCGGGAGGTACTGCATGAGAAGATCCATTGCGAGAGGACTGGCGCTGGCTTTGCTGGCGGGGCTCTTCGCCCTGGCCGCATGGAGTCAGTCGGGCGATACGATTCTGGCCGGGACCGGCGCGAACGGCGCCAGCATCCTCACCGATGCCAAGGGCATGACGCTCTATATTTTCACGAAGGATCCGAACGGGAAAAGCGTCTGCGACGGAGGCTGCGCGAAGGCCTGGCCGCCGTTCTACGCTTCGACGGTTTCCGTGTCTCCGCCCTTGAGCGCAGCCGACTTCGGCAGCATCACGCGGGACGACGGATCGCGGCAGACCACCTTCCGCGGCTGGCCGCTCTACTATTGGTTCAAGGACAAGCAGCCGGGCGACATGACCGGCCAAGGGGTGGGAAAGGTCTGGTACGTCGTCGATCCCGCCAAGCTCGCCGCCAAGGTCGCTGCGCCCGCCAAGAGCGGCGCCTGGTAGCGGCCCGATCACGGGCTCTTCGTGATGTAGCGCTCGAGCTGGCCGATCTCGAAGGCCTGCTGCGAGATGAGCGATTCCTTCATCTCGAGCACGGCCTTGACCACGTCGCCGATGGAAATGACGCCCACGGGCTTCTCTCCCTCGAGCACCGGAAGATGGCGGATGCGCTTCTGCGTCATGAGGTTCATGCAATCCGCTATGCCGGTGTCGGGTTGGACGTAGAGCACCTGGGCGGTCATGATCTCCTTGACCTTGGTGCTATCGCCCGACCGCCCCTTGATGATGATCTTGCGGACGAAGTCCCGCTCCGAGAATATCCCCGCCACCTTGCCCTTCTCGTCTATGACGAGAACCGCCCCCACGTTCCTGTCCGCCATGACCTCGAGCGCCTCGTACAAGGTCGCATCGGGACCGACGCTGACGATCGCGTTGCCTTTGACCGCGAGAATGTCCTTGACCTTTTCCATGGACTGCCTCCTGCCTCTGATCCCATGGCATAATCCTAGACCGCCTGGTACGCGTACGCAAGGCTCGCTCCCGCGGGAAGCTCCGCCCCGAACGGAAGTTCGACATCGGCGCGCCTGTCCGCCACCGTCCATGCCTGCGCGGTCCGCCCATGAGCGAGCAGGCCGGAGGCGGCAGGCAGATGCCGGAAGCATTCGCCGGGGTCGGCGCAAGTGCCGCCGATTTCTTGTATTTGCCCGGTTTTCGATTAGTATAGAGAAAGAGAATCCCAAAATCGGAATAGGGTATGCGCTCGCGGCATGCGGAATCGGCTCCGCTTCCGCTTTTGGTCCGTCCAAAGGCAGGATCGGCGAGCGATGGTTTTTTGCCGGTTCAGGCCCGAATAGACGATTTGCGGAAAGGAAGGTTCCATGAAGAAGACCTCGCTCACGATTCGGATCGCGGTTTTGGTGAGTGTCCTCGTCGCGGCCCTCATAGGCGCCGTGCTCGTCGTCCTCGGGTTCGCCTTGCAGCGCGGGGTCGACGCCCTCCTGACCCAGGAAAACACCCAGATCGCGCAGGCTCGCGCGGCCCAGGTCTCCCAGCTCATCGAGACGCACTACCGGGAGCTTTCCGTCCTCGCCCAGGAAGACGTCATCGTGAAGGGAAGCCATGCGGCGGCCGAGGCCGCCGTCCAGGCCATGATCGGGAAGGTCAGCCCCGACATCAACAATATCCTTCTGGGCTGGCCCGATGGACGCGGCACGGCGCCTCACGGGACCTATGTCGATATCAGCCAGCGTCCCTACTTCCAGGCCATCATGAAGCAGGGCAAGGACTTCGTCATCTCCGACGCCCTCATCTCGAAGACCTCCGACAAGCCGGCCCTGATCCTCGCCAAGGCGGTGAAGAGCCCCGACGGCTCGACTCGCGCCTTGGTCGGGTTCGACATGCAGCTGGCTTCGCTGAGCGCCATCACCGACGCGATCAAGCTGGGCCGGACCGGCTACGGCTGGGTCCTCGACGAGCACGGTCTCGTGATCGCCGATCCGACTCCTGCCATGGTCATGAAGCTCAACGCCCAGAATGCCGACCAGGAGGGCTATAAGGGCCTCTCAGCCGTGTCGGCGCGCATGCTCGCCGAGCCCCAGGGCACGGGCCTGTACTCCAATCCCGACGGCTCCGCCATGGTCTGCTACTGGGCGCGCATCCAGGGCAGTCCCGGCTGGACCCTGGCCCTCAGCCTCACCCGGAAAGAGGCCTACAGCACCCTCGATTCGCTCACGTCGCTCATCGCGGCCCTCCTGATCGTCGGCCTCGCCCTCACCGTGGTCATAGCCCTGCTCCTGGCGCGGTCCATCGCGCGGCCCGTCAAGCTCGTCTCCTTCGCCATATCGGAACTCACCAAGGGCGACCTCACTCTCGCCAGGGTGGATCAGGGCGAGCAGGACAAGGTGACGGCGCGAGGCGACGAGTTGGGCGACCTCGGCCGATCGCTCAGGCAGCTGCGCGAGAGCCTGCACGAGGTCGTCGGCGGCATCAGGACTTCCTCCGGCCAGGTCTCGCAGGGCTCGCTCGAGCTGTCGAACAGCGCCCAGAGCCTGTCCCAGGGCGCGAGCGAGCAGGCCGCCAGCATCGAGGAGCTGTCGGCCTCCGTCGAGGAACTGGCCTCGACGGTGAGGCAGAACGCCGACAACACGACCCAGGCCGACGCCCTCGCGCGCAAGGTCGCCCAGGGCGCCGAGTCCTCCGGGGCTTCCGTCAAGGAAACCATGGTCAACATGAAGGAGATAGCCGGCAAGATCTCGATCATCGAGGAGATCGCGCGGCAGACCAATCTGCTCGCCCTCAACGCCGCCATCGAGGCCGCCCGCGCGGGCGAGGCGGGCAAGGGCTTCGCGGTGGTGGCGAGCGAGGTGCGCAAGCTGGCCGAGCGCTCCGCCAAGGCCGCCGGCGAGATCAACGAGCTCTCCCGCACGAGCGTGGCCGTGGCCTCGGAGGCCGGGAAGCAGCTGGAGGTGCTGGTGCCGGATATCCGCAAGGCCGCGGAGCTCATCCAGGAGATCTCGGCGGCCTCTTCCGAGCAGTCCTCCGGGGCTGATCAGATCGCCAAGGGCGTCAGCCAGATGGATACGGTGGTGCAGCGGAACGCCTCGATGTCCGAGGAGCTGGCGGGGACGGCCGAGGAACTCGCCGGCCAATCGGAGCGGCTGAAGGAGGCGGTCGCCTTCTTCACGCTCGAGGCCGAGGCCGTCGGGGTGCCGGCGGGGCAGGCGTCGGCCGGATCCAAGCCGACGGGGCGCGCGAGCGCCGGTCGAGCGCCGGCGGGGCGCGCCGCGGCCGAGGCCGTGTGGGTGGCATCGCCTAACGCGCCGGGGCGCGCCGTGCCGCGCTCCGGCGGCGAGCTCCGGCCCGATTCGGGGAACCGCGCGATCACGCTGCGGAACGGCGGCGCGGACGACGCCGAGTTCGAGGAGTTCTGAGCCTCGCCCCGC
>Ga0307375_10006637_pt1 | contig 10669 bp, 10 predicted proteins | sample TR1MG_FD_202531 | JGI IMG/M metagenome (GOLD analysis project Ga0307375, IMG submission 202531) | Soil microbial communities from Risofladan, Vaasa, Finland - TR-1 | ecosystem: Environmental > Terrestrial > Soil > Coastal area > Acid sulfate soil | place: Finland: Risofladan, Vaasa | collected...
AACAAGGTCATATGTTAGAGAAGCGAAACGATACAAGAGAAGGAAAGGAAGGGAGTGTACGAACCTGTGTTACAGCCAAGAGGGGCAGCGAAGGGTAATAGGTGCAGAGGTGGAACTTTCGCTTTGAGTTTTCCAAGCTGGTGCTGCTGGCATGCTGGACATCGGACAATACTTGAGTCATTCGATAACGCGGTACCATTTGAGCCAGAGCCAAGCCAGACATGACCAGTTCGTCAACAAGGGAAGGCTCCACACGGCACTCTGCGCAAAGCGAGAGGTGTGTCCTCCCATTGGCGCCGTTTGAGTCCCGCTGATCATGTGATGGGGCCCCAAAGTGAAGTATTCAGTGACGATTCTAAGATTCTACGGAGCCAACAGTTCGAAAGAGGGCTCTCCAGCGCCTGTGTGGACGAAAGAGGTCTTGGCCGGGGAAGGGAATCAGTTCCGCCATGCTCAGCAGTGTTCCTTCAACGAATCGGAACCGAATGCCATTAAAATCGGTTCACACATGCATCGCCTATCGATTCTCTGACCAATGATGTACCAAACAGTAAGAAGAGGAATGGGGGCGGGAACTCTTAGTGCCCACGCCAGCACAAACAGCCCTCAGTCCTGCTGCGCCGCACATGGGAGGCCGTGGCTTTGCTTGCTCATTCTCCAACTGGTCGCCCAATAGCCACATATGATAGCGCACCGCTCATTTCATCATAGATATTTAGATTAGTGGTGAGGAGAATGAGGGTGATAGAAGGAGCGACGGTTTAGTGTAATGTTGTGCCTATGCTAGGCTCTCAGAGTGCCACGACGACGTGTAGCTGCCAGCATCGCAACCCCGCGAGCCCCATCCTAAAGTTAGACCTTCCCCTCCTGGACTGGATGCGTTCTAATGGGTAGATTGGGGGTTTATGATACTCACATCTTGGGTGTGCAAACAAGCAGAGAGGGGAGATATGGAGCAGAGAGAGACGTAGGGCGCGTTGCGGTCGCGAGGCAGAAGGTCGCTGGCAGTTTCTCAGGAGCACCAATCGCGATCTCATTTCAGTCTCTCTCCCTTTGTGCCTCTCTGATCTCCTTCGCCATCCTTCCTCTTTCTTCTTGGGCGTGTTGTTTCTATGGTTGTGTGTCCTGATGTAGCTGTGGGGGTTGTCGTTGTATTGCAGAGTTTCCGTGTTGGCTGTCGGCTCTCCCTTCACCAGTCTCTGTTGCAGACTCTCTTGTCGTGTTCGTTTGTTGCTGTTCAGGTTGCTGATGTGGTGAAGAAGGGGCGATATGGCGTTGTTACGGATTACGAGAGTTTGGAGGCCTGGTTGTAGAGCGTATCAACAACTTTGCCCATCTCTGAGATGGTGGCGAGTGAGCTGGCGTAGGTCGAGTCCGAGTGTTGTTCGTCGAATACGATGAGGCATCCGGTGCCTTGGTCTAGAATGCCAGCGAGTTTCTTGTCCAGGATCATGAGAGAGAGCTTGCGTTCGATTTGCTCGGCTTGGAGTTCGATGAGTTTGGCGAGGTGAGAGACCTGTACCTGTGAGTAGGGCTCGATGAGTTTGAGCAGGTTCTGTTCCAGTAGCGTGCCGTAAAGTGACTCCAAGTGTCTGTGAAGGAAGGAATCTGAAGCAATCTCAGCAGCGAACTTGTGCATGGAAGCCTGGAAGGACTTTAGCGATGAGGAGGCGTTTGCTGCGGCGATGGCCCTCATTGCCTCCAGCTCCGGCGTGGCGTATCTCAGTGCCAATTTGCCATTGATGAGTGTGCTCACGTCCTCCTTGACATTCGACATGATCTTACACATCAGCATGTACTTCAAACAGTTCACCTGAAGCTCCAGATGAGTGCGCTCCTTGTAACTCAACGACGTGTCCGCTTGACCGGGCGCCAACAGCGTCTTATCGCTAGAAGTGTGCAAATCCACAGTCTTCTCCTTAACCGTATGATTGTAGTTCTCAAACGCCTCAAAGAAGTAGGAATAGGCCGTTTTGTAATCCTTCTCCTCGCAATGCAGGATGCCACTCACCGTATCCAAGTCCGCCTGCAACACTGGGGGACAGTATATCGAATTCGCAGCTGTACGTGCAGCAGTGAGAGACGCACGAGCCTTACTCAGGTTAGAGAGACCGTGATTAATCTTCGACTCCAGAAGATGCACCTCCACCATCATCGGCTTATCGTCCAACTTCTTCACCTCACGAATCAACTGAGAAATCATATCCAACGCCTTCTTGAACGTCTTCAGGCGATACCAAGTCTGAGCAAGCTTAAACTCCAGACGCTGACGCAGAACAGTACGATTCTCCTCGTTCGCCCATTGAATGTGCTCCAGACACAACTCAACCACCAAATCATCAGTACCATGGATCTCAGTCACCAAATCAATCAAACCGCGCACCAACTTCGCAGTCTTAGCTTTAGGAATGGATGCAAAGAAGGGACGGAGAGAACGCAACAGCCCTGCCAGGCGATTCGCATCTCTGGGGGAAGAAAACAACAGATACACAAAGAAGAGGTAAGTATCACGCATAATACCAGATGGAAGGACACGACAAGGGCAATCGAAGCATGGAGGAGAGGAAGCGCGGCAAAGGACCACCAAACGAACCTCCTCTGCACGAAAATCTTACCAAGTCTGAGGATGGCCTTCTCCTTAAGCTTCAACATAACGTCCGAGTTGGCATCTAAGGGGAACAGAAGCAGTAGAGAGAAGAAAACGGGGTCAGTTTCGAAGCTCGCGAATGACAAACACACAAGAGGAGGCTCTGCAAGCCTTCATTACCAACTTCCACAGAAGAACATCAAGACACGCATGATGCTACGAAGTACAACTACAAACAATTCGGTTTCAACCGACAGACAATCAACACAGAAGGCAGAGCGGATGGGTTTCACGAATCATTCGCTGGCGAAGGCTCGTGAGGCCTCCAGTGGCACATAATACAGTGGTTGTTGGGTGGAATAGAGGAGAAAGGAATAGTAGAATACAAAATACGAGCGTACTTTCCTTGGAATCAATCACGGAGCGCAGAATGGCGATGGCATCGTCGAAGCGTTGAGCTTGCTTGTATTCTTTGGCCTTAACGAGCTGTTGCGCAAGATCTGTAGACATAGTTGGATGAGTAGTGCCCTGAAAGCTCTGCTGTATCTGGCAGCGAGCAACAGCAGTCACGCGAGTACTGAACGAGGCCGCCCTCCTCTTGAGTGAGTTCTTCAGAGAGAGCAAGATATCTGGTCAAGTTCGCTCAATCCGGTCGAAATTTCCCATCACTTTGGGGAAGTGTTGGTTCTCACCAACCTGAATTGTGGTTGGCTCGATGTAGTCCGTTTCGAAGTTTGTTCGTGATTCTGAGCGAGTTTGCCAGCGAACACAGGGTGCTTTGGGATCCTTTCGGGGGAGTACGGTCTCTTCGGTGTCGGACGGGTTCATTCCCCTCTGTCTCCGTCGAGTGGAGCGCCTCCCCAATGGCTAGTGGGCGAGGCGCAACCAACCCCTCGCCGAGCGTGCCTTCTATGCCAGGTTTCCCTCATTGCCCTCATTTGATGTCCATATTGTCCGCCGCGGCCCGGTCGAATAAGACTGCCAAACCCTCTCCTAGCACAGCCACTGCCGAGCTGTTACTATCGAACTGGAAGTTTTTGCAAGAGTATCTTCAACTTTTGAGACTTGATCTTCTAGACGCAACCAAAGTACGTTGGCTTGGGCCCCCGACATGCCTGTCCATCGCCCTACGCAATACTAACACTTGCTTCTCGCTATCACCTCTAGATACCTCTTCCACAATGCCAATCATGCAGAGACATTGAAATGGGAGCGTTTCAACTTCATTTGTGCTTACACTGTGCTGGTTGCTTCTGCGCAAAGCGTGGCCATCATGTGGAGCACTTTCAAGCCTTCAATGAACACTGTTTCGGTACGAAAAACGACACAATCTCTTCTCCTTCCTGTCCTTCATCGTTTCTATTCCCAATGTCTAACTGAAAAAGGGGTTCAAATGCTCGTTTCGCGCCACGAGAAGCGCTCGACACTTCGAACGACCAACTTTACTGTCTGCGCTGTTCCAACTACGTCTTCCACCCAATATTCGAGGAAATTACTCGCAAGTCGAGGCATTTTGCTGTGTCACAGTTTCAGAAACTGACGAGTACGAGTCATACTGATGCGCTTCTATGTACCATCCCGATATTCCTTCCTTGCTCCCATGAAACCGTCTAACCTCTCAATACACGTCTAAACTGTATAGGAGAAAAGGATTCGCGAATTGAGTTTGAAGATTGGAAACCAACGGACCGAGAACGGCCGATTCTGATTTCGAGCCCGCGAATTACTCAGCCCATGCGAGGTCTGCGTGGCTTAAACAACCTTGGCAATACGTGTTTCATGAATGTGGTGTTGCAATCGCTAGTGTCGAACCCAATGATGAGCAGCTACTTCCTATCGGACGCGCACAACCGTTCCAATTGCGCCCTCTCTAAGTCCACTCGTTTGTGCCTTGGTTGCGAAACAGACAACTTAGTGGAGAGTATGTTCAATGGCGATCGTATTCCATTCTCGCCCCATAGGTATCTGTTAACGACGTGGCGCTGTACGGACCATCTCGCTGGATATGAACAACAGGACGCACACGACTTCTACATCTCCACGATGAACGCCATCCACACTCACATTGGTGAAGCACTGATCATGGATCAAGAGGAGAGGCTACAACAGTCGATGGGAGGCATGCAACAGATTCCACCCTCATCTCAACCCTCTGGTGAACTTGGTATCTCTGCCATTACGGTAGACGCTCTGGAGGGCATGGAACTGTATACTGAAGACTCGTTTACGGACGAGAAGTGCATCTGTGTGACGCACAAGGTGTTCGCTGGATTCCTGCGTTCTGACGTGCAATGCCTCTCGTGTCATAGCATAAGCACCGTCAAAGAGGCGTTTTTGGACATATCTCTAGACTTGGAGTCGCTTTCTAGCTCGAACCAAGCACCTCTAACTCTGAAAGACGTACTTGGCCGATTCGTTCAGTCTGAGACTCTCGATAGCTTCACTTGCGACTCGTGCCGAGAAAAGACCATGTGTACAAAACAGCTTTCCATCGACCAATTGCCCCTCACTCTGTGCTTCCACATGAAGAGATTCAAGCACACCCTCACGTCCACCCGTAAGATCGAAACCTACATGCCATTTCCGATGAATATCGATATGACACCATATACGCATCACTCTGCTTCAACAACATCGAGTACAACATCAACACCGCCGTCAGAAATGGAAAACGGGTGGAAACCTGCCGCTCCTGCTACTTCCCACCAATCGATCCATTCTGATAATCATCAACCAAACACCTTAAACGAAGATCCTGGTAAATCTAGAAAGCTCATCCACTGCCCAGACATCAACACTATAGGCGAAGGACATCGAGGCAATGTTCCGCGTGCAGACACTGCCATTTACAGTCTCTACGCAGTCGTCAATCACTCTGGAAACATGGAAAACGGCCACTACACGTGTTTTGTGCGACAAGGACAAGCGTGGTTCAAATGCGACGATCACACCATCTCGAAGGCGACGAAGAAGGAAGTTCTTGCCTCAAAGGCCTATCTACTCTTCTACTGTCGCACCGTGTTGGAATATCAGGAGCAGATTTGAACGACAACCGGTATATCCGCGTGGCACCGTACGAAACGGAGGTAAGCCACAGCATCGCAACTGTTGAATAATGTAAGCATCATCACCCTGATCAAAGACCTCAGCTATACTTCCCAACCTGGAAATCAGATCAAGTCCACACTAAGAACGAATATCCAACGAGAGAGGGGAAACTGAGACCGAGATGACTGACTGTTGGCAGACACCCTCGCACCGGTCAAAATCGTTTCGGCCCGTTGAGAAGGAAGCACCTGAAGTGTTTCGGACAACCATTCGCCGTCAACTTCTTCAAATCCCTTCAGAAATGGAAGTATCTGATAGAATGGCACTGCAACATGAACAAACACTCATCGGTGTTCGATAGCTGATTCGTCTTTCTTGTACATGAGGCTCTACAAGTTCTTCTCCATGATCAACTCGCTCTTCACGTGTGCTATGACCATCTTCCAAATATCTGAAGCCGCCACATCCTCAGGAGGGCTTTTTGCGCCAGTCAACCACTTGCAAAGGTCAGGATCAGGCAAATCGAGGAGCTCTTCGTACTCTGCCAGAAGATTGCTTGGCATCGTGTCCAAATGCTTCGCAATGAAGGACCTGAATATGATCTCGTTCTCCTTCATTCCGCGCTCCATACTACGCCATTTGAGCTTACGTCTGAGGATTTGATCTTCGGTGAGTTGAGTGCAAAAGTTGCGACGCCAAAGTGCAGATTTCGAAGTTTGCAGGGGTTTGTTCAGCCTCTTAGGTCTATAAAGTCACGTGCACAACAATAGACAGTATCAGAAATGGGTAAGGAGCAAGGGATGTCTATCAGATCAGGCGTTTGGGCGCATAAGAAAGTCAGACTCGGTTAAATCACGCACAGTAGAATTGAAGAGCCCTTGTTGGCAGCATTCTTACTGAGAAAAAGATGAGATGCAACACGAGCGAGCATATTGCTTTTGGATGTGGGTTTGAAGAGGAGAGAGTAGGGAGTACGTAGACGTGTGAGCGAGAACGAAGCATTCCCTTCACGTGATGGCACGCGCAACAGTTCGCCTCCCACTAGTCTCGCTTTTCGCGTGTATCGTGGCATTGTCAATCTTCTCGTCTCATGCAATACCTGAACAAAGGCCCTCTTGTCGCAATATCCCCATGGAATTGGTTTCCGGCACAACTCCCAACCTCGATGCCATCTATCAAGGCATTTGCCTCAACTCACTTCAAACTCCATTGTGCCACGAGTCTTGGCTCACATTTACTTCGATAATTCTGTTAACGGACCCATTTGGATTCGTCTGGAGCGACTTTGATGTGCGGCTCACTTTCCCCTGCCCTTTTCTACGTTTGTGCCCCTTCTTCATTCTAACTTTGCTTTTTATCTCTGTCAATCGTCCATGTCTACCAAAAGACGCTATTTTCAGTCCTCAATACGAGTGCACAACATGGAAAATCGACATTTTGGGCTGGCGATGGAATCTTAGTTCACCAACTCTCAAGCATGAATCCCTCCTTTACTACTCTCGAAAACACCTTCCCTGCGAGTGCTCTAAACACATTCATGTTCTGTCCGGGCGCCAATAGCGTATCTGTTCCAGTTGTCGCCGGTTCAACTTCCACTCTTGTTTCCACGGCTTCTACTGCCTCTTACTCCTTGCAATCATCTTCTCACCACAGTGAAATCGCTGGTTCAACCTTTTTCGGAACAACCCGAGGCTTCAACATGACTCAATGCACGGCTTACCACCAACATGTGCCTCCGACCTTGCTATTGGGTGCTACTCCAAGTTACAGTTTTAACGATGCGTTTGGTGCATTCTGGCAAGCGGCTTCGTTGCGTTTTGCGCGAGAGGCGAGTGGCATGGCGCACATCGTGTTCGACGTCTCCGACTCTGGTCCGAGCTTCTGTCCTACCGAATTCTTCGGGTCTGTTGAGTTGCCCAACCTGAATCTAAACCGTGTGACAGGGCTGGACGTGATGGTATCGACGAACTCGAACAATCCAGGCGAACGTTGCGATTCCGGCTCCTTCCTTGTTCTGCGCTCCCTCGTCGAATCTCTCATCTCTGGCATCCCGAATTTTGTGTACCAATGTCGTAACGACCCATACGAGTTGCTATTGGTGAGATGCAGTTCGAAGCCAGAGTCAAACGAGGCGTGTAAACTTCTCCTCCAGAATCGCTTCTCCAGCAGCAGCGACGTGCCATCACTACAACCACTTCAACAACACATGTGTACTGGATCATGTATATCGAAGCAGACCTCAACGTTCCTAATGATTGGTATTGGCATTGGAACGTTTGTCTTGGGCTTCCTGCTCGCCGCGATGGTTCCCATTCTCAAGACACACATCTCCTCATGCTTTGGCGATGGAACGCACTCCTCATCCTCGTCACATCTCCCTGACATCAGGAGGACTGCTGCTCAACAACAACAACAACAACAACAAGAGGGTACGTCTCTTCTCGCGCCCAACGAGGAGGAAGTGGAGGAAGGCTACCTCGACGTTGCAGTGCTGCCGTGATTCCCCTACCTAGCTTAATAGCTCCTCAGCTTCGAGAATTGTAACACTACTGTGTACAAGTATATTGTGAATAGAGACAGGATTATGCTCTCGTGAGATACGATGAAAGGTGAAGGGGAAAAGAGAGAAGGAGAAGACTGCTTCTAAGGTTGATAGAGTTGTGAGGGTTTTTTTAGTACACATATAGGGAGATATAGAGGAGTGTCAGGCGTATAGGAAGAAGAAGAGGCGCCATTCAAGTGAGGGGGTGGTGTTCTTGTCTGGAGAGATCGTGTTGATGACTTGCTACGACCTGCTTCATCGGATGTGTTCAGAACTCCAAATTAGGAGAGATCTTGAGAGGAATCTTCACCCAGCGCTTGCCGTGAGCGTCGACCGGAGGTGCGTGACCAGCGCTGATGTTGAACTGGAGCGAGGGGTAGAGGAGGTTGGGCGCGTCTAGGGTTGCGTCTCTTGCGTTTCTTGCGACGACGAAGTCTTCCTTGGAGGTGTGCGCCGTGACGTACTTGTTGTGGTCCTTCTCGTCTGCGATGTTGGACTCGAAGAGCACGCCGCGAGAGGCCGGAGGATAGTCGTGGCCGACGAAGACGCGTGTGGAGTCCGGAAGTCCGTAAATGGTCGTGTGGATGGAGTCGAAGAGCGTCGCCGGTGAGCCGCCTGGGAAGTCGCAACGCGCAGTGCCGAAGTCCGGCTGGAAGATGGCGTCGCCAGTGAAGAGCGCGTCGCCGATGAGGAAGGACATGCACGCGGGCGTGTGTCCCGGCGTCGAGAGGGGCTTCAACCTGAGTTCTCCCACACACAGCTCCGACAAGTGTTGCTGCGCCGACTTTCCATCGTGATGCGGAGCATTCGCAGCAGCAGCAGAACCAGAGCCAGAAACAGAAGTCGAGGGGTGCTTCGAATCGTCAAGCAGAACGTCCCATTGCGAGCCAGTGCAGTCGAAACCCTCCCATCCGAAAAACTTGGACCACCACGTCTGCACCTCCGTAATCTTGCCTGAAATCGCCGTCTTCGCACCAGGAAGCTTCTTTTTCAAATACTCCATACCAGTAATGTGATCGGCATGCACGTGCGTGTCCACAATCCACTCCACTTTCACGCCGGACCTCTCCACCTCCTTCAGCACCTCATCCGCCGCCTCCGTACTCACTTTACCAGAATTATGCGCGTAGTCCAACACGCTATCAACAATCGCAGCCTTATTCGTAGCAGGGCACTCAACGAGATACGTACAAGTGTGCGTACCCTTGTGGAAGAAGCACTTCACCACCGGGGAGGAAGCCACGCCTTTAGTAGCCGGAAACACTTGCAACATGCCTGAAAGCTAGAGAGAATGTCTATCGATAAACGAGACAAGGGTAGTGAACGAGACAAGGGTAGTAGACTAGACCAAACTACACAGCGAAGTGATTGGGAAGCGTTGCCGACCGAGGTTCGGGCGGTAGAACCGCGGCTCTGCGGACTCGAGAGCCGGGCCACACAGAAGGTCTCGCGCTGCAGAGCCAGCGATTCTAGAGCGCTCTACACCTTCCTTAGCATTCTCACCCCACACATTCCAGCGCGCGCACCCCATATTTTAGGACACTGCAACAGATTCTCAACACCAACACCAACATAATGCTGCTGGAAGAGTCAGACTTTCGAATCGACGCCCTCGAAGCAAATGTGGCACTCTCTTCCAATCGAAGCGGCGAGCTCTGCTCCTTCCGCGCCCTTTCGCACTCCAACACCCCTCACACACCTCAAACCCCGCAAATCACCCAAAAAGGACCAAGAACACTCCACAACACATCAAAGCTACCGGGCATCAAGGCTACAATCGAGTGCAGAACAGAGGAATCCGAGACGGAAGCTGCGGCTCTTGCTTGAGTGTGTCGGCTCACCTCGATCTCCCATTTCTAGGGCACTGTTACCCCGCGAACACTCCAACTCCCAGCCACAATCACTCACGTGTCCATGATGAGTTCACTTTTGAGCAGAACAGCTCAAATGCATCTACAAGTGGGCACGCAGCCGACGACCAAGCCAGAAGCCTATTTGGCCCATCGCCAAGTTGCTCAAAGTTTAGTGAAACATGCGACCAAATATGGGGAAATTTAGCAAATAGGGAAAAGATTCCGACAAGCCTGCACTGCAGCAGGCAGCTCCGCGCGGCGGTTTCTGTGCAGCGCGCTTCTCTGTTGCTTCGGCCATTCCTCCCCACGCCCGTCGCATGTTCCGGGTTCGTTGTGGTAGTAGTTAGAGTTGGAAGTCTTGTATTCTGTGTCCCTATTGTTGACTGTTTGGCGGACTTCTGTGCGCGTAATCAACGCGCGAAACTTCGTACGCTTCAAATCTGTCCCGTTTTGCCCCTCTCTCCTCCACTGGTCTTCTCTGAGTGTGTGTTTGTGGTAGCGGTTCCCTTGGCACATCATGTCCACGCCACATCGGCAGAGTTTGAGGCAGAGCCTGCTCGGTTGCACGACTGAGGAGTTGGCGCTTCGACGCCAAGCCGTGTTCCTCGAAATACTCCAAACAGAGGAGAACTATGTTCG
>Ga0307375_10006638_pt1 | contig 10668 bp, 3 predicted proteins | sample TR1MG_FD_202531 | JGI IMG/M metagenome (GOLD analysis project Ga0307375, IMG submission 202531) | Soil microbial communities from Risofladan, Vaasa, Finland - TR-1 | ecosystem: Environmental > Terrestrial > Soil > Coastal area > Acid sulfate soil | place: Finland: Risofladan, Vaasa | collected...
CAGCGAGCAGTGGAAGAAAAAGACTATCCTCACCGTCGACGGCGCCTTCCCGTGCATGAAGAAACGCCTGCCCATCAAGAACGTGCAAACTGTAGAACTCACGCCCATCGAAACTGCAACCGAACTCATCATCAAGAAGGCTCAAGCGATGCGTGCAGAACTCACAAGATCGCCGGTAAACACCAAGACCCTCCAGAGAGAACTCCAAGGCACACTACTACTTCAGGTCAACGCAGGTCCGGCTGCCATCGCAAGCGAATTCCTCGCTGGGCCCGCTGCTGCTTCTTCTTCTGAGGCTCACAAGAAGAAGCTCTCAGAGGCGTTCATCGCATTCATCACAAACCTCGCCGAGGGAGTCTCAGCCAACAACGCTCTCATCACCGTAGAACAGCTCACACTTCAACGAGAGCTCGTCAATGGATACTTCAGACTCAAGGCTCTGGTTTGCAAGCTCACCAACACACCAGAAGAGTCGATTGAGCAGAACTTCTCGCCTGAACCTCTGGAGGTTCCCATGACGCCCACCTCATCGTCCACCCCGGAACCCTCTCCTCTCGCTGGAAACGACTCCATCGCATCACCACCATCAACTCCTGGGCAACAATCACCATCCCCGTCAGTGTAACTGAGCTCCCCTGCCCTATTCCAAGGCTGCACACGAACTCGTCTCTCTCTCCGTCCACTACACCTCTACCTCCATATTCCTGTCCTAAATACCTATTGACCACTAAAACTCATATCATTTACCATCCCAACCTCATTTCGGGCTGGGGACAAGCGCACGCCGGGCACAGTGCTAGGAGCCATGTTTGCCACCTGCCCGCGGCTGCTCCGTCGTTTGCTTTAGTCTTCTCTCTACATCAGCCCATCAATGTTAATAGCCCTGTAATCCTACTCCTACTTTCACTCTTGTTTGTCCTCGCTTGGCCCCACAGAACCATGGGAAGCAGTCAATCCGCGATCGTCACCAAACTCTCATCAAATCGCCCGTATGTCACCCGTCTTCTTACTTTTCGCAATGTGAACATCCTCCTGTATCATTTTCTACATGTTTCTAACAGTTTTGTCCTGGTATCTGCAGTGCGGATATCACAGAAGGCCTTCGACTGCTGAAGAAGCAAGTTGGTGCGATCGTCTCCTTCACTGATCCCAGATTCTTTCGGTATGTCCCCCAATTGCATTGCTAGAACCTAGTCATGATGCTCAACAGCTTTCTGTCTCGCCACAGTCGATCGTACTGACGATGGTCTTCCTTCTTTTGTAAGCGCTGTGTTGCCCCCTCTGGCTCAAGTTCTGGCACTTGACAACCCTCGTAGCGATTCCATAGTGGCAGCTCTTCGTGAATTGTCGTTCTTGACGGTTCGACATCCCACTTTGAATCAACAATTGGTGGATCGAAACTTGGGCGATCTCGTCGAGGCCCAATTGGCCTCTCCTATTCTCTTGGCGATGTTCTCTGTACGGTTCTCACCATCCCTTCGATGCATAGATCCCCCTTTAGTGGCCCATTCTGACACCCTCGACGTACTATGTCCTCTGTTTGGTCTTTGCGGCGGTTCGCACCAAATCTCCACCTTTCCAGCCTCAAGCTCACATTCGTGCCGCCGCCTATGAGGCTATTGGTATGCTTGCCCCTTGCGGAGCGCTTTTTGGAGCGTCGCAATTCGCTGAGGCGCTATTGGAGTACATGAGGAACTTTGCGGACGAGCCGACGAAAGTTCGCCTCTTGACCAACTTATGGAATGCAGGCACGCTCATGACCCCCGTCTTGAAACCTCTCTATGCTACAGCGCTGCAAATACTATTATCTGCGGAGCGTAGCGGCCATTTGAAGGCGCAAATCATTGCTGAATTCCGTCGCATCCTCCACGAGGAGCCCACTGTCTTGGATGCCACTACTTCCACCTCTCTCTTCAACTCCTTGAAGCAAATTGTATCGAATCACAACCCTTCGGAAGTGGACGTGGTGGTGGACTTCTCATACGGCTGTTTGATGAAGCTCATTCCCCAACGGCGTTCTGTGCTCGGTAGTGCCCTTCTGAAGTCGATTGCCGATGTCTCCGCTGCGACGCTTGCGCAACCTGTCGTGGCGCCTCAGTATTTGGATATCAACTGCTGTGTGATCTCGAGTGTGATCGATTCCTGCGACGAAACTTCTGCGACTACGATTGCGAACATCTGCGTATCTGTGTCCCGTCACTTCTCAAACGTACTGCGCAGCAATAGCTTTAGCAATCCGAGCGGCGTGAAGCTCAAGGGACAATTGGAAGATGTGGCACTCGTGAGACTCGCGAATTCGGTGCTCGGCTGTTTCACTTCTGTGCTCTCTTGGTTTGGTCTCCCGTCCTTCGCCTGCTGGACTCCTGCGTTATACAAGGCCATTTCTACAGTCATCCTCTCATCGTTGCTCTGCCGCGTCGAAGCAGTCGCCACTCAAGGCGCCGCAGTTTTCGCTCGTGCTGCCGCCGCCTCCGGACAGTACCTTCAGTTCTTCGTCGGCGACTTCTCGCTCTTATTCATCATCTTCGTCATCCGACTCTTGCATCCTTCGAGATTGAAGTTCTCAGGAACGCTCGGAGGCTCTGAAAAGGAACAGATCTCGTCATCTCCTTCTCCTGCTTCTTCTTCATCGTATTCTGTCCTGAATGATCTGGAATATGATCTTCCGTGTGCAATGATTCTCGATAATCTCTACTCTGAGCCTACCACTGCCGAAAGGAAGCATAGGGAAGTGAAAGATGCGTTGAGCATCCAACTCGTGTTTTTAGCCGATTATCCTACTGTTTCTGCTATAACGGACCTCAATTCCTCCTTTGGACAGTTTCAAAATGAACTTTGGAATGCACTCAACGTGACACGAGCCGCACTGTGTCACATACTGCTGAATCTCATCAGAGTGAGAGGGAGGACGCAACAGCAGCTCGTGGAGCTCTTCACCATCTGGTACGATCGCATGTCCTTCTCTGGTCACTTCCTGCTCGTGGACGTGCTAAACAAGGCATTAATGACCATCTTGGTCAAGTCAGACGGCACATCTCTGGCCTTGTCGTCGGGAGGAGCATCATCAGGTCCGGCCGTGCCCATCATCAACAATGCGACTACCATTCAGACGCCATTGCCCTCCTCGGCCCCATCTTCCTCTTCTCACATGGGTGCGTGGGACAATTTGAAGTCACAGCACAGCAGCGGCAGTTTCATCCCACCATCAACCTCATCATCATCATCATCTCTCATTCAGCCCATTGCTCATCCCGCATCATCATCAACTACAACAACAACAACAACAACAACAGCGTCAGCTACTGCATTGTCAGTGGCCACGTTCTCAGCATCTTCGTCGTCGAACTCCTCATTCCCGAGATTGTCTACCGGCGGCCCGCTCAGCCCCTCCGCCGCCCCTGTTGGAGCATCATCGTCGTCCTCCTCCTTCTCCCCGTCCATTCCCGCCTTCCCTGCCGCTCCTGGAAGCCCCACGCCGCACACCATGGCCATTGCACAGGAATCCGAGCGCAGCGAGATGCAGAAGAGATTCGCAGAGCTGGAACGCGAATTCCAAGCCCTATCACTAGAACGTTCTCGACTGGTCGATCAACTTCAAGAGAAAACCACTGCTTACACAACTGCCATGAACGAGAAGGAACATATTCTGAACCAGATTGCGTGCGCAGTCTGCCTGGAGAACATCCTCGACAATAAGCCCGTCTGCCTCGAATGCGGACATCTGTTCTGCGGAAACTGCGTAGATACTGTCATGAAGTCTCATCAAAAGTGCCCTCTTTGCAAAACTGCCATCTCCAAGATCACCCAAGTGAAAGGATTGTGAATACCTGTCCGGAGCACATCTCCAACGGTCCGACACCAATGACCCATGTGTTGCTGAAATGTCCCAATTTCATGTACATACGAACATTGTGATAGTACTTGTGTTCTGAAACTTGTTGCATTATAGGGGATTTGTGGGCCCACAGACTCGTGTGGATGAGGGAGCGATTAGGATTGGGCTCCTTCCTCACTCATCAAGATCTACGTCGTCTATACCCTTCCATTTGGATGCCTCCCTATTGCAGGGCGGAATTTCGCTGGTGTAAGGTACCAGATACCTACACTGCACAGCGGAAGCCGAAGTCAACGAAGTTTCGCGAATTCCACACGGAACTCTCCAAAAGAGGCAATCGGAAATGTCCGGTCGGGAAGAAGCTCCGCTGTGTTCCTTGTGAGACCAGTTTTCCTTGGCTCCGTGGCGATTCAACGTCGCGCACTAAGTGTCGTTCAAAGTTGCTCCTGCTGCTGCTGGTGCAAGTCTCTTGTGGTCCGCTTGGCGTAGAGAAGTGAGCGATCACTTGGTTGTATCGATATTTCGACTTCTGTTGTCGTAAGAGAAGCTTGTTAGCTATCTTTGGTTTGTGCTGAGGACTTTCATTCCCTTTTTCGATATGTCGCGGCGTAGTGTGCACTCCCACTCGTACAGAGCCATCAACGACAGCGATGACGAAAGTTTCCTACAAAACGACCACACCTCCTTCCAGGATTCGATGCTTTCAAAGACGAACCGCACTGTAGAGCAAGATTATCTCTATTTCCCCAAGTGGAGTCTCTTGGCTGGTATTAGTACGTCGAATATCCGCACTTGTTTGAGTTGGACTCTTGTCCCTGTCTCCGAGCCCTTTAACTGACGTGTTGTCCTCTTTGTATGGCGATGTGTGGTAGTCTTTACTGTTGCGGTGATCGTTCAAGAGGTTTCACTGCCGGTGTTTCGCTCGGATGAAATGAAAATGGCTGCTCACATTCTCCCGTTCTTCGGCGTGTTCGTCACGTGGATCGTGCTCGCCTTTGCCTTCACCTTCCTCCTCATTCGTCGTCAGGTAACCTCCGTCACTGGGCGCTCCATCCTATTGAGTTTCCTCAGCGGAGTCATTGGTGTACGTCGACACGGCGGGGTTTTGTGCCTCCGCTCGCTTTCCTCCCCCTCTCCCTCCTCCCCTCTCCCTCCTTTCACCCATACTAACCGCTCCCTGTTGGTGTCTCATCCGTTGCTCATCACATCTGGTTGAATCACGCGCGGCCTCACAACAGGGCATCTCCATCGTCCTCCTCTCGTACGCGGGCGACGCGTCGGCCGACAAGTCGACCCCGACGCCAACTGCGGAGCGTCTGGGCGTTCGCCAACAGCTTGCCCTCTCGAATGCTTGGACATTCCTTGCTTGGCCTCTTGCGTACTTCCTCTATCCAGGTGCAGTCGGCAAGAACTCGGTGTACGTGCGGAGAAAGATCACACACAAAGCTTGACGTCGTCGTTGTCGTACCCACCTCCTCCCCACTTCCCCTTCGATCGATCTTTAAATCGAGAAGAAAACGTCTCTTCGCTCCTCTGGCCTCATTCGGTCGTGTGTGTGTGCTTGTTCTTCTTTCGCGAAAACCCGTTCCTAACGTCCTCCTTTGATCTCCTGCTTTGTTACACCCCTCCTTGTATGGCTTCGACGTTCGATACTTGTGTGATTTGCGTGGGGCGCCCCTGCCGCTGTGTCGTTGCCTTGAGTGCAGCGATTTCGTGATCTTGATCGTGGTACAAGTCTCCGCAACCGCCTCGTTCGCTCTTGGCATGGTTCCTGGCTTCAAGTCTCTCGCCGAAGCTCACGCCTCTGGTCGTCACTTGCTCTTCATGGCCATGTGGGTGGTGGGCATCTTTGGCATGTGGGGTTCGCGTGTTCTCCTGTGGGGAACGACGGCGAAGCCTCGCAACTGGCGCGACATCGTCACCTTGACCTTCTACAGCACTACTCTCGCCCTGGGTACCGTCATTTCACTCATCTGGATGGACTTGATTCCCACCATTGGTTATTCGAGCAATCTGTACGATACGGTCACGCACAACTGGTCCATCCTCGCTACTTTGAAGGATCATCCTCGCCATCTCGCTGCCTTCATTCTGTACATTGTGGCGACTGTCATCACCACCACCTTCCCCTCTAAAGGATACTTGGTCGCAGTGGCTCCCAGTGTTGCATACATCATCGTAGCAGTCGGATTTTGGAAAGTCTTCCCAATCGACAACACTCAGGTACTCAACTTCGTGTTCCCTGCCCTCTCTCTTGGCTTTATGGCTGCCTGCTTCTGGGGCTTCATCGAGTCTCGCATCCGATGGCAAGCGGACATCATTCGTGGCCGTTTCAAGATTCGGAAGGATGCTCCCGCGTCACGTGCGTCCCTCTTCTCCAAGCTCTTCTTCTGCTGGAATGTTGAGCTCCTTAAGCATGGATTCCAAACCAAGATCGATTTGGCGGATGTTCCCGACATTATGGCTGAGGAGACGGTAGAAACGGCATACTCCAAGTTCCGCGAATCGATTCGTTCTCGTGGTCTCTCTGGCTCTCTCCTGCCTTCGTTTGCCCATACGATTGGTACCCAGTATATCTTCTCCTTGGTTGGCTTCACGATTTTCTTGATTTGCAGTATCTTGACGCCCGGTCTGTTCTTGCCGCGAATCCTGAAGCGCATCTCCCCTCCTCTTCAGTTCAATCCCGATCACACTCCCAAGCTTCCCGATATCACCGATCAAGATCGCCATCAATCTTACTACTACCTCATTGGTCTCTCTTGTGCTGCGATCATTGGTGCCCTTGGTTACCAACATGGCTGGCATTGGTCCATGCGTTGCGGTATTCGCGCTCGTGTCGCCTTCATTATGGCTGTTTACGATAAGATCTTGACGGTGCGCCGTCTGCAAAGCGTCGGTGAAGTGGTGAACTTCCTGTCTTCGGATTCGTCGCGAATCATCGAGTCGATCCGTTTCGGCTGGTGGCTCATCTTGGCTCCCCTCTCCCTCTTTGCCATCATGGGTATCCTTCTAGCCTACCTTGGCCCCATCTCCCTGGTTGGCATGCTCGTGCTCTTCTTGCAAATGCCAATCCAGCTGTTCGTCGGTTCCAAGATCGGCGCCGTCAGAGAGCGCGCAGTGGCCCTGACAGACGAGCGTGTGATGATCATGAACGACATTCTCTCCTCCATCAAGACCGTCAAGCTCTACTGCTGGGAGGACTCCTTTGCCGACCAGGTGGCGCAGATCCGCGCGCGAGAAGGTGCAGAGCTCGCCACGACCGCCACCATTAAGTACCTCAACGTCGCCATCTCCTTCTTCTCTCCCACGCTGGCCACGATGCTCTCCATTGCTCTCTACTACGGCACGAATCACGTCCCCGTGGACTCGTACAAGGTCTTCACCGTCGCCTCGCTCTTCAACGCCTCCTCTGCGCCTCTCGCCTGTCTCCCGATGGCCATCGCCAACATCGCTCAAGGATTCATTGGAATGAGTCGATTGCAGGCTCTCATGAAGCAAGAGGATCTCAGAGATACTCGTATTCTGAACATGAGCCGAGATCCCTTGGTGCGCTTGAAAGGCGCCACCTTCTCGTTCGATTACGATGGAGAACTGAACTCGCGCTTGACTACCGCCGATGATCACGATTCAGTCTCTCTCAGGCCATCTTTCGCCGAGGACTCTCGCTCTGGATTCACTCTCACCAAAGTCAACTTGACGGTCAATCGTCCTGGCAAGCTCGTGGCTATTGTTGGCAAGGTCGGTTCTGGAAAGTCTTGCTTCTTGAACGCCATCGCAGGGATGCTACCTGCTTTGGAGGGAACGGTCGAGGTGAACGGAGACATCTCCTTCCTCACCCAAGGTGGTCTCCTCGTCAACTCTACCGTGCGCGACAACATCCTCTTCGGCCTGCCCTACAACGAGGAACACTATCTTCGCACTTGCGAAGCTTGCGAGTTGGCAGCGGACTTCAAGAACCTTCCTCACGGAGATCAAACCGAAGTCGGAGAAAAGGGTGCCACGCTTTCCGGCGGTCAGAAGGCTCGTGTTGGCCTCGCGCGTGCCGTCTATGCTGATCGCGCCATTTACTTGCTGGACGACCCCCTTTCGGCAGTCGATTCTCGCGTTGGTGCTCGCATCTTCGAGAAGTGTTTGAAGGGCGCCCTCAAGAACAAGATCATCGTTCTCGTCACCAATCAACCTCAATACCTACCTGGCTGCGACGAAATCATTGTGCTCAGCAACGGACGCCAAATTGCTACTGGAACATACGATCAGATCAAGGTGCAAGAGGACTTCGCGTCACTGCTCAACATACAGCAAGACCAAAGCGGACCCAACAAGCAAGCCGATGTCACCAAGCCTCCCGCAGTAGACGATCCTATTGTTCTCTCGGATGATGAAGAGGACGAGAACAAGATCTCTCTCCCACTGTCTTCGTCTTTGGATGAGTTGAACCGCGCCACCGAGTCTCAGCGTTCAATCAAGCTCCACTCCGCCCATAGCTCTCTAAAGAACACTAGCATGAAGGATATCTTCGATGCCGACATCCTCGAGTCCCATCTCCACCATCACGCGCCTGCCATGGACATCCACGCCTCCGGATCCACCTCTATTGTCCAGGACGTCGCCGGCTCTTTCAAGAACGTCTCCGTCACTCCTATGGTCCCTGTCCCCGCTGCTCGTTCCGATGATGATGTTCGCGAGCGTGCGACGATGATTGAGGATGAGGATGCTTCCAGCGAGGGTGTGGGTATGAGCACTTTTGTGTACTACTGTTTCGCGTCCGGTACCTTGGCTCCTGTGCTTGTCGCCCTCTTCTTCTTGGTCGTGCAAATGAATCGCGTCACTGTCGATGGTTATCTATCCTTCTTGTGCTACGCTTCGGCACCTGATAGCCCGCTCCAGAAAAACTGGCCGCTCACCAACTTGCTTCTTCTCTATGCTGCGCTTGTGATTGTCTTCTTGTTCATGCTTATGGGCCGTGCTGCTGCGTTTGCACGCGTGGCGACCAGTTCTGCGACTTCCATCCACAACGTTGTGTTCGCGAAGGTGTTGAAGGCCCCGCTCTCCTTCTTTGAGACCAACCCCCTCGGTCGCATCTTGAATCGCTTCTCTCGCGATTTGGACATCGTCGATGGTCGTTTGCCTGACTTCTTCATCGATGCGTTCGTGTTCATCATCCACTGCATCGCCATCATTGTCGTCATCTGTATCATCGTCCCTTGGTTCATCTTCTTGTTGGCGCTCATGTGCGTTGCCTTCTGGATGCTCATCACGTATTATCAGAGAACTGCTAGAGAATTGAAGCGTTTGGATGCCGTGTCTTCGTCCCCCATCTTCGCCCATCTTTCCGTCTCCATTGCTGGTATTACGACCATCCGTGCCTATAATGCGCAAGAGCGCTTCCGTCAGGACAATAAGGACAAGATCAATGCCAATACGCGCGCGTACTTCGCGTTTGAGGCGGTGACAAATTGGGTCGGTTTGTGCCTCGATTTGCTCGCTGCAGCCATCTCCACTTTCGTGGGTCTTCTCACCATTGCTAAGAGCGATCCCGAGCTCTCTGGTCTCGTATTGACATACTCGTTGATGATGACTGCTGCCTTCCAGTATGCCGTCCGCACTGCCACCGAAACCGAGAACTTGCTTGTCGCCGTGCAACGTCTGAAGGAGTATGCCGATAACTTGACGACTGAAGGTGTGCGCGATCACTACCCGAGGCCGCCTGTCGATTGGCCAAGTGCAGGAAAGATCCAATTCAAGGACGTCGTGGTCAAGTACCGTCCAGAGCTCCCCCCAGTGTTGCGTCGCGTCAACTTCACCATCAACCCTAGGGAGAAGATTGGCATTGTTGGTCGTACTGGTGCCGGCAAATCCACGCTCATTCAAGTGCTCTTCAGACTCATTGAACCCGCTGGAGGCGATATCCTGATCGACGGCGTGTCCATCATCAACCTCGACCTCCCCGATCTTCGCAAGAGACTCGCATGCATTCCTCAAGACCCTGTGCTTTTCGTCGGCAACATCCGCTCCAATCTCGACCCATTCGACGAGCACGACGACGCGGAACTTTGGGACGCGCTCGACCGCGTGCACATGAAGGCCATGGTGGAGGCCATGTCTGACTCCATCCTCTCCCCCATCGTAGAGGGCGGCGTCAACTTCTCACTCGGACAACGACAACTCATTTGCATTGCTCGTGCCATTCTCAGAGGCGCCAGAATCCTCGTCATGGACGAAGCCACCGCCGCCATCGACATGGAATCCGATCAACTCATCCAAAACACTGTAAGATCTTCTTTCGCCGACGTCACCGTACTCACCATCGCACACAGACTCGCTACCATCATGGACTACGACAAGATCATGGTCGTCGCAGACGGAGGTATCGCTGAATTTGACAGCCCAAAGGCACTCTTGGCAAACCCCAACTCCATCTTCCACGCCATGTACCACCAACACTGAGAGAAATACACTGAAGGACCGAAAAACAACGGGAGGAGGAAGATCTCTTTTCTGAAAGGCGCTCCCATCGGAAGTAAGACTGGATTTCACGAGTCCAACTTCTCCCCTGTCGACGTGCTCAATCCTATACGAATATGGAGTGTCGCAATATACTGCACCTAATTACCCCCACCATGTAGTGTCCCCCATCACATAAGTTTCCTGATTCGTGGTCACCATTCGGTCAGGTCAGGAAGAGACACGTCATGACACGAATAACAGCTTATAGATACGTTCACATGCTGAGAAAGTAGTAGTAGTAGTAGTAGTAGTAGTAGTAGTAGTAGTAGTAGTAGTAGTAGTAGTAGTAGTAGTAGTAGTAGTAGTAGTAGTAGTAGTAGTAGTAG
>Ga0307375_10006639_pt1 | contig 10668 bp, 10 predicted proteins | sample TR1MG_FD_202531 | JGI IMG/M metagenome (GOLD analysis project Ga0307375, IMG submission 202531) | Soil microbial communities from Risofladan, Vaasa, Finland - TR-1 | ecosystem: Environmental > Terrestrial > Soil > Coastal area > Acid sulfate soil | place: Finland: Risofladan, Vaasa | collected...
TACCTCAGGACCTTCCTGCTGTTAAGTTTTCGGAACCAAAACAGCTGTCGGACAAGGCAGTTTCTGATCTCCAGAAGGTCGCTTCAGCGTTCGATACGCGCCTTGAGTTCAGCATGAATCGGGACATACACCGTATCATCGTCAAGGTCATCGACACGAAAACCGATAAGGTAATTAGAGAGCTTCCGCCCAAAGCGATTCAGGAGCTGTATCGAAGAATCACGGAGGTTGTCGGATTACTATTCGACCTCAAAATCTAACTCATACTCTCCTCAAAATCCTCGTCGGCATTCTGCTGGTTCTGAACTCCTCACCTTCATATTCACAGAGTTCGCTCATGATTCCGGGTGTGACCGATCCCTACAACACGAAGGGAATCATCGACAAGATCATGAAGCTCGACAGTGCTCCTGTGGATCGAATGAAGACCAGCGTCGAAAACTACAAGAAGCAGAAGACAGTCTGGGGTGAGCTGTCGACCAAAATGAAGGAGCTCAGCGATTCAGCGCTGAAGTTGTACAGTTTTCAGAATCCCTTCGAAGAACGCAAAGCAACCTCATCCAATCCCCAGGTCCTGACTGCCACATCGGTGCGCGGAGCACCTGATCGAACGAGCACCATTGTTGTGCAACAGCTTGCAGGCTCGGACAAGTTTCTGTCGAACGACCTGCCGCTGAAGTACCAGGTACCTTCGGGCAAATATGTGATCAAGGTCGGGAAGGACGAACAGAGTTTTCAGTTCCGCGGTGGAAGATTGAGTGAGCTTGCAGATGCAATCAACAGGAACGCAGGAACGCTGGTGAACGCTCAGATCATCCAGAATACGATGGACACTCAGGTCCTGGTCGTTACCTCGCTGAAAACAGGTTCTCAGAATCACCTTTCGTTCTCCGGCGAGGCAGAAACGTTTGCCGTGGATGCGGGCATCATGGCGCGCTCGATAAATGACAGCAGGGACCTCTCGGTTACCCCGACATCAGTCTCAGGCTGGACAAAGCCGCTTGATCCGTCGACGGTGACTATCTCTGCGGGTACGCTTACCCTTTCCCCGCGTTCGGAGGCATCACTGCCGGTCTCACCCGCAATGACGCTCACTCCCCAAATGGAGCTTTCCCTCGAGATTCAGGTGAAGTTCCTCGGTGATGCAGCCTATGTTCCGCCCTCCCCTCCTCCCGGTCCATCAATCAATGCACCGGGCGCGGTGACTCTGAACGGGGTAACAATTCAGGATAATCCTTCGCAGTCTCCGCTTCCGCAGTGGACCCCACCGCCGCAACCTTCGGCGGTCGAAGATCACGCCATCCTGTTTGCGAACGACGGCACCACGACTGTGCCTCTTCCAGACGTTCCGGACACGAACGGATTTACCCAACTCACCATTCCGCTTGCAAACTACCTGAAGACTGTTACTGCGATCGACCTGCGCAACCGGAACACGCAACGGGCAGTCTCGATACGGAATGTGCGAATCTACGATCCGAACAGTCGCGGCGGTTTCGCCCCGGTTCATCCTGTCACGCAGGCGCACGATGCAAAACTCATGATCGACGGCGTGGCTGCGGTGCGCGATTCCAACACGATCTCAGATCTGGTGCCGAAGACGACATTGACGCTCCTTTCAGCGAGCCCTGCCCCAGTCACGCTCACCGTCACCCCGGATCACACTCTGGTGAAAAACGCAATCATCGACTTTGTGGGCCGATACAATCAGCTTCTCACGAAGATCAACATTTTGACCAGCAACTCTCAAGCTGTCATAGACGAGGTCAGTTACTTCACCCCAGCTCAGAAGCTACAGGCGCAGGATGAACTGGGATTATTTCAGGGCGATATGACCTTCAGTATCCTGAAATCGAAACTGCAAGATACGATGATGGCCTCCTTCCCGACCGACCTGGGAGCACAGCTCGCGCTTCTTGCTCAGATCGGAATTTCGACGAATGCAAGTCCCGGCGGCGCCCAGGGTTTCGATGTTTCGCGCCTGCGCGGATACCTTGAGATAGATGAACAGCGCCTCGACAGCTCGCTGCAAGCCCACTTCCGGGACATCAAGCAGTTGTTTGGAAACGACACCACAGGTGACTTGATCATCAACGACGGAGCAGCGTTCCGTGTGCACGAGATTGTATCTCCGTATGTTCAGATTGGAGGGATCATCGCCTCCCGGGTGCAGGCGATTGACCAGCAGATCGCACAGACAAACAAGCAGATCGCCGATATGAACTCGCAGCTCGCGCAGAAGCGGAGCAATCTGCAGAGTCAGTACGCGCAGATGGAAGGCACGCTCGGACAGCTTCAGCATCAATCGCAGGCGCTTGGCAACTTCGGCATGCAATCTTCCTCCGGCTCTTCGTCCGTACCGTAGTAAGCACTTAAGGAGCAATTGTGCAAATTGTCATCAACGACGAACCAATCAGCTACACTCTTGAGGATGAACGGACAGTCGGCCAGGTTGTTGCCGAAATCGAAAAGTGGCTCGCCGGTCAACGACTCGCCGTATCTGCGGTTCGATCCGATGAGGATGAGCTGCCGCTCTATGCGCCCGAACGATGGAGTTCGGTCTCAGTGGAGGCAGTGGGAACTCTCTACGTGACCGCCTCTACGTTCAGGGAGATGAAGCTTGCAACGCTTCAAACGATGCTGCAATACCTCACTCTCATGCAAAGCGGCATTGAAACCCGGCGAGACATCCAGCTGAAGGAGCTGCTCGACGAATATCCTTACATTCGCGACAGCCTGAACGAACTGGTTGGTCTCGGGAATGGTTCAGAAGCATCATCGGGTCTGGACACACTGATCGAAAACTCGGGCCTACTCGAGGGATCGATCAGAGATGACGAAACCCGCACTGCGCTGACTCGGCATATCGATGATCTGAAGATGATCATCGTAGATCGATCCCGAGAGGCGACCGAGCCGCGGCGCGAAGCCGCGTCGACTGCCGTTCTGCTTCAGCAATCGATACCGGAGATCAGCGAAGTGTCGGTCCTGCTGCAAACCGGCAAGGATCAGCAGGCAATGGCATCTGTCGTGCGCTTTACCGAGCTGCTCGGAAAGGTCGTTCGAATAGTTCCCTACCTGGCAGAGTCGGATCCGGATCTCATTGCAGGCGACGGGGCCAACAGGAGCGTTCCCCAGATTGCCGCGGAACTGAACGAATTTCTTCATGACCTTATCTCAGCTTTCGACGCGAAGGATTCAGTGCTGATCGGTGACCTACTCGAATACGAGATAGCTCCTCGAGTGCAGGAAATCGCACAGATATTCGCCGCCTGAGCAGGAGGAAAATTCTCCCATGATTCTGCTCCAAACGCAGTATGACTTCTTCGGAAATTCCAATTCGCCAGCATCCTACGTCGGGCTTGCGATATTCGGCGGACTGGTCGCCGTGGCAATCTTCGTATCATTGCTTGGCAACCGACGAAACCGCAAACCGGGTACCCGCGCGAGCAACCGGCATGTGTCTATCAAACGGCAGGCAAAACGGGCCGGGCTGAGCCCCGAGCAGATACGCACTCTCGAGCACATGATCAAGAGTCAGAAGCTGCATTCTCCACTCAAGCTGCTTGACGGCGGACAGTATCTGACAAGTGCAATTCGCGAAGAGCTTGAGGTAATTGAGGCGGAACAGGTCTCCGACGGTGTCAAGGAAGCGCGCAAGAATACGCTGTTTCAGATAAAGGCAACACTCGACTCCGGTCGTGCGAATCTCAATACTCTGTCGAGCTCGCGGAACATTCGAATTGGCCAGGATGTGAAGATCGTATTCGAACGCGGTGGCGGTTCCTTTGAGACATCGGTCATTTCGAACCTTGAAAACATGCTCGGCGTGGAGGTGCCTGAAAGCACCGATGGCCCGATCCGACCCGAAAAAGGCGTACGGGCGCAAATTACCTTTATCCGGGACAATAACCGTGTATACCGATTCGTGACCCGCGTTCGTGGACTGAACACGGTACGCGGACGCGGAACGCTCTTTGTTGATCACGTGAACGACATCAAGCAGGTACAAAAACGAAAATCACCTCGGAAGGAGCTGGGAAAGCCAGCCTATTATTATCTGGTGCAGATTGTCGAGAACGGAAGCGGTCGCAAGCTTACAAGACAGGCGGTCGTCCAGAAGAATCAGAACTACCTCGGGCGCATCGAAGACATCTCCACCGGAGGGTGCCTGATTCGAGCTCAACGGCCGCTGAAGAAGGGCAGCCTCATCCGCGTCGATTTTCAGTCTGAAACCGGCAAATCAATTTCTGCTTTTGGAAAGGTGTGCGGCGTTGATTCGCGGGCGCCATACGGAGGCGACATGCACGTGATGTTCACGCGAGTGTCCCAAAACTATATGAACGAAATCATGGCGTACGTCTACGGCTTCGTGGAATAGCCAAAAATCTCCAGTATATTGACCATCGGACACGAATGGGCTACATTTCGCACATGGAAGTCGTGGAGATCAAGAACATAGTCAGAAAGGATACTGCAGTCCTCTATCGAAGAACATTTGCCGGTGAGGCGGTGCTTGCCTATGCTGCAGACAATACACAATCCCGCCGTATCGAGTTTGTTCTCGAACACACCGCGACATCCGGCATTCTCGTCGAGGTGAAGTTCCTCGACACTCCGGACTATCCGCTGATCCCTGTGGTCGAAGAGCTCAAGAAGCATCTCACGGCACTCGACCGCGGAGGGAAACTTCCCTGAGCTCGCGCGTCACGGTCACGACCTCCGATGAGGAGACCGAGCAGGTCGGCAGGGAACTCGCCGCGCGAGTTGCAGAGTCACGAAGAGATCTGAAACAATACAGAATCATTGCGCTGCACGGGACACTGGGTGCCGGGAAAACGACTCTGGTTCGTGGCTTTGCCCGCGGCATCGGCATCACCGAGCCTGTCACCAGCCCGAGCTACACGATCGTCAACGAGTTTCTGGCGGAAGAGGGACCGGCGAGAGGTACCACAATCTATCACGTCGATTTGTACAGGCTCGATTCGGCAGACGAGTTTGAACTGATCGGTGCGGATGAGATCCTGTTCGGTCGGGGGATTGCTGTCATCGAGTGGAGCGAAAAGATAGCCTCACTCCTTCCGACGGATATTATTGATGTCACGATCGAGATCCTTGACGGCGGACTTCGAAAGATCACGATACAAGAGGCGGACCGTGTACATAGTGGCAATTGATACATCAACTGAAGTGCTGAGTATTGGCATACGCGAAAACGATCGGACGTTCCTGTTCGCCCGCGAAGGCGACCTCAAGCACGCGGAAACACTCATGCCCTCGATCCTTCAACTATCTCATCTTGCAGGCAGACAATTGCTCGCGCCTGATCTCGTCGTGTGCACGCGCGGACCCGGTTCGTTTACCGGCTTGAGAATCGGTATGGCCACCGCAAAAGGTATTGCAGCAGGCAGTGGATGCCCGATTGTTTCGGTTTCCACCCTTGATGCGTTCGCGTGGGGGCATACTGATTTTGACGGAGCCGTGGTTCCAGGAATCGACGCACGAAAAGGGCGATTCTATACAGCGGTATTCAGTTCCGGTTCACGAATGTGCAAGGATCTCGATGCCGAACCCGAGTCGATAGCTCGTCGCCTTGAGGGATTTGGGCGGATCCTCCTGACAGGAACCGACGCGTCGGCGTTGGGAGTCGCACTTGCGCCCTACCTCAACGGCGATCAGGTGCTGCGCATCGACGCACGTTCCCGGACCGGGTGCGCGGCTTCGCTTCTCGAACTTGGCACAGCGCAGTGGAACGCTTCCGGGCCGGATGCGGACGGACAAGGACCAACCTATATCAGGGAAAGCGACGCGGAACTTGGCCTGAAAGTGCCAGGATAACTTCTTGACTCGTGGTGGCAGGATCTGTATGAGTCGAGATTAAGAGTTGTGCTTTGTGCCATCCGCTGGATCAGCGGGTTTTTTCGAGTTTTTGTCAAACAGAGAATCAAACGCGGGAAGCGTTCCCTGCGACCGCGCAGCTTTTCGATTCTCTTCCTGAATTGCATCATACACTTCCTGCCGATAGACCTTTATCTGCGCAGGCGCGTCGATGCCAAGCTTGACCTGATCGCCCTTAATGTCCACGACTGAAACATAGATGTTATCCCCAATAATGATGCGCTCGTTGATGCGTCGTGCAAGTACCAGCATGCTAACCTTTGATGCTCGCAAGTTCTTCGACAATGAAGTGCCGAACCTGCCAGCGCGGGTCCAGAGAAATCGACTGACGGCCAAGCCGTTTATCGCGATTGATGAGTACCGGGCCCTGGAGATTGGCAGTCATGAGACGGTGATCGTCCGGAACCGTGACTATTGAGAATACTATGAGCTCCTCGGTGGACTGGACCGCGATATCCGAGAGGTCGCTATCGACAACCTTCACTTCGTAGTCCGGCCGGAACACGTGCGGGTCTATGAGGATGAATGCGATATCGGGGACATCCAGACTCTGCAGCCAGAAAAAGGGTGGCTGCGAGGCATCCATGAGGGCGTACTCTTTCAAGTGCTCGAACCCGAGAATTCCAAATGGAAAGAAGATTCTCTGCCGCTCATCGATGTCAATTTCGCCAAATGGCTTCGATCTTATGCGCATTTCGCCCGCCTACCGAAGGAAATCCAGGAGAGTCTGCGGAAGAATACGCGCTGCAGTCTGCAACGCCGCCTGATGTGTGTATTCGAGCAGCTTCAGGTCAGTGATCGCCTTGCTCATTTCCACATCGACAAGACGGGAGTTATCGCCGGTTATCTCCGGAATCTGGGTCTGAGTCCTGTTCAACGTGAGGTTCAACCGCTCGCTCTGTGCTCCAAGTTTTCCGAGATTGCCCAGGAGATTGTTCAATCCGCTGTCAATTCCCCGAAGGGAGCTTCCTCCGATATCAAGAGTGTTTCCACTGTAAAGTGAATCGCGAAGCCGGATAACCATGTCGAACAGGGAACCGCCGTTTATCCGCGCGTCGTTCGCTATGTTACGCGGCGGAGATCCGTTGACTGGATTGACAACGCCGAGATCGGTCAGAACGCTCGAGCCTGGTCCATCCTGAAGCCATATCTGCCGCGGCGACGTGCTCTGCAGTACCATTGCACTCGAAACCGGGTCGAGGTGTGCCTTCACCCCAGCACCGGAGTCGTTTATTTTCTGCATGATCGCATATACATTGTCGCCCTGCTTCAGCGCAATGGGAACATCATTAATCGAAATGGTAGAGTCCTTCTGCACCACGTATCCAGTTGCATCCACGGTGGGAATGATCTGCTGCTGCTCGGCCCAGAACACCTGATTGCCCGGGAAGTTCACGGTTGCCGTGGCAGTGTCCGATATATCGGTCTTGTTCGTTCCGATGTCACCGAGGTACTGCACCTGAGTGATAATATGGCCAGTGGCCCCGGGTACATTTCCCGTCAGCACCCTGAACGGCGTCGTGCGAGATTCGAGACCTGAGAAGATCATTGAGCCGTCAGGTCCGCGAGAGTTGCCGAGGCTCACCAATTCGTTCAGGAGCTGGTTTACCTCCTGGCCCATGTTCTGCAGGTCACCCTTCGAATAGGTGCCGTTTGCCCCCTGCACTGCGATTTCGCGGATTCGCTGCATGACATCTACGGCCTCCCGCATATAGCCTTCGGCGGTCTGGTGACTCTCGAGTGCGCTGTGAATATTGTTTTCGTACTGCTTGAGCCGAACCAGATATGACTGAAAACGCGTCGAGTTTGCCGCGTCCGCCGGATGATCCCGCAAGTTCAGGATGCGCCGCTGAGAGGTGATCTGGTTTTGAACGTCATTCAGTTTCACTTCCCGATTTCGCAATTGAAACTGCATGTCGTCATTCATCATGTTCGTGCTGATGCGGTCCATTGACTATTATACTCCCATTCGATTGATGATCGTATCGAGCATCTGGTTCATGACATTGATGAAGCGTGCCGCCGCGGCGTATCCGTGCTGGAACTTGATCATCTGCGCGAGCTCCTCATCGATATTCACTCCCGAGATTGATTGCTTCAGATCGTTCAGGTTCTTCATGACGAGATCCTGGGTCTGCATTGCCTGTTTTGCCTGCTCGCCTTTCAATCCGATGTTCGCGACTGCATTCGCAAAATAGTCATCAAAGGTGGAAATCTGGCCGACCATCACGGGTCGGGTGCGAAGATTAGCTATGGCAAGCGCGGCCGAGCCATCACCCGGTGCGCCAGGTCGGCCTTCAGTCCCGAGGCTCGCGGCTATCGCCCCTGGCTCCTGTTTGAGCTTCGGATTTATCGCCATCCAGCCTGAAGGGTGGAGAAGTGGTGAAACCTGATAACTCACACCGGCTGATCTCAATGACGCGACGGCGTCAGCATGGCCCCAGTCGTATGCGCCGGCAGCGCCACTTTGCTGAAGAATGCCTGCGTAACCGACCAGAAACTGTCCTGAGTCCTCTACGTGACGTATGACGAAATCGGGATTTTGAGTCTCCTCGGAAGGGGTTGCCTTCAATGAGAGCTCGCCATTCCGGTCGAGTCGAGCAACCACCTCCGCGCCCGAATTATTGATTTTCCCCAGGATCTGATTCACCGTATCGGTCGGATGATAGTCGATCGTGACATTCCCGTTTGCCGCCGGCAGCGTAATAGTACCCGCAAGTCCAACTTGCGACTGACCGTCGAGCCGATTCGCGCCGGTGATCCGGAATAGATAAGTATGGTCGAAAGTTCCGTTTCCGCTTCGATCGTAGTTGCCCTGTGCGTTGAGTACTCCCGGTTTTTCGACGAAGAAGTCCATCCCGGTCTGACCATTCAGTCCGTAGCCTGCCCGATGAACTTCGTTCACCAGGTCGACAAAGTTCACCGTCATGTTGTCGAGGCTCTGGATTTCACTCCGCAAATCCTTGTCTCGAAGTTGCAGGGAAGCTGCAAGGCTTCCGCCATGAAAATGTATGTCCTGATTCGTATTCGCCCAGACAATTTTCGGGAAGCCTTCGTTGTTCTGATCCGGTGCGAGCTTGAGCGCAAGCGCGATGTTTCCCTGTACCAGCTGATATCCATCGGTGTGGATGTTGAACCCATTCGGATCCTGGTTATTTACTGTTATGTTGATGTAGGTTGAGAGCTTTTCGACAAGAAGATCACGCCGATCAAGCAGGTCGTTTGGATTATCTCCTACAGCCTTGCTCTTCATGATCTGTTCGTTCAGCTTGGCAATCTGCGTCGTTAGGTCGTTTACCTCATGAACTGAGGTGGTGATGTCGGTATTCACCATCTGCCTGATCTGGTCAAGACTGTGATATCGATTCTTGATGCCGTCAAGCAGAGACTGACCGCGCTGCAGCACTTCCTGACGCGCCGAACCATCCTGTGGAGTAAGGGCAAGCTGCTGCCAACCTGCCCAGAACTTGTCCATCAGAGTGCGGACCGATTGATCCGCCGGCTCGTTGTACGTCTGAGAAATCATCAGCAGGTACTTGTCCCTCTGGTGCCAGAAACCCTGCTGGTTGCCCTGCGCCACGATGCGGCCTTCAAGAAGGCTATCCGTCACCCGAGATATTCGCGAGACCTCGACACCCTCTCCCACCTGTCCAGGAGTGAGCGGACGAGTCAGACCAGGAATAGTAAGCGGTTCGGCGGCTTGCAGAGAGACGGTTTCACGCGAATATCCGGGTGTGGATGCATTGGTCATATTGTGGCCAACTGTGTCCAGTCCGACAGTTGTCGCGATGAGACCGCGCTTCCCTATTTCGATACCGGTAAACGTGGATAACATTTCGGAGGTCTCCTATAGCCGGTGGTTGACCACCATCGACGAGGTATCCGAACTTGAAACCGAGCCGGAACGGGAGTAGATTTTCCCCTTCCGTTCGGGAAATATCTCGTCAAGGATGTCGCGCATGGTCCCGACAGTGGCGCTCACGTATGCGTCGATGCCATCGGTAATGCTGCGCACTTTCGCGATACCGATTCGCAACTGCCGGTAGAGTGTTGCGAGCTCCTGTCGATCCTCAAGTGGCAAACGGGAGAGGACGTCGTAGAAGCTGTCTTCGGGCGACAGACCGAGAGAGGCCTTCAGCGAACTGTAACCTTCATTTCGACGCAGCTCGCACGATTCAATGTCCGCGGAAATCACACGCATGACGCGAACAGTCTCCTCGAGCGCAATCCAGTCCTTCTGTAGGACTGCAAGCTGCAATCGAGCCTCTTCCCGCGAAAGATTATCAAGTAACGCACCCTGCAGATGCAAAGCTTCTTTGAAGATGGTGGTGGCCTTAACCGCGTTCATATGCAGCTCCTTCGCACATTCGACCTGACTCGACGCCTCTCCGCGAGCGGGGTCGGTCTCTCCTATATATTGTCGGCGCCTTGGGCATCAGGATGAGTACAATTGCTGTGGATTCGATCGTGGGTTTCACGATTCCATCGTAGTTTCACGATTCCATCGTAGTTTCACGATTCCATCGTAGTGAACAACCTGAACTGTTTCTGCTATACTCACTCCCAAAATCGATGAAACGGATGGAATTGCAGTCACGTTTACCACTTTCTGTTCTGATTCGCGCCGCACGAAGTGCACTTCTGCCTGTTGCGCTGTTCGCGTTCCTCGCCGCCTCCCCGCTTCTGGCGCAGCAGAACGCACAGTCGGGAATAAAGCTGACAGGTGAGTTCTGGGCACCTGGGTCGCCTGATGAGATCGCCAACAAAATA
>Ga0307375_10006640_pt1 | contig 10667 bp, 10 predicted proteins | sample TR1MG_FD_202531 | JGI IMG/M metagenome (GOLD analysis project Ga0307375, IMG submission 202531) | Soil microbial communities from Risofladan, Vaasa, Finland - TR-1 | ecosystem: Environmental > Terrestrial > Soil > Coastal area > Acid sulfate soil | place: Finland: Risofladan, Vaasa | collected...
CCGTAGGTGGCGAGGTCCGCGGCGTGGGCGGGGATGCGCTGACAGGTGAGCGCGTCGAGCACCCCTCGCCGCAGCGCGGGTGGGCCCGCGATCAGCATCATCTCCTCCGGCGCGAAGACGACGACGCGCAGGAGCCCCGCCAGCGCGGCCGCGCGCCGCGGAACCCCGTTGACGCGGATGCGCTTCCGGCCCCCGGCCGGCCCCCCGCGGACGAGCGTCACGTCCAGCTCCAGGGGGTCCAGGCCGGGGACCTCGCGGCGCGTGTCGACGCGCGCGAACGGAGCGTCCCACCGGATGAGCTCGGCATCCGTGAGCGTCCGGTGCGACGACCCGCGGGCGCAGACGACCAGCGCCTCGAGGAGGCTCGTCTTGCCCGCGGCGTTGGGCCCCCAGACAAGGTGCGGGCCGGGCCCGAACGTCGCGTCCAGCGACGCGTAGCCGCGGAAGTCGGCGAGCGAGATGGTGGTCAGCACCGGGATCGGCATCGCCGCCTGGGCGGCGGCCTGTCGGTCGCTACGAGGTGGTCCGAACCGGCATGACCACGTGCGTGTAGTCGCGCCCGTCCGCCGGCCGGAAGACGCCCGGCGACAGCGGTCCGTTCAGCTCGATCACGAACCGGTCCGCGTCCACGTTCTGGAGCGCGTCGCTGAGATAGCGGGCGTTGAACGCGATGGTCGTCGAGTCGCCCTCGATCGTGGCCTCCACGAGGCCGCGGTGATCGCCGACTTCCGCGGCTGCTGCCACCAGGATCTGGGCCGCCCCGTCCGGGGCCACCTGCATCCGGACGATGTTCGCCGAGGAGCTGGCGATGTAGCCGGCGAGGCGGACAGCCTTGAGGAGGTCGTCGCGGTCCACCTCGATCCGGGTGGCGTGGGTCGTCGGCAGGACCTGCTGGTAGTTCGGGAACTGGCCGTCGATGAGGCGGCTGACCACGTCGATTCCCTCGACGTGGAAGAGGATCTGGTTCTTCTGGGGCGAGAGGATCAGCTCCACGGGATCGTCCGTGTCGGACAGGATGCGCGCGAGCTCGGCGTATGACCGGGCCGGGACCACGATGCTCGTCTCCTCGACGGCATCGAGCGTCGGGATCGTCGTGATGGCAATTCGGTAGTTGTCGGCTGCGGCAAGGGTGAGACGATCCCCTTCGAACCGGGTGAGCACGCCGGTCAGGATGGGTCGCGCCTCGTCCGATGCGGCGGCGAACGTCACCTCCGAGAGCGCCCGGCGCAGGATGCGCTGGCTGATCCTGGTGGTCGGCCGCTCCCCCGCTGCCGGGATCGCCGGGAACTCGTCGGCGTCGATTCCCCGCAGCGTCGTCTCGAACTGGCCGGCCCGGATGAAGAGGCGGTCGTTGTTGCGAACCTCCAGGTCCACGCGCTCCTGCGACGGGAGGCCCCCGATGATCTCCGCGAAGAGGCGCGCAGGGACCGTGATCGCGCCGTCGGTCTGGATCCGGCCGGGAACCCAGTAGGTGATCCCGATCTCGAGGTTGGTGGCCGTGAGCTTGAGGCCCGCATCCTCGGTGCGCAGGAGCACGTTCGCCAGGACCGGGAGCGTGCTGCGGGCGGAGACCGCGTGGCCGACGACCGAGAGGCCACGGGCAAGGTTTTCGCAGATGACGGAGAGGTTCACGGGTGTGTCACTCCGGGTGCTCGGAACAGGGGCCGGCCAGGCCGGCCGGAACACGCTGGATTCGTGGTTTGGTGCATGGTCGCATATCGAGTCATCACCGTCGTCATCATGGTGTTGACGGCGTGGACGGACGCGCTGCCGCGCGCTCCGGCTTCATGTGGACGCACGCCATCCGCAGGTGGACGAAAGACCCTCGGCTGCGTGCGCCGGCCGGGAGACGGTGTGGACGCGACGAGACGCCGGGGGCAGGGGCGCCCGCGATCGCGAAAGCCAGGCCGGATCATCCCCACCGAGAGGTGCGTCACGAGCGGTGGTTGTCCACACACGCATTGGCTTTTCCACCGAATCCGGGGCTTTTTCCACACGCTCGGGACGCCAACCGACGACGTGCGATGCCGCAGCGGGGCCCGCGCCCGGCAGGCCGACCGTCAGTCGGCGTAGATCAGCTCGCGGACCGCGGCAATGTCTCGGCGCATCTCGTCGTTGAGGGCCGCCTCCCGGTTGATCTTGTCGTAGGCGTGGAGGACCGTCGAGTGATCCCGGCCACCGAGCTCCGCGCCGATCCGCAGCAGCGAGACGTCGGTCTCCTCGCGCATGAGGAACATCGCGATCTGGCGGGGCGTGACGATCGCCTTGTCGCGCTTCTGGCCCCGCAGCGCATCGAGGCCGACGCCGTAGTAGTCGGCGACCGCCCGGGCGATCTTCTCCGTCGTCACCTGGCGCTTCTTGGGGTTGTACAGGACGTTCGAGAGGACGGCCTGGGCCAGCTCGATCGTGATCGGCATGGCGCCCATGCTCGCGTACGCCACGACGCGATTGAGCGCGCCCTCGAGCTCGCGGATGTTGCTCACCACCTTGCGCGCGATGAACTCGATCACGTCCGAGCCGATCGGCACGGCCGAGTCCTCCGCCTTGGCGCGGAGGATGGCAATCCGCGTCTCGAGGTCCGGCGCGGTCAGGTCGGCGATCAGGCCCCACTCAAAGCGGCTCCGGAGCCGCTCCTCGAGCGTGATGATCTGCTTGGGCGGGCGATCAGACGACAGGACGATCTGCTTCCCGTCCTCGTGGATGGCGTTGAAGGTATGAAAGAACTCCTCCTGGGTCCGCTCCTTGTCGGCGATGAACTGGATGTCGTCGATCAGGAGGAGGTCGATCCGGCGGTAGCGCGCCCGGAAGTCGTCGATCCGGCCCTGCTGGATGCTGGTGATGAACTCGTTGGTGAACTTCTCGCTGGTCGCGTAGACGACGCGCTTGCGCGGGAAGCGGGCCACCACCGCGTTGCCGATCGCGTGCATCAGGTGCGTCTTGCCCAGGCCCACGCCGCCGTAGAGGAAGAGCGGGTTGTAGGCGTGACCCGGCCGCTCGGCGACGGACAGCGCGGCCGCGTGGGCGAGCCGGTTGGCCGAGCCGACGATGAAGTTCATGAAGGTATAGCGCGGGTTGACGTTGGCCGACGAGCCGTCGCCCCCGACACGCGTGGGCTCCACTCGAACGTCGGACGGCGCCACGACGGCACCGTCTGTCCCCGGCTCGGCGAGGCCCGCGTCGGCCCGCACGACGAACTCCACCCCGACGCTGTAGCCCACGATCCGGGCCAGCGTCTGTGAGATCAGCGAGCGATAGCGCGTCTCCAGCCAGTCCTTCGCGAACCCGTTCGGGACGGCAATCCGGAACCGGGTGTCGTCCACGTCAACCAGGGACGTGTGCCGCAGCCACGTCTCGAAGTTGGCCGGCGAGAGGGCGACCTGGAGCTCTCCGAGGGCCGCGCGCCAGATGTGTCGTGTGTCCAACGGGGGACCCTGTATGGGCCGGGCGCGCGCCCGGAGGTGGGACTCGGTTGCCGGTCCCGGGCAGCGCGAACGACGCCAGGAACCGAGAGACAGACACGCGAACACTCACCCAGCAGGCTGGGCGAGCGGCCCCCGGGCCGGCCCCCGGCACCGCGCGGCGTTGGCGCAGGCCTCCCCGCGGCCGTGAGCCGACGCATCGTAGCACCGCCCGGACCCGGCCCGCAAGGCAATCGGACACCAAATCTCTATACTCCCAGGGGGTATAGAGATGGGCGCCGGCTGACGTTCCCGGGGATCCGAGGCGCGCCCGCGCCAGGGCCAATCGTTTGACACTCTGAACGTCGCGTTCCTATAATCGCGCGGCGTTGACGGGCCTTGCGCCTTCGTGCGTGCGGTGCGTCCATGTGCCTCCTGGGGACGAAACGACCGAGACCCCAGGGCCGGACGGTTGAGGACCACGACACCCGATGAAGCAGACCTACCAGCCGAAGAAGCGCCATCGCGCCAAGGAGCACGGCTTTCGCGCCCGGATGAAGACGACCGGGGGCCGCCGGGTTCTCGCCGCGCGCCGCGCCCGAGGCAGGAAGCAGCTGACGGTCTGACGCCACCATCGGGCCGCGACAACCGGCGGCTCGCGATGCTCACCCGGCCGGCGGACTTCACGGCGCTCCAGGCGTCTCGGACCATCCGGTCCCACCCGCTGATGACCGCGCGGTTCCGTCGGACCGACCTCGACCAGGTTCGCTTCGGGTTCGCCACCGGCCGGACAATCGGGGGAGCCGTGGTCAGGAACCGGACGCGACGGCGCCTCCGGGAAGCGCTCAGGGCGATGGCGCCCCTGTTCCAGCCCGGCTGGGACGTGCTCATCATCGCCCGACCAGCACTCGCGACGGCGGACCACCAGGCGCTCGTCGAGGTACTTGAACGGCTCCTCCGGCGCGGAGGGGTACTGGGAGGATTGACGCCCTCGTGAAGCGGATCGGAATCGGGCTCATCCGACTCTACCGGCTCGTGTTCGCATGGCTCCCGTCCAGCTGCCGCTTCTACCCCACCTGCTCGCACTACACGGAGCAGGCGATCCAGAAATACGGCCTCCTCAGGGGAAGCTGGATGGGAGCGCGACGCATCGCCCGCTGCCACCCGTGGAACCCAGGCGGCTATGACCCGGTCCGCTAGGTGAGGCAGCTCCACGTGTCGCTCCCCCGTCCGCGCCGTGAGCTGCTGCTTCCCCTGCTCCTGCTGGTCGGGGTAGCGCTCTTCATCGTCGCCTGCAGCCCGTCCGGGATCGTCCCCGCCGGCAGCGGCGCCGTTGCCGCGACCGCCGCGCCGAAGCCGCCCCTCACCCCTGCTCAGCCAGGTGCGGACCCGGTCTCGTTGATGGCCTGGGTCTTCAACCCGATCTTCCAGCTCCTCTACATCCTCCTGGTCTGGCTGCAGAAGGTGACCGGCGACATCGGGATCGCGATCATCCTCATGACGCTGATCGTCCGGGCGGCGCTGATCCCGCTCTTCCGCCGCCAGATCGTGTCGACGAAGCGGATGCAGCTGATCCAGCCCGAGCTCAAGGAGCTCCAGAAGCGCTACAAGGGCGACCGGGCCAAGTACAGCGCGGCCCAGATGGAGCTGTTCAAGGAACGGGGGATCAACCCGGCCTCCGGATGCGTGCCCCTGCTCCTCCAGCTCCCGCTCCTCATGATCATCTACTCGGTGATCAGCCAGGGCCTCACGAACCCGAACCCGCAGGCGATGTTCACGTTCTTCGGGCTCCACCTGGTCGACTACACGTGCGTTAACCATCTCGGCACGGCCGCCTACAACGCCTACGAGCCCTGCATCAACACGACCGTCGCATGGCTCGGGAACATGGACATCTCGGTGAAGCAGGTCCTCTTCCCGAACATCCCGCTCCTGAGCTGGTTCAGCATCCTCGCCGCAACGTCGGCGCTCCTCCAGCTCCTCCAGAGCCGGATGACGATGCCTCCATCCACGGCCGCCTTCAGCGACCAGAACTCGAAGGTCCAGCGGCAGCTCGTCCTGTTCCTTCCCCTGATCTCGCTGGCATATGGCGGGTTCCTGCCCGCAGGGCTCTTCATCTACTGGATCGTCACCACGATCTTCGGCATCGTCCAGCAGTACTTCATCGTCGGCTGGGGTTCCACCTTCCCGCTGTTCGGGTTCACGCCTCGCTTCGCCCTCGACCATCGCCCGCGGTTCCCGGTCGAGGAGCCGAAGATCGTCACCGGGGGCGCTCCCGGCGCCGCCCGCACGCCGGCAACCGTCCGTCCGCCCACCGACCGCACCCCAGCCGCCCGCTCTGCTTCCGCGGCGGCCACCGTGCGACCGCGAGAACGAGGCCGTCAGGGCCGCCGAGGGAGAAAGCGCTGAACATGAGTGCGTACCAAGAGTTCACTGGCAAGTCCGTCGAGGAAGCCCTCCGCCACGCCCGCGAGGAGTTCGGCGTCGGCCTCGATGAGCTCGATTTCGAGATCCTGACCCCGGGAAGCCGGGGCGTTCTCGGGATGGGCGCCGAGCCCGCCCGTATCGTCGCCGCTCCGCGCGCCGCCCTCGGGGGTGCCGCGCCGAAGCGCGAGGCCGCCGCCGCGACGCCTCTCCCGGTCCCCGTGGATCGCGGCCCCCGCCGCGACGACGGGCCCCGCCGTGACGACGGGCCACGCCGTGACGAGCGGCCCCCCCGCCGCGATGTTCCCCGCCGTGACGAGCGACCCGACCGCCCCGCGACCTCCCGCCCGGACGCCCCGCGCGCCGAGGCCACCCAGGCCGAGGCCCCACGCCCGGACGCCCCACGCGCCGATGTTCCCCGCCGGGACGCCCGACCGGACCGGGGCCGCGATCGCGGCCCGCGCCGCGACGACCGATCGCCGCGAATCCCTGACGGGCGCCCGGGCGCATCGGCCGTGTCGTCCAGCGAGGCCGACGAAGTCCAGTCGGCCCGCTCGCTCGTGCGCGAGCGCGAGGAGCTCCAGGCCGCCGAGGCGTCGCCGGCAGCGCTCGACGCGGGGAAGCGGCTCCTCGAGCAGCTCATGCAGCACATGGGCTTCTCGGTCGCCGTCAACATCGAGACCGGCGAAACGAACCGCCTCAACGTGATCGGCGCCGACGACGAGGAGCATGAGGCCCTCGGGGCGCTGATCGGCCGCAAGGGCGAGCGGCTCTCGGCCCTTCAGCACATCGTCAACCTGATGCTGTCGCGCGAGATGGGCGAGTGGACCCGCGTCCTCGTCGACGTCGAGGGCTACCGCGGTCGGCGTGAGCAGCAGCTCAGGGAGATCGCCGATCGGGCCGCGGCACGCGTCGTCGAGACCGGCAAGATGCTCCAGCTGGAGCCGATGCCGGCATTGGAGCGGCGCTGGATCCATCTCGCGCTCCGCAACCACGCGGCGGTCGGGACCCAGTCGATCGGCGAGGAGCCGAACCGGCGCGTCGTGGTGGTGCCTCGCGCGGTCGTGTAGGCTTCCGGCCGCTTCTCGGTTCGTCCCTCGCGCGGCAGCGGAATCGTTCCCGCGCGCCAGCCGGGGCGCACCCCCGCGCCCGATTGAGGCCGGGCTGCTAGATTCGGATCCGATCCCTCCGCACCGAGCACCCGAGATTGTCCACCGCGCCCCACCGCTTCCCGTTCGGCCGCCTGGTCTTCGCCGTCATCGCCGGCTTCGTCCTGGCCTCGGCGGTCGGGACCGGCGCCCTGTTCGCGTACCAGGGCAGGTACACGGACCGGGTCGTCCCCGGCGTCCGGGTGGCGGGCGTGGACGTGGGCGGGTTTGATCGCACCGACGCGCGGGCGGCGCTCACCTCGGCGCTCGCGTCGTACGCCAGCGGCGTCGTGGTCGTCACGGCGGGCAGCGAGACATTCACGCTCTCCGACACCGATCTCGGTCGATCCGCAGACATCGAGGGGCTCCTCGACGAGGCATTCGCCGTCGGCCGCTCCGGTGACGCGATGGGCAAGGTGGCGGACGGCGTCCGCAGCCTGGTTCGGGGTACCGACATCGCGCCCCGGGTGGTCGTCGACGCGTCGGTCGTGGCGCGGGCGGTGCAGGCCGCCGCTTCCCGGTACGACCAGCCGCCGATCAGCGCGACCGCGTCGCCGTCCGCGGCGGGATTCTGGACCACGCCGGCAGTCGCCGGAAGCGGCGTGGCCCAGCCAGAGCTGGTCGCCGAGATCGTGCGACGTCTCGCGGACCCGGCGGCGCCCAGCCGGCTGGAGCTGACCGCGACCCAGGTCCCGCTGGAGCCCGCGGTCACCGACGCGGCCGTTGCCGATGCGGTGGCGACGGCGACACGGATGGTCGGGGACGTCACGCTGACCCTCGCCAAGGAGACGTGGACCATCCCCGCGTCCACGGTCCGCGGCTGGATCTCGTTCGCCCCCACGGTGGATGGCCGCTACGTGCCGTTCGTCGCCCAGGACGCGGCCGTGCCGGCCCTGACCGCGCTCGCGAAGACCATCGACCATGCCCCGACCGACGCGACCTTCCTGGTCGGCCGCAACGAGGCGACCGTGGGGGTCGTCGCGGGCAAGGACGGGCGGCAGGTGGATGTCGCCACCACCAGCGCGCTTGTGGCGCAGGCGATCCTCGCCCGTGGCGCCGACGGCGCGCCGGCTCCACCGCCTCCCGTCGCGCTGGCGGCCTTGACTGTGGCGCCGAAGCTGACCACGGCCCAGGCACAGCAGACGGCACCGCTCATGCAGCGCATCTCGACGTGGACGACGTACTACCAGCCCGGCCCGAGCAACGGGTTCGGGGCCAACATCGCGATCCCCACGCGCACGATCGACGGCTACGTGGTTGCGCCCGGGGCCGTGTTCGACTTCTGGCAGGCCATCGGCGAGGTCAGCGCTCGCACCGGGTACCTGCCGGGCGGCGCGATCATCGACGGCAAGTCGGAGCCCACCGGGGCGCTGGCGGGCGGGATCTGCTCCTGCTCCACGACCCTCTTCAACGCCGCGGTGCGGGCCGGGTTGGAGATCCTGGCCCGCGCGAACCACTACTACTACATCGACCGCTACCCCCTCGGCCTGGACGCCACCGTCTTCGAAAGCGGCTCCGGGTCCGTGACGACGATGGCGTTCCGGAATGACACGCCGAACCCGATCCTCATCCGCGGCTACAACTCGCCGGGCATCGTCCGGTTCTCGCTCTTCGGTGTGCCGACCGGCCGCACGGTCACGTTCTCCACCCCGGTCGTGACGAACCGCAATCCCGGCGTCGAGACCACCCAGTACACGACGAGCATCCCTGCAGGGACATCGCAGCGGGTGGAATACCCGACGATCGGGATGAACGTCGTCGTCACCCGGACGGTCACCGACGCGTCAGGCGCCGTGATCCACCACGATGTCTTCGTGTCGAACTACGCGCGGGTCGACGGCCTCACGCTCATCGGCCGGGCCGTCGCCAGCCCGAGCCCCACGCCGACCCCGAACCCGACCCCGAACCCGACCCCGTCCCCGAGCTGACGCGCCGGCCGGCCTTCCCTCCGGCAGCGCGGCGCAGGTGTGTCACGACGTCCCCGCCGAAGACCCGTCCTCGTCGGCGACCATCGCCCGGAGGTCGTGGAGCCCATCCACCAGGCCGGCGAGGCTGGCCGCGTCCAGCGGACCAAGCGCGCGCGCCAGCCACTCGGTGGTGCGCAGCTCAGCAGCCTCGAGGTCCGCGAGGCCGGCCTTGCTGAGAGTGAGACGGATTCGCCGACGGGACGCCGGATCCGTCTCCCGCTCCACGATCTCCTGGCGCACCAGCCGCGCGACGAGCTCGGAAGCGGCCGGAAGCGAGGTGCCCACGTGGTCCGCAACCGCGGAGAGGCCGGTGCCCGGGTGCCGGCGGATGTACAGCAGGGCGCGGAACTGCGCGACCGAGATCGCCTCGGGCCGACCCTCGCGCATCCGGGCGCGGATCGCGCGCATCACGAAGGGCACGGTCTCGAGGACGGCCCGGGCCGCTTCCTCCGAGGGCGACGGTGCTGGGATCGACGGGCTCATGCTGTCCTGCTAGACTGTTAGGGAGCCTAAGAGTAGACGATCAGGGGTGCCGGTGCCAACAGCGATCGAAACCAGGGACCTGCGGCGCGAGTTCGGGTCCGTCACCGCCGTCGACTCGCTCTCGCTCGACGTCCGGTCGGGCGAGGTGTTCGGCCTGCTCGGCCCGAACGGCGCAGGCAAGACGACCACGATCAAGATGCTCATCACGTTGCTGCCGCCGACCTCCGGCACGGCGAACGTCGCGGGTCACGACATCATCCACGAGTCCCGCTCCGTGCGCCGGTCGATCGGCTACGTGCCGCAGCTCCTCTCGTCCGACGGGGCGCTGAGCGCCCGCGAGAACCTGGATATCTCCGGCCGCCTGTACCACATCCCCGGCCCGGAGCGCCGCGAGCGGATCGACGACGCGCTCCGGTTCATGGGCCTCGCCGACGTCGCGGACAACCTGGTGCGGACCTTCTCGGGAGGGATGGTCCGCCGTCTCGAGATCGCCCAGGCCATGCTGCATCGGCCGCCCGTGCTCTTCCTCGACGAGCCCACGGTCGGGCTCGATCCCACCGCCCGGCACGCGGTGTGGGAGCACGTCCGGAAGCTGCGGGAGCGCGAAGGCACCACGATCCTGCTCACGACGCACTACATGGACGAGGCGGCGGCGTTGTGTGAGCGCGTCGGGATCATGCATCTCGGCAGGCTCGTCGCCCTCGGCACCCCGGAATCGCTCGCCGCCGAGGTCGGCCCCGGCGCAAGCCTGGACGACGTGTTCACGCACTTCACTGGCAGCGACCTCGACGACACAGCAGGAGGAGGCACCTATCGTGACGTCGCTCGAACGCGTCGCACGGCCCGCCGCCTGGGCTGAGCCGCCGTCCGCTGTCCGGTTCCTGCTGGACTCGTGGACGGTCGCCCAGGGAGAGCTGCGCAAGCTCGCCCACGACCCGACGGAGCTGCTCACGCGCGCCGTCCAGCCCATCCTCTGGCTGATCGTCTTCGGCCAGGTGCTCGCCCAGTCGCGGGCGATCCCGACGGGCACGCTCGGCTACATGGACTTCCTCGCGCCCGGGGTCCTTGCCCAGAGCGCGCTCTTCTCGGCGATCTTCTTCGGCATCGCGGTGATCTGGGAGCGCGACCTGGGCGTGCTGCACAAGTACCTGGTGAGTCCCGCGTCACGCCTCTCGCTGGTGTCGGGCAAGGCCCTGGCGGGAGGATTGCGAGCGCTCGTGCAGGCCGTCGTCGTGTACCTCGTGGCG
>Ga0307375_10006641_pt1 | contig 10667 bp, 5 predicted proteins | sample TR1MG_FD_202531 | JGI IMG/M metagenome (GOLD analysis project Ga0307375, IMG submission 202531) | Soil microbial communities from Risofladan, Vaasa, Finland - TR-1 | ecosystem: Environmental > Terrestrial > Soil > Coastal area > Acid sulfate soil | place: Finland: Risofladan, Vaasa | collected...
GAAATCCGTGATAATGTTTCAGGATATTCGTTAAAATGAATGGGTTTACTTTTTTATTTCAAAATTTTTAGGGGGAACAAAAGAAATATATTTATGTCGGAGGGATTCGAATTTGGAAATACCCCCTATATTTAAGAAAAATCAGTCAAAAACACTAAAATAAATTTAATCGCATGTTTTTTTTATTTCTTTTTTAATTTTTCAAGGTCAGATAATTCCGCCATCCCTTTAATCTCCGAGATATCCTGATCGCAAAACCAATCCATCGGTTCCTTTAGGAAATCAAGCTTATTTTTATATTTTATTTTTTATTAATAATTATAATATGTATGGCAGTAATAATTAATTAAAATAATAAATGAATTAAACTAACTTCTTCCGATTGTTCATCAAGAGGAGGAGTATCTCCAGAGGTGAGGAATTGTCGTTATTGGACTAGCTTCCGTTTTTAGATGGGCAGAATGATTTTTTTTTCAAGAGTGAATTGACGAATATAAAAGATAAATTGAAATCAACGCATGACAAGGTAATACCCAAGCTCTTCATTGAGGATCCCGTAACTCAGGAAAAATTGGTTTTTTTTGATTTCCCCTTCGCCACTTTAAAGCACAGGATCTGGGTAAAAAATATGGAGGGTACAAAATTGCTCTATATCCGCGCGAAGAAGCTTATACAAACGCGCTCACAAACAGGGTTCTTCTGGGTATCCCAAGATCTAAATGCAGAAGAGGATTATGACGTAAATTCACCCCGATTCTTGGGAGAGCTATCGCTAAAATCGATATTTTCTATTCACAGATTCCAATTCACAAGCGCAGATGGAATTCTCCTCTTCAGCATCAAACGCGACGTTTGGAAGAAAGAATTTCGATTTGAAAATCACAAGCTTCCGGGGTCACCAATTTTAGCTGAGGCTTCTAAACTTTGGATGAAATTTTTTATGGAAGTCAATTTACATATCAATCCCTCTTGTGATAGGATGACTCGTCTATTGATCATCTGCTGCTTAGTGACGCTTTTGCACCGTGATTAAGGACTGATTAGTAAATTAAAAAATTTTTTAATTTTTAAAAAAAGAAGTGGGATTAATCCCCTTTAATATCTTTATAGCTTGCACGATAATCTTTCTTTAACACCTTGCCAGTCGCCGTTTTTTTCAGCATTCCTGTAAATTCTATAATACGGGGAATTTTATAGTCTGCGAGGTGCTCTGCACAATAATTCCTCACATCTTCTTCTGTCATGGTTTCGCCCTCATTTAGAACAATGATGGCGCGGACAGTTTCACCCATCGTGGAATGCGGTGCCCCAATAACCGTTGCATCGCTGATTTTAGGATGTTTAAAGAGAATTTCTTCTATATCGCGCGGAATCACGTTTCGCCCGCCGACAATGATCAAATCCTTCTTGCGGTCCACAATCGAAACATAGCCCTCGTCGTCAACTATGCCAATATCGCCCGTATAATACCACGTTCCTTCGTAACCTTCGACGGGTTTTAAAACCTCTACAGTTTCATCTTGCATCTTAAAGTACCCTTCCATAACACCAGGGTTCTGTACCACAATTTCACCTCGTTCACCATTCGGAACGGGCTTTCCTGCTTCATCCACACACAGAATTCGCCCTCCCGGCATCGGGATCCCGACCGTCCCCATTTTTATTTTACCGTCCCACGGATTGATCGCACCATACACGCTATCTTCGGTCGTGCCGAATCCTTCCGTAATAGGTATCTTTCGTCCGGTAGTATCGATGAAAACGTCTTTCATGCGATTGGCAAGACCGAGCGCCAATGGAGCTCCTCCGGAAATAAGACCTCTGAGATTTGGACTGAACTTTCCCACGAATTCCTGAATGTTCGGCTGCTTTAACATGATATGATACATGGCCGGCACAGCAGCGAAACTGGTTACCTTCGGATCGCAGAGCAGCTTGAGGGTGTCTTGCACTAGGAAGCCAGGCAACATATCTAGCCGAGCACCACCGTTTAGAGCGGCATTCATGACCGATAATCCAAAGATGTGATACATCGGTAATATCAACACAATTGCATCGTTCGAAGATAATTTTGTAGAAATTCGCTGAGCAATGGCTGCAAACACATAATTTCTGTGTGTATGAATCGTTCCTTTCGGCTTTCCGGTGGTCCCACTCGTGAAGTTGATGGTGGCCCAGTCATCTAATCCGAGCTTTTCATTAATAGGCACAGGAGATCCCCGTTCTTCCAGCACTTCCCAGAATTTGAACGTATCTTCGATGCCTTTCTCGCCTACCGAAATAATCACGTCTAATGTGGGCGTTATTTCTTTCGCTTTCTTAATTGTACGTTTCCCATCGTCCGCGATGATTAGTCCTTTGAGCTCCGCATTTTGCGCGATATCCGCAATTTCCGCCGGGGTCAACATTTTAATGATCGAACAGCCGACTGCCCCAATCTGAAGCAAGGAATAAAAGGAGATTAAAAATTCTGGACCGTTATTAAGCACAATGCCGACGCGGTCCCCTTTTTTGATTCCTAGCTCTTTTAAAGCATTTGCAAACCGGATAATCTTTTCATATAATTCTTTATAGGTCAACTGCAAATTTTTCAGTGGATAATTCAGTGCAATATTGTTGGGATATTTGTCCACTGCATCTTTTAACGCTTCATTCACATTTTTAAAAGGTGTTTCTAGCGGTTTAAATTCCATTTCTTGACTCTCCATTTATTTTTTAGGTGTAATTTATTCACCCTATCAATTATTTAAATTTAATAGGTGAATAATAATTTAATAAAAATTAAAGGAAGGAAATTTTATGCCACAAGCCACAAAGAAATTACGATTAGAAAATCGGATTGCCCTAATAACTGGGTCAGGAAGTGGAATTGGACGTGCTATGGCATTGCTATTTGCCCAAGAAGGGTCTGATGTCATAGTTGCGGATTGGAATTTCGAAACAGCACAGGACACGGTAGATAAAATCCACCAATTAGATCGGAAGTCTTTTGCATTGAAAGTTGATGTTTCAAAGGCTGATGAGGTGCAAAAAATGGTGAATAAAATTTATGACACGGTTGAACGTGTGGATATTTTAGTGAATAACGCAGGAATATTTCCTACAGGCGATCCAGTTGTTAAATTATCGGAAGAAGTATTCGATCAGTGCATTTCAATTAATCTCAGAGGCACCTTTCTTTGCTCAAAATACCTTGGTCAAAAAATGCTGCGGCAAAAGAAGATGCGTGAGAGTGACTTGAGGGGTAAAATTATTAATATCTCCAGTATGGCGGGAAAGGAGGGATTTGCGCTCTCCAGTGTCTATTGTGCAACCAAATTTGCGGTCCTTGGTCTCACTCAAGCGATGGCGAAAGAAGTCGCGCCCCGCATGACGGTGAATGCGATATGTCCTGGGATCATAAGGACGCCATTATGGGGACGCGCAGAAGAAAGGCTTGCCGAACTCCCCCCGGTAATGAAAGTCAATATATACATGCAACGAATAGGAACGCCGGAGGACGTGACTCCCCTTGCAGTTTTTTTGGCATCTTCCGAAAGTGATTATATTACGGGGCAGGCATTCAACGTAACTGGCGGAATAATCTTTCATTAAAGAAAGCCTTGAAAAGAACCTCAATCTTCAGGGACTATCTCTCTCTTAAAAACTGTGTAAATACTAGTCTTATAAATTTTATAATTAAAATCGGAGGGTATTACTTTTTTTAATTTAGCAATTAGTTTTTCTTTTACTCTCCGAATAAAGGTGCTTTGAATTTCTAAATTAGGGTCATATTTATGTAAATAAATATAAAATTCAAATTTTTTATGCATTTGTTTAAGAGCCTCTAGTATATCCCTTAAGTAATCTAAAGCGATCTCATATCTTTCTGCATCTTGGGAATCAATTACAAAAATAATTCGTTCGGGATCATGGATGTATTTCTCCAAGTCCTGTAAATACTCCTTGCGATATTGTTCTTGCCCACCTAACTCCCAAATATTAAAATTACTGTTATATTCGTCGATATTAACGATATTCAACCCTTTGGTAGGGCTTAATGTGACAAAGGACAAGAGATTTGTATTTTTTGTTAAACTTAGAATGATCGAAGTTTTCCCACTATTATCCAAACCCATTAGTAAAATTTTTTTCGTTTTTTGTATCGAATTCGTTTTACCCATTTCTCGTCTCTTCTTTAACTAGTATTTAATCCATAAGAAATGATATTCTCGAAGATGTGAAAATATCTTTTTTGATTAAAGTATAAACCAAATCTAAAATATGATTCTTATCTTCTTTTAAAATTTCGGTAGCGCTCTCAGTCAAACTTATGGGACGAAAATATCCTTGGTTTCGGGTATATGCCATAGCCAGATTATACAGTTTAACTTCTAAATCGCCTAACTTCTGTTTTTGCTTTTCGGAAATTCCTTGAGCAATATGGGGTAATAATAAATTACCTTCAAAATACTTATTTACGATGTTTTCAATTGGTAAAAATACTGATATATCCCCTGTATAATCCCTAAGTTGAGTCGCATAATCCTTTTCTATCTTTTGTGCAAAATTAAATAACGCATTTTGTAATGCAGGTGAGGGGGAACCTTCCAGAATCATTACAAATTGCAAGAATTTTCCTGTTATCCCATATATTTTGAAAGTCTGGTAATTAAGTTCCCAAATTTCCTTTTCCAAATCTCGTATCTTATCGGACTTCATAAGTTCGGATTGGAACGTGGTGATCGCAGTCAAAAAGCCTCCCATCAGTTGGTAATCAATCTCTTCACCTTTAAATGAGTGATTGTAAATTGATATCCCAACATTTTTAAGAATAATCATAAGGAAATTTAAATTATTAGCGTCTATGAATTTCTGCCCTGAAACTTGCCACATTCTTTTCAATCGCATCAATCTCGGGCGTCTATAGAGATATTTATACCCCAATGGAACTCCAATACTTGTAAGAAGGATTGAGAGCCAAATGGGGGCGGCGCGCCATATTAAGGTCATGGTCGAAATGACCTGTGTTTCAATATCAGTAGAGTTTCCATTCACATAACTTAACCCCTCATATGTTACTGTTACGGTTATTTTAGTTATTCCAGCGGGCACTTTAAAATCGACAGTTGCCTTTCCATTCACATCGGTAACCGTGGTTTTCACATCAATTCCTCCTAAATATGTGAATGTAAAAGTAATTATTTCATCCTTGGCCGGTGTACCATTGATAAGTAGTGTCACTTTGACTTCAAGTAATTTACCTTCGCGGATTTCAAATGGCAGGGGATCAATGATTAATGAGCTACTTACTTTTGGAACGATATATAGCGATAAATTTATTGAGGCAAATTCGTGTTCTGACGAAAAAGCGGATAAAGTGATCGTATAAGTTTTTCCTTCCTCAAGACCCCAAGATGATAAAGAAATATCATATTTATAAAGCCCTAAAGAAGGGGCCAACAAGCTCATGTTATCTATAAGGGCGCCCATCTTCAGTGTAAAATTACCATTTAAACTATAAACTGAGGGGATAGATTCCACATTCAAGATATCTTGATAAATTGCATAAATTGTGATTTCATCATCTATATAATTATTATAAATGGGGTCTAATGGCTCAATAGCGGTTGGTAACTTCCGTATAGGAACAATGATATAAAGTACTGCGGTATCATACCCCGGTTGTTGAATTGAAATCCTTAAAGTATGATTCGTATTTGAATGAAATCCCGTTACATCAATAGTGATATTATAGTATCCAAAATAAGCTGAGACCCAACTGACTGCAGGACCTCCCTCAAGCCATGTCGGCGTAATTACTGCGTTTCTAAGAGGTTCAAAGGTAGAATTACTATAGTAAAAAATTGTTACTTTCACCGATGAATTATGATAAGGAACTGGATCGACAAGGGCATACGATAGATTGATAGATTTTAATTGGCGACAGTTTTCTGCTGTTACACTCACATTAGACATACCGCCAACAAGTGTTACATTTATGTAAGCAATTTCACTTGAGAGATAGAGTGGCTTTGACATATTAATAGAAAGCGAATACTTCTTCAATTCAAGATCCACCGTAATAACTTCAATCTCATAAGTCCCATTAGAGTAACTTTTTGGTATTCCGAATGGGTTTGGCCAAAGAGTATTATCAACACTGTTTTTTACCTTTAAAGTGGGATTTATAATAGGTTGTCCCGTATAATTATTCGTAAAACTCACATAAACGAAGATTGATTGACCGGCTGGAATTTCATTTGGATGGGCTATAAGTTGTAAATTGGTAGGAACGTTTAGTACATTCAGACTGGTGGCATTTATTCCAACAGCAGTACCATTATACCAAATAACCTGTAGTTGAAAAGTTCCCGGATTTGAACTAGCTGTATTATTAATTGTCCATGAAGCAAATTGAACTGAAGTATTTCCTAGCAGTATATCAATAGAGTCGTTATAATAGGCTTGCTGAAATGGGAAGACAGTAAGATTAGTAGAACCTGTTCTTAATGTTTCATGAAAGTCCGCAGTAATTTCTATGGTATCGGTTGTATTTACAATCATAGCTGGCATTCCATGTTTCGTAACTGTAACTTGCTTTACAAAATTAGTACTATTACACTTTATAGTCCAAGTCACATCAACACTATTATTAATGGTAACAAGTAATTGATCATTAATTCTAGAAGAATCCCAATACGCATGACTTAATGGCACATTGCCTTTCAGAACGTCCTCGATGTTCCAATTTGGAATTAACCATTGCGCTTCTTTATCATAGCAATCCAAAAGATAGCTGAAAGTGGCCGAGCTATTCCATTCGACATAATTCCAGTTTGATTGGACGTAAAAAGTCGAAACCGCTGGAATTTTTTTGACCAAGGTCTCTTCAAAGAGAAAATCAGCGCTGAAGGCTTGGTTAGCTTCAAACTCAAAATTTAATGCTCCTGAAATTGGGTTCTCATAATCCTTCACCCAGGTTCCTTTCTGGGGCGCAGAATTTGTTACGGAGGTATTATTGATAGAAAATTTTATTTCAGATGGATAGGGTTTGAAAGAATTATGAGTGATTAATGTAAAATCGAAACCCAGACTCGCCCAAACTCCTGAAGAATATTTCCAAACAGAGAATTCATTCGGATCCGTTAAATCAGATAAACCGCGCCAAGAAACGGTCACTCCCGCAGGTATTATCGCTAATGCGACATAAAAAGTTGAATTAACGGTTTGCGATTTCCTGAGGGCTAAGGGTTCGAAGGTCAGCGATTTCCAGCCCGTTAATGATCCGGTCCCTTCTAAATTAAAATCATGCGAAAATATCACAGTGTTTGGTTGCGGATTGCTGGGGTTGGTCGCGTTCAAAATTTCTAATCTTATTTCCTCTGTTGTCACAAATTTATTGATCGTAAGATATACACTAATATTATACAAATCACAAAGATCATATGGGATAACGAAGGGCATCGCATTCCACACATTGAGCGCTTCACGTGAAAGGGATTGAGCCCCTGTTGTACCATTTTCGCCCATTGTGGAGTTATAAGCAATTAAATTCGAAATTGAAATATTAATTCGTGAAAGATTCCAATCACTAATATCGATTTGATAATTTTTCATTGAACTACTAAGCACCGTTTCTACTTTCTTACAGGTTAAATTTACCTCATTAGAAATCCCCTGCCCTTGAAATATCCCATTGGTTATGGAAAAACAATTATCTGCCGTAATCTGTGTTTTGTCGTTTACAGTATTCAAAGAGGGATTTATATTGTTTCTATTTATTTTCAGGTTATTCAATAAGAAGCTCATTCCCAATATAGACAAAAGAATCAATGTGCAGAATAAGACTGTTCTAAGTCGGCTTAGATTCATGATAATTACCTATATTTACTCTTTTTATCCATTAAATAATAACTTAGAAAAAACCCTTCTTGAAACGATTTAGTGTAAATTTATAAATAGTTATTATCAATTCTTGCCGATATCAATCCATTTTTTTATGTAACATTTTTAAAATAAAAAAAAGAAGGAGAGAATAATCTTTAAAGATTGAGCTAAAGATAATTTAAAATCTCAATGAAAATTTGATTAACCTATATAAGATATTATGAGAAATTTGAGGCTGAAAAAGATGGATATACCGGATTATATTAAGAACCGATACTGGAAGGATTATCTTCCCCCTGGCATAACATTGGAAATTGATATCCCAGAGACTCAAAGTTTGGGTGATATTTTTGAAATTGGCGCGAAGTCCTTTGGTGACAAGATTGCAATGATGTATTATGACCATCCCTTTACATTTAATGAACTGGATTCGTTAACACGAAGATTTGCAAACGGCTTACTGCAATTAGGCATCAAGAAAGGGGATGTGGTCGCTATCTGGCTTCCCAATAGTCCTTATTTCTCTATCGCCTATTTCGCGATTTTAAGTGTAGGAGCGACCGTGACAGCAATTAGTCCTTTGTTTGTAGGCCGCGAGATGGCATATCAGATACAGGATTCTGGTGCGCAATATTTAATAATGATTGACCGGTTTTTCCGCCATTATAAAAAAGAGAAAGAGAATTTAAAACTGAAAAAAACAATTATTGTGAATGTCGAGGGGCAAGTCCCTAAGCAGGAGGAAGTAGAGGAAATTATTCATTATAATACGCTCATGGCGCAGAATCCAGAACCTAAGCCACTTCCAAAGGTTGATATTAATCCCAAGAAGGATATCGCAGTGATTCAATATACTGGAGGCACAACAGGGCTTCCCAAAGGTGCCCTACTCTCACATTATAATATTATATCGAATATATACCAAATTAAGCAAGTAAGCGATTACATGCAAAAGGAATATCTCAAATCTGATCTGATGGCCATTAGTATTTTGCCATGGTACCATATTTATGGGCAAACTTGTGAATTAGCGGTCTCCCCTATAACAGGCTCAATGGCATTTGTTTTGGCAGTCTTCGATGTGGGAAAAATCGTTGATCTCATTAAAAAGGAAAAACCAAATACAATGTTGGGTGTAACAACTATGTTCATTAATCTTCTGAATTCGCCATTAAGTAAAGACTTGGATCTCTCTTCTTTGAAATATGCAAATGTCGGTGCTGGAGCTTTACCCGTAGAACTTGCAAAATCTTGGGAAAAACGAACCGGATTTGCAATGGGCGAAGGTTATGGGTTAAGTGAGGCAAGTCCTGTCGTTACAAACGCACCTCCTTGGGCAAAGAAAAAGCTCGGGAGCTGTGGTCACCCCATCGCTAACACTCTGGTCGGTATTGTAAATGAAAATCTCGAATTCTTACCTATTGGACAGGATGGAGAACTTGTCGTTGCAGGACCCCAAGTGATGCTCGGCTATCATAATCGTCCTGAGGACAATAAGAAGGTCTTCTTTGAGGCAAGTGGTTACAAATGGCTGCGAACAGGTGATTGGGCCCGCTTAGATGAGGAAGGATACATTTTCCTAATCGATCGGGTTAAAGATTTAATTAAATATAAAGGACATTCCGTGTATCCTCGCGAAGTTGAAGAAGTTCTCTACGAGCATCCCGCCATTCTCGAATGTACTGTCATAGGCGTGAAAGACCCTGAAAAAGGGGAGGACATCAAAGCATTTTGCACTCTGCAACCAGAGTATAAGGGTAAAATAACCGAACAGGAAATCATTAATTGGGCAAAAGAAAATATGGCTGCCTATAAGTATCCGAGGATCGTCGAATTCGTGGGGACCCTTCCAAAAAGCGCAGTAGGAAAAATTCTCCGACGTGTCCTTCGAGATGAAGAGGCCAAAAAAGCTGGATAATAACTTAAAGCTCCTTCAAACCTATTTTTCTATTTTTTACAAGTAAAGTGATGACTTAAAGAAATTCCTCCAAGAAAGGGCATTATCTAATAATCAAAACCTTCTATCAAAAATTTATTTATAAAAGCCTTTTAAAATCGAAATAGCTTGATGAAATTTCAAAGCATAAGGTTATTTTATAAATCTTATAAAAGTGTATACCATCAATGAGAAGCTCTGACTGTTCGGAATAAGGTGATTTGGTTAATGGCAAAACAACAAAAAAATAAAGTGAAAATCAACCAAGGGTTTATGAAGACACCATGGACCGATAAGGTGGATAGAACTAATCCCTTACCCGAATATCCCAGACCCCAAATGCATCGAGAGAGATGGTTAAATCTCAATGGGGTATGGGAGTATAAAATTCAAGAAAAAGATCTGGAAGCGCCCACGACCTATGACGGAAGGATCGTAGTGCCTTTTTGTGTTGAATCCTATTTATCTGGTGTAGGGCGGGTTCTCTTACCGCATGAAAAAATCTGGTATCACAGGAAGTTTAGCATTCCACAAGATTGGAGTGGTTCGGATATTCTCTTGCATTTCGGTGCATCAGATTGGGAAACGTGTGTCTATATAAATGGAAAGAACTGTGGATCCCATCGCGGTGGTTATCTCCCATTTTCCTTTAAGATTACAGAGTACCTTGATAGTAACGAGTGTGATCTAGTAGTCTCTGTATGGGATCCAACGGATTCAGAAAATCATCAACACGGAAAACAATCATTAAACCCGAAAGGTATTTTCTATACGTCATGTAGCGGGATCTGGCAAACAGTGTGGTTAGAACCCATACCAAAAATTAGTATTAAATCGCTGAAAATAACTCCGGATATAGATA
>Ga0307375_10006642_pt1 | contig 10667 bp, 11 predicted proteins | sample TR1MG_FD_202531 | JGI IMG/M metagenome (GOLD analysis project Ga0307375, IMG submission 202531) | Soil microbial communities from Risofladan, Vaasa, Finland - TR-1 | ecosystem: Environmental > Terrestrial > Soil > Coastal area > Acid sulfate soil | place: Finland: Risofladan, Vaasa | collected...
TAGCTCGAATCCGCCTTCTCGAATACTCATTGCACTTAGAATTCGAATTTGAGACAAAGAGGAGCAAACGAGACTCACAGAGGGTACTGGGGGTCCGTACTGCCGCATGCAGGTTGCAGAACGTCTCCCACCTTCGTGCCCACCAACATCATTCCCCCACCACCTTGCTTTGGCTGTAGGTCTTCCTGCCTCCCTTGGCATTTAGAATACTACATCATTCTACACGTCTATTCCTTGGACTATCTTCCTTAACATCACCAGTCGCTCGCTGGAGAAGCCCTCAGAAACTCATCGTCCGTATCCAGAGAGACAACCGACATCGCCCTCCCCCTTGCTGTGTCGCCTCCTCATTTCAAGCTCACCCCTCTTCTACGCATCTAAGCGGTCTATTTAATCTGATTCTTGGCAAGAGAACTGGTGGAATTGCATAGGAACACTGAGAAGGACTTTGGAAATCGATGCGCTCCGGTCCACACCTTGTCACCGATATACTGGCACTAGATAGACATGAGCGCCCTTCCAAAGAAGCATCCCAAACCCAACAAAGGCCCTTCTGCCACATCTAGCACCGAAGACGATGCTCACATCACGTCCAAGTCCTCACCGGCGGTATCGGGCGCCCCTATCCGAACAGAGACTCCTGATGGCCAAGACCGCATCCGAGCTCGCTCTTCATCTGATTCTTCCGACATGGAATCCCCTCGCTCAATGGTTAGTGGCATTATCGAGGTGATTAGTAGTCGAGTACAGACCCAATTGAACGCATTTTTGGCAACCGAGATTTCATCCCTTCTCGCCGTGACGAAGGCTGAAATGTCTACATTTATGGAAGCGCAAGTTGCAGAGATGCGTGCTCAATACGAAAAGGAGGTTTTGGAACTCAGGAAGGAGCTGGATGTGTTGCGCGTCGCTTCTGAGAAACAAGCCAATTGGCATGTCGTAGAACCGGACCTCATGTCGGAAGTGATCAAGCAACAAGGAGAGTACATAGTTCTCAATGTTGGAGGCATGGTACGTTCCATCTGAGGTAGGAATTTCTCCCTCTCCCACTCTTCTGCTCTCCAACCATCGTCATTTCTCCTCTTACACTCAGTATCTGACCTTTTATACCTGTTTGTACGTGTCTCTTCTCTTTCGATAGGAATTTGCGACGTCTAAAGGTACTTTGCTGAAGCATCCGAATTCCATGCTTGGTGCCATGTTCTCCGGTCGCTACAAGCCCGTGACCGACCCTCAGGGGAGATTCTTCATAGATCGCGATGGCACACTGTTCAAGCATGTGCTGAACTTCTTGAGGATGGACTCGATTGTGAGCGTCGATGTGAGCGACGTGCCGCTGCTGAGCGAGTTGCTGCAGGAGGCCATGTACTACCAAATTGAACCGTTGGTCCAAATACTCAAAACTTCGCTGAATATGGCCGAACCCGAGGATGTGGCGTTGGCACAGTACAGATCGAGAGGACCTGCGACGAACACGACGACGATGATGATGACGGGGAACAAGGGCGGCACTTCCTCCGCTCCTGCTGCTGCTGCTACTCCTCACGATCTCCACCCCTCTTCTTCTGCGCCTCACTTGCCCTATGCTTCTTCTTCTTCAACAATAGCCACCAGAGAGAGACCCCACCCAGGAGGAGCGACGAACATGATAGCCAACCGAGCGCAATCCTCGCGTCAACTTCTGCGCACCATGTCCACCCTCTTCTCGCGCCACATCGCTCTCGGCCCTCTGGACGGCTACCCCGTGTACTCAAGAGAAGAAATACACTTGCTCAAGCTGAAACACGCCTCAGGCATGAGCGCACGGACCACGCGCTTGAACCTCGCTGGACTCGACCTGCGCTGCATCGACCTCTCCAAACTCGACCTCTACGGCGTCGACTTCTCGCGATGCAATCTGGAAGGCGCGTCATTCGAATCTGCAAACCTAATCAACTGCTCATTTGCAGAGGCAAACGTGAGGAGGACGAACTTCCAACAAGCCTCATTCGGCAACTCGGACCTCGAATGTCCTGACTTCACTGACGCAGAATTACAGGGCGCAAACTTCACACGCTACAGAGGACTCTTGTTCAGAAGCAGATTCGAGGGCGTAGAAGACGAGATGATTGGATTGGAGCTCAGATGGCTGAGGTGATCGAGTCATCCCAGCCACTGGTGTCCCTGGATCTACCCACACACATCCATGCGCTCGAGAGATAGAAACTGTGTTGTATACAAACGAAAGTTGAAGGATACTGTAATTAGCATATGTTTGTGTGTTTGAGACGAACCAACCGCTACGCGATCTTCAATTGCATGGGGAGGGGAGGGGAGATTCGCAGTCCTCTTGCATGTTTTATTTGGTTACAGTTTGAGGGGGGGAAGAGACGACATAGAGAGTGGGAGATGCGTGGGGAGATTGAGAGGGGGAGAAAAGAGGAGGGGAAAAGAGAGAGACACTCGAGATGCTCCAGAGGTTCGAGAGATGGAGAGATTTGAGAGAGATTACTAAAGTGTTCTCTATCGGCTTATTCAGCTCCTTCGGTTCTCGGCTTGGGGGTGAGGTCGACGTCCTTTCCGGTGAGCTCCTTGTAGATGCGCATGACGTCCTCGATGACGGTTTCGAAGTGGGAGGTGGCGTCGTAGGATTTGGAGATGAATACGCCGTCCTGTTGGGGGTTGTTGTTGGGTTCGTAGAGGTCTGAGATGGAGGTGAACTGTTTGATGATGGGACCTAGGAGTGCGAGTCCCGGTTTGAGTTCGTCCTCTGGTTTGTCGGTTTCGATGGTGGTGGATACGATTCCGATGTATTTGCCGGCCGCGGCGACGTTGTGGGCGAATGAGACGCAGGAGATGTAGATGTCTGAGCGTCGGTTTGCCTGAGCTTGTGGGATGATGATCTGGCACGATTCTGCCTTGTCGGTGTTTGGAATCGGGTGGTCGAGGATGCAGATGGTTCTGACCATGCGGCCGATCTTCTTGACCTTGTCCATGAAGTAGGAGGGATCGGCGATCACGGCCTTGGCCTTCACCGTAGCCGGTTGCACGCCCACGATCTTGCCCTTCTCGTCCAACACCTCCTCATCAGACTTCACACCATTCACGCGTCCACTGCTCTCCGCCTCCACACCATAGAAGGGCTTGTTCAACATGTACGTTCCTCCATAAATCGACGCCAAACGCGCAAACGCTTGCGGCAAATCGCCCAAACCATACATAGGATACAGATAAGACGACTTACCCTTGTAGTGATGCACCACCGTGTTCAACGACTCCGCATACAACTTCACACGCAACACAAACTCCAACGCAGGCTTGTCCAGATACTCATCATCACGATACAAGGCCATCGCATGTCCAACGAAATCCATCGTACTCTTGTCCAACTTATACGACGTCAACAACGCACGCGACGTCATCTCATTCAAATTCTTACCATGATGCGTCTTAGGATCCTTAGCATCGAAACCTGCCGCATACATCAGGAAATCCTTGAAACGGTACTTCTCCAAGAAACCCATCAAACCGGAACTAATCGCCTCCTTCTCAGTCGCCGGAACCTTGTGCACCTTCTTATCTACATACACGTAACTGCCATCGACACTCTTAAACTCCAAGTAACGCGCAACATCACAGTGCAACAGAATCTGCACCATCTTACCTACACAACACACCCAACACCAACACGAATCACGTTCAACACACCAACACGCAAATCAAGACAACCGATGAGAGGAAGCAAGAGACATAAGACAGAAACACGATCACAAGGGTCAGAAGGACTGCCGACAGCGGAGAGAATGGGGAGTGGAGGGAGAGAGTGGAGAGAGTGGAGAGAAACGAAGATGGTGCCGACCCACATACACAGACACACACGAGCATTCAAAACACGTCGCACACACTGACACACGTTGCAGCGACCTCTCTCCTTTCATTGGACAAAGCGAACACGGATGTTAGCGTACCCTGAGACATGATGAACTTGGGGACGAGATCAATGTTCCAATCGCGCGATCGGCCAAGAGCGGCGGGAGGAGTGCCAGTCTGTTCGAAGTGCTTCCACATGTCCTCCAAACTCAAGGAGGCGCAGGCGCCTCCATAATACGAGTTACGATCTATGAACGGTCAAATCACATGGACAGATAAACATAGCACATTAGTATGTGGGTTTGAGGTCGCAAGACAGTCATTAGGAGATGAAAGGACGCAATTTCCGAGAGCTGCCTGAACGGGTGAGGCGAAGCGCGAGCGAGAGAGAGAGAGAGAGAGGAGAGAGAGGAGCGAGGCAGAGCGGCGATTGGGCTCAGAAACGAAACTCGACGACGCACCCATGTGAAGGACTTTCTTGCCATCCACAGACAGCAATCCACTCAGGATGCACTCAGTAAGACCGGTGCCAAGCACGACAACATCATACTCCTCTTGCATTCTTCGGTTGACAAGCAGGCGGTTGAGAGAAGAATGGTCTTTCAGCGAGACGATCGTCTCGCCCCTCTGCGGCTGAAAAGCGCTCGAAACGAGGCAGACGTCTCAGATGACTTTTCCATTTCGAGCTCATACCATTCACCCCAACGTGTCTTTTCTGAGACCCTTTTGATTAGTCATCGTGCGAACACAGATCGGTCTCACACGAGCGCGCAAAGACCGACCTGCGGACGGAGGGTCCAAATCCGGGGAAATAGCCCAGGAACTGTCCTTTAACAGCAAGAAGCGCTCCCGCTCTTCGCGTATCCGCACGTACCATAGTCGCATCCTCGGGACGTTCTTCTGGAACATGGGTGTTTTGACGAGAGTGAACGACGTTGGCTTCTGGTCTCTCCCCGACTTTGTGGGACGGCCATCTTCAATCCTCGTTTGGGCTCCGTGAGGTGAATATGGACGCTGCTCTTCTCCATGACACTTCCGTGTTGAAGCCTTCTGCTCCGATATCAGGTCGAGAGGGCTTGGAGTACTCTACAGAGGCCGATATGAAGCTCGTTTCGCTGTGCACCAAGAGTATCGTACCCGGTCTGGTTGGTTTGAATACTCACCATCAACTTCGAGACTGTTTTGCATTGAGTTCTATTGGTACGTGTGATTGCGACCTGTGATTGTGTATTGCGCGTTGTTCTCTTGCTGTAAAATGCGTATTTGGAAGGTGACTGACCTTGGGTGCCTTCTTTCTGTGCTTGTGTCTTTGGTATTGCTCTGTCGTCGGCGCGTGTGGTGCAGATCCGAATTATGCGTACATGACTTCACTAAAGGCGGGCGGCGATGCTGGTATGGTGCGGTGTGTGGATCTGCGGACAGGCGAATTCCGTTCGGTCGGAGAGCTTTGGCGCATTGGGTACTCCGTCCATTGCATCGCAACTGGCTTTGGCTACGTCGCTATGGTAACGTCTAATGTGATTTACATTGCTGAAGAGGCGAATTGGCGCAACTACTGGACGCGCGACGCCATCCTTCCGAACGGAATGCTCAACTCGTGCGTTCTCACGAAGCTTCTTGCCGACGAGGACGGGGACGCAAACACATCTCCAGAAGAAGTCGTTCTCATCGTTGGAAGCAATGGCGGTGCAGTATACACGCTTACCATCCCGAAACCGCAGCCGGAACAATTCGCCATCATCGATATCCTCCCTGAAGAGGCGCAAGATGCCATCCAAGCGTCCAATGTCGATCAAACAGGAGTGCCTGAAGGAAAGAGGAAAGTGCTACAGTTCGTACCGAAGCCTGAGATCGAAATCAAGCAATGTCTCGTCAAGTGCGGTCCGGGCGCCAAATATCCCAACATCCAAAACATTAACTGTCTCGTTCAAGGAAAGGGCATCTACACCGATTATCTCATTGGAGCACCAGATTACGAGACCCGATTACTGATCTTCATTCGGCAATACAGCAATCGAAAAGTCGGGTTCCTAGGCGCGACCCACAAACAAGTCCACGATGCCCAATATTCAATATTCGAACTCATTGAACAACAGCGAGAACCAATTTCGCTCATTCTACCCATCAAAGTCACCAAGAACCACAATGTTGATGGAGAGAAGAAGCACGAGTCGTCACTGCCATCATCACCCTCAAGCCAAGACGATTCTGCCTCGAATACATCTGATGCAGAGGATGACGAGAATCGCTGGGAAAGGAACCGATGGAGGAGCTTCAATGCGCCTGGAAACATGACTGTGAATTCGCTCAATCTTGCGTGGGCACCGTGGCACCATCGAAGCATCCTGGCAGCTGGAACCGATTGCAATGACCTCATCATCTATGATTTTGACGAAGCGCAGCGCTTGATGTGTGATCATGATCCAGAATTCATCTTCGATGCGGCGCACTCCAACTCGACCATCCTCTTCAGAAAACGATTCAACCAACCTGTGCGTCTTCTCAAGTTCTCCCCCGTGCCTTCTATACCGATTTTGGCGGTAGCGGACATGACAAACTACCTCACCTTCATCGACTGCAGCGATTGGAACACGATCGAGAAGATCGCGATTCCCGGTCTGGTCACAGGCATGGCTTGGGCACTCGATGCCTCTCTCCTATACGTAGCGACCACTCATGGATGTGTGGCCATGAAAGTGAAGAAGATGCCGTCACTTACCGATCAAGTGCTTGTGAGTCTTGTGAAGGCGAAGCGTGTTGCTGCCACATCTTCTGCTTCCTCCTCTTCTTCGACCTCTTCTTCCTCGACCTCTTCTTCTAATGCCCCTTCTGATAACACCTCCCCGTTCGCATTGGGATCTCTCGACGGAGGAGCGGACCTGCAGGAGAGACTGAGCTTGCTGGAGTTTGGATGGGTACTCGATTCGTCGCAGAAGGTGTCTTGGTTGGCAGAGGAGGACGTGGATCCTCCCTTGCATCCGAAGGGCTCGAACGCGGGTCCGTGGTTCACTCGCGTGTTGGTGCGGAATGAAGAGGGAGGAGCGGAGCAGCAGGTCGGTCCACGTGAACCCAACTACGTTGCATTGCTCGTTCCGAGGTGGAGAAGAATTGCAGCGGAGGAGGAGGAGGAGGAGGAGGAGGAGGGTGCTGCCGATGGTGTTGGTGCTGGTGGTGCAGTTTGGATCGCGAGGAACAAGGACGAACCGATTGCGGTGGAGGTGGAGGAAGAGGAAGACGGTCAACCGATTGAACACATTCAGGGCGATCTCCTGGGTGACGATCTCGCCGAAGATGATGACCAAAGTGACGACGAAGCGCAAGAAGAGCAAGCAGAGGAGATACAGCGCGAACGACAGGCTCAAGCGACTTACCAAACCGACAACTTTTTCGCAGCGCCTCGCCCTGATGATACCAGTCACCACTAACACCCTCGCTACAAGCACCTTCCTAAAAGGATCTCTCATTGCACATGTGGACGTTCAAGCCTCATTCGGAACAAGTGGTGATGGACGAAAGCAGAAACAATAACTCAATCGTCTCCCGAACTCTCGAAGCCACCAATCGCCACACACACACTTGGACTCACTTCTCGCTGCGAGACAACTTGTATCCTATCGAAATGTAGATTGTATTGTGTTTACACGAAGTTGAAGATCGGGAGACTCCCATTCTCAAAAGAGTCAGTCGCCTCTGGGAACATGTTCAGTCTAGCCAAGTGGTCCTCTGCTCCTACACTCTCCCGTAAGTCACTCTATGCGTGCACTGTAAATTCAGGCCGACCTCACCACATCCTTCGCCGAAATCCCATCTCCAATCCTGGCCTGGGCTCTACACTCGCTTCCGGCTCACCTTCATCCTCTGTCGGATTGTGTATGCGAAAACTTCATTCCTCTATCTATAGCCAATCCGAGGACTTGTGGGATTTTGAGAAGAGACCCGCTACTGCACCGAAAAGGCGTCCTTCAAGTTCGCAATCCAAGACCTCCTCCGCTAGCGTTGCTTCCTCGACTTCCAAGTTCTCTCGCTCTAGAAATGCTCAATCTACAACTTTACAATCGGCTCGAAGATCTGCATTGGAAAATATTGGCGATGTGAACCGTGAGATGGTGAGGCCGAGAAAACCGACTGCATCGCCTCGTGTGTCCTCCGCTCAGCTCTCTCGAATCCGAGATGAGTCTTCTGCGATCGAATTTGTGCCCGTATCACGTAATCCGTTGATTTCAGAAACTCATGTTCGATTCTCTGGCGAAAAATTGAGGAGAACTCGAAGCGAAAGTGGTTCCGTCTCCCTCGTCGCACCGCAGGAGCACGCAGCACTGAAACGCAAGATTTTGCCTACTGTGGTGATAGAAGGACTCAATCCGAAGTATGGTATCGACTCATTAGCGGTGAGGGCTGCAGTACGCCCGGCAAGCGCAACGGACGAGGATCAAGTCAATCGCGCCAAAGCCATCTCCAGTCAACTTGGTATCCCATATATCGAAACTGCTTCTCAACTCAGACAAGATGGAACGTTCGACTTCGTATTGGTCATTGGAGTGCATCACATCTCCTTGATGAATCTCGAAGATCCTCTCTCTCCTCACGTCTTTAGCGACTTCATCACCGGCCCTACCGCGCATCGCAAATCGTACGTCACATTCAATCTTTTCCCTTCTGGACTCCCAACCCAACACTTGCATTGGGCTCCAGCAATATGGACCTGAAGTTTCCTTTCCTCCCTTCTCTTCTCTCACTTACACCGCCACCTTTCTCAAATCTGGCATTCTTCATCGTAGAACTGGAGGTGCAGACCCTAAATCTCCCACTATGAGGGCTGTGACCATCCATGGAAAGTCGATTGGAGAGACACATCTGTTGGATGCAACTGGCGGTCTTGGCGTGGATGCGTTCATGTTCGCATCAGCTGGTTTTAAAGTAACGATATTGGAGAAAAATGTCTTGGTATATGCGCTGCTATCAGATGCTGTTCAGAGGGCGAGCCAGGTGCTGCAGTTAAAATCGATCATGAAGCGTATCTCGCTTCATCATTGCGATTCTTTGGATTGGTTTGCTTCCCATGAAGGCTTACAAGATGCTCCAGATGTTATCTATCTAGATCCCATGTATCCGATCGAGACGAAGATGAAAGCGGCACCGAAGAAGGGCATGGCCCTTGCCCGGGCGCTCGTCGGCAAAGTAGACCGTGCAGACGAGTTATTGCGCGCTGCCATCACTTGTGCCAAAGAGAAAGTTGTTCTAAAGAGGCCTTACTACTCAGTCGAATCTATTGGAACGCTCAACGTGTTCAAATCCCGGAGCTTGCGCTTCGAAGTCTTCACGCGCGAATCTTGGACCAAGGCTGCACCCGATTCACAGCCTCGCGTCATGTCTCCTTCTATGCGGATCCCAAAATTGTAAATACCTTCAAATGTACCAACAACGAATGGAGTATCTGTGTGTGTGCTCCTTGCAATCCAACAAAGCCTCTCATTCATCGCGTCGGACCTCAAGGAAGCAGACGGCCAACTTCTTCTCATTTGCAACGAGCGCTTGCAGCGCCTCCGATAGATCAGGTGTATTGTGACCAACATTTCCAATATGATGTCCTTTAAGGTCTCCAAGCAGCGCGAACGCTACGCCGTTCCGTCTCCGCCGCCCTTTTTTGTTCGCCTGGCCATTCGTCTCTTGGAGATTGTGCTATTCACTTGAGCGATGCAGTTGTAGCTGGTCTTTCATCTTGTGCGAACAAACATCTTGTCTCTTGTTGTAAGTGTTGCGATGACTTCTGTGTCGTCTGTGAGTGGTGGTAGTGCTGTCTCTGGCAAGAAGCCCGTGAAGCAGCGCAAGCTCTTTACGCTTTGGGTGCATGATCTTCACTTCTCTCCCGTCGATTTGGTGATTAATCCCGAGCATTTCCCTCTTGAGACTAAGGTTGGCGATATCGTCGAGATTTACAAGCAGGGCAATAAGGAGAAGGCCTTGTATTTGGCAATTGGTGCGATCACGGCAATTCGAGGTTCGTGTTTTGTGCTTCTGCGTGCTTCTGTGTCCTCCCCTTGTCCTCTTTTGTGTCGTTTTCGTGTTCTAACATGTGTTCTCTTAGCGAATTTGCATATTTCGGTGAAGGATACGATCGCGAATGCGTGTGAGTTGACGAACAGAGAGGAGATTGTGGCGAACGTAGTTGCGAAGGAGAATGTGGCGGTAGACTTTGCGGAAGTGACGTTTAAGGATCAATTCATCTCTCGCAGTGATATGTGGCGTTTGAAGATGCATTTAAAGGAGACGTGTGCGTACGTGGGCAAGAGCATTCACTACTCTTGTATGCGCGCGAGCATTCGTGAGCTCCTCTCCTCCGAACAGCCTGTGCACTCTGGTTACATCACTGCCAATACGAAAATCGTGTTCCGCTCGCGCAGCGCAGAGTATATCATGTTGTTTCAAATGAGTAAGGAGATGTGGGACTTCGCACCGGATGGACAATTGTACTTCGAAAAGGCCGTGAACAAGTTCTTGCCCGCTCTCTTCTCAAAGTGGCGAGCACTCGGTGCCAACCACTGTCTGACGATGGTCATGTTCTCGAGAACGTACTACGACCACAAGGAGCTGTTTGACCTCTCCTCATACGAGGGAAACGCGAATTCGTACGCGCCGATCGACCCACCCATGCACCTCTGTCGAATGGACTCCACGCAGTGCGACAACCTCCTCAGAGACCACGAAGGACGATATTATCACGACTTCTACACCGTAGTATGCATTGAAGAGAGGACGAACTGGGAACGCGTCGTTCTCCAGCTGAAAACCAAGTTCGAGGAGTACCCTTACATGGTCAA
>Ga0307375_10006647_pt1 | contig 10661 bp, 2 predicted proteins | sample TR1MG_FD_202531 | JGI IMG/M metagenome (GOLD analysis project Ga0307375, IMG submission 202531) | Soil microbial communities from Risofladan, Vaasa, Finland - TR-1 | ecosystem: Environmental > Terrestrial > Soil > Coastal area > Acid sulfate soil | place: Finland: Risofladan, Vaasa | collected...
GAGAGGTGCTGGCGCGCACCCTGGGCATACCGATTTTCCAGGAGCAGGTGATGCAGCTCGCGGTAGTCGCCGCCGGCTTCACCCCCGGCGAAGCCGACCAGCTGCGCCGTTCGATGGCGGCGTGGAGGCGCAAGGGCGGGCTGGAACATTTCGAGCAGCGCCTGATCCAGGGCATGGGCGAGCGCGGCTATGCGCGCGAGTTCGCCGAGCGCATTTACCAGCAGATCCTCGGCTTCGGCGAATATGGCTTTCCCGAGTCGCATTCGGCGAGCTTCGCGCTGCTGGTCTATGTCTCCGCCTGGCTCAAGCGCCATCATCCTGCCGCCTTCCTCGCCGCGCTGCTGAACAGCCAACCCATGGGCTTCTATGCGCCGGCACAGCTGGTGCAGGACGCGCGCCGCCATGGCGTCGAAATCCTGCCGGTGGACGTGCTCGCGAGCGATTGGGAATGCACGCTGGAGCATTGCGCAGGCGCTGCGCCCGCCGTGCGCCTGGGTCTGCTGATGGTGAAAGGCCTGTCCGAGGCCGGTGCCGCGCGCGTCGTGCAAGTCCGCGCGCAGGATGAATTCGCGTCGATCGACGAGCTGACGCGCCGCGCGCAACTCGACCGGCGCGAACTCAAATGCCTCGCGGCGAGCGGCGCGCTCTCGGGCATCGCCGGGCACCGGCGACGCGCCTACTGGCAGGTCGCAGGCGTGGACACTGCGCGGCACCTGCTGGCGGAGGCGCCGATCCATGAAACCGATCCGCAACTCCCCGCGCCCAGCGAAGGCGAAGGCCTCATCAACGATTATGCGAGTCTCGGGCTCACTCTGGGCCGGCATCCGCTGGCGCTGCTGCGCCCGCGCCTCGCGCGCATGCGCCTGGCCGCCGCCGAGGAGGTCCGCCGCCTCCCCCATGGAAGCAGCGTGCGCGCAGCCGGCATCGTTGTCGGCAGGCAGCGCCCGGACACCGCCTCGGGCGTAGTGTTCGTGACGCTGGAGGACGAGACGGGCTGCGTCAACGTCATCGTCTGGCGCGACCTCGGCGAGCGCCAGCGGCGCGAACTGCTCAGCGCGCAGCTGATGGCGGTCTATGGATCAGTCGAGCGCGAAGGCGCTGTGGTGCACGTGATCGCGCGGCGGCTTGCCGATCACAGCGAACTGCTCGGCAGGCTGGGGACGCGGTCGAGAGATTTTCATTGAAGCGAGATCGCTCGGGAATTGCCGCAGCAGAGCCCTCGCCTACCGGCGCCAGAAGCGAACAGCCGTCCGCCGGGAGCACTACGAACAACGATCCACGACCCACGCGCAACGAACCACGGTCCTACTGCACCGTGCACTCGCTACTGTTGGCCTTGCCGATGCCGCGACCGGAGGAGTTGTTCTGGCTGATGCTGGCCGGCATCGTCACCTGTATGCCCTGCGACGGCGGCACGATCACCGGCAGCGAGTTCGCACTTTGCACGAAGCCGAACTGTCCGGCGTTGATCACCTGCTGGCCCGCCGCGTTGCTGACCACGATGGCGCCGGAGGCCACGTCCAGGTGCAAGCCGTTCTCCGGCGGCTTGCCGCTGACGGTGGGAATCCCTCCGCAGTCGTTCTGGCAAAGCAGGGCGCCGAAATGCGTGCCGCGGATGCCTATGGTCGCCGTCACCGCGCCATAACTCACCGCGTTGTGGCTGCGCTTGCCGATGAGGCCGGTCACCGCGCGCATGCCCCCCTTGAGCATATCCAGAAAGACATTGTCCTCCTTGGGCTTGGCCCGGTTGAACGAATAGGCTGCAACCTTGAGCTGAGTACCGGGCCGCAACACCACCTCGCCGCCATCGACGAACTTGATCCGGGCGTAGGTGTCCTGCTCGGTGGAGAGCGTGTCGCCCTCCTCGACTTCCGATTTCACCGAGTAGACTTTGGTCGTGCCGTCCGCGCGCTTGGCGATCAGCGTGCCCGAGAGGTGTGTGACCTGACCGACCACATTGGCCGCCTGCACGGCGCCGCTCAAAGTTGCGGCAGCTGCGAGCAGCAGGCCGGCAAGGATGCGTGTGCATTTACGCATGATCATGTCTCCGGTCAGCTGCATGTCGAGAGTTTCTTTGTGATCGATTTGTTCGGTTTTTTCTTCAGACCGGTCGCTTTGTCCGTCTTGTTCTCTTCTTCTTCGTCTCCGCCGAATTGTCCTTCGGTGCCGCCTACGGTCTGATCGCTAAGATCGCCCTGTGCCCCTAGGCCGTTGCCGTACTCGCCAGGCGGCAAAGTGCCGGCGGGGGGAGTGACCGACGTCGTGGACGAGTTGATTGCCGCCATCACCGCGTCAAACAGCGTCGGCGGCACCGTGGTGGCGCCGCTGGCTACCCCGTACACCACGTCGAGACCGGCTCCCGCTGTAGCGGGAGTCTTCGCAGCGCCGTAGAACAGGCCGCTGCCGCCGGGACTCGACACAAACGTGAGCGGATCCACCGCTATGCCGTCGACCACCATGCCACCAAAGGCTTGGGCCGCGTAATTAAGATGAATCGTGCTGGGCGCCTGCGCCCACAGGAACGATGGCGGCAGCCCTGCCGCATCGTTGAGATACAGCGTCGAGCTCGCACCCAGCAGCTTGACGTAGATGTCATTGCCGGCGGTAAAGCCGGAACCGTTCAGGCGCAGATCGCCGGTCACCGCGGCCGAGATGTCGTGGCCAGCCGAAACGGTCGCGTTCGTAGCCGTGATATTGCTCGCCGCAAGGATGACGTCGTGGGCGGCGCCGGTGCTGGATTCGGCGCCGAGATTTATCGTGGTCGCGATAATGCCGACATCGTCGGCCGAATCGACCGAGCCATTGAGCGCTACGCTCGGCGCGGTGAAACTTGCCGTGCCGGTACCGGCTGTGACCACGCTGCCGCTGACATTGATTGCGGTGGTGGACGACAGTGCGAGATCGACCGGTGAGGACAAGACCCCCGTTACGCCCAAGCTGCCGTCGGCGCTGATCAGTACGCTGCCGCTGGGCGTGGCGAGGCTGCCGCCGTCCCAGGTGATGTTTCCGTTCGACAGCAGCGCGAGATCGCCGCCCGTAACGGTCTTCAGGGTTATGCCCGAAGTGCTGGTAATGTCACCCGTATTGAGAAAGCTGACGCTCGCCCCGGCAATGGCGTTGTCGCTAAGCGTCACGCTCGTCGGCTGTGCGCCGGTGTTCTGGATGCGAATGCCGCCAAAGTCGGCTTCCGCCCCTACTGTCGCGGCCAGTGCGCCCGTAATCCGCGTGTTGGTGCTGATCGCCAAGTCGCCTGAGGCGCCGCCGAAGATGCTCGACAGGTCGGCGGAGCCGGCGATGATGTTGGTGCTGGACCCGGTCCCCGGTGCCTGGAGAATCGCTCCGCCCGCTTTGATCACAACTGCGTTCGCGCCGGCGTCGATCGCGCCCAATGTCAGATCTCCCGAGGCCCAGAGGCTCAGCGGCCCGCCGGCGTTCATGTCGACGCGGCCGGCAACCTGGTTGTTCGGATTGTCGAGCGTCGTCGCGCCTTGCGACTGGGTGATCAGCGTCAGTGCGGCAAGCGGGCCGCTCTGTGTGATCGCGCCCGCCGGGGCGCTGAGGTCGAGCTTGGCCACCGTGATTGCCGGCAAGGTCAGGTTGCCCGTCGCTTGGGTGATACTCGCGCTGGAACCGCTGCCGAAGGCGCCCAGCGTGCCACCGGTCTGGCTGAAGCTCGAACTCACCGTCAGGCTGTCCGCGATATTGAGCGTCCCGCCCGCGATGCCTAGGCCGCCGGCGGTCAGCGATGTCAGGTTGGTCGTCCCTGCCGCGGCGTCATAGGTCACTGTCGTGCCGCTGGGGATAGACACCGCCGCCACGTTCGAAAGATCGGGCAGCGCGTCCCAGTTCGAGGCCACCGACCAGTTGCCGCTGGCGCCACCGATCCACGTGGAGAGCGGTCGTTGCGTGATGTTGGCGCTGGTGGTGAGTTGATCGGTAATGCTGTAGTTGCCGACATCGGCACCGGTGTAGGTGCTGCTCAGCGCGACCGTCTTGCCGTTGCCCACGTTCTTGTCGGCGAAAGTGCCACTGGCGCTTACCGTGACCGCATCGCCACCCAGCAGGCCCATGTACACCGCGCCCGCAGTGCTCACCGTGGCGGCGGTGGTGGCGTCATATACCTTGTTCGCGGCGGTGATGCCGCTGATGCTCAGCGCCGCCGGGGTGATGTTGGCGCTGGTGCTCGCCTGATCGGTGATGCTGTAGTTGCCGACGTCGGCACCGCTGTAGCTGCTGCTCAGCGCGACCGTCTTGCCAGTGCCTACGTTCTTGTCGGCGAAAGTGCCGCTTGCGCTCACCGTCACCGCATCGCTTCCCAACAAGCCCGTGTACACCGCACCCGCCGTGCTCACCATCGCGGCGGTGGTAGCGTCATACACCTTGTTCGCGGCGGTGATGCCGCTGATACTCAGTGCCGCCGGGGTGATGTTGGCGCTGGTGCTCGCCTGATCGGTAATGCTGTAGTTGCCGACGTCGGCACCGCTGTAGCTGCTGCTCAGCGCGACCGTCTTGCCAGTGCCTACGTTCTTGTCGGTGAAAGTGCCGCTGGCGCTTACCGTCACCGCGTCGCTTCCCAGCAGGCCCGTGTACACCGCACCCGCCGTGCTCACCGTCGCGGCGGCGGTGGCGTCATATACCTTGTTCGCGGCGGTGATGCCGCTGATACTCAGTGCCGCCGGGGTGATGTTGGCGCTGGTGCTTGCCTGATCGGTAATGCTGTAGTTGCCGACGTCGGTACCGCTGTAGCTGCTGCTCAGCGCGACCGTCTTGCCAGTGCCTACGTTCTTGTCGGCGAAAGTGCCGCTTGCGCTCACCGTTACCGCATCGCTTCCCAGCAGGCCCGTGTACACCGCACCCGCTGTGCTCACCATCGCGGCGGCGCTGGCGTCATATACCTTGTTCGCGGCAGTGATGCCGCTCACTGTAAGGGACGCGGGCGTGATCACCCCGCCGGCATTCTGGACGTAGCTGATGCTGTAGTTGACCCCACTGTTGCCGTCGTTGATCGTGGCCGTCGGCGTAAGCGTCTTGCCCATACCAACGTTCTTGTTCGAATAGGTCTCGGCGAGTACCGCCGTATCCGTACCAAACAAGGTGCCTGTAGTGATCACCGGCATAGCCGATGTGCTAGTTGTCGTGTCGTAGACCTTGGTATTGCTAAGCGCGGTCACCGTCAGCGGCGCCGGGGTAATGTCCCCTCCCGCGGGAAGGATGAGGGTGTTGTCGTAGACTGGAACGCCGTTATTGGCGACATTCAGCAAAACGCTGGCGGGGTCGATAGCCTTTCCGCTGCCGACATTTTTGTTCAGGTAGTTGAATGGGTCGCTGGAAACGATGCTGTCGCCATACGCGCTGGACCCGCTCAGCGTAATTCCCGTGGCCGCCGCGGTTCCGTCATACACCTTCGTCGTCGTACCGCCTATCGTCGGCGCAATGGTTCCTTGGTCGCTGAACAACAAACCGTTCAGGCCATCGCCCCAAGGGTCCGGAGTCGTCACGCCGTAGGTCGCCTTGTATTGGCGGAAGTCCTCCGTCAGGCCTCCCAGGTTCAGCTTGGTCGGATTGGCGACCCAGATTTCCCAACGCCCCCCGGTACCGGTCGATAGCGCCGATGCGCCGGCGGCGTTGTAAAAATCGCCGGATATATTGAGTATCGCCGAGCCGTTGGCGGACTCGATAGCCTGAACTCCGCCGCCGATCCGAATGTCGGAGGTGGCGCCGGTTGTAGTGAGACTTGCGGTGAGACTGATGTCGCCATCGGCGTAAATACCACTGTCGCCGTAGTCGCCGTTGAGCAGGACGTGACTGTCATTGCTCACCGCTACTTGACCGCCTGTCGCGCCATTGTAGATGCCGTAGCTGCCGCAACAGGTATAGTATTCGGATCCGATTTGATCGAAGTCCTCGATCGTGAGCGCCTTGCCGCTGTTGGCAATGCCGATGTCGGAAGTGCCGGAATTCCCGCTATTCCAGAGGTTGAGGCGGTTCACGCTCGTCGTGATCGGGTTTGCCAGCGTTCCGATTCCGTCTCCTGCGACGATTACCAGACCGTCGGCCACCACGTTGGTGCCGGAGGCCGCAGTGACTACGGCGTCGTCGGCAAAGAGGCGAACGGTGCCGGCTTGCGAATTGATGCCGGTGAACGCGCCATGATCGAAAATAATACTGCCGCTGTAATTGATGCTGCCTCCGTAAGTGGCGGTCAGCGTCACATCACCGACGGCCGTGATGCCATTCGTGTTATTGACATTGCCGACGGTGATATCGCCTCCGTACTGGTTTTTCGAAAAGCTCAGGCTGCCGACATTGCCGGCGATCGTGGTGTTCGTGGGGGAACCGCCGTAGACGTCGTCGAGCGAGTAGTTTGCGCTTGCGCCCAGCAGTTCGAGATTGGGCGCGTTAATGGCCGCGTACTGTACCAGACCTCCGCCCCCGGTCCTGATGGTGACGCTGCTACTGCTGCCGCTCTCCGCGGTCACGGGCGCACTGATCGTCAAAGTGCCGTTGATCGCGCTTAGTCTTAGGTTGTTGGCGGCGGTCAGCGGGGAATCAATCGTTAAATCACCCAAATTGGTGAGCGACAGGTTGTAGAAATTGCTGTTCAGGCTTGAGAGAGGACCGCTGAAACCACGAATAACCTCGAGGCTGCCTGTTGTCCCGCCGCTGATAAGATTCGTACCGGATTCAACATCCAGATTGAGATTGGCGATGCTTACCGTGGCCGTCGGAATGGTCAGTGGTTCTCCGGGCCCAATCGCAACGGTACCAAGAAGCTTCGAATCGCCATTGATGGTAAGAGAATTGATAGGTGTCAGGTTGGCATTGCTGACGACGGACCCCACTTCCGATCCGTAGATAGAAATAGTTGGAGGCGAGGAATCGGCACTGATCAGACGCACCGTGTCTTCGCTGCCAGGAGCGGCAACTGCAGCTGTCGGAGTTGAGCCTCCTCCATAATCCCAATTGCCGCCTGTGTCCCAAGTGTTGTCGGCGGCATTGCCCATCCAGCAGTAGACGCCAGCGGAGCAATAGGTAGGCACGCCGTTGATACTTATGACATTACCGGCGACGATGCCGCCGTAGGTCTGATCTACGCTAGCAGCATTGACGGCAACGAAATCGGCGGCAGTCAGCCCCGTGGTCACATTCACGGTACCAATAGCGATGTCATAGTCGCCATTGTTGAATGCCACGCCACTCGTGTTACCCGCCAGCGTGACGACGTTGTTGTTCCCGGTCAGCAGGTAATAGCCTCCCGCGCCGAGTAGTTCCAGACCGGCGGCGGTGATGCCTGTGCCCGAGCTCTGTGTGACCAGGCCGGTGGTGTTGAGGGTGAGATTGCCGCTTACCTCGAGCGACCCGAGGCGCATGCCCTCGCTGTTTAAGCCGGGATTTCGCAGCGTCAGGCTGGTGGACGGTACTGACCAATTCCCCTCGCCCTCATCGATAAAACCAATTCCTTGCGGGTGGCCGATAACGATTTCTGAAAATCCCTGGATCGTGCTCAACGCGTCGCTGTCCAGGTTGAACTCGCCCGCGCTGCCCGCAAGACCGATCGTACTGATGGGATTCTGCGGTTGCAGCGTCAGCGTGCCGCTGCCCTGGATGATCGGGGGACACTCTCCACTGCAATAATTATCGACAATTGCGATGCTATTGGCGCCGCTGCCGCCGGCGATCAAAGTGATGTCGCCCAGTTGGTACACTGTGGAATCGCCCACCAGCGTGCTGCCGCCGATCACCGTGTTGCTATCGAAATAAAGGCCCTCGGCGCCAGCGGCGCCGATGCCGGTGAGCGTCATCGGCCCCGCGCCGCTGTCGAGGGTTGTGTTGTAAGCATAGATGCCGTAGTTTTCGGATCCCGTGCCGCCGCCCGTGCCAGCGATATTAAGCGCCCCGCCGCCGGTGGTGATGCTTGAGTCGTAGAGATAGACGCCGTAGTTGTAGTCCGTGTCATTGCCGCCGGTTCCGTTGAGCGTCACCGTACCGCCGGTGTTGCTGCCGTTGCTGGTGTCTACAGTAGCAGAGTAAAGCGCGATACCACCGCCTTCCCCCCCATCACCGCCGACCCCGGTAACCTCAAAATTTCCGCCGCCGGTCTCGACGACGGTGGATGAATCGAGAACGACACCTCGGTTGTACGAATTGGTGCCGCTACCGTTGCCCCCGGTTCCGGTCAATGTTATCGCGCCACCGATACCGCCAAAATAATTGCTCGTATCCAAGGTGGTGTAGGAAGCGTAGATACCGTAGTTGTAAGATCCCGCGCCACCGCCGGTGCCGGTGACGTTAAGCGCCCCGCCGCCGGTGGTGATGCTTGAGCCGTACAAATAGACACCGGCGTTGTCGTCCGTGCCATTGCCGCCGGTTCCGGTCAGCGTTACAGTCCCGCCGGCGTTGTTGTCGCCCGTGCTGGTGTCGACGTTGGCGTTGTAGCTATAGATCCCATAGTTGGAACCTCCGGTGCCATCGCTACCGCCTGTGCCGGTGATATTAAGCGCCCCTCCGCCGGTGGTGATGCTCACCGCGCCTTCGCCACCGTCCAGATAGACACCGTAGTTGTAGTCCGTGCCATTGCCACCGGCTCCGTTCATTGTCATCGTGCCGCCGCCGGCGTCGCCAGAGTAATTGCTCGTGTCTAGCGTGGTGCTGTAAGCGTAGATGCCGTAGTTGTAGGATTCCGTACCGCCACCCGTGCCAGTGATATTGAGCGTTCCGCCGCCAGTGGTGATGCTTGAGCTGTACAGATAGACGCCGTAGTTGTAGTCCGTGCCGTTGCCACCGATTCCGTTCAGCGTCACGGTCCCCCCGGTGGTCGTCAGCGAAGCGCTGTTGATCAGTTGAATACCATAGCTATTCGACACGGCTGCGTAGCCTTGTCCCTTAATCACGATGTTGCCCGCGCCTGTCGAGATGCTAGCGCCATTGATCGTTACGCCAACCGCATTGGAGGCCGTGCCGATCGCAAAGCCGGTGCCATTCGGGTCTCCGGCGAGGGTGACGTTGCCCCCATTTGTGGCGATTGACGCACCCGGGTTCAGCACGATCGAGCCGCCGGTGCCAGTCGCATTGGCGTAGAGATTTACACCACCGGAACCGCCATTGCTGATGGCGTAATTGACGTTTATGTCGCGCACTGCATTCAGCGTAAGGCTGTTGGCGCTGTTCCACGTGACGGAATCGTTGACGAAAATGTCGCCGTTGCCGTCAGTGTTAACTGCGCCGCTGGAACTTTCGATGGTAACGCTGCCACTACCCAGATTGTTGCTTAGAGTCGCCCCGGTAATGTCGCCTTCCGTTGGGGCAATTGTGAAGTCGGCAGGGTCTATCAGCCATTCGCCGCCTCCGGCTTTGGCGCTTACGCCGTTGAGATCGACTTTCGCGGCCGACGTCTCGATAAATCCTCCGCTGCCCTTCGTGCCATCGCCCTGCGCCGAAAGGGACCCACGCGCGAGGAGTTTGCCGCTTAGTTGGCCGCCGTCCTCGACCTTCGCGAGAATCTGTCCGCCTTTTGTGCCGTCGGCAAGGATGCGGCCTGCCTCGTCGATCTCGATGCGTTGGCTCGCCCTGAGGAAAATGCGCCCGCCTTCTTTGACTACGCTGGAGGCGTTCAGCGTGCCGCTGTTGTTGACCAGGACGCCGGCGATGCCGATTTGACCGGCCTCGGAGACGATTTGCCCGAGGTTGGTGACCTTGCCCTGGGCGCCCGTGATCGCTACGCTCACCCCGGGGGTGCCGGTGTCGAGCAGCTGTACTGTCTGGCCCGCCGCGAGGATCACTTCGCCGTTGGGCGCGTCGATGATGCCGTTATTGGTCACTGATGGGGCGACGAGGTAGACGCTGCCGCCAGAGGGCGTGGTGATCTGGCCGTCGTTCTGGACGCTGCCCGCGTTGGGCGTCGCGCCGAAGTTCAGCCGCCCGGCGAGGAAGTCCTGGTTGGCCACGTTGAGCGTGCTTGCGACGAAGCCGGCGACATCGATCTTCGCGCCCTGCCCCACCAGGATGCCCGCAGGATTCACCAGCCATACCTTTCCATTCGAACTCAGCGTGCCGAGCAGCACCGAGGGGTCGTTGGCCACGACGCGGTTGAGGACGCTGCTCGCGGCGGAGGCCTGGTTGAAGCGCGTGGTTTCGTTCGCGCCAATGGAGAAGCTGTTCCAGTTGATGATGGCGCCGTTGCTGTTGTTGACTGTGAGCAGCTTGCCCGACTGGTTGAAACTCGCGGTGCCGTTGACCACCTGCGCGCCGCTGGGGTTGGCCCACGCGGGCGCGTTGACGAAGCAGGCGGAGATGGCTGCGGCGATCAGGCGTTTGCGGGCCGGGAAACGTGTCGTTGCTTTATTGGGCATGGCGTACCCCCTTCGTCCAGCAGCGAAGGATCGCTGTCAAACATATATCCAGGTAAAGCAGATTCCTCGCAGAGTTCACCCCCGCGCAGCGGCAACTCGGAATGACAGGCTCCGCGTGGCGAATGACAAGTGCGGGATTGTTTGGAGTGCACATTGCCTTCGTGTCGCGCATGGGCTAGAAGGCGAGCATCAAGTTGACGTGGCCACGCCAGTCGCCATGCTTCTTGGTGTCGACAGGGCCGCCATCGACCACTTGCGCGAGGTCGAAACGCAGGCTCACGTCCTTGCGGAGCGCGTAGCGCAGGCCTGCGC
>Ga0307375_10006648_pt1 | contig 10660 bp, 10 predicted proteins | sample TR1MG_FD_202531 | JGI IMG/M metagenome (GOLD analysis project Ga0307375, IMG submission 202531) | Soil microbial communities from Risofladan, Vaasa, Finland - TR-1 | ecosystem: Environmental > Terrestrial > Soil > Coastal area > Acid sulfate soil | place: Finland: Risofladan, Vaasa | collected...
ACAGAATTGTCAGTTAATATGTTCTTAGTAATTCTGCTTGCGTCTATCATAAATGGCCCCTCCGAGGAGACCTTCTGGAGAGCGTGTTTAGACGATGCTGGAAAAAAAGCGGGAGTTTCTGAAAAGAAGCGCCTCATATTTGCACCAATTGCTTTTGCACTTTGGCATACCGCGTTTATCATTCATCTACTTCCATGGGATCAAACCTGGATTCTATGGTGGGCTGGAACAATGTTGATGACATGGTCAAGTGGGATTATATGGATGTGGGTTATGCATCGCTCTGGTAGATTAATGCCTCAAACCATTTATCATGCGTGTGCAAACTTTTTAAGCATATTTCCATTATTTCTTGTCACCGTTCTTCATATTTATTTTTAATACACTAATGATTAGGTTGCAGCTTCAACTCTTGCCCTGCTCCCCCTTTCCTATCTTGCGGTAATTACAAATTTAATAGGCTTCTATTGTGTATAGAGAAAAATTTAAAATTCAGTGCAAGAAAAAATTGCTGAGTAATATTTAAAACTTACAAAACTTAAAGTAGTGATAATTGCCAGAAAGGTAAGATAAGTAATCAATGGTCCAGTGGCTTAGCTTGGTTAAAGCGCTCGGCTGATAACCGAGAGATCGTGGGTCCGAATCCCACTTGGACCACCATCCTACTTTTAAAAAATTGGGGATTCTTGCGGTGGATAATATAAAATTCGTCCTTCTCCTGCTAATTGTTCCCAAAGTTGTTCTGCTTTTACATATGATTCTTTTTCCAACTTATCTTCGATTCCTGAGATAACCGCTCTGATTTTTTTTCTTTCCAATTGATCTTTTCTTCGCATAAGGAGAGCTCGTTCAAAAAAGGTCTTCTGGACCTTATCATTCTCGTCGATCCCGACAATACCCATTCGTTTATGATAGTTTATACATTCTTCATAGAGTTTTTTATTTTCGACTGATTCGCTGCGTTCTTCCATCCAATGATATATATATCGTGAAATAGTAATCGAATCAAGAGTAGTGTCGTCCGAAGACCCCCACAATTGATTCAAATATCCCTCCAATTGCTTCCCTATCTCATCAAGTTCCTTATTATGGTAAATAACAAAAGTAGACGCGGTATTCAGGACTGAAAAGGTCTCAAGGAGATCCCAAAACGTCAGTTTCACAATTTTCGAGGGTTCTTTCTTGTTTTCCTCTGCTTCATCTTCAAGTATAATAGAAAATTCAAAGGGCATAACAATAATTGCTTTCTCAAAATACCGATACTTAAAAAACGGTTCTGCTATATAGATTAAGTTACCATCCGTTTCATCTAGTGTGGGGATAAAATGAATAAATTTATTTTTCAAGTTCTCAAACACCATTATTTTAGGATTTTCCGTTCTAATTCGAAAGCTTGATCCCATGTTTTTCGATAATATTTAGAATCCAATTGATTAATCTCATTTTCAATAGTTTGAGCTAACTCCTCCCTATTCTTGCACCCTTGTATGGCTTTTACCTTCTCTTGCCAAATTGCCAAGTTATGCTTCACCCGCGCAAGCCGATTCGCGTTAAACTCTTCAATGATATTTCCCTCGTAAGTTCTACAAAACTCACAGGTGCACTTCCACTCTTTCAAATCTCTCACTTTCAATCCCTTTCCAGTAGGTGTATAGATCGTACCCCGCGCGAGCGCGGAAGAAACCGGCGTACTTCCATCAACCGAAGTCGCTCCTAAGTACGCAATAATTGGAAGCAAATATAAACTCGAAAGCCCCGAGAGATGGAAGGGTAGATCCTCCAAGACGCTCCTTGCTCCAATTGTCAGCTCAAAAATTGTTTGCAAGCCTTTTTTCCGGATCTTAGTATCCCGTAAAAACTCAGCGACGCCGCGACAGAAACATTCATGCCCTATATCCCGAGCTTTACGAAACCAAACCCGGGCTTCCTCTGTTGTGGAAACTTCTAAAGAACTATAAATGGGGACCTCGACCGTTTTATGCTCTATCGCCCAGTTCGCATTATCTAGACATTGTTGGATGGCCCGCTCCCTGACTTCTTTCGCGATATTCCAGTATTCATAATTCGTCAAACTCGCAGGGGTGTTTAGGGACATAAACCCCACCGTTTTCTTAGGTGTATAAAATTTCTCCTGATTTTCTAACACAATTGCCGGCGTTCGCTTCGTGGGATCAATATTCCACCAATTTCCTGAATGGATAAAGTGAGTTCCTTTATACTCCTTAAGTAATTTAATATTTTTCGGGTTACACTTTTCATACCCCATTACGATTGGCATCTCTGAATCTAAATTAGGAACAAATGTTACAAAAAAAGTGAAATTCATTGTTAAACACTCTTTTCTTTTCTTCAAATTCATTGAAGGTTCTTACTTTTTTGGAAGGTAAATTTTAAAAATCTTCTAAGCATTTTTAACTTAACAAGAATAAAATTATGTCGATTTAATATAAGAAACGAAGATATACAAGCAAAGGCATACCTCAGCGGGATAGGGTAGCCAGGAGATCCCACGGGGCTCATATTTTAGAGATACCCCGAGATCGGTGGTTCAAAAGATTGTTAGATGTCCTAACAATTCTGAGCGTCCACCTCCCGCTATTCCTATATCCTCATTCTGCTGTTATTACTTTTAATACCTGACTCGAAGAGAAGATACTAAACATGCGCTATAATATTTCTAATCCACGATGGAAAGCGGCTCCTGTTAAACTCTACGTTTATCATGCGAACCAATGTGATCCGAAGAAATGTACTGCCAAAAAATTGGAGAGACATGGATTCGTAAAAATGATAAAATTGAACCAAATCCCTCAGGGAGCGATCATTTTAAACCCTTTTGCAATGCGCGCCATCTCATCCGAGGATCACGATCAAGTTCTTGAGAAAGGGATTGTTGGAATTGATTGCTCTTGGCATAAGATTGAAGAGATGCAAACCGTCTTTAAATCCAAAGGAATAAGCAGATCACTTCCCTACTTAATTGCCAGTAACCCTATTAATTATGGAGTTCCCACTCAATTAAGTACGGTTGAAGCCTTTGCGGCTACGCTATTCATTACGGGATTTGCAGACTATGCCAAAACAGTTGTATCTATTTTTAAATGGGGGGCTCATTTCCTTCAATTGAATGCAGACCCCTTGCAAGAATACGCGCAAGCTAAAAATAGTCAAGAGATTGTGGAAATTCAAAAAGAATATATTTAATTCAGTTATATTTACCTTAAGAGTTGAGAAAAATGAGGCTCTTAGACAATTTCTATCATTTTGATTCAGCTCTGAGTTTTGGGTTTATTGCATTTCTGTTTATTGAATGGAGCATAATAGTGGCAAACTTTGGCCATATCCTCTATTTCCTGTCACTCATTCTACTAATAATTGGTTGCTTATCAATATTTTTCCTCGATTGGATATTCTACCGTAAGAAAAAGTGGTTTAGTCTTCAAATCCTTTTCAATATCTTTCAAATTTTATTTTACGGCTTTCTATTTTTTGGATTAATCATAATCATCATGGGTTATTTCTCTTTTGGGTTTATTCTCCTTCTAACCATATTGATTAGTAAAGTACTTCGATTATTCTTGGTAATTCAAAAATACTTGCAATGCAGGAGAATGGGACTCTCAACAAGCATTTCATTCAATCTTAAAAAGCGGAAGATCTTTGTGATTCTTTTTATATTTCTATTTGTATTCCCTTCAATAGTATTTCTCTTAGGAACAACCTCATATACAGTAGCCAGGAAGGATGTCGATATAAATGATATTATAGGGGCAGACCAAGGTTCGCAAGCAATTCAATTATCATTTTATGCAACATTATCTAGTTATAATTACTTAACGAATGATACTATCTTAAGAGTGCTGAATGGTACAGATTTCGGTGGAGGAAGCCTGAACCCGGTGGAAATTCTATTATTATTAGGAGAATATGAACTAACTTCCTCTTCGGACGCCTTGAAATTAGCGCAGATGGTGAATAAATGTACTGAAAGTGGCTTACGAGTGTGGATTTGGTTTGTTTATGATACGGTGCTATATGGACATTACCCCTCGTTTCAGAATTACCAGCATTTACCCGAATTTAAACAAGTATTCGATAACTGGGTTCAAAATTATTCATTGAATATTCATGGCATATTGTTTGACAATGAAATGGATCAAGTGATAGTAGATACTGATCTTTCGGATATCTTCAGTTATCTTAAAGTTATTTTAAACTATAGAAGAACTGTTCAAGCGGATTGGGTAAATGCCGTGAATATGTATGAATCAGTGGCAAATAATTGGAGCGCTCAGGGATATGAAATTGGGTTAATTGGAATGGAGATGACTTTATCCGATTTAAAGGATGGGGATCCTGATATTCAACAGCTGCAAGGGATCGTAAATAATCCGCCAGATATGTGGGATCGCGTGGGTTTCATGCTCTACAGAGGTTGTGAATATCATCCTACTCCTTATGGGCGAGATTATTTGTATAATCTAGCCGATCTTCATAAAAAACTATATGGAGAACGTGCAGTGGTCGCTCTAGGGTGTATGGACTATGCTGCCTATAAAACAGTTGATAATATATTGAAAGATATTGCAATACTCAAGAGTTTAAACTATTCAACGGTGGAATTGTTTGAATTTAGAGCTTTTTATGATGCATTTGAGTATAATGGGCTGTTATCTATTTTGAATTCGACCTTGAATGGATGGAAATATCCTAGATTTCAAATAAATTTCTATACCGTTGAATATCTACTGAGATCCGCATTGATGTTAGCAGATTTATTTTTAGATTTCTTTTAGTTAAAAATGGGTGAATTAAGAGGTTGGATCAAAGTTACATTTGCCTTAAAATTTCAATTACACGCTTCTCATACTGAATAAGTTGAAGTGCAACTAATCCATGATTTCTTATATTTTTTTCAATGGCAATCGTCAGGACGTAGTATTTTTTATCGAAAACAAAACGATATAGGAAGATATTCATTTCTTGTAAATAATAACACGATCCCGTTAATTTTGGGAGTCTTTTATAGATATCTAGAACATAAATTGCCAATACCCCAAATTCATCTTCATGTAATTTGAATTTAGAATAGATTGGAAGACCTTCTGAATCATAGAGTGCCCAGCCACTGAGTATAACATTTGCATTTCTACAAATATCTTCAACGACAAGTCCTCCTCGACCTTCTATAATAGATTGCACTTCCACCTTTCCCCCATATAAAGGAGATCGGTGATCTGGTATGAGTAGAGTAGGCCCTTTTCTGTTCTGGAATTTCAATTGCTTGAGATTCCTTGACGGTATCAATCTATGCGCCCTACCCGGTCCTCGGCTAGGCTCCTCATTGGACGCTATTTGGGCTTGCTCCCACGACCTTGAGCTGTTTCAACGATTCCATGCATCTCTTCGGCGGGTTAGCTCATCCAATATCGCTAAAGGACTTCTCGAATTGCTTCTCAGCCGCCTCATCATCATCTAATGCATGGGCGTGTCATTTCTGATCTCAGAGAAAGACTCTCGCCTTGTGGCTATAGCCACGCCGTTGCCTAGGAGGGAGAAGGGACCTTCCTCAGACGACCTTCGTCCGGCAACCGTCCTTACTCTTACCAGATCACACAATTTATGAAGCTACGGATCTCTTAAGAAAGTTTTGAATTTTTATAAAAAACAAATTATTAATTTAATAAATTCTTAACAAAAGAGATAGAAAATTCAGAAAATCGCCTACCTTTATAAAGCTTATCGATTTGAAAACAAACTTTTAAAAGAAACTTAGAATACTAGAGAAACTGCGTAAATGATTTCTAAATTGATCAAAAACCAGTTGATCATAAAAGCATCTAATTATTTTAAGAAAATGAATATAATCTTTAAAGGAAACAAGAATGCTCCTAATTTTTTATTCAGGGACTCGTATTTCAAATATTCTTTATAGCATCACGACCTATTTACCTCAAGATAAGTTAGGCTTCGTGATAGATACGAGTAATATTCTTAATCTTTCTGGCATCCGAATGAATTTATGTTTCCGTGCCATATTAAATTCTTTAATGCGTGTTCAATATCCCAAAACATATCGCGTCTATAATTTTCTTAAAAAATTTAAAGATACCCAAATGAATATCCAATTTACGGATCTTGATGTGGCAATCGCTATTTATTTAACGGAAATGCTTTCAAGGGGAAAAAAAGTCACAGACTTGGAGGATACTATTCGGACGAATTTTTCGATTGATGCCCGTATTATTCCGGTTTGTGATGAAATTCTACCCATTACCGTTAAAAGCAGCGTCAAAACCATGTTTTATAGCGAATATCTCCATACAAATGCTACAGATTTTAAAATTCAAGAAATTAATTTCAATGGTATTGAAACCAAAAAACCAAATGAGAATTTAAAAAAAGTAGCCAATAAATCTGAATATATTTTACTGCTCCCTAATGATTTGGTTGCATTCCATGCAATGCTTCAGGTTCCTGGTGTAAGAAAAATATTAGAAGATGTTTCCTGTCCAATTTTCGCCATTTTTCCCATTATAGATCGAAGTTATCTATCTACTGAGGAGACAAATATCCTCAATAAACTGGGCTATCTGGACATTAATGCAGTCGAATTCTCCAAGACTGTGGAAAATTTAGTCGATATTATTATCATTGATGAAACCCAAAAAATCTATAAGGAACAAATCATGAATGCGGGGTTCCAAGTTTATGTCCGGGATTTAAAAATCAAAAACAAGAAAGATGCCTTCGAATTAGCGACCTTTTTATTCAATCTATTTCCTCTCAAATAAATTTCCCCTAACTGTCCTTCAGGTAATAGACTTTATTTTCATAATGGATGATTACTATGGATATTTTTATTAAAAATTGTGAAAAGGTCTATACTCCTGAAGGGTTTAAAGCTTTGAATATTATTATTGAGGAAGGAAAGATCCGCGAGTTTACATCTGAACTAGTATCTGAAGCGTATGATCGGATTATCGATGCATCTAACAAGCTAATTATACCTGGTATCATTGATTTACATGTTCATTTTTATGAGGGACGCGAAACTTGGTTTTCCGGAACAAGTGCTGCAGCGGGTGGTGGAGTCACAAGTGTATTTGAACAGCCATTCTCAGATCCTCCCACCCTATATCCTCAGGCTTTGAATATTAAAATAAAGCGTGCCACAAAAGAAGCTTTAATCGATTTCGGGTTCCATGGTGGTGCTACTCCAATTAATATTGACGAAATCGATGACCTTGCTAAATCTGGCGTGAAAACTTTCAAGATTTTCTTACCAGAAACTTCATATGACTTTCCTGCCCCTGAGGATGATGATTCTTTTCTAGATCTACTCCATGCCATTAAAAAAGCAGAGAGCATAGCGTTGATACATGCCGAAAATCGCACCGCTATCAAACTCGGGCAGCAGAAGGCATTGGAAAATGGGAAAATCCAACCCAAAGATTTCCCTGCTGCCCGCCCACCAATGGCGGAAATTGAAGCAGTTTCACGCACACTAATGCTGGCAGATTTGGCTGAATGTCCAGTTTATTTCGTCCATCTGAGTACAGGCACAGCAGGTGAGATTATTTCTACAGTGAAAAATAAACAACGTGTGTATGCAGAAACTTGTCCTCAATACCTCCTATTTGACGAATCGGTGTTTGTAGAAAAAGGTCCCTATGCCCGAGTCATCCCTCCAATGCGTCCTAAGGCGGAAGTGAAGAAATTATGGGGATGTCTAAGCAGCGGCATCATCGATGTCATTGCGACGGACCATTGCGCCTATCCCAAAATTGAGAAGGAACGGGGATGGCACAACATCTTTTTAGCCAATAACGGGATCCCAGGACTTGAAACCTCCCTTCCTCTAATGCTTACCCAAGTGCATCAAAATCGTTTAGATTTGGAACGACTTATCCATCTAATGAGCGTCAATCCGGCGAAAATTATGGGTATATATCCTAAAAAAGGGTGTATTCAACCAGGAAGTGATGCAGATCTAACTCTTATCGATTTCAACCAGAAGACGAAGATAACGATTGATGAACTCCACACTAAGAGTGAATTTACGCTCTATGAGGGATTGGAAGTGCAGGGGGTCCCTGAAATGACTATTTCTCGGGGAAAAGTAGTGATGGAAAATGGGTATCCGGGCGAGATTATCAGCAAATATAAGGGGCAGGGCGAATTTTTAAAAATTCAAGAAGTATGAGAACTTCAAGAATTATATAATTCTTTAACAATTAAGACTAACAGTAATAAAAGTATGACTTGAGCTGGAATAAATATTAAGGAACTGAACCCCATCATAATATCTTGAAGGATAAAAATGATTCCAATTCCTAATGAAAAGATTAATCCAAATTGAAATAAAGCCTTGCGCATCTTCAATTCTCCCTGCGAATAATTTTTCTAATCATGGATTACAATTTGGCTGGGAAAAAGTTTTTCCTTCTTAATAGCCATATAACTTATATCTTTTATAAAAGTTAATTATCTAAAAAAATAGGTGAGTTATATGCAAAAAGATGATATAGAACGCCTTTGGGATTTAGAAGCCGAGAAAAATAAGCGCCTGTTTAAAAAGGAAGTATCACAAGACGAATTACATTTCACTGCTCTTGATTATAATGATGAAATCATTATCCTTCGGAGTAAAATTCAAGGGATCTCAGAAACTGGGATTATTGTGATCATTAATCCTGACCGGGCCGAAAAAGATGGAGAACTTTTCCAACTTATTGACCTTGCCTCTTTAAAATTGGCAATCTTTACGTATAATCTCTCTGAAGAAGTGATTCTCGAACTTCTAGAAATTGTGGAAGAACCTGAAGAGTCTGAAGATATTGAATATGTTGAAGATTAATGGCGTTATTCAATGGATATCCCAATAGAGCAAGAAAAGATCCATTTCTTCCAAAACACCCTCATCCTTTGGTTTAAAAAATATGGGCGTGATTTACCTTGGCGTAAAACACGAAACCCCTATCATATTCTCATCTCCGAGTTGATGTTACAGCAAACGCAGGTCATACGTGTTGAAAAAGAATACTATTTTCAATTTCTAAATAAGTTTCCATCCATTCAGGATTTAGCTAATGCCTCCGAAGAGGACGTCCTTAAAGCATGGGAGGGGCTGGGCTATTATAATCGCGCTAAAAACCTGCATAAAATTGCACAAATGATCGTCTCGAACTATGACGGAAAATTCCCTGAGGACTATAATCAAATTATAAACCTCCCAGGGATCGGTAAATATACCGCGGGTGCAATTCTCTCCTTTGCCTTCGAGCGCGATTTTCCGATCGTTGACACCAATGTCGAACGGATTGTAAAAAGAATTTTTCTCTACAAATATAAAATCCCATCTCCTGCGAAGAGAGAAAAAACCATTTGGCAAATCTCCGAACAGATTTTACTTAAAAGGGACGCATGGACCTTTAACCAAGCGATTCTAGATTTTGGTGCGCTCATCTGTATCGCACAAAAACCCCGCTGCGCAAAATGTCCTATGCGCCCTATCTGTCAATATTTCCAATCTAAAATTTCAAAAAAAGGAAGTATCGTTTATTGGACGAAATCCCCATCATCAAAGTAAAATTCAAATTTATCTACATTTTGGGCAATTTCAGGGAATTGCTATTGCGACTTCGCTGAAAATGGCGGGATTTTGAACAATACTTACTAACATTTTTCCATAAATTTCCTTTTTAGCTTTGCAAACACGTGCAAAATCATCTGGCCATAGCGCAATTATTTCATATCTACCTTCAGCTATTTTAATAAAAAGAAACCCGCTTTTCATATCTTCGTTAGCAACGCTGGCTAAAATAATTCCGACCGTATTGATTGCTGGTTTCTCCCCTGCTGAAGATTCAACATTTTTTACCTTATGTATGGTTTTATAGTGCGACTTATTCTTAAGATTCCATTTTAAACCATCTATATACCTTCTATTCAAGTTGGCTTTTCCGATGATTTCCATTGAGTCAAAAAAGGTGAGAGTTTCTTCATTACCTTTCCCTAGTTCTTCTCTTTCCAAAGTTATATTCCATGTCTTTGCCATATCTTTTCCTTCCAATAAGTTAATAATTCAAATACTAATTATTTCTCGCCTTTTATAAAACCTCTATTAAGTTATATTTATACCTTTGTCAGACTACTGACTTAATTTGATTATTATTAGACCATATTATTAATCAATATTCTTAGTTAAATCTTGGATTAGATTAAATTGTCTTCTCTGTTTGCTTAAAAGCTCTATAAAGAGCGCATCTCGCTTAAAAGCATTTTCCTCCTCGGCGGTTTGGTGATACGCCAAGGTATATATGATCTTTGTCAAAATACGAGTGCTCCGGATTCGACCGATGCTCTGCTCATATTTTGAAAGGGAAACTGTTGTACCATAATAAACTGCCACATCCGCTTCTGGTAAATCCGTTCCCTTCTCAATTAATCGCTCAGAGGCGAAGAGAATCTTGCTCGCTCCCCTTTTAAAGTTCATAATTTGGGTATGCTGTAATGCACCGTCCATTTTACCATGTACAAAGGAGGTCTCGTAACCTTGGTCTTGCATCATTTGATGAAGATATTGAGTTACTGCTACAAAGCGGCAAAGTACCAGCACCTTTTTCCCTTCATTTATGAACCGTTTCAGCCAAAATAA
>Ga0307375_10006649_pt1 | contig 10660 bp, 7 predicted proteins | sample TR1MG_FD_202531 | JGI IMG/M metagenome (GOLD analysis project Ga0307375, IMG submission 202531) | Soil microbial communities from Risofladan, Vaasa, Finland - TR-1 | ecosystem: Environmental > Terrestrial > Soil > Coastal area > Acid sulfate soil | place: Finland: Risofladan, Vaasa | collected...
AGCCGGTCGAGACGATGACCTTCCTCTTTCTCATCGTCTCCCTCGTCGGCATAGGCGCCCAGCCCATCGTGGGCAAGTTGACCGATCGCTTCGGCGCCCGCGCGGTGCTCGGAGGCGAATCCCTCCTCATGATCGGCGTTTGCGTCGTCTACGCCCTCGCTCCCGAACTCCTTCCGCGGGGGACCGCCCTCGTCGTCGTATCGACCTGCTTCGTGATCGACCAAGGCTCCTCGTCGGTGAGCATGGCCCGAGCCATCTTCGCGAAGCGCATCGTCAAGAGACCGGAGGATCTCTCCCCTACCCTCTCCCTCGGCATCAGCATCGACCACATCGTATCGATGAGCATTCCGACCCTCGGCGGACTCGTATGGAGGAGCGCCGGGAACCACGGCTACCGCTGGGTCTTCCTCGGCGGCGCCGTCATAGCCCTGCTGAATTTCCTCGTGACGAGGAGCATCGGCGATGTCGCTTCCAGCGACGACGCTTCCGGAGGCGGCGCTTCCGGAGGCGAGGCACGCGGGGCCTTGCCGGCTGCGGCGACGACCTAAACGAAAGGAACAAATATGATACACGAACAGGCGGCCGATCCCACGAAGGACGGGGAGATCAGCAGGGCTCGAAGAACGATCATCCTCGTGAACACCCTGATCCTCACCTTCATGGCGACCCTGGACGGGAGCATCGTCAACATCGCCCTGCCCGAGATTTCCCGTGCTCTCGGCGTGGGCATCGAGTCCGTACAATGGGTGGTCAGCTCCTACCTCATCACGATCGCCGCGACCCTCCTCATCTGGGGCCGGCTCGCCGACCTTAAAGGCCGCAGGCGCTTTTTCGCGGCGGGTCTCGGCATCTTCACCCTCGGCTCCCTCTTGAGCGGCCTTTCGGGCAACCTGACCTTCCTGGTGCTTTCTCGCGTCCTCCAGGCTCTCGGCGCCTCGATGGCGATGGGGCTCGTGCAGGGCATCGTCACGTCGATCTTCCCCCCGAAGGAAAGGGGCAAGGCCCTCGGCTACACCGGTGCCGTCGTCTCGATCGGCAGCCTCCTCGGACCGAGTCTCGGTGGCGTCCTCGTTCACTTCGCCGGCTGGCCCTCGATCTTCTTCGTCAACGTGCCGATCGGCATCATCGGCGTATTCCTCACTTTCGCGGTGATGCCGGAATCGAAGCGGCAAGAAGGCGACTTCGACTGGCCGGGCGCGAGCGTTTTCGCGGCTCTCGTCATCCTGTTCTTCGTGTGGCTTCTCGACTGGCAAGAGGGCAAGGCTTCGACCCTCGCGATGATCGGCGTTCCGCCCCTCTCCATCCTCCTTTTCGTCCTCTTCCTCATGGTGGAGAAGAGGCGGAAGCATCCCCTCATCGACGGGAGCATCTTCGTCTCGCCCGTCTTCACCCTGGGAATCGTCGCGGCCTGGTTCTCCTTCGTCGCGATGTTCTCCTACATCCTCTTCATGCCGTTCTACCTCCAGGGCATCCGCGGTCTTTCCCCCCTTTACGCGGGGCTCCTCCTCTCGATCAACCCGGTGATCACCACGGTCCTCGCCCCGCTTTCCGGATCCCTCTCCGACCGCTACGGCTTCCTGCCCTTCACCGTGGGGGGCCTAGCGCTCACGGCCATCGGCCTGGTACTGCTGACGACCCTGGGTCCGACCTCATCGCTCCTGGAGATCGGGGCCATCATCGCCCTCCTCGGCCTCGGAGCGGGCACCTTCGGCTCGCCGAACAACTCGAGCATGATGGGCACCGTACCGCGCGAAAGACTCGGCGTGGCGGGCAGCATGATCGCGCTCTTCCGCAATCTCGGCATGGTCTCCGGCACGACCTTCGCCGTCGCCATCTTCTCCTTCACGACCCGCACCGACATGAATCAGCTGACCGGCACCTTCGACGCGACCGTCTTCATGACGGGTTTCCGCTTCGTGGTGGGTTCCGCCGCGGTGATGGCCCTGGCCGGATCCCTCGTCAACCTCGTCCGTCTCGGCACTCGCAGGGCCGGCCCAACGACGCGTTAGCCGCCCGAACTGGGGCCCCGATGGTGGCCAGGGGAGCCTTGGCGAAGGCCTCGGCCCCCGGGCGGGTGTTGACGCCCCGATAGCCATCGATTAGGGTATGAGCCGGAAGATCAGACCGCCGCCGGGCAACGCTCGAGCGGACGAGTCGGGCGCCGGGAAGGCCCGTGAGGCCGACCTTGGCGCAGCAGGATATCTGCGGGACTTCTGGCTCGTTCCGCCTAGGCGGGACGGGCAGCACCCCCCAGGGAGGCTCGAGTCCTCCGTTCGGGACGCCCAGGAGTCCTTGTCATGCATTCCGAATTCGTCGATGCACATGGCCGTGTTCCGTTCGGAACCCGGGCATCCCTCGTCTTGCCCACGGACTTCGCAGCATGAACAGAGCCGCACGGAACGCGCGTCTTTCCATCCTGTCCAACAGCCTCCTCATCGTCATGAAGCTCGTCGTCGGTGTCCTTTCTGGCGCCGTGAGCATCATCTCCGAGGCCATCCATTCTTTGATGGATCTCGCGGCGGCCATAATGGCATTCTTCTCCATCCGCATCGCCCAGGCACCAGCGGACGAAGATCATCCCTATGGCCACGAAAAGGTCGAGAACGTCTCGGGCGTCCTCGAGGCGGCCCTCATCATCGTCGCGGCCGGCCTGATCATCATGGAATCGGTAAAGAAGCTCGTCTCGCACGAGCCGGTGCACAATCTCGAGCTCGGCATCGCCGTGATGCTCGCGTCCGGCCTCGTAAACATCCTAGTGTCGCGCAGACTCTACAAGGTCGCCCGGGAGGAATCGAGCGTCGCGCTCGAAGCCGACGCCCTCCATCTCAAGACCGACGTCTATTCGTCGCTCGGCGTCGCCGGCGGCCTTTTTATCATCGTCCTCCTCGAACGCATCTTCGCCTTCGAGTGGGCCTACTACCTCGATCCGGTCGTCGCCATGGCCATCGCCTTCGTCATACTCCGCGAGGCATGGGAGATGCTCGTCAGGGCCTTCGGCCCCCTCGTCGACGCGAGCATCTCCGCGGAAGAGCTCGGCATCATCGAGGAAACGGTAAAGGACAGGGCAGGATTCGGCATGCACTCGGTGAGGACGAGGAGGGCGGGAGGGAAGAAGCACATCGACTTCCACCTTTCTTTGCCCCCGGACATGAGCGTCCTTGACTCGCACAAGTTGTGCGACGCCATAGAAGGCGAGCTCGAGGCGAAGCTCAGCAACACGAGCGTCCTCATCCACGTCGAGCCCGAGGGACCGGAGACCCCGATGAGGGAAAAGCTCGAGGTGGATAAGCCGGGCCGAATAAGGTAGTCGGCATTTGCCGCGGGACGTCGCCGTCCACCGAGGGCGGCGTCCGACGCGCGCGCCGGGCCCCGGCCTTCAGCTTCCCTCGGGCCTTCCTCGCCAGATTTCCATGGCGGCGCGCACCGAGCGTCTCAGCTCGTCCATGAAGGCATTGGCGAATTTCCTCTTCCAGACATGCTGGCCGTGGTTCGCGGCTCCGGGGAGGAGGGGCGCCCCCCGCGTCGGATCGGGTCCGAACAACTCCCCGTACTCCGAAGGATCGACGGGGCGGTAGCGTTCCTTGGCGACGATGAATTTCCGATCGAAACGCGGAGGCTGTTCTCGGACGAGTTGGCGCCCGGTCGGCCAGCCGATGGCGAGCATGGCCACCGGGAAAGCCCAGGATGGAAGCGCGAAGAAATCGCGAAGCTTCTCGTAGTTCTCCATTATGTCGCCGATGTAGCAGGAGCCGAGGCCGAGGGCCTCCGCCGCGATGGCCGCCGTCTGAGCGGCTATGAGGGCGTCCGAGACGGCGAGCATGAGGTCGCCCTCGGCGGGCGTCGCCGATAGCGGCGTCGCCGATGGCTGCGTCGCCGATGGCTGCGCCGGCGCCAATGACGCCGCATCGGGATGGGTCCCGGGACCGTGAGAACCACTTGTTGTCGCCCGGTCCGCCACGGCACCCGACCATCTGAAATAGTCATACCAACGCTGGTAATCAGCCACGAACACGAGGAGCCAGGGCGCCTTGGCGATGAAGGGCTGCTCGTCGCAGCTATGGGAGAGGTATTCCCTCCTATCGGCGTCCTCGACCTCGATGACCTGATAAAGCATCATGTTGCCCGCAGTGGGCGCTCGCATGGTCGCGGCTATCACGTGGTCCTTGACATCGTCGGGGACAGGCCTGTCCTCGTAGTCGCGGATGGAGCGACGAGCAAGGAGCAATTCCAAGGTCGGGTTGGACGAAGCTTCCATGCTCAGACCCCTCCCTTGGGCGAGACGGCGAAATGGACGGCGAGGGCCGCCGTCATCATCGCCTGGTCCCTCGTACCCGCGGTCTCGCGGAGCGAATGCATCGAAAGGAGGGGTGAACCGACATCCACCGTCGCCATCCCCGAAAGCGCGGCCGAGATCGGACCGATCGTCGAACCAGGGCTCATATCGGCCCTCGTCTGGAATTTCTGGCAGGGCACGCCCGCCGTCTCGCAAAAGCCGCGGAAACGGGCCTCCGAAAGGGCGTCGGTGGCGTAGCGGTGGTTCGCGTTGACCTTCACCGCCGGGCCCCCGTTGAGCAGGGGGGAGAAGGTCTCGTCGAATTTCTCGGGCCAGCCCGGATGCCAGGCCTGGGCCACGTCGACCGAGACCGAAAAGGACGAAGCCAGGGCCCGATGGAAGCCCTCGGTCGTCGATCCCGATAACGAAGTGATCCTCGCGAGGATGTCGCGGAGGAAGGAAGAGTCGGCACCCATGCGCGTCCGGGAGCCGATCTCCTCGCTGTCGAAGAAGGCCGCCACCTGTCCATGGGCCGCGTTCTTCGAGCCGACGAGGGCCTCGAGGACGGCGTGGCAGCCCAGGAGGTTGTCGAGGCGGTAGCCGTTGATGAGGTCGGATCCGATGAGGCTGGTCTTCTGAGCGTCGACGAAGAAGAGGTCGGCCGAGACGATAGACGTCGGCTCGACGTCGAGTTCGGAGCCGAGAATCTTTACGATCGCCGACGCGGACTCGTCTCCGAAGCTTTCAGGATCTCTGGACCCCGCTCCGGCGAGGCCATCGATAGCTTCGCCCGAGGCCTTGCCCGAAGCGCCGGGCAGGACCGCCACACCACCGCCTCCCCTTCCCGGGTCCGAGGCGATGAGGACGGGAAGTTGGGTCTGGGCGTTGTACTCATAGCCCTTGTTCACATCGCGGTTGAGATGGATGGCCAGATTGGGCACGATACCGACGGGCCGATCGATGGAGACGAGCCGTGTCGATAGGCCGCCCTCCCCCTTGAGCACTAGCCGCCCGGCGACGGCGAGGGGCCGATCAAGCCAGGTGGAGAGGATGGGGCTGCCGTAGACTTCGATCGCGCAACGTTCCATGCCCCTGGCGCCCAGTCGCTTTTCCAGCCTCAGCTTGAGACCGGGACTGTCGGTATGGGCCCCCGCCACGGCGAAGCCCTCTTCCGCGGGGCTCCTGAGCCCCGGCTTGAAGGCGATGAGCCCGGAGCCGGAGCGTTCCACCCAATAAAGAAGCCCAGGTTCGAGCTTCCAGGGCTCTCGTTCGTCGAGCCTCGTGCCGCCGGCCGCGGAGAGCCGCGCGGCTATCGAGTCGACGGCCTGCCAGGCTGTCGGCGAGGCGTCGATGAAATCGCGAAGTTTATCGATGCTCTGATCCATTTCTCAATTCCTTTCGGGCCTCTGTCCACGGGAAACGACGGCCTCGAGCCTTCGCTTCGCGTCCCTGTTCGCCGACCAGAGTCCGATGAAGTCGGCTCGGATCGCCGCGATGAGCGATCGCGCTTCCACGAGGGGGCTGCCGATCTCGCGGAGAATCCGCTCCTGCGACTCGCGAAGGCCGAGGCCTCCCCTCTGGGAAAGATGCCTGATCCTGAACAGGAGCCTAAGCTCGGCCTCGCCGTACTGACGTCGGCCGAAATTGTCTTTGTCGGGCGCGACGACGGCAAGCACCTTTTCCCAGTGCCTGAGCGTCGAGGCGGGAACGCGGAGGAGCTCCTCCGCCTCCCCGATGCTCAGCCGTGCCACCGGCCCTTCCCCGCCTTGGCCTGTTTGGCGGCCGCCCTTCTGTTTTCGGGTTTCTGCGCCTTCTTGGCCTGGGCCGGCTTCACTCGCGTCGATTTTGGCGGAGCCTTGGCGACGGCGCGCCCCGAAACGGGTTTCTTTGCGCCGGCCCTCTTGGCCGGAGCTCTTTTCGCCCCCTCGGCCGACCCCGGGACTTTCGCGGCCGTCGATTTGGTTGCCTCCGCCTTCGTAATTGGAGCCTTCGTAATTGGAGCCTTCGGCCCGGCAGCCCGCGTCGCCGCCTTTTCCGTCGCCGCGGCCATGCTCTCCTTCCGTTCGACCCAACCCTGACGCGAGGCTTTGAGCTCGAGGAGGACGGGGACCTTGTCGAGGCCGAGGCCCTCCCTGATCTGATTGCGCAGGAAGGAGCGATAGGCCTCGGCGACGGCCTCGGGTCTCGTGACGAAGAAGGTGAAACGCTGGGGGTTGGAGCTCGTCTGCACGGCGTAGCGCAGCTTCCAGCGCGTCTTGGGCCCCACGGGAGGAGGCGTCGCCTCTATCCAAGCCTCGACGGCGCGCATGAGGGGGCCGGTGCCTATCTCCTTCGTGAGCTGCGCATGGACGGTGATTATAGTACTGATCAACTTGTCGATTCCGATGCCGTCGCGGGCCGAAAGGGGCAGGACCGGCGCCCAGGCCATCTGGCCGAAGAAGTAGCGGAGCTTGTCGCGGGCGGCCTCGAAGGAATTCTTGATGTCGGGCATCTCGTCCCACTTGTTGAGGACGAAGACGACCCCGCGGCCGGCCTCGGAGGCGAAGGCGGCGATCTTCTTGTCCTGGTCGGTGAGTCCCTCGCTCGCGTCGATCATGTGGACGACGACGTCGCAGTCCTCGACGCTCTTTATGGCGCGGGTGACGGAGTAGTACTCCACATTCTCGCGCACCTTCGACTTGCGCCGGATTCCCGCCGTGTCGAGAACCCGGAACTCGCGCTTCTTGGCGCTGAAGCGACCCTCCACCGGATCGCGGGTCGTGCCGGGCATATCGCTCACGATGCTCTTGTCCTCGCCGAGAAGGCGATTGAGGAGGGTCGATTTTCCGGTGTTCGGCTTGCCGAGAATGGCCAACCGTATGGGCGCCCTCTCGACGTCGACCGCGACGATCTTGGTGAAGTCGAGGCGCGAGATTATGGCCTCCTCGAGCTCGTCGATGTTCCGGCCATGCTCGGCGGAGATGAAGATCATGCCTCCGGCGGCGGGGTCCTCTTCCGCGTCGCGATCGCCGCGTTTGACGCTGGAGGGGCCCGCGGCCTTCGAGGCCTTGGCGGCGCGCCCTCCCGTGCCGAAGCCCCAACGGAGGTGGGCCCACACGAGGGCATCGCGCTCGGGACTGTCGGCCTTGTTCACGACGAGGAGGACCTTGTCCGACCAGCGGCGCAGAAGTTGGGCGAACTCCTCGTCCTCCGGCGTCGCCTCCTTCGCGTCGACCAGGAAGATCACGAGGTCCGCGCGCTCGAGGCTCGCCAGGCTCTTCTCGACGACGAGGCCGTCGAGGCCCTCGCGCTCGAGCTTGAAGCCCCCCGTGTCGACGAGGCGAAAGCGCTTTCCCGAATCGCGGAAGAGGCACTCGGCCTCTATGGGATCGCGGGTGACGCCGGGGGTCGGGTCAGTGATGGCGCGACGCTTGTGGAGGAGGCGATTGAAGAGGGTGGACTTGCCCACGTTCGGCCGTCCCGCAATCACGACGAGGGGAAGACCTTCGTAGCGGAGGCGCCGGGGCTCCGCCTCGGCTTCGGCGGCCTTCGCCTCGTCAGCCGGCATGCCCTTCTTGGGCGGCAGGTCCGTCTCCGGCGGCATGTCCGTCTCGGCCGCCACAGGGGCGCGGCGAGGCCTTTCGGCTCCCCTGCGGGGAGAAGACCGCGCGGTCCGCGACGCCGCAGCGTCTTTATTCTCGGTGCTGTTCTTCATGTTGTTCCTGTAGGAGAGTAGTACCGTGCCGGCCCGCCAGGGGCAGGCCGGTCAATGTGATCTGGACGCGTCCTCGAAGGCCGCGACCCGATCCTCGAGAAAACCGCGCACGCCCGCCGAGGTCCTCATCGTCATCGCCTCCTCGGCGACCTCGCGTGCCTCGGCCATCGTCACCGACCGGATGAGTCTCTTGACGGCGAGCACCGACTGGCTCGACATCGAGAATTCCCCGAGGCCGAGGCCGAGGAGGAGAAGGGCGGCCGCGGGATCTGCGGCCATCTCGCCGCAGAGACCGACCGGGATACCCGCCTTCCTCCCGTTTTCGATGGTAGTCCTTATGAGCCTGAGCACCGAAGGATGGAAGGGGTCGTGGAGGGAGGCGACGCGTTCGTTACCCCGATCGACGGCCAAAGTGTACTGGGTGAGATCGTTGGTGCCGATCGAGAAGAAATCGCAGCGTTGGGCGAGGATGTCGCTGGCGATGGCCGCGGAGGGCACCTCGATCATGATGCCCGTCCGCACCCGATCGGCCATGGCATGGCCTCGACGCGCGCATTCCGCGCGGGCCACGGAGAGGAGCTCCTGGGCCTGGTCGAGTTCCTCGACGGTCGAGATCATGGGGAACATGATGCGAGCGTCCCCGTGGGCAGAGGCTCGAAGGATGGCCCGGAGCTGGGCGAGGAAGACCTCCGTCTTCGAGAGACAGAAACGAATGGCTCGCCAGCCGAGAAGGGGATTCTTCTCGCCGCCGGCGCCGAAATCGGGGAGGACCTTGTCCCCGCCGATGTCGAGGGTCCTGATCGTCACCGGATGGCCCGGCATGGCTTCGAGAACGCTGCGGTAGGCCCTGTACTGCTCGTCCTCGCCTGGAATGTGGCCGGGTTTGAAGAAAAGGAATTCCGAACGGAAGAGGCCGACCCCGTCCGCGCCATGGGGCAGGACGGCGGCCGCCTCGTCGGGCACCTCGATGTTGGCTTTTACGAAGACGCGCTGACCATCCTTGGTCTCCGCGGGGAGGTCCCGGAGACCCGCGAGTTCGCTGATCCTCTCGGCGTCCCGTCTCTTCGTCTCCTCCGCCCTGATCATGGCCGCCTCGTCGGGATCGGCTATTACCAGGCCGGCGGTACCGTCCACGATGAGGGGGCTGCCAGCCTTGATGCCGTCGAGGGACGAACCGACCCCGAGGACGGCCGGCAGCTCGAAGGCCCGGGCGAGGATGGCCACATGGCTCGTCTTGCCTCCCGCCTCGGTGACGAGGGCCAGGACGCGCTCGCGATCCATGTTCATCATGTCGGAGGGGAGGAGATCCCGCGCTATCACAATGACGTCGTGGTCGAGTTTGGCGAGGGTGATTCGCTCGGCATGGAGGAGGTGACCGAGTATGCGTCGCGAGACATCCTGGATGTCCGCCACGCGAGCCTGGAGATTTACATCCTCCACTCCCGAGAGGCGGTCGACGAATTCCGCCTCGACATCGAGGAGGACTCTCTCTATGTTTCGAAGCGTCGCGCGGAGGCGTCGCTCGACGCTTTCGAAGAGATCGGGGTCGGAGAGCATGAGGAGGTGGGCGTCGAAAATGGCGGCCTGCTCCTCCCCGGCGACGGAGAGGGCGCGTTCGCGCAGTACCTGGATCTCGCCCTTGGCCTTCTCCACGGCGACGAGGAGCCGAGCCCATTCGCCGTCGAGGTCCTCCTGGGCAAGGGCGAAATTGGGGGTGGGTATCTCCTCGTCATCGAAAAAGAGGAAGGCCGGCCCCCGGGCGATACCGGGAGACACGGGAAAACCGCGGTACTCTTTCATGCCCGGACAGGATAGCAGATGCCGGCCGCTAAGTAAATCAATGCAGGAGAACCGCCGGGTTCACGGTATGACCGTTCTTGAACACGGTGAAATGGAGGTGGGGACCGGTGGAATAGCCGGTGTTCCCGACGAGGCCGATGATCTGGCCCAGGGCCACGCTCTGTCCCGGCCTGACCTTTATCGCCGACAGGTGTCCGTAGAAACTCGCGTAGCCGGAGTGATGGGCTATGAGGATGTAGTTTCCGAAGGATGGCGAATAGCCGGTATCCGTGACCCTGCCCTCCATCGCGGCTCTGATCGGCACCCCCATCCAGGAGGCGATGTCGATGCCGTTGTGAAAGCCCCGCTCCCCCGTAAAGGGATCCGTCCTCCAACCATAGCGGCTGGAAATCTCACCCCGAACGGGCCAACGGAAGAGGTCGCCGTTTATCTCGCGGAGTTTGAAGCTCGGCAGGCGGGCGTCCGGAAGAAAGATGGGCGTACCGACGGCGAGATCGGGCGTGAGGAGGCCGTTGGCGTCGATGATGGCGTCGGGCGAAATCGAATAGGAAGTCGCGATGGATTCGATGCTGTCGCCTGCCTTGACCTGGTAGAGAATGCCGGCCTGGCTCGGGATGCGCAGAAGGGTTCCGGGCTGGATGGATCTCGTATTCTGGATGTCGTTGAGGCTTACGATAGTATCGGTCGTTATGCCCGCCTTATCGGCGATTTCGCCGATGGTGTCGCCGCGAGCGACCATATAGACGCTGTAATAGAGCCCCCGGTCCTCGGTCGTCGGGTCGCCGGCCTGCGTCTGCCCGGGTATTTGCGCCGAGGCGGGAAAGGAAGAACCGCCGATGGCCGGCACCGCGGCGCTCACTTCCTTCGGCGAAGAACCGGAGAAAAGGGCAATG
>Ga0307375_10006650_pt1 | contig 10659 bp, 6 predicted proteins | sample TR1MG_FD_202531 | JGI IMG/M metagenome (GOLD analysis project Ga0307375, IMG submission 202531) | Soil microbial communities from Risofladan, Vaasa, Finland - TR-1 | ecosystem: Environmental > Terrestrial > Soil > Coastal area > Acid sulfate soil | place: Finland: Risofladan, Vaasa | collected...
AGAACGGCGCCGAGGATGCCGATGGTGGGCGAGAATCCGCCAGCAGCCTCAAAGACGGAAGGCAGTTGGTCTTCGACATCGAAAGCAGACTCAATGCTGACGTTCATGATCTTGCGCAGCTCTGTGGGTTCGGTTCCGTCGACGGCGAGCATGACGGCCTGCCGCAGGAAGGGATCCTGAATGGACTTCAGGTCCGTGTCGAGCGAGACGACGCCGTTGCGACGAGCCTTGTTGGCAAACCCGATGAGCATGTGAATGAGCTGGTCATTCTGCTTGCGGGGCGCAGCAAAAATGTGCGTGAGGCGACGGAAGGCCTGGACGACCGTGGCGAGCGGGAACTGCAGAAGGACGGCCCCCATGGTGCCGCCAAAGACGATGAGCGCCGCAGTGGGCTGGAGAATCTGGCCGATGCTTCCCCCCTCAATGAGGAGGCCGGCAAGGATGGCTACTATGGCTAGTATCACTCCGCTGATGCTGGCCTTGTCCATGAACTCGTTCTCCTAAGATGGGTTTGCAAGCCGGGTAGGGCGGCGGATTCAACGTTCGATGGAAAGGGTGCGCCGGGCGGTAGCTTCAGGATTGGTGTCAGTCCCCGAATGTTCGAGACTCGAGAGCGAGACAATGCGCTGCAGATCTTCAAGAAAGGGCAGGCGACGAGCGACCGTGGTGAGCAGGCGCGCGCGGTAGGCGAGGACGCGCTCCAGAACTTCAGCCGGCTCCTCGCGGACAATCAACTTTTCTCCATTGATGAGCGTGAGCATGGTGTCGGGGGAAGACTCTGCGGTTTTGATGAGGTCACTGTTGAGTATCATGGGGCTTCCGTTGAGTCGGGTCAGCTCGATCATGGGGACACTCCTTTGCTGGCTTCATCGGCATGGAGCGAAAAAGATTCAAGAGATTACGGCAGGACGAGCGCAAGTGTCCCAGAGAGGACACATTTGCAGGAACATAAAGTTGGCGCGGGGAAGGCCGAAGAAGGTGCCAGATGCAACGGTACGAATCCGACAGCAGCAACCCAGGGAAACAGCAAGACTGGGGTTGACGTCGGGAGGGAACCGTAAAATCACGCATCGAGAAGGAGAAGCCCATGTCTCTGGGTGTCTTGAATAACCTGAACGCGATTTACGCGGAGAACTACCTCAACAACACGAACAACAGCCTCTCGAAGACCCTGCAGCAGTTGTCTTCCGGCTCGAAGATCAACTCTGGCGCCGACGATGCGGCCGGCCTTTCGCTGGTGAATGGTCTGCAGGCAAACTCGACCGCTCTTACCCAGTCAGTAACGAACGCGACCGAAGGAGCAGGCCTGATGCAGGTGGCCGACGGCGCTCTCTCGCAAGTGACGAACCTGCTCAACCGTGCCGTGACGCTGGCCACAGAGGTCTCGAACGGCACCCTCAACTCCTCTCAGGATGCGGCGGCCAACCAGGAGTACCAGTCGATCCTGGCCGAAGTGAACAACATCGGTTCGACGACCACCTACAACGGCAACCAGGTGTTCAGCGGCACGGCAGTGAACATCTACACGGGCGATTCGTCCACCACCGGCGCCTCGATTGATGCGGTCACGATTGACGCGCTGAGCAGCGCCAAGGTTGGAGATACGGGCGGCTCAATCACCTACACGGCCGGTTCGGGCGCCACGCCGGCCACGATTTCCTACGCGGCGACGGGCACGGTGGATCTGAGCGCTACGAAGCTGGATACGGCAGCCAATGCACAGTCGGCACTGAGCCTGCTGGGCTCGGCCATCTCATCCGTGGCTGCACAGGACGGGTATGTGGGATCGCAAATCAACACCCTGAACGCGGTGAGCCAGGTGATGGCGACGCAGCAGCAGAACGTTGCTGCAGCGCAGAACGCGGTGCAGGCAACCGACTACGCGCAAGCTTCGTCGAATCTGTCGAAGTACGAAATTCTGAGCCAGACGGGCATTTCCGCCCTGGCGCAGGCCAATAGCGTGCAGCAGGAAGTGACCAAACTGCTTCAGTAAACAGGCGGCGCGCCGGTGCCGAATCTGGGCCGCGCGAAGCGATGGGAGGGGCGTCCGAGCGGACGCCCTTCTTTGAATGCGCCAGACCATGAGACTTTTCCAATCCGCTCGAAGATCAGTTGGTCAGGCATCTGCCTGAACTTGAAGCGCGGAGGATATGCGAGGACGCCATGGGAACAGTGGGACTAAGTTTCGGATCGCCGACCGGAGGAACCGGATTTGATGTGAGCGCGACGGTGGCGACGATTGTGAGCAATCTGCGCAATGTGGAGACGCCGTGGAACACCCAATTGTCGTCGCTGAAGAGTCAAGATGCAGTGTTGTCGAACCTGGGCACGCTGTTCTCGAATCTCTCAAACGATATGAGCCAGCTGACGGAGTTTCAGGGCGTGCTGGCACAGAAGACCGGATCGAGCTCGGACACCAATGTTCTTGCGCTGACCTCGGCGTCCTCCTCGGCGGCGGCTGGCACGCACACGGTAATGGTAAACAGTCTTGCGCAGACCTCCAGCGGATACCTGGACGCGATTTCCAACAGCGCCGATACTCTTTCCGGTTCGGTCACCATCCAGGTGGGCAGCGGCACGGCACAGACCATCACGCTGAACTCGAGCAACAATACGCTTGCGGGGCTGGCATCAGCCATCAATACGGCCAACCTGGGAGTGAAGGCAAGCGTCCTGACCGATACGTCCGGCTCGCGACTGAGTCTGGTTTCCGGCACTTCAGGCGCGAACGGCAATCTGACCGTGAGCTCATCGATTGTGGACGCCACGAATGCCAACACGGCCATGGCCTATAACGCAGCGGTGGCCGGCGCGGACGCTTCGCTTACCGTGGATGGCGTTTCCCTGGCGAGCGCCTCCAACGTGGTGACGAATCTGATTCCCGGTGTGACCTTCCAGTTGCTTAGCCCCAGCGCGACCGGCTCGCAGGTGCAGGTAGTCATTGGCAACTACAACACTGGCGTGGAAAGTGCGGTGTCCACGCTGGTCTCCGATTACAACTCCCTGATCAGCGCGCTGAATGGCCAGCAGGGCAATGACAGCTCCGGCAAGCCGGAGCCGCTGTTCGGTTCGCCGACGGTCTCGCTGCTGCAGCAGCAGCTGCTGGCGGGTTTGAATGCGCCGAACCCGGGCGGCTATCTGGATGCAGTCACCAACACTGCCGACACGCTTTCAGGGTCCATCACGATCCAGGTTGGCACCGGTACCGCGCAGACGATTACGCTGAATTCGACGAATAATACGCTCTCCGGGCTGGCTTCGGCGATCAACTCGACTGGAATTGGAGTGAACGCGAGCCTGGCGACGAGCGCGAGCGGAACGCAGCTGGTGCTGAATTCTGGCACGGAAGGGGCGAACGGACAGCTGACAGTGAGCTCGGCCCTGACCGACACCACGACGGCAGCGACCCTCAATTACAACAGCAACAATTCTGACATCGCCTCGGCCGGGCGGCTGGGACTGAGCGTGAACAATGACGGCACGCTGAGCCTGGATGCGACGTCCCTGGATTCGCTGTTGAACACGGACTTCAGCAGCGTGGTGGGCTTCTTTCAGGATGCGAACAGTTGGGGCATGAATTTTTCCGGCATTCTGACCAACGCCGGAACGACCTCGTCAACCGGAGTTCTGAAGCTGGAGCAGAAGGCAAACAGCACGGCGGAGTCCAACCTGAACGCGAATATTGCGCGGGAGGAGAATCTGATCTCCGGGCAGCAGAAGAGCCTGACAGCGGAGCTGAACAGTGCCAACGAAATTCTGCAGGCCATTCCCACGCAATTGAACAGCGTAAACGAAATCTATGCCGCGATCAGCGGGTATCGCACGGTGACTAACGGATAGTCGGGACAGTGAAGGAGCCAGAGCGAAATGGGCAGTTACCAGCAACATGCATTGGAAGGCGCGTCTGCCGTGGACCTGGTGGTGGCGCTGTATGACGGGATGATTCGATTCTTGTCTTCCGCGGCCGAGGCGGTCGATCGCGGGGACGTGCGGGAACGGCGGCTGGCGGTAAAGCGAGCTCTGGACATCCTCATTCACCTGCAGGCGCGGCTCCGGATGGATGTGGGCGGGCGACCGGCTCAGGCGCTGAGCGAATTTTATGCGTCGATTTTTGCGCAGGCGCTGCAGGCTTCGCAGTCGGCATCGCGACCAAAATTTGAGCATGCGATTGCGTGCGTGCGGAACGTGCGCGACGCGTGGAGGCAGGTGGCCCGGGAGAGTGAGCAGCCTGGTGGCGGCGATGTGCGGGAATCCTGGCCCGCCCCGCGAGCTGCGGAGGCTGAGCACGGAGTAGATCTGGTGGGTGCAGGAGGATGGACTGCGTAAGGTCGATCAGCCTGCGACGCTGAGTTCTTCCTCGAGCTGTTGCTTCTGGAAGAGGCCGGCGTAATAGCCGTCAAGTTCGAGCAACTCCTCGTGGCGTCCAATCTCGACAATGCGACCGCGATCCAGCACAGCAATGCGATCGGCGTGTCGCACGGTGGAGACGCGGTGCGAGATGAAGATGGTGGTGGCCGTGGCGGTGTAACTGCGAAGTCCGCTGAGGATACGCTCCTCGGTGTAGGTGTCCACACTGGCCAGAGCATCGTCCAAGATGAGGATGGCGGGGCGGCGCAGCAGGGCGCGGGCGATGGCCGCGCGCTGTTTCTGGCCGCCAGAGAGGGTGAGGCCGCGCTCGCCGACCATCGTCTCCAGACCTTGCGGAAACTCCTCAAATTCCATGCGGATGTGTGCTGCGTCCATGGCCTCCTGGAGGTCCTGCGCGGAAGCGTCGGGTGCCCCGAAAGTGAGGTTTTCGCGGATGGTTTCACTGAAGAGGAACGTCTCCTGCGGAACCATGCCGATGTTGCGGCGAAGGACGGCGAGAGGAAAGTCGCGGACTGAACGGCCGTCGATGAAAAGCATGCCGTCGGGCACGTCCTGCAGGCGCGAGATGAGATTGACGAGCGTGGACTTGCCGGAGCCGGTGGGACCGACGATGGCCAGGCTGGAGCCGGCGGGGATGCGCAGATCGATGTCGCGCAGCACGGGTGTATCGCCGTAGCTGAAGTGGAGGTGGCGGAATTCGATGTCGCCCTGCAGCACGGTGTCGGCAGGAATGGTGGGGTCGGCGGCGCGATCGTCGATGGTTGGCACGGCAAGCAGCAGTTCATGGATGCGTTTGACCGAGGCGGTGCCTCGCTGGAAGATGTTGACCACCCAGCCTACGGCGATAATGGGCCAGATGAGCAGAATCATGTAGGTGTTGAAGGCAACAAAGTCGCCGGGCGAGATGCGGTGCGCGATGACCTCATGGCCGCCTACCAGCAGGGTGATGACCATGGAGACGCCGAGGATGAACTCCAGCGTGGGCCAGAGCATGCCCATGAGCTGCACCAGGCGCTGAGCGCGAGCGATGTACTTGGTGTTGGCCTGCTCGAAGATGCGTATCTGCGACTCCTCGCGGGCGAAGGCGCGGACCAGACGCGCGCCGGAGTAGTTTTCCTGCGCCTGGGATGAAATCTCAGAGAAGCTTTCCTGGATGCGCTCGAAGCGGTCGTGGATCTTCCGGCCGAGATATTGGACGAGGATGCTGGCCAGCGGCATGGGCGCCAATGCCACGAGGGTGAGATATGGGCTGTAATGGAGGAGATAAAAGAGGGAGCCGACGGCGAAGAAGATGGTGTTGGCGCTATACATGAGCGCCGGGCCCAGCACCATGCGGACGGCGTTGAGGTCGTTGGTGAGCCGGGCCATGATGTCGCCGGTGCGGAAGCGCTGATAGAAGTCGGCGTCCTGCAACTCCAGGTGGCGAAAGAGGTCGTTGCGAATGTCGAATTCGATTTCGCGCGAGATGCCGATGAGGACCCAGCGCTGGGAGTAAAGGAAGATGCCCTTGCCGAGGGAGATGGCGAGGAGCAGTCCGGCGAAGTAGAGAATCTGCTGATGGGTGATGCCCTTGTTCAGCTTGTCGATGGCGAATCCAAGGACGCGCGGGAACTGGACGGAAAAGGCATTGGTGGCGATGCAGGCGAGCAGACCCCAGAGGTATCCCCAGCGGTAGCGACGCATATAGCTGAAGAGCGGCCGGAGGTCGCGAAGCATTCTTTCATTGTACGAGTTTTGGCCAGGAAAAGGGGCCCGGGCGGGCTGCGCGAGGCTAGGTGGGGGTGCGCAGCAGCAAATAGCCGCCGGTAAGGCCGAAGAGGATATCGGGGGTCCAGGCGGCGAGCGCGGCGGGAAGGTAATTGACGCTGCCCATGGCGCCGAACCAGCCGTCCACGAACCAGTAAGCCAGGGCCACGAGGATGGCGACGGCGATGCCGGTGAGGGAGCCGCGGCGTCCCATGGAGAGCGCAAAGGGGATGGCAAGAATGGCCATGACGATGGCGATGAGCGGGTAAGAGAGCTTGTGCCAGAGGGCGACGCGCAGGCGCATGGTGTCAAACCCGCTTTGGCGCAGGTCACTGATGTAGCGCTGGAGCTGGCCGAAGTTCATCTCCTGCGACTGCAGGCTCTCCTTTTTGAAGTAGGTCGGCTCCTCGTGAATCTCAGGGAACGTGCGCGAGCGGAATTCGTTGAAGTCAGTCTGCGTGGCGCCTTTGAAGTCGCGTTCCCAGCCGCTCTGGAAGACCCAGTCGGACGAGTCGGAGTTCCAGTAGACGCGGGAGGCAAAGATGCGGCGAGTGAGGGTGAAGTTGGCGGGATTGAACTCAAAGATAGAGAGGTTGGCAAACTCATTTCGATCGGGATCGAAGAACTGATAGTAAAAAATGCGGCCGGGCTCACCTGCGTTCGGGTGGCCGAACATCCACTTTTGTTCAGGATGGAGAAAGGTTTGCGGGGGTCGGCCCTTGATGATGCTGCGCAGCGCCTCTTGGCGGCGGTTGGCCTGGGGCAGATAGTACTCGCCGAAGACGAAGAGGGTGACGGAGAGGATGGCGGCAATGGAGACTATGGGGACGACGAGGCGGTAGAGGCTGATGCCGGTGGCCTTCATGGCCACGATTTCGCTGTTGCGGTTGAGCACGCCGAAGGTAACAAGGACGGCGATGAGGACCGCGAGGGGCGTGATCTGATAAAGCATGCTGGGTGTTAAGTTGACGAGGTATTCGCCGACGGTTATGAGGGCGATGTGATTGCGGAGGATGTCTCCGACCAGCTCAAAGAACGTGAAGATGAGCATTAGGAACGCGAAGCCGGCGAGCACGAGCACGAAGGTTCCAAGGAACTCGCGCACAACATACTCGTCAAGGATGCGCGGGAATGCGCCGCGGGAAGACTCGCGCGTGGCACGGCGATGCAGCCGGCCGAGCAGGCCGGAGAGATGGGTGCCGTTGTGCTGCGGGGCGCGACTGAGGCTTGGCAGTCTGGTGAACCAGCTTCCGATGGCGTATAGCGCGCGTCCGCCGGTAGCCATCTGCCACAGCAGGAAGGTGCCGGCCGCGGTGAAGACGAGATTTGCCAGCCAGACGGCGAGGAAGGGAGGGAGTTTTCCCTGTCGGCCGAGAGCCACTCCGGTGTAAGAGAGCACGTAATAGAGGATGACCAGCAGGAGGGTGAACACGAAGCCGGAGCTTTTGCCTCCGCGGCGCGAGACCACGCCCAGCGGGACGCCGACCAGCATGAGAACGAGGCAGGCGGCGGGATAAGAGAAGCGCGTGTTGAGTTCGAGCAGAAAGCGGCGGCCGTCCGGGCTGTGGGTGCGCTTTTCCAGCTCGCCCATGGGCAAAGCGTAAATGGCGGTGTCCATGCGGCCAAGGTGGATATCACTCTGCTGGCCGAGAGTGAGCGGGAGGTCCGTGGTGGTGAACGTAGAGATGTTGTACTGTTGCGGATTGGCCGCGACAGTTTCGTGCCGGGAGCCGTTTCGAAGGCGCATGAGCAGTTTCTGCGCGGAATCTGATGCGACGGTTGCGGAGGCCGCGGTGGTGATGGTGGGATTGGCGGGGTCGCGGACGTCGGCCATGAAGACGCGGTCCCAGTTGGAGGCGCCGGTGCCGCCGCGGACGTTCTGCACGTAGAGGACGAAGTTGCGGAAATCCTCGTAAAAGACGCGGGGCTGGATTTCGTACGAGGCCTGTGAAGTTTCAAGGTAGTGCTGCATGGCCAGGATGGCCCGGTTGGCGCGGGGGGCAACGTAGAGCGAGTTGACGAGACCGAGGAGAGTACCGCCAATGGCGACGATGGAGCCGACGCGGACAAAGTATCCGATGCCGAGGCCGGAGGCGCGCATTGCGATGATCTCACTGTCGGCGGCAAGACGGCTGAGGCCGAGGAGGATGCCGACAAGGACGGCCATGGGGATGGTGACCTTGAAGGTATTGGGCAGCATGAAGAGAAAGATTTCGCCGATGCTGGCCCACGTTGAGCTGTTGCGTACGACCATCTCCAGGATGTGCGGGAGGTCGCGCATGAACAGAATAAAGGTGAAGATGACGCACCCGATGAGCGTGTGGGAGAGGATTTCGCCGAGGATGTAGCGGGTGAGGATGCGCACAGAAGGCTCTGCGGTATAGTTTACCGCGCCCGTGAGCGCAGGGACGGCGCAGGCTGCCAGCGGCGGAGGCGAAGGCTGTTGGTGAGCACGCTGACGGAGCTGAGCGCCATGGCGGCGGCCGCCACCCAGGGGCTGAGGAGGATGTGGAAGGTGGGGTAGAGCATGCCAGCTGCGATTGGTATGCCGAGCAGGTTATAGCCGGCGGCCCAGGTAAGGTTCTGCTGCATCACGCGGATGGTGGCGCGAGAGAGGTCAAGCGCAGCGGGGATGGCGGTTGGCTGGGAGCGGAGCAGGATGACGTCTCCGGCTTCCTGGGCGAGGTCAGTGCCGGTGCCCATGGCGATGCCGGCATCGGCCTGGGCCAATGCCCCAGCGTCATTGATGCCGTCCCCGACCATGGCTACGCGAAGGCCCTCATTCTGCAGGGCGCGGATGCGGGCGAGCTTGGCGGCGGGATCGAGTCCGGCCTCGACCTCATGGATTCCGGCCTGGTTGGCGATGGGCACTGCCGCGCCCTCGGAGTCTCCAGTGAGCATTAGGACCCGCAAGCCTGCGCGGCGAAGGGCCAGTACGGCCTCGCCCGCGTCAGGGCGGAGAGCGTCACGGGCATCAAAAGCGCCGATGCACTGGTTGTCGAGTGCGATCCAGAGGCGGGTAAAGCCGGGCTTGACGGGGGGGACGCGGTCAGGGATCTGGCCGTAGACCTCGCGGAAGAGCGTTTCATTGCCCAAAGTGAGGTCATAGTCCTCCACGCGGGCAGTGAGGCCGCGTCCGGGGAGAATCTGGACATTTTCCGCGGGGTGCCAGGAGATGGCGCGAGCGCGTGCCTCATCCACGATGGCATGGGCGAGCGGATGGTTGGAGCGCTCTTCCGCAGCGGCGGCCAGGCGGAGCAGATCGTCCTCAAGGAAGCCGGAGAGGGCATGAATGGAGGCCAGGACAGGATGGCCCACGGTGAGGGTGCCGGTTTTGTCCAGCACGATGACATCGAGGTGGGTGAGGCGTTCCAGGGCTTCGCCGCCCTTGAAGAGCACGCCGAGTTGTGCTCCGCGGCCAACGGCGACAGTGAGCGCGGCGGGGACGGCGAGTCCCATGGCGCAGGGGCAGGCGATGACGAGGACCGCGACGGTGCTTGCGAGCGCCATCTGCAACGACTGGGTGGAGAGCATCCAGAAAAGAAAGGTGATGGCCGCAACGCCTATGACGGAGGGCACGAAAATGGCGCTGGTACGGTCTGCCAGGCGCTCCATGGGGGCACGGGAGCTCTGCGCCTGCTGCACCATGCGGGTGATCTGCGAGAGCACGGTGGCTTCCCCGAGCGACTCTGCGCGACAGACGACTGCGCCGTCATAGTTGAGTGAGCCGGTAAGAACGCGGCCGCCGACCTCGCGGGGCAAAGGCGTGGATTCGCCCGTGAGCATGGACTCATCGACGGTCGTGCGGCCCTCGATGATGTCGGCATCCACCGGAAAGCGCTCGCCCGGAAGGACGGCGATATGATCGCCGGGGCGGATCTGCTCGAGAGGGACCACCTGCTGCTCACCGTCGCGAATGTGGCGGGCGGTGGCTGGGCGAAGGCGGCTGAGGGAGTCCAGGGCGGCCAGGGCGCGGCGCTTGGCGCGGGTTTCCAGCGCCTTGCCAAGGAGCATGAAGCCGAGGATGAGCAGGACGGCGTCAAAGTAAACCTGGTGGCCGGGTGCGGGTTCGACCGTGGCATAAAAAGAGTAGGTGTAGGCGACGCCGGTGCCGAGGCTGACCAGGGTGTTCATGTTGGTGACGGCGCGGACGATGCCGCGGATGGCGCTGAGATAGATGCCGAGGCCGGCCCAGAGCAGGAGAAGCGTGGTGCAGGCGAGCATGGACCACCGGAGGATATCAGCGGGGATGCTGTAAAGCGCCGGCAGGGCGCGCATGAGAAAGCGGTCGACTGGGCCTGCGTGCGCGCCGAGAGGCATGGAGAAGAGCATGGCCAGCGCCCCGGCGAAAATGGTGACCCAAGCCTTGATTTCGGCCCCGGAGAGGGAGGGGTCGGGCTCGGACGATTCCTGCGACTCGCCGGCACGGGGGAGAACGGCGTCATAGCCGGCGGAGCGTATGGCTTCCAAGAGCTTTTGCGGTGGGGCGACCGAAGGATCAAAGACAACATTGGCCCGATGGGCCATGAGATCGACGCGCGCCGA
>Ga0307375_10006652_pt1 | contig 10657 bp, 16 predicted proteins | sample TR1MG_FD_202531 | JGI IMG/M metagenome (GOLD analysis project Ga0307375, IMG submission 202531) | Soil microbial communities from Risofladan, Vaasa, Finland - TR-1 | ecosystem: Environmental > Terrestrial > Soil > Coastal area > Acid sulfate soil | place: Finland: Risofladan, Vaasa | collected...
GTTTCTCTGTACCTGTCAATCATTTTGTTAAATATTTAGAAATTTCTCTTTCAAACGATCCACCTTTTGCCATTACATTTTACTCCTCAAAAAAAATAAAGGGGAAGCAAATTATATTTATGCTTCCCCTTTTACTACCAGGCGACTTGAGCTTCAACGCTAATACTTTACTATTAGCTCCACCCAACTCCAATTTTTGTGATTGCAGGACGCTTATGAGACTCAAGAGTCTTCTATAGTCGGGCAATCAGAATTTACGCATAATTTAATCTCTTCTTTCTTAGTTTAATTATTAATAATTACTACTCTAATATATACTCCATTCTATACTACTCTAATATACTCCATTCTATATTCTATAACTACTATTCTAGTTTGCTATGGAACAGAAAGAAACTTTACCTTTGGTTCGAATTAACTTCTAACCATATCATTTGGCAGAAAGAAACTTTACCTTTGGTTCGAATTAACTTCTAACCATATCATTTGGCATGTCATTTGTTTCAGTTCGATAGACTTTTGTACTTCAATCTAATTAAATAATTAATCCTTATTATATTATAGTATATTTAGTTTAACACAATCATATAAATAATCCTCCTAAGTTTATTTGACTCATTATTATTTATATAAATTTAACTTCTGAAATGGTAATTATTCCTATCAATATCATTGGCATTGATGCTATTTTTAGGATCATCAAAATACCGATTAGTTCCACCATTCCATCCACGACCAGTTTGACCAAAACGGATTTTTTCTTGGAATTCCGCTTTCAACTTTTTTTCGTCTACTTCTACCTCATCCAACTGTTTTACTTTAGCAGTAATTCGTAGAAACGCACCACAAGGCGTTTTAACCCTGATATGACCAGCGATACCATCTTTAGCTACCAGAAGACTTACATTATGATTGCTATTGATAAACGCTTCATCATGACCAGAGAAACCAGCTTTATCATGCCCTGCTCCCCCCATTTCATGATGGGAGTGAATTACTCCAACAACTCCAAGCTCATTATAGTTTTCAAGATCTACTTGATTAACTAGAGTAGCATCAGCACTTTGATTAGGCAATGCTATATCCATTACTTCTACTTCATGATCTGAAATCCATTTGCCTATAAGATAAGCTAACCACTCCTGCCTACCAGCCCATTTCATATACAAATTAACTTTCTTCCTTGCTACAGAAGAACAATAGACAACGGCTTTATCAGGAGCTTTACTACATGCGGTAACACAATCAAGATGTTCAGTAACATCCCAACCACCATCTGACATTTCAGTAATACCTTCATGATCTGCTCCGTTTCCACCTTTATCTGGAGCGGTAATTATCGTACCAGTACCGATAACATTTACTGGAGCATCAACGAAACTTTGGTTCAATTCCAATTCTCTTTGCAAAAGGATATCATCAATATGAGCCGCAAACTCTGATTTAATCCTGCGAACATGACGTTTAGATCCTTTACCTATAACCTTGAAACATTGACTAGCAATGGTAGCAGGGGAATATTCAACTTCTGGATCTGTTAACAAATTAACAATAAATCCCTGTAAAGGAGTTAAGTTAAGTTTGTCAACCATTTCTACTACTTTCGGATGCAATGTACTTATATTCATTTTAGTTTCCTTTCTAATTCTTTTTATGTTCTGGTTTATGATAGTTTGATATCTTTTAGTCGCTAAAAATCTTGCATAATTTTTCATTTTCATCGGTCATTCCTGAAAAGTTTATCCACGCTAGATATTACTTCTTTATCTTCATACTTCATAACCTTTGCCACAGCTAAAGCCGCTACAATCATAGCAGGAACAGCCCATGAAGGAACAATCGTATATCCTTCTCCATCTTCCCCCCATTCAGCTACAGCATTATGGATTCCAAAGTTTTCTCCGTCATATCCTGCTTTGAAATATTTTGCTCCAAGCTTTCTAGCGAGTTCTTGATTTTCTATTTGAGCTTTTGCTTTATCGGTACAGTCAATAATCCAATCGGTTTTTTCAGCCAGATCACCGAAAGGGAAAGGAAAAGAATAACAAATACAATCTTCCCTAATTCCTAAAATTGCTATCTTCGTAACATCGGCTTTATTTTTACCGATATACTTATAAGGAATGTCTAGCCGATTAAGATTATGCTCTTCTAAAACGTCTGGATCATAAAGAAGGATTTTGCCAATTCCAGACATTGCTAAAATTTTAGCTACCCAATATCCAATCCCACCACACCCTACAACGGTAACGGTTTGTGACTGATTGAGTTTAAGCTCTTCCTGTCTTTGATACAATCCCATTTTTTATTTCCTTTCTAGTCAGTAGACCAAACATCTACTTCTTCAATTTTATCTTTATTAATGGCATCTTCAAAAGCTATATTATTAGTTGTTAAATTATCTTTAACAGTAGAGAGTCTAGGTAGTCCAACTGGATTATCTTTTGCCACACTTCCCTCATTGATAGTTTCAAGTACTGCCAAGGCATCTTTGGCACATCTAATAATATCGGTTGGATTGCTCCAGTTTGTAGGATGATGCCAACTACCCCAACAATCAGAATCACTAGACATTTTATGATAATGCGAAAAGGCACTCATACTAGCATCTGGATTGCGAGTATTTACTCCAATGATTTGAGATCCCTTTGTTTTGATACGAACAATGATATCTTTTATCAATCTTTGTCTAAGATCTTTTTTGATTGCTTTTGGTTTTCTGGCTCTTGCAGTTAAAAAGAATTTAGCTTGATACCTACCACGAAAAAGCCAAAGCAATTCATCATGATTACCTTCATTCTTTACTACCATAAGACCTTTCTTAGCATGGTCATATGTAATGTCTGGCATCATAGCGGCATTGTTATATTTTTCTTGAAGGGATCTTTCTTTACGTTCAAGTTCATTTTGCTTTTGCTGATGCATGGTAAGGAGTTGATTGATTTTGGTATTAATCTTCTCCCTGATTCTTTGTTGCTGAGTATTCAGCTTGTTTCTGAATTCTCCACGAATCTTTTCTTCCAAGTCTTCATCGTCAATTACTTCCATATCAGAAAACTTAAAAGTTTTACCAGCGAAATTTAGAGAGACACCACCTGATCTAATATCATCTAAAGTGATACCTTCAAGCACTTCAATCATCTCATCTTTTCGTTCTTGAACTTGATCTTCAAACGATTGACTAGGCATGTTAACAATTCCTTTCAGCACATTTTGAAGCTATTGGTAGATAGGCGTAGCTAGTATCTTTAAATTGGAAAGCTTTATACCTGTATAGTATCTACCAATAGCTTTAACGGAAACTGATTATTAAACAACCCAACAAAAACCAGCTTCATCATAAGGACGTAATTCAACCTTATGATCAGCCTGAAATTCAGTAGGAGCAGTAGTAGGACGCACTTCCACATGATTAACAAAGGTTCGGAATTTACCGAAACCAGCGGAAAGAGCGGCATTTTTTACAGTCTGCAAAAAAGGCGCACCCACTTCTACACGCTGAAAGGAACCATTAATAAGGATGCTAGCACCCTCAGTAGGAGCATCCAAAACGCTCACTTCGTTACGATCTTCCTCACCAGTTCTTTGATCAAAAAATTCACTCATAATAACCTCCTTAATTTAATTAATGGTTTTGACAAATTAAAATTTCAGTATTTCTAATCATACACTAATTCAAAACATCTGTCAAGCTTTTTTTCAAGCCTTTTAAATTATTTGTATACACATACTTATCATAATGATATGGGAATGTCAAGCTTTTTTTATCTTTGTTGCAATGATAATAAACAATATTTTTCAGAATTATCATCAGCGTAAACATACACCATTCCTAACTCATTGTCCACATCATATGTAAACTTAGCCTTGAACCCCTTTTCAATATTTATCACATTCATTAAGTTTACCATATCCTTGTATGAAAAGCAAAGGGATAAATCATCTCTATCAAGATCATCCAAATGAAACTTTAAACCATTAGAATGTTGATTGCTCTTATCGGCAGTTTCCAGAAAAATTTTCTTATCAGAAACTTCAAGATAGACTTTTCCAAATCTTGCACCTATCTTTTTAATCTTTTCAAACTTCTTCATGAATTCCTCATCCACTTCAAATTCAAAAAACCAATCAACATCTTGTTTAACATCATCCGTACCTAGACGTTTCGGAACTGTAGGATAACAAAATGAAATTCTGCTTTTCTGTCTTCCATCGACTAGCATCATATATCCAGATCCAGCGGAACCTTCATAAATGTCTACCTCAACTTCTTCACTATCAAACAATCCAATAAACGGCATTACGTTTTGTGAAACATCTGAAAAATTAAATGTAAGCTCTTCATCAGTATCTAGTACATCGTTATTGACTTTTAAAAGTGAGATACTATTTCCATCATTCGATCTCATATCAGATTCAATAACTTTACTAAACCTTAATTGAAGAGTCTCAATACTAAAATTGAGAGTTGCTTTTTTTAAAAGATTTTCTAAATTGACTATGTTAACTTTCATAAATTTACCTCCACAAATTATATTTTCATATCTTCTTCCGTTATAAATCCCATAATATTCATCTTTTTTTCTAACACATTAAGCTCTTCTTCTACAATTTCACATAAGGCTTTAAATGCTTTTTGATTATTAATGACAGCAGAAGAAGTATAATTTTCTCCATTAGAAGAATGGTAAACAGGATGAGAATGTTCATGTGATATCAAACCTACTTTTTTTTCTACTCTCTCAAATAAAGTCATTTCTTCCTCATGTTCATATAAAAGCTTACTATCATACGTGCTTCTCTTTTAGACAATCTTGGATGCTTCTCTTTAAGTTTAGCTATTCCAAGATCTAATGTCTCTTCCTGTTTTTTCTTGGGCCATTTGATAAAGCGTTTTCCTTGTGGTATCTCATGCCATAAGAATTCATAAATCGCTTCGTCACCTAATGTATACAGGTAAGGAAGAACCTTGTCAACAACTTTTATCAAATCCTTGAAAAAAGAAAAATGGAGACAAAGGAAATAGGCAGAAGCCACTTTCTTATCATATTCAACTTTCCTTGATTTTAAACAAATCTGATCAATGAAAGTGAACGGAGTTATTTTATCAGGATCTTTTTTCATTTCAATATATCAACATATTTCTCTGGATGCCTAACTTTATCCTCTATCTTTACAAACTCTACCCATAAATTAGGATCTATATGACGTACCTGATATGGTTTTTCTCTTGCTTCACAATCGTCAATGCCTTGTTTCATTCCTGTAGTCATTCCCAAATCCAAATAAAAAACCGTAATCTCCGCTACATCCCTCCAGAAGAAACCAGCTTCGATTCCTAACTTACGTTCTTCTTTATCAGAATCCCTTAAAACATATTTACGAGTATAAAGCAAATGACTAGCATATGGAGCTTCGTTATAGTTCTTTAAACAATCCCTCATACAAAGTTCTCCGTATACTTCATTGAGATATATATCCGTAGCTGACTTTCCAGCATACGGAGATTCAAGTATTACTCTTTTCATTTTATCTTCCCCCAATTCTTCATTATCTTGATCAAACATATCACAGAGTGATGATAAACACCACACACAAAATTCAACAGGGCAAATCCCAAAGTATCCTGTTATACCACCTTCATCTAATGTAAACTCCGAATTACAAATACTACATTCATGTTTATCATCTGTTTCCATATTCTAACCTACACAATTTTTTGATACAACATACTCATGACCATTCGCATAAAATTAATCTCTGGAATTGGATAACGTGTATGTCTATTCAAATGTTCTCCAATCTCTAAAATAGCCTGTCCAGGTTTCTTGAACTCTCCAGCATTATCATAGAAGTAAAAATACAAATCAGGATAGTCAATATAATTACCTCTTAGCTCTTTTCGTAGATCTTCGATATCCTTGTCAATGACTTTCTGTAACAGTTTCTTATTCAAAGCTTCTGTAGCCGATATCATTGATCCCACAAGCTTACCTTTAATGACGTTCTCATGTAAAGCCCATATTGTTTTACGGATATCAGGATAACATTTCTTGACTATATCCAAGACATCTTTTCCCTCAAACTCAATATTCTCTTTTCTCAAAATATCCAATGCATGTTTAGCTATCTCTTTGATAGGTGGATTCGAAATATTAATAACCCAACATCTTGATTTTAACTCATCTAGCATGTCATTTATGTTATTAGTAAGAAAAACGAACCTAGTTATTTTATGTACGTCTTCCATCAACTGCTTCAACATCTTTTGAGCGTTCTGCTTACCAGAAGAGGTTAAAGAATCTGACTCATTCAAAACACAAATTTGCATCTTAGTCAAGGGCATGGAAGTAGCGAAATGAGCTACCTTATCTCTTACAATATCAATACCTGTCTCATCGGAAGCATTAAGCCACATATGATCATATCCAGTTTCCTTGAGAAGTATATTAGTAAATGTTCCTTTTCCTACTCCAGCCGTACCATAGAGCATTAGCCCAGGGAAATCATCTTCAATCACATTCCTCAACTTCTCTTTGATATCTGGATTAAGAATCATATCATCAAATTTTTTCGGCTCATATTTAAACGTCCATAAATCACCCATATTATTTACTCCTTTAGATACTTTCCATAAAAATATCTTCATAAACATTTTTAGGAACGATAGCAGTTCCAGATTGACTAACAACATATCTAGCACACGCATTAGCTATCTTTGCAGATCTTATCATATCCACTCCCCTTTGTAAACTAACTGCCATTATAGCGGTTACTGTATCCCCTGCTCCAACTACTACACCATTTTTAACATTCTCAGTAGGTATAGATTTACTCCATTGATCACTATGCAAACTCATTCCATCTTTACCTTCCGTAACCAAAGTAAATTGAGGTAATGGTTGTTTATAGCGCATAATCATATGCTCATGTTTATTAGGAGTCATAAGAAGAACTCCAGCAGGATATAAATCCCAATTTTCAGGCTTCGGGTCTATTATAATCTTGTCAATATATGGAGCAAAGAAATCCATAAATTCTCTAGTCACTACTCCTTTAGCATAATCAGATATAACTATACAGTCATAATTATATAGATCGAAATTAGTTTGCCATTCTATTGAATTTGAATTAATAAAATTTAAAGGATTCGTAACTTCCGTATCAATTCTTAACAATGGCTGATTGCCAGAATAAATTCTTTCTTTAAGAGTTGTAGGTCTACGATTATTATCACCAATGAGATAAAAGTAAATTCCTTCGTCCTTCAAAAGTTTCTGTACTGATTTACCAGCATCATCCATAGGATCAAAGTACCCTATGATATCTACAATATCTTTACCAGTTATAGAAGCAATGTTCCTTGCACAATTAGCGGCTCCTCCCAAAACATCATACTGATATTTAACATCTACAACTGGAACAGGTGCTTCTGGAGAAATACGTTTTACTTCTCCTATCGTATACCTGTCTAACATTATATCTCCGATAACTAAAAATTTCATATATTTATTCTCCTTTTTTTAAAGCGGAGAATCCATAGGAAAAATTAAGGAGAAAGAAACCAAAAAACCCATGAATACTCCGCATAATGGAGCGGTGAGCGAGAATCGAACTCGCAACATTGACCTTGGAAGGGTCACGCTCTACCTAGTTGAGCTATCACCGCAAAATTAAGTTATGAAACACTATAACAGATCCAAAACCATTTGTAAATGTATTATTTTACGAGATATCAATATTTTTTTACAGGTGACGTTTACAACTGCTAGTCATTGTGCTATAAGTATGTATGTAAAACATACAACTAAACTGTGAGGATTGAAAAAATATGGGAACATTTGAAGAACTATTACAGGTTTATAGAGAAGACATTCTCATTAGCAAGATAGATCAAATATATGAGAAGTATAAGAATAATATCAATCATAAGAAAATAGTCAAGCGAAAAAAAAATATTTACTGGTATGATCATGATGATAAATTTTTAAAATTTCCGAATATTATTTATGAATGTCTTTTAGAGGTAGACTTTAAAGCTAAAGATTGTTTTAAGGTTTATCTTACAATATTAAAAAATCTCCAGCGGAAGCAAAAACCTTACATGGCTTGTAAGAAATCCTTTCTATTAAAGCAAGTCAAAATCAAAAGATTATATTTAGATGTATGCTTGAAAGAATTAAAAGATAAAAAAATGTTATTAGAGGAGAAGACGGATAATTTTGACTTTCAGTTCTTTTTGAATATTGCTCCGTTAACTTGGAATGTAATAGAGAGAGAAAATATTGAAAGAGAAGTAGAAAGAGAAATGGAAAGATTGGAAGAAAAATGGATAAACGAAAATGCATTGTAACCCAAAAATTTTTCCGTTTTATAAGTTTTATTGTTTTAGGTATGTTTTATATGTTTTATATGTTTTAGGTATGCTCTTTCTGCATACAACTATGTACGTTCTGCATACAACCTTGTATGTTCTGCATACATACCAGCATACAACTATGTATGTTCTGCATACAAGGTTGTATGTTCTGCATATAGCAAAATCACACTATGAATGACTAGGAGGACACATGGAATTTAATGATTATCAAGAGGAAGCAGGATGGACTGATTTAGGAACTTCGGCTCAAGACAATTTAGTTCCAGGATGGATGTATTACGTTTTAGGAATTGGAGGAGAAACAGGTGAGCTTCTTGAAAAAGTAAAGAAGCTATTCAGAGATGATAAAGGTGAATTATCAGATGAGAGAAAAGATTCAATTATTTTAGAAATGGGAGACATTCTTTGGTATATGGCTAGATTATGTAGTCATTTGGATATAGATTTTGATGATATACCTTTGAGGAATATAGAAAAACTTTCAAGCCGTAAGGTAAGGGATCAATTACATGGGGATGGAGATGATAGGTAAGTATAAATGTTTAAAATGTAACTATGAATATTCTCATCCTCCAAGAATTACTGAATGTCCTGTATGTGGACATCTATATGTAAAGTGGTTGAACTATGAAGAGATGTTTGGAGGAAGAGTATTAGAGGAGGATTATGAAAAATTACGTAAGAAGTAAAGAAGAAGAAGAAGCAATGGGCAATCCTACCGCTGGAAGATTTACTCAAGGTAAAATTCGTTATGATTTAATAGCTCCGTATTCTTTAGAACAACTGGCTAAAGTCTATACCTATGGAACAATCAAATATAACGATGATAATTGGTGGAAGGGGCTTAAATGGAAAGCAGAAGTTTTTGGATGTATCACTAGACATATCTGGAAATGGATGAGGGGAGAAAAAAATGATGATGAAAGTGGTCTGCATCATTTAGCTCATGCCGCTTGGAACTGTTTTGCTCTAATGGAATATGAACGATGTGGTTTAGGTATTGATGATCGCTGCCCTTATGCTTTAGATCTAATGGAACCAGAAGAGCAGAAGAAGAGAATTGCTAAATGGAGATCGTTAGCTGATGAAGGAAAAGATACGGAGTATAACGGATTAGATGTTTCCAATAATTAGATCTACTACTTTGTCGCTTATCTCCGTTTGTTCAAGTCCACAAAGATAATGACCAAATACATGTCTTGCATGGTGTTCATAATAGCTATCATCATGCAAGACATGTAATCTTATTTCTTTTGTATCTGTATAATCACAGGGATCTTCTGGTAGGCTATGAGAAATAACAGGAACAGGTAAGTCATATTTTTCACACAATGACTTAATAATTTTCGAAACAACTTTGAACCTATCTTCTTGTATCCATTTACTAGTCATAATTTTATTGGCTCCAGGGGGAGGAATCGAACCTCCAACCTCTTGATTAACAGTCAAGCTCTCTGCCTATTGAGATACCCTGGAATTCTTTGTGGTACTAGAGGAGGGATTTGAACCCTCAATCCATTTCAGGCGTGAGATTTTAAGTCTCAAGTGTATGCCAGATTCCACCACTCTAGTATTTTATATGGTGTGGCTGAGAGGAATCGAACCTCCAAATTCAAGATCCTAAATCTTGTGCCTATGCCTAATTCGGCTACAACCACTTAAAAATGGTGGGCAGGGGAGGATTTGAACCTCCGTGTGGTATACATGATTTACAGTCATGCTCCTTCAACCTGACTCGGACACCTACCCAAAAAATTTTAATAATCCTAATTTATATAACACAGAAAATATTATTATAGCTACAAGTAGTATTACTCCTGCAACTTGATGATTTCTTTTTTCTCCCATTGATTTATCAATTTTTTTAATACCGAAATCTATTTCATCTGCTCCAATACCTTGCTTATCACTCATCTTTTTTCCTTTCTATTTAGATGTACTTATCAAATTATTTTACCTTACCATTGGATTATTTTTTTGTCAAGAAAAAAAATTGTTGACATTAATTTTTATAAATAGTATTAGAATGTTTCAAAGGAGAAGATGTTATGAATAAAGAAGATTTAATAAAATACATATCAGATGAAATAGGAGTAGTGCAAACAGAAACAGCTATCGTTGTAGACGCAGTATTGAAGGGCATCTACAAGGGTATAATGAAAAATGAAAAAGTAACCTTCAAGGATTTCGGAGCTTTTCATCATGTCAAGCGTAAAGCCAGACACGCCAACAATCCACGAACAGGTGAATCCGTAAAGGTTCCAGCTAAAACGGTAA
>Ga0307375_10006656_pt1 | contig 10655 bp, 9 predicted proteins | sample TR1MG_FD_202531 | JGI IMG/M metagenome (GOLD analysis project Ga0307375, IMG submission 202531) | Soil microbial communities from Risofladan, Vaasa, Finland - TR-1 | ecosystem: Environmental > Terrestrial > Soil > Coastal area > Acid sulfate soil | place: Finland: Risofladan, Vaasa | collected...
GTTGCGTTGCAAGAATATTGGTGTACATGCTCTTAAAACCCCCCTCAAAGACTATCTGACAACTAACAATACTGGGGACGATTTCACGATGATTCTATTTTGGGAGGAAACTCGCCCCTCGCTGGCGAAATTCATCAGGGCATCTCTTCACACTCGTGTGGTAATTAATTAAGAGGGATAAGGGTGAGTAAGATGTAGACTGTTTATTCAAGTAGATGTTCACAACTCGTGTGCAACGATTCCGGACAAGCCAATTTCCATCCGTCAGTTGCACCGATATTCCCGGTCCACGTGGTATTTATGATCAATATGAGACTTGCAGACATCATCAAGGCCGCTGAGACTTCGATGATCGCGAGCAGGGACGGTTCAAACGCGGCTCAGGTTCGGCAGTCCGCTTCATGCCGGCGTACGACCCACGTCGACCCCTCCGTGGCAGCAATCTGCTGACTGCAGTTGTGCTTTTTCTCGTGCTCTTCACGCTGGTGATACTATGGAATCGATCTGATGAGGTTGACGAGACAAGAGAGGTCAGAACGGCTCCGTCCTTCCCTCCGCTGCCCAGGTTGACTGTGCCCCCCTCTGCCCCTCCCAGCAGGCCTCCCTTGCCCCCTCCTGTCGATCCAATCGCTGAAACTGTTACCGAAACGCGCCCTATTGACTCCCCTTACTGGTTTGATCCGCCTCAGACACCAATCAACAACTCTCTGGTCGTGTTTCTGATCGAGAACTCCAACCGGTACGCAAACATCCCTCCACCGACCTCCACACTTCCCTGCTCCGCCCTAACCCACTTCATCTGTATACACACTAGCACCAACGTGTTGGAATTGAGAATATCACCCGGACTATCCATCCTTCAGTTCAAGAAACTCGCTTCTTCTGCGCTGGGGTACGTTGACCATCTCGCACCATCACCGGGGGCTTCCTTCCCGCCTCTTCCCTCATTCGCTCTTCTGTCTACTGTCTTTCGAAGTTTTCTCACCTCACTTGCTTCGTACACTCTGATGATGACGAACTACACGTAAAGACTCGACTACAGCGTTACCTGGTATTCAGCCTCCAAATCTATTTCATACCTTCACAACGACGTCGGAGATCTTGATGACCTCATAAAGACGTGTAATCGCTTTGTTTGGACGAAGCCGAAGGAGCTCTTCAGGAGTACGCACCCGTTTTGTTCCGAACTCAAACAGTCCCCGTTTCTAGCTCTGATCCTAACGATCTCTTCCACCGGCCCTCCTTTGTCTTCGCTCATCTTCCTTGGCAACACGGGAATGCCCATTTTAGAGGTAAATGGTGCCTTTGTACGTCCACAGTTGCACTTTGACGTCAGCTGGACTTCTCAATCCGTCTCACTGTCTTCTTTGGGACCCCTCTAACCATTTCTCCCTCTTTTCTGGTCAGGTATACCTTTGGACATCAGCGCAGGCGAAACCAGGGCATGATGGCAATCACGACAAGACAGAGATGATGAAAGAGTCCGTGGATAGTTTGGTGCTCTTTTTCCGCAAGTATGGCGCCTATCCTGTGATTATGTTCCATGATTTGCCCGAGTACGTGCGCGTGTTAATCGCCCTTTTGTGATGTGTGCCTCTTCTCCTCTCATTCGTGTGGTGGTGGTCGTCGTCGGTTGAGATTTCTGACTCTCCTGCTGTCTGTCCTCTCTTCTCTGCTCCTTGAAAATCGTCTTTGATATATAGAGATGTGCGCGATAAAGTGGAATTGTGGTTTAATGGGTCTACAGTGATCCATTGGGTGTCGGTGGCGAGGCATTTCCCGTTCCGGCAGTTGCCGGACCTGCCGCTGCTTCGCGAGCGCAATCTGACCGGTCCTGGCATCAGGGGCGTCCACACGCCCTGTTCTAATCGTACTTGGACCACTGGTTATCTTCAAATGATTCGTTTCCGTGTTCTTGGCACTTGGGAGGAGGATATCATGAAGTACTTCGATTACGTACAGCAGATCGACACCGACATTTCAGTGGTCCGCGCGGATTTCGACCCCTTCGTCAAGACTCAGGAGCTCGACGCCGTCCTTGGCTTCTTCCACTGTGAAGTGGATCGCACGTGCGCTGAAGGCCTGCACGCGTGGATGCTGAACTACGCCAAGGAGCACAACTTGGCCTGGAGATGGCTGGAGAACATCTACCACGAACTCGTCTACTCTGTCAACTTTGCGACCCTCAAAACCAGCTTTTTCATCAACAACCCACAAATCATGCAACTTTACAGAGACTACGTCAGCACAGGATACGTGGAAACGAGGAGATGGACAGAGCAAGTGCTCTACCCGTACGTGCTCGCGCTCTTCGCCGACTACGACCGCGTCTACGTTTACGGAGACTACATGGAGCTCACGCACTACCGACAAAACTACCCACCAAGGCTAAACTGCATACCAAAGCCCTTCTTCTGTTGCTCTTGACGACGACGAACAAGAAGGAAACGCTATCTTAAACCAACCGCCTGCCGTTCGGTTCAATCATCCTACTCGCTCGGGATTGTGCCTAACAAATGTACAGTGTTCAGTGTTAATGGGCTTTATGGAATCAGGGGAGGAGACGGGGAAGCCTGGGTCACACAGTTTGGGTTTGAGACGCAGCTCAGCAAGAGGCCGAGAGAGACGTTCGCCGGACTCTGTTACTCACCCCAGTTCGGCTTCATTCCCCTCTGTTGCCTTCCCCATCGCGTAAGATCACTCTTCTTCGATGTTATCTACGATATGGAGCATGCTGTTCAGCCTTTTGACATCTTGAGCCGTCTACAACTGCTTCGGTACCTGACCGAGATCAACTTTGACGATTCTACCACTACCGACCAGTTTTGGCTTGCCTTATTGAAGAATTACGAAGGGACCTCACTCTTGGAACTCGTAAATCAGCTCATTTCGACGAAGTACGTGATAGAATCGGAATAGGCACCTGTCAAGTTGGGTCATCCCACCTTTACCCCATTTTCACCCTTCAATTGCAATTGAATTGGAGCGACACTCCTCATTTCAAGATCTAATCATTTATCTCTATCGTCTGTAGGCGCTTAACGCTGGCATCCAAGTTCTCATTGGGCGTACAACCTCGTTCTTACCAACTCGAGCTCTTTGAGCGCATTGTGCTCGCTCCATGCAACCACATCGTCTTTCTTCCAACTGGTTCAGGTAAAACTCGTACGTCTCTAGCATTCTTCAATGAATACTTTCCCGTTCTGCGTATGCAGGAGCCCTTACTGACACCTTTGACCTTCTCCTCGTCTTTTCGGTCTTGTTTTCCGTCCTAGTCGTCTCGTTTATGTACATACAATACATGATTCGTCAGCATACGGACAAACACGTTGTCTTTCTGGCCATGTCAGTCGCTCTAGTGGCTCAGCAGTACCTACGCTTTTTGGAGTTGACTGGTACCCCTCGTGAGCGTGTTGGCATCTTCTATGGTGGTAAGACCTCTAGCGAATCGTCAGTTGAGCGTCTTAACGTGATATTTGCGACTCCTGTGGTGTATCGACAGATGTTAGACGCTCGACAATGTTTCGTTCATCATTGCTCTCTCCTTGTGTTCGATGAGGTGCATCACGCTCGCAAGAACCATCCCTATGCAACCATGCTTAAGAACTATGTACAGCGTGAGTTACCGCTGTATCGTCCTCGAGTGCTCGGAATGACGGCTTCTCCAGGCGAAGGACGCGATTTGCACGAATCTCTCGCTTCCATTGAATCTCTATGCAGCACAGTCAATGCCGAGATCACAATGCCGATTGCTCCTAACTCTGTGGAGGAGTTGAAGGCGTCTAGTGGACTTTCACAGACAATCGTTGCCGTCTTCGATCAGACCGACGCTGATACTCAAGTTCAAGCAATACTTGCGGATTACATCAGATATTGTTTGAAAACTGCTTTGGACTTGGAGAGTAACGATAGGTCATTGACTGGTGGTGGCAATAGTGGGACGAATTCTCTCGGCACCTCTTCCTCTTCTCCGTATCCCTCATTCGGTTCGCAAGAAAACGTCCTTGAACTCCAGGAGAGACGAGATAGTTTGGTGACAGACTTGAAGATGGTCTTCTCTCTCTTCGAGAATGGAGAACAGCATTTGACTACTTCTGATCCGATTGCCCCTCGAATGATTACCATTGTCGCCAGATTGGTTGAGGAGACTCCCGATTCCAATCAGATGATCAAGGCGCTATTGAAGAGTGTCACGGATGCATGGGACGCGATGGAAGAGTTGGTTGATTTTGGCGCCGCATCGAGCCATCCGTCTGCCATGTCTCTCTGCGAACCGTATCATGACGCACTGCCTACGATGTATTCTCCCCATTCGACGCAAAGAAAGCTCGCAGTGACGCAGTGGAATGCGAAGAAACACGAGATTGCAAACCGGCTCACGACTACCTATCAGGTTCGCTCTGGAGCTGGCAAGGTCAAGTGTCTCATGGATTACTTGAACACAATGGGATCTGTTTCAAAAGCCATCGTATTCGTGCAACAGAGGTCTACAGCGATGAAGTTGACTGACTTTCTGAAACGCCACATTCCTCCGTCCGTAGGTGTCGATTGCATTGTTGGAAAGGCCGAGATGAGCGCGAATGGACAACTATCAGCTGCGAGGCGATTCAACGAAGGACATTTTAGGGTCCTGATAGCGACTTCAGTGGCGGAGGAAGGTATCGACATTCAGAGCTGCGATTTGGTGATTCGTTTGGATGGTACTCAGACTTCCAAGTCTCTCATTCAAAGCCGAGGACGTGCGAGAAGTAAAGATTCCAGATATGTGTTGGTAGTGTCGTCTGAGGAGAAGGATCAGTTGGACTTGATCATGAAGAAGGAGCAGTTCATGCTTGCCGCAGTGAGGTTCCGATGTGACCCAGAAGGTCTGAAGAGAGATGGAGTGGATATAGAGGCGCTGTTTTCAGAGTACGCGAACGTGGCGAACGTGGCTTTGGCGACGCCGACGGCATTCACGGCGCTTCATCAGTGGTACCAACAGCAACACATGCCTATGCCTGAGGTCACGTACACTGAGAATGACGCGGCGATTGGCGCGAGGTTCACGGCAACGATCATCATCGATGGAAGGGAGTTCAAGGCGAGTGGAGGACAGAAGCAGGAGGCGAAGTACAAGGCCGCGACGCACGCATGGAATCACCTGCAACCCGATAGACTTCCCATCATCCCTCCAACGCCTTTGCCTCATCCTTCTGGAAACAACCCATCATCTTGGTCCCATCAATTCCAACAATTCCAAGGACAAGGACAAGGACAGGTCTCCATCAAGAAGGAGAGCATCTCCTCTTCCTCACCTTACTCCTCCTTTTCCTCCTTGTCCTCCTTATCCTCGTCATCCTCATTCCCTCCTTCATCACCTGCATCTTCATTCCAACAACAACAACAACAGGCACTCTCTCCCTCTCCATTCTCATCAATGAACAGCAACAACAGCGACAACCACTCTTCTTCTTCTTCTTCGTCATCGTCGTCGTTGCCTGCTACGTGGACCTGGTCTGCCGGTGGATTCGCGCCTGCGCCTTCTTCATCATCCTCTTCTGCCTCCTCCACCTCTGCTACTACCTCTATTCCTGCTTCCACCTCCTCCTTTCCCTCTTCTTCGAACGCAATGTCCATCACTCAACAAAGTCCACCACTAGCGCAAGGCGGATTGGGCTTCAGTGGAGGAGTAATACATCCGTTCGCCTCGTCCCTCACCTCAAGTCTCGTTGAGGCTTTCCAGAGCTCTATTGATCACCAGCCATCATCTCGCAACACGACATTTGGCCAACAACAACAACAACAACAACAACAACAACAACAACAACAACAACAACAACAACAACAACAACAACAACAACAACAACAACAACAACAACAACAACAACAACAACAACAACAACAACAGCCGATACATCAACCTGTCGCCTCTTCACCTGGATGGCAGCAAGGACAGCAACAACGAGCGCCGATGCAGATGCTGTCGCCAATACAGCAACTTCCACAGCAGCTGCCCTATGCATCTCAATCTCCTTTCGCACAACAACAGCAACCATTACAGCAGCAGCAGACACAACAACAGCAGATGTCACTTCAGCAATCCTTCGCAGAGGCCCCTCGGACTCAAGCCTCAGCAGCCATCTATAGACCTCCTGTTTCCGTCCATCCTTCGCGGCTCAACTCTGCCAACCCAATTGGCTCTCTCCAGGAGCTCTGTCAACAGCATGGCCTACCCATTCCGGACTACGACGATCTTGGCCAAGACCCTCACTCTGGAGACTTCGTGATCGTGTGCAAGATGTTGGGACTTACGGCTCATGGTCAGGGTAGACAGAAGAAGGTGGCGAAGACCAAGGCTGCCAGTGCAATGCTCCTCGCACTCTTTCAGCGCCAACAGTCTTCTTGAAGTTCACCATGCGCCATCTGGTACGCATGGGTTGCAGCCATCGTTCGTAGATCGATGGAATATGTACATGCACATGAATTCGCCTCTGCAACACACGCATTTGACCCAATTGGAACTTCTTGGATGCAAATGGCCATTTCATCTTCTGCCTCTCTCGGCTCAAGAGTCTGTACTATTGTGATTACGGGGTTTATTCAGTTGGGTTATATGACGGTCTTCTTGAGTTTGTACTGCTGCAGAAGAGTGAGCTTCTCCGGCTTTGCGTCGGGGTTGGGTCGGACGATGACGAGTCCCTCTAGGACGTGAGAGTGGGAGAGGAACTGATCGGTGGCGAATTCAGCACGTTCGTTGTGTGAGAGAAGTACAGGAGTGGTGTGAGTCTGGAATCCGGTGATGGTCTTTGGCTTTCCAGCCTGTCCTACGACGTCCACAGCGACACCAACTCTGACGGATACGGGCTTGGGCTCAAGTTGTTCGTCGATGGTGAAGAGCCAACGAGGGTGTATGGCGACCGAGAGCAAGTAGAGCATGTAGGGAGTGGATCCTGCGAGAGTGGAGGGCATGTCCAGGCCAATGAAGAGCACAGCGAGGATGGCAGCCAGCGCCGGTTGGTTGGTGATGGAACCCTGCGAGTTGTCAGGCTTGAGTCCCAGCGTTCCCTTTCCCATGTGCAAGAGTCCTTGAGCCAATCTGACGGCGTAGAGCACCTGATTGTCTCTGGCGTAGTAGGCGACGAGTTGTCTTAGCATCTGTGCGAGTCTCGAGTTGTTGGTTCCGACTCCGGTCATTCCCAAGGCGAAGATGGCGTTCATGGCGACGGTTTGATCGGGATCGTGGGAGAGTTTGGAGAGTGTGTCGGTGACGAGGACGTTGGATGGGTTTCCAATGTTGAGCAACGCGAGGGCCATGGGAACTGCTCTTCGCACTGAAATCTCACCATATCTGAGCAAATGATCTAACATTCGAAGCACCATCTGAGAGCCAATCTCTTCGGCCATGGAGACCATCGCAATGCCCATGACGGCAGCACCTTGGAATTCATCGTTCTCCTCCAGGTGTTCGTTGCACTTGTGTAGGAGCTTTTGTACATCGTCAGTGGATCCACTGTTGGTGAGAGAGAAGACTTCGACAATGGTGGAGGCGTACTTGCCAACGTCGCCGGCGAGAGCGCTGAGTGTCTGGATGATGACCTCCGCCTCCTCAGCCTTACCCATGAAGAGTAGTCCGAGTCCGATGGCGACCATCTTGGTGTATGGCGACGCCTTGAGTGTCTCAATGTCGCGTTCGTAGAGTGCGAGGAATGGAAATGCGAGTTCAGGGTCGGCAGAGCCACAGCAGAGGAGACCGAGCGCGATGGCGAACTGTCCGAGAATTTCCAGGGATTGGTTGGAATCCTCGATGGTCGGCTTCAAATGTTCCACGATATCAGCTCTGGCGGATCCAGCATAGGCGATGGCGAGGGAGAGGGCAGCGCTGACCTTGACGAGCGGCCTGGCGTCGTTGATGTGCTCCTGGACGGTGGACCAGACGGGGTCGAATTCGTTGCGCACTCCAGCCATGAGCATGCCCATGCCGAGAATGCCACCTGCCTTCTGATGCTCGTGATCCTTCGACATGTACTTATCGAGCTCCTGAGTACCAGTTTCCATGTCCCACATGTGCACCATGCCGAGCGAGGCGACCGCGGCCAAAAGTCCGTGATTGCGATTCTGTCCCAGCCACGCGTTTGCGTCGGTCGTCATCAGCTTGTCCTTTCCACTGGCGGCGTTCACGAATGCAGAGACGAACGAGGAGGCCAAATTCAGTTGAGCAGAATCAGTTCTCGCAGCATTACCGCGACCTTCAACCAGGTGGGACTTGTAAATATCCTCGGGCTCCTTCGCTTCCTGAATCTGCAAGTCCTTTTGCAACAGTTGGTACCACTTGGAGATGTGTGCGTTGTTCATGATGGCTGCGAGCTCAGGGTCGTCACTGGAGGACACATCGACCACGTCGAACAGGTGTTGGCGGGCGAAGAAGAAGGCCAGCTGACGCCTCAACTCCTTCCTCTCCTCCTCACTCGAAACGGCTGTATCGACGTCATTCCAAATCTCACGCATCAGATCCTTATCGCCAACGGCAAAGGCAACATGAAGAGCACGACAGGGCTGCTTAACCTTGCGGTAGATGTCCACGACCGTCTTGTAGATCGAATCCGGCGGCGTAGCGTAATGTGCACACGCCGTCAAGTACAAGGCGATGCGCTCATAATTCGTCTCGTCCACATACTGCAACAGCGTCGGCAAACGCTCCACCTCAAGCAAGAGATCCACCGCCTCGGGCTCTGCGTGATGCTTGATATTGTACGGCACGATCTCGTCCACCAACGCCATCACATCGTCCAACGACTTCGACGCATCACTCATGTTATACTCCTCCGCAATTTCACCAGCAAGATGACGCAAATACTCATGACCCCAGTCAGAAGCAGCCTCCTTCGTGCCCATCAACTTGTATCGCAACGTTTCACGCGTCTTATTCTCCACAGTCATACTCAACACAGACAAGAGCTCTGACAACAGTTGCTGCAACACAAAGACAGAAACGAGAAGGTCAGTAGGGGACAACGCAGGGGGAAAGGGCAACACAACAAACAGACGAGGGGCAACACAGAGGAGACGCCCATCCAAAACCAGACTCCAAACCACCTCAGCACACCGAATGGGAGGCAGAAATCAACAGCGCACAACGACACAAACACGCACCTTATTGGAACCAGCAGGCATGGAAGCATGCGTCTCCACCAAAGTCGTCCGAAAGGGGCGCAAGAATTTCAAAGGCTTAGGCACGGCTGTCATCGACGACGTAGACGATCTAATTTCGGTTTTCAACAACTCCAATGCCGCTCTCACAATCTCCGACTCGGGGGCCTTGATTCGGTCCACCATGAGCTCCAGATCTTCCTTCTTCTTTAGATCCTCTTCGGTCTACAATTTCCGTCCACAAACACGTCAGCAGACTGCAATACAACATTCAACATGTACTCAAAATTAGGAGAAAGAGGGAAAGAGGCAATTCAATCCTATTAACGCCGAGACAGGGCCAAAAACGCAGGCACAAGACGTTCGACGTAAAAGTGTACGAGCAAATCGCAATTTGAACTTCCTCACGCACCAACTCCTCCTTCTTGACGGCCTTCTTGTCCTTTGCATCTTCTCCATGCGAACTACGCTTGGTTGCCTCACTCATGCTGACGAACGGAGGCCAAAAAGCACTACTCAAGTGTGAGCTTCGCTGCTGGGCCCTCCTCTCTCTGTTCTCTCTGAGGACCAGACGGCGGCAAAATATCGTCGTTTCCTGCCTCGCTTGCCATTTCGGGAAAAGTTGCAAGAAACCCGAATTTCTCTATTTGGCTCACCCTTGCGATGCGGGATTATGCGAATCTGAGGCTTGTGCGTTTCAGCTCGGCGGGTGGTGCTGTTCACCCCGCGGCCGCGACGCACCTCCAATCAGTTTCGCTTCAACCGCCGAGGAGACAACATCATGGTCCTCATCAAGTTGACATTCATCCCATCTGATGGCTCTCTCGCCAAGGATTACCAACTCGAGAACTTCGACATCGCTGGTGTTAGTGGAAAGGACATACGCCAGCTCTTGGCCGACAAGGTCAATGTGCCAACTCGTACGTCTCACCTTGTCCTTATTTAGTGTTCTTTGGGTGTTTCTTCAGGCATTTGTGTGGTGGTTGGTTCGATTGTGGTGCATTGGAGACAATAACGGACGAATCAGTGTGCTTTCTCACATTCTGCCTCGTCTCGCGCTTCGAGTCTTCCGAGATTCCATTTGGCACCGTGTCTTTGCCTCATTTGCGCTATCGCCTCTCAATTCTCGCAATGTCGTGGCATTAGCGGTCGTTGGGAAGGTTGGTGGCTAGTTGCGGACACGTCAGCCTTCGGTGGTCTTCCTGTTCTGGGCTCGGATGTCCTCATTGTGTGCCGTTTTGTGCCTGAATTGTGTATTTGGACGCTTTTGCGATCGTTTACCATATGAAGCTCGATGAACGTTGCCTTGGAAGGTTGATATGAGTCGCGCCCTTTCTGCGTTTTGCGCTGTGAGTTTTCCCCCCCCCCCCCTCTTTCGTGCTTCTAACTCCTCATTTCGTCTCCCTGAAATGCAACTTGTAGAGCATTTGCAACTGTTTTGCATGGGTCAGCCGGTAGAGGACTCTACGATGCTGATCGACATGAATTTGCCGAAGACGGTGAAGATCCTGGCGAGCGAAAAGGTGCCG
>Ga0307375_10006657_pt1 | contig 10653 bp, 7 predicted proteins | sample TR1MG_FD_202531 | JGI IMG/M metagenome (GOLD analysis project Ga0307375, IMG submission 202531) | Soil microbial communities from Risofladan, Vaasa, Finland - TR-1 | ecosystem: Environmental > Terrestrial > Soil > Coastal area > Acid sulfate soil | place: Finland: Risofladan, Vaasa | collected...
ACATCCTTTACGGCAATCTTCTCCACCCGTGGTCGAGAGGAGATAATGGTGTCGAGCAGCTCGGGGGTAAGGCTTCCGGCGGCCTGCATTATGGCGGCCTTCTTCTGCTCCATCATGTAGCTCTCCACCCCTTTTACCATGCCGTAGAAGGCCGTTTCGGCCGTATTGGGAATAAAGGAGAATACTGTATCGTCGAGCTCGTAGTTTATCGCCTCCAATATGGCCGGGGTAAGCAGCTCGCCCAGCCGTTTGCGCTCGCGGTATATTTCGGAGTCGGTTCCTCGCGAAAAGTAGATGCGCTCAAAGGAGCAGGACTTCCGCTCCTCGGGAACCCGAATCTCCTCCATGCTTACATGTCCATCGCGGCGAATAATGAGCGCCGATCCCGGTTTTATCTCCTGCACCTTTTCGAAGGGAACGTTGAGCACGGTTTGGATCACTGGCCGCTCGCTAGCCACCACAGCAATTTCGTCGTCGCTGTAGTAGTAGGCAGGCCGAATGCCCCAGGGATCGCGAGCCACAAAGGCATCGCCGTGCCCAAAGAGGCCGGCCAAGGCATAGCCACCATCAAAGTCCTTGGTGGCAGCCTGTAGCACCTTTTTTATGCTGAGGTTTTCGGAAATCAGCTCTGATATCCGGAAGTTAGAATAGCCCTCGTTCTTATACTGGCGAAAGAGGAGCTGGTTTTCGTCCTCCAGAAAGTGGCCCATTTTTTCGAGTACAGTCACGGTATCGGACATGTCGAGCGGGTGCTGGCCAAGATCAATAAGCTTTTGAAACAGCTCGCCCACGTTGGTCATGTTGAAGTTGCCCGCCAGTACCAGCGTGCGGGTCTTCCAGTTGTTTTCGCGAACCACTGGGTGTACGTACTCAATGGAGTTGTTGCCAAAGGTGCCGTAGCGCAGATGGCCTAGGTAGAGCTCAGCAGCAAATGGAATGTTGGCTCGGGCAAAATCGGGGTCCGAAAAGAGGTCGGGCCTATCGGCATAGCGCTGCACCCCAGAGGTAATATGGTCGAACACATCCTTAATGGGAGAACCAGAGTTTGAGCGGAACCGGTCGATAAACCGCCGGCCAGGTTCCAAATCGAGCTTAATGCTGGCCACCCCGGCGCCATCCTGCCCGCGATTGTGCTGCTTTTCCATCAGCAGGTATAGCTTCTGAAGGCCATACTGCCAGCTGCCGTATTTTTCCTTATAGAAACTCAGCGGCTTGAGCAGCCTAATAAGGGCAATTCCACATTCATGCTTAATCTGGTCGCTCATGGATTACGGTGTTCGTGTTGTGCGTTTAACTAATGTATAACAATAAAAAGGAGCTGCCGGTAATGGTAGCCCCAAATATTTTTGAGCAGCGTAGTGCTAATGTTGTCCACAAAACGATTAATCCGTCTTCTGCGAGGCTGGAGATAGTTGCTCCTGTTGTTTGATCTGCTGCCTGCATAAGCCGGATTATTATTTAGAGTTGATTTCATTTGCTGGTCAGTCGACTCTGGGAAAGTTTATAGTTTCCTGAACTATGAACGCTTCGGGGAAATCCTTCACCACCTGCTTGTATACTTTCATGGCATCAAACCGGGTGCGGAAATCGCCTACCGATACCTTAAAGTAGGGATTGTCGTAGTAACGGTAACATGGTAAGTCTGGATATTTGGCAATTACCTCACCGACCAAATCCACCGACTTTTGGCGTGCCTGCTGGCTATTTTCTCGGAATACCCGAATGCGGTAACCCGGCAGGCCTTTGGTTTTGGCATTCTGCAGCTCGACGTAGTCGAAAAGCTTCTTCACCTCGGAATCTTGATGGATGGTAACACTACCACCAGACAAGGATGGCTGCTGAACAAGTTGAAAGAAAGGAATGTAATGGGACTTAGCCGTAGTGTCGGTTTGTGATTTCAACGAAAATGGGAGTAACAAAACGACAATTGCTACAATGGTGAACTTCATTGGTATTCCTTATTATATGTTACAGTATGGGGAAGAATCACAAAATACCCCTGTAAAGTTTGCGACAAAGGTATTTAATTTATGGCATTTGCCCAATACTTAATTGTTCCCCTTGAGCTGAGTTGCCACCTCCGTTATTGACTGATCCTTAAAGCGGAGACTTTTGCAAAACATACCAGCTTTTACTCGGATCTTTCCAGTTACCTTTACCTTTTCTGCCAACTTTTGAGGGTTGCCCGATAGTAGTAGCGAACCACCCATTATCATGTTGTGTAGCTCCAGCACAATGGTAGCAGACACATCGCCACAATAATTCCTGGGGATAACAACGCTATTTTTTAGCGTTAACTTCCCTAGATACTGCTTTCCCATGTTGGCATCAAAGTCTACCTTTTTAATGATAATCTTCTTCTGGTTCGGATTATTAACCGTGGCAACCAAGGTTATGTTAACCTTATTCCCCTCCAAGGAACTCACCTGCACGTCACCCATTTTTGAGACCGTAACATTGTGCATGGGTCCACAGGCCGACACCGCGGCCACCAAAACTCCAAAAATAAAAAACCTTGCTGCCTTCATTGGTATCAATTACTGAATAGTTACTGTTGCTGAAAACGAAAAAGGAGGATAAGTATTGTCTCCCCTATTCGGCAGCCTCCATCGCGGCCATCAACTCTTCGGTTAACTCTAGATTGTGGAATACATACTGAACATCATCATTTTCCTCAAAATCATCAACCAACCTAAGCAACTTAAGACCGGTGGAAACATCCACGGTCTTAAGGTCGTTGGGAATGCGGCGCAGCTCGGCATTTTCAACCTCCACACCCAACTCCTCCAACTTTTTCTGCATTCGTCCAAAGTCCTCCATGGCGGTAATAACCTCAATGGTCTCCTCATTCACGTCAATATCCTCAGCACCCCCATCGATTACCTCTAGCTCAAACTCCTCCATGCTCTTAACATTAGCAACAGGAATGGTAAACACACCCTTTCGGTCAAAAAGAAAACTGAGTGAGCCATTAGTGCCCATGCTACCACCTTTCTTGGTATATATCGATCGAATGGTAGAAACCGTCCGGTTGCTGTTGTCGGTAAGTGCCTCCACGAAAATGGCCACACCACCAGGGCCATAGCCCTCAAAGGTCATTTCCTGCAGACTATTTTTATCCTGATCGGCCTTATTTATGGCGCGTTGGATATTTTCCTTGGGCATATTAACCCCCTTTGCATTGTTGATTGCTACACGAAGCCTTGGATTTGCATCTGGATCGGGTCCGCTCTCCTTCACGGCAACCATCATTTCCTTAATTATGCGGGAAAACATTTTCGAGCGCTTGGCATCCAAAGCACCCTTTTTCCGTTTAATTGTGGACCATTTGTTATGACCTGACATAGCACCTACAAGTTTTCTAGTTTACTAACTTTTTTTTTGGAGTTCAAAAATAAGAATTTAACCTGTTATATAGAAGAATCATGGTGTTTTTTCCCACACGCCAATCCCATCAACCTTTGCAAGGTCAACAATGCATTGATATATAGCACATAAATGTATTTCAACAATGGCTCAGTGCATCGGTGACGAGGACAAACATTATTGAAAATTCGGAAAAGTGCTGATGATGTTATCCAACGGCAGAGCTATATATCACAATTGTTTCACATTTTGTGAATTTGCAATTACCTTTGCAAAAAACAACAGGATGAGTAGCCTCTTCAATAAGCCAAAATCGATAGAGTTTAAGAATATTAAACCTGTTTACCGAGAGAACCTACCAAAGCTCTACATCGAAACATATGGTTGCCAGATGAACGTTAGCGATTCGGAAGTGGTGGCATCCATTATGCAGTCGAACGGATATGTTATTACCGAGCGAATTGAAGAAGCTGACATTGTTTTGATAAACACTTGCTCCATACGCGATAATGCGGAACAGCGTGTATGGGGACGGTTGGACATATTTCGTCTGGAGAAGAAAAAACGTCCTTCCATATTAGTCGGGGTAATTGGCTGCATGGCCGAGCGCCTTCGTGAGGAACTTATGGACCATGACAAGCTAGTTGACTTGGTGGTGGGCCCCGATGCCTACCGGGAACTTCCCCAGCTGGTTCGTGCTGCCGAAAGTGGCCAAAAGGGCATTAACGTGCTGCTTTCGCGTGAGGAAACCTATGCCGAGATTAGCCCAATTCGTCTCGACAAGAATGGCGTTTCGGCATTTATTTCTATTATGCGCGGCTGCAATAATATGTGCTCATACTGCGTGGTGCCCTATACCCGTGGCGCAGAACGAAGCCGCGATCCAAAAACCATTCTTCGGGAAGCAGAAGAACTCTTTGCCAATGGCTATCGGGAAGTTACCCTTCTTGGTCAAAACGTGAATTCCTACCGATGGAAGGGACAGGATGAGGATACAAACTTTGCTGAGCTACTCGAAATGGTAGCGCAGGTTAGTCCTTCACTCCGCGTTCGCTTCTCCACATCACACCCTAAGGATATTTCGGACGAAGTGCTGTACACCATTGCCATGTACGAGAATATCTGCAACAACATACACCTCCCAGTGCAATCGGGAAGCAGCCGCATTTTAAAGTTGATGAACCGAAATTATACTAGGGATTTCTACATGGAACGCATACGAGCCATAAGGCATATCCTTTCCGACTGCTCCATTTCTACCGATATTATTACCGGGTTCTGCACCGAAACGGAGGAAGATCATCAGGATACCCTCTCATTGATGGAGTGGGTAAACTTCGATTTTGCATACATGTTTAAGTATTCCGAACGCCCAAATACAAAGGCGTCCCGTCACCTAACCGACGATGTTCCCGAAGAGATAAAAACCAAACGCCTCAACGAAATTATTTTGCTCCAGCACAAGCTATCAGAGTTGAGTAAAAAGAAGGATGTTGGCAAGTCGTTTGAGGTTCTGGTTGAAGGGGAATCAAAGCGCTCTGCCGAATATTACTATGGCAGAACCTCGTATAATAAGGTGGTAGTATTCCCAAAAGAAAGCTGCAGAATTGGAGATTACATATATGTTGAAATTTCCGATTGCACCCCAGCAACCCTGATTGGGAAAATAGTGGAAGAGTAGACAAATACCCACCTTTTTACTAAATCACACTATTATAAAAAGGTATAGCTACTCTATTCGGGTTAGCAGTGCCATATAAAATCCGTCACCCGCTGTTTGTGAAGGAAGCAGCTGCAGCTGTTTTTCTAGCTTAAAGTCGGAATTGCCGTTTAGAAAAGCCTCAACCTGCAGGTGATTCTCCGAAGGAAGAATGCTACAAGTGGAGTAAACCATTTTCCCTCCCTTTTTAACCATTGCAGAATAGGAACTGAGAATTTCAGACTGCTGGCGATGAAGGTTATCCAGCGCATTTTCCTGTATTAACCAGCGCGATTCGGGGTTACGACGCCACACGCCAGTTCCACTGCAAGGAACATCGAGCAACAATCGATCAACTTTCAAATTAAGGTTTGTAAGCGCGTTGGCATCAACCGCAGGTCGTATCTCAACGTTGAATACACCAGCCCTTTTAGCTCGAAACTTCAGCGTATCGAGCTTCCACTTCAGGGTATCTGCTGCAATTAATCGGCCTTTATTCTCCATCAAGTTTGCAATATGCAGCGTTTTTCCGCCATTCCCGGCACAGGCATCCAATACCGTCATGCCTGGTTTGGGGTCAAGCAGTTCGGCCACCTGCTGCGACGAAATATCCTGCAGTTCAAATAGCCCCTCGTGAAACTCAGCTGTGGTAAATAGGTTTACCCTCCGTCCCATCGCAATGCCATTACGCACTTCAGCTGCAATGCTACACTCAAACCCATGCGATTCCAACCGCCCTTTCAACTCCACCGCTGAAATTTTCATGGTATTTACCCGTAAAAACTGCAACGGAGATTGGTTGAGTGCCTCCAGCTCCGCTAACCACCTATCGCCCAACTCCAATTTTCCAAGGTTGAAAAGCCAATCAGGCACCGAAAAGTTAACTGCTAAATTGGCTGCAGCCGCGCTCTCCACCCGCCTCAGAAATGCTTCAATATTGAGACGGGGCAAGTCGAGCCGCTTAGGCACGTTTACGCCCCTCCAGGCAAAGTATGCCGCTGCCAACATATAGGCACGCTCAATGGGCTTATATCCCGAGAAGTCCATACCGGACTCCAGCAATCGTTTATTACGAAGAAAATCGTAAAACATTTGGGAAACACTCCACCGATCACCATCCTTAAGCCCCTTCTTTTCGCCAAAAAGACGTTGAAGAATTTTGTCAGCAAAGCCCGGGGCTACATCAAACCTTCGGATTGCTTCGGCAAGGAGGAAGAGCGTGAGTTCATCTGCGTGTTTTACGAATTTAGCCATGGAGTATTTTATTGCGCAAAAGTAAAAAGAAAAGCCCTTGAAAAAGGGCTTCTCCAAATTGTTTTTTGTAGCAATTAGTTAAACGACGAGCTTAGCCTTAATATCAGCCTTCAACTCTTCCTTATCGTTGAACCAATCATTAACACCATAAAAACGGCCACGAATGCCATCTACAGCGTATGTTTTAAGAACCTTTTCTTGGTTAAGCATTCTGGTAAGGATGCTGGAAAGTGACATACGAACTTTTTGACGCTCATCATCGGGAACTTCAAAATCGTCGTAGGCAGCCTGAATTATCTCATTGGCCAACATCACAGTACCTTTATCTCTGATTGTATTCACGATAAAGTCAGCCCACTTTACTTTTTTCTTCTTGCGACGGTTCTTTTTCCTTTTGGGTGATTCAAACTCGTTGGCTGTGCCAGCAAGGACTGATTGAGAGAAGGAAGTTGACATATCTTCTTCGTCGGAGCTAATGTCGGAAACATCGGTACCTAGACGATTCAAGATTGCCTGCAGTTGGCGCACACGTGCATGTGCCTTTTCCAACTCGCTAAGGCAGAATGTTTTGAAGTCTGCCACTTCATTCTCGGAGAGGAGGATTTTTTTCATAACAATTACATTTGTAAATATTAAATTGAGGACGAAAGTTCAAAATATTTTAGAAATTACTACTTTAACCACCACTAGCTCACACCTGAGAAGTGGCTCAAAAATTCAATGTAAATTTAATAATATCGGAAATAAATTTCAAGGATATTGTCAGTTAATTTGTTTATTTTTTTTAGTTTTTTTCACTAATCCTCTACAATGCTTGATTTTAAAGCATTATCGAAGATTAAACCTTTCACGTTTTTTTCCTTCAAATATGATATATTAACCTAAATTAACAAACCAATGAGTAAAAAGATAAAGGAATTCCGAGAATATCGAGAGATGATGAACGAAAGGCTTCTCGCTGCCGACAATCTTGTAATCAAAAGAATCTTCAATCTCGACACCAATACATACGTTGATGGAGCCCTTAGCGCTAAAACTAAAGAGATGCTTGGGCTGGCAACATCCATGGTGCTTCGTTGTGACGATTGCGTGAAGTATCATCTGGAACAGTGCTTTACGCTTGGCGTTACCAAACCAGAAATTATGGAGATTTTTGCTGTAGCCAACCTAGTGGGCGGTACAATCGTAATTCCGCACACACGCAGGGCCTTGGAATATTGGGACGATTTGGAACAGCAGGAAAGTTAACTGGCGTTCATTATGCATTAAACCAATATAATTTGGCGAACAACAAATTTAATTTACCATATTTACGCTAGTCATCTTACTGCCATCCAGCCAGTTGTAACGGGGTGAACAGGGCAACAATCATAATAAACAGAGGTTGAACTCAAAGGAACCGCAAGAACCTAACTATACCAACATGAAAACAAAACTTATTGCAACCTTAACCTTGTGCCTAATCACCTTTGCAACCATGGCAGAAACACCGCTCTGGATGAGGTATCCGGCAATTTCCCCTGATGGAAAAACTATAGCTTTTACCTATAAAGGCGACATCTACACCGTTCAATCGACAGGTGGCACTGCACAACAGCTAACCACCAATCCAGCCTATGATTTTATGCCTGTGTGGTCGCCAGATGGCAAGCAGATTGCCTTTTCATCCGACAGGTATAGCAACTTTGATATCTTTATTATGCCTTCAGAGGGAGGGGCACCAACTCGGCTTACATTCCACTCGAACAGCGAATATCCAAGTGGCTTTTCACCTGACGGCAAGAATATTCTCTTTACCGCTCATATTGAGGATAGTCCAGAAAATGCACAATTCCCTACCTCAACTCTGACCGAGCTATACTCCGTTCCGGCGGTAGGCGGCAGAATAACTCAAATTCTAACAACTCCTGCGGAGAATGCTCACTACAGTTTCGATGGAACAAAAATCATATACCAGGATGTGAAGGGCTATGAAAATAAGTGGCGCAAGCATCATACCTCATCGGTTACCCGCGACATTTGGATTTACGATACCAAGACTGGGAAACAATCAAAAATAACCAACTTTATTGGTGAAGATAGGGATCCAGTATTTTCGAAAACTGAAGGAGATTTCTTCTACCTCAGCGAGAAAAATGGATCGTTTAATGTATTCGAAACTTCCCTCTCTGGAGATGCCGAAGCAAAGCAGCTCTCCTTCCACAAGTCAAATCCGGTGCGATTTCTCACCTCCTCCAACAACGATTTATTATGCTATGGCTACAATGGAGAAATCTACACGCTTAAGGCTGGTACTGAACCCCAAAAGGTAAACATTACAATTAATTCTGATGATATTGAGCCACCCGTAGAATATTCCGACATTTCCTCGCAGGCCACCGAACTTGCTATCTCCCCTTCAGACAAGGAGGTTGCACTGGTTATTCGTGGTGATATTTACGTAACTAGTGTCGACTACTCAACAACAAAACGAATAACTAATACCCCAGAACAGGAGCGGTCTGTAAGTTTTAGCCCAGATGGACGAACACTGCTATATGCTGGCGAGAGAAATAATAGCTGGAACATTTACAAAACAACCATTGTTAGCAAGGATGAACCCCTATTTGTAGCTTCAACTTTATTAAAAGAGGAACCCGTTGTAGAGACCGCAGAGGAAACTTTCCAACCACAGTTTTCGCCGGATGGGAAAGAGGTTGCATTTCTTGAAAACAGAACAACGCTAAGGGCTATTAACCTTGAATCGAAAAAGGTTAGAACCATTCTCGATGGCAGCTATAACTACAGCTACAATGACGGTGACCAATACTACGACTGGTCGCCAGATGGCAAATGGTTTCTGGTCAAGTTTTTTGAAAAAGGAAGATGGAGCTCTACCGATGCCGGTTTGGTTGCTGCAGATGGAAGTGGAAAAATTACAAACCTCACCCACAGTGGCTATTCCGATGAGTCGCCCAAATGGGTGCTTGGAGGAAAAGCCATGATTTGGTCTTCCGATAGGGAAGGTCTTCGAAGCCATGGAAGCTGGGGCTCTCAGAACGATGTATATATCATGTTCTTCACTCAGCAGGCAATGGATGAGTTTAAGCTAAATAAGGAAGAGTATGAACTCTTCAAAGAAAAGCAGAAAAAGGAAAAAGAAAAGGCTGATAAGGATAAACAAGATAAGGAAAAGACTAAGAAGGGAGATAAAAGCAGTAAATCAAAAGTAGAGGAAAACAAAAAATCAGACTTTGAGCCAGTTGTAGTTGAATTCAACGGACTGGATGACAGAATCCAGCGGCTTACTATCAACTCCGCTGATATTTCCGATGCAGTCCTCTCTCCCGATGGCGATAAGCTATACTATCTTGCACGCTTTGAAGATGGTTTCGACTTATGGGTAAATAATCTGAGAGAAGGGGAGACCAAACTTCTTGCCAAAGTAAAGGGACACAACAGCAACCTTACTATCGACAAGGAGGGCAAAACACTGTTTTTCCTTTCCGATAGAAAAATTGATAAGGTTGAAATCGCCACGGGTAAAGTAACACCAATTGCCTTCCATGCCGAACAGGAACTGAAGCCTGCAGAAGAAAGAGCATACCTGTTTGAACATATATGGAGACAAGTGAAGGATAAATTTTATGATCCTAAACTACATGGTGTTGATTGGCTTTCGTACAAGGAAAACTACCAGAGATTTCTGCCATTCATTAACAATAACTACGACTTTGCTGAAATGGTTTCCGAGATGCTGGGCGAATTAAATGGTTCTCACACCGGCTGTATGTATCGCCCATCACATGAGAATGCAGAAAGCACTGCTTCTCTTGGGGCATTCTTCGACCAAAACTACGCAGGCGATGGACTTAAGGTGACGGAGGTGATAGAAGAGGGTCCCCTCACAAAATCAGACACTAAAATAAAGCCAGGAGTCATCATTGAAAAAATTGATGGTGTAGCAATCAAAGCAGGTGAAGACTATTTTGCTCTTCTCAACCGCAAAGCTGGAGATAACATGCTGCTATCACTCTATAACCCTGCCGGTGGAACTAGATGGGAAGAAAAAATAAAGCCAATTTCATTGAGGCAGGAAAATGAGCTGCTCTACAAGCGCTGGGTCAAAATGAGAGTGGCTGACGTAGAACGTCTTTCCAATGGACGTTTGGGCTACGTTCATGTAAGAGACATGAACAGCGAAAGTTTTAGGAAAGTGTACTCCGATATTTTTGGTAAATTTAATAATAAAGAGGCGCTAATAGTTGATACGCGCTTTAATGGGGGTGGTTGGCTGCACGACGACCTCGCTACTCTGCTGAGTGGAAGGCGTTACGCCGACTTTGTCCCAAGAG
>Ga0307375_10006658_pt1 | contig 10653 bp, 7 predicted proteins | sample TR1MG_FD_202531 | JGI IMG/M metagenome (GOLD analysis project Ga0307375, IMG submission 202531) | Soil microbial communities from Risofladan, Vaasa, Finland - TR-1 | ecosystem: Environmental > Terrestrial > Soil > Coastal area > Acid sulfate soil | place: Finland: Risofladan, Vaasa | collected...
AGGAAGCATGGCCTCTCCTGAAAAGGAATCTTGTTCATAAATCGATATCGGCCCCTTTTCAAGGGTCAGATCGGTATCATTCAATAATTCGAGGCACATCATAGGATTGGTGGGATGATTTTTCTCATTGAACACACTCAATTTTTTAGTATTAATTTTTGATTGGAGAATGGGGACCAAGCTACTCTGGTTGCGTTTCACGGTAACGGGAACTGTAATGCGGTATTCGAATCCGGCACCACCTGCCTCACCCTTTGTAGATACTTTCGTTGATTGTTGTGCGTCAGCGAGTGCTACCATGGAGCTAGGAGGACCGCCCGGAGGGGGTGGAGCTTTTGCAGCAAATTTTGGCATTATGCCCCTTTTCTTATCCGCCCTAGCCATCATTGCATCCATTTCTATACCGTCCCCCGCCTTCTCTTCAAGAAATGTTTCTTCAAATGAAGGCGGAGTAATATCAAATGAGTCAGCCCGCTGGATTGTGGGTCTATTAATCCAGTTCGGGGTGTAAAGATCATAAATAAAAGAAATAGGTAGACCAGAGATGAGAATCAAATCGATATCTTCCCAATCTTCATCTAAGATGTTATCGATTAATGCCCAGCCTTGAAGTAAAAAATCATTGTCAGCAGTTCCTATCAATCGATATGAGGTCTTCCAGCTGGGCATTTCTTGGAGGTATGTAATAAAGAGATCCGCGTTTTCGTTACCTTCAAAAAATATTGTTAAAGTTTTTGTATCTTTTTTCTTCCCAAGATAAATTGTTTCTAGAAAGAAGTTGAGCTCCTTGCTCATTTTCGGGTCATCGATTTCAAGACCGCTTATTTCTTTAATATGAAGATTTTTAACCTTGGCATCATCTGTGACGAGTACAAGATATGTTTCCTTATGAGATGAATCCTTACCACCTTCTTCTATTTCCTGAACACCTAATATTTTTCCATTCAAACTATGAGAACCTATTGAGACTATTGTTTGTGTGCCAATAAGTTGTTTAATTAATGAAATGAAGGAATCTATGGCAGGTATTTTAATAAGGGCATCCTCCAACGCCCGAGCCGTGTCGATATCAGAAGCTTCATATGATACGCCTGTAACGACCCCATTTGAGCAAATGATTGAAAGTGTTGTTAAAATATCATTCATTGCATTCGTTTTAAATGATAATTGAAGCTTGCTTTCTTTAGCCATATCAATTTGCCCTTTTCGGACAAAATAACCCAAGCCAGTCTTATATAGAATCACTTTATTAATTTTCAGCATTTTGTTTCACATATTTGGAGTTTAATCTTCATTACTAAGTGGTAATTTAAATAGATTGACTAATTGAAAAATAAAATTTTCTATGAGAATTCACATGATTCAAAGGAAGGGCGTGATTGCTATGTAAGGATATGAGATAAAAGTATATAATTCTAGTATTAATTCTTTATAATGGATTTAATAATTCATTTTAGAGAAGTTTTAGGAAATCTTTATCCTAAATTCAATCAAAATTAAAATTTAAATTAAAACCTAACTATTTTTTCATATGAAAAAAAACTTAAATAATACGAATATCCATCGATTTCATTGAATAGAAAATTTAAATCATTCAAAAAAACCGATATTTAGGGAATATATATGGCAAGAACTAAAATTTTATATGGGTTAATCATTTCAGCTATATTCTGTGGATCCATGGTAGGGATCATTTTGATGACAGAGTTTAATACCATAAATAGTGGAAAGAATCGCATCATCTCTATAGCTGCTGCGTGTACTGAAATTCTTTATGCAATTGAAGCCGGAGATAAAGTAGTAGGTGTTGATCAATATAGTATCAATTACGCATTAGCAGGCGATGCAGCATTTCAGGGGGCTCCTGGAGGACTTGGGGAATATCCAAATGAAATTCCTAATAAGACAAACGTAGGAACGACATCTGCCTTAAATCTAGAATTAGTTGTTTCCTTAAATCCATCTCTAGTATTTTCATGGGACTGGGCTACCTCTGCAAATACTGCAATAGAGAATTTAGGTATTGATGTATTCAAAATCAACCCACAATCTATAATTGATGTTTTAGACCTCACGACCACGATCGGAGATCTTGTCGGGGAACCTAGCGAAGCGGCTGCAGTGAATCAGGAGATTCAAGAGCGAATCAATAATATCACATCCGCTTTAGAAAATATTACAGAGGGTGAAGAGCCCTTGGTTTATTATGAATTAGCATCACTTGGAAAGACGGTGGGACCTGGAACAATAACAGACGAAATGATCGCTGTTGCAGGGGGAATTAACCTTGCTGGTAACGAATCCCTCAGATATCCCACCCTTAGCAGTGAATATATTGTCGCAAGAAATCCAGATATCATTATTATCGTAAGTTACGGGGTATCTATCGATGAGGTAAAGAATAGAGCTGGTTGGGACAATATTACAGCAGTGAAAAATGATGAAGTGTATAAGATTGAAAGTGGATGGGTAACTGCAAGCCCACGATTAATTTTAGGTTTAGAACAATTTTCAGACTGGTTTCATCCCAGCGTATTTTAGGACTTTTCAGGGTGAACTATCTGAAACCACTTGATATTGAAAAAATTTATGGGGAAAAACGCCGAAAACGTATCCTTATTTTCACTATTTTACTATTTGGATTATTCTTAAGTATCATTCTGGCGCTTATGATCGGACCCGTCAATATTCCGCCTGGTACCGTCTTACAAATACTCTTTAATATCGCCCCTGAAACCTGGCCACCAGGCTATCAAGCAATTATTTTAGATATTAGGTTGCCCAGAATTATCCTTGGAGCGCTTGTGGGTGCAGCGCTTGCAGTAGCTGGAGCCGCAATGCAAGCAATATTTCGAAACCCTATGGCGAGCCCATATATTCTTGGTATTTCTTCAGGATCTGCCTTCGGTGCTTCTTTGGCCTTCGTGATAGGCATTAATCTTCTTGTGGGCATTTCTGCGGTCACTATTATGGCATTTCTCTTTGCCCTTATTACAGTCTATATAGTTTATGCGATTGCAAGAAAGGGAGGCGGTACCTCTATTGAGACTTTACTGCTTACAGGTATTGCTATAAGTTCACTTTTTTCTGCCTTAGTATCACTTTTAATGTACATTGCTGGTGAGAAATTAAGCACAATTTGGTTTTGGTTAATGGGTGGTCTATGGGCAAGCGACTGGAATAAGGTCCTTTTTACGTTTCCCATAGTTATAATTGGAATATTCATTCTCTTTTTCTACAGCCGGCAGATGAATTTGCTTCTAATGGGGGAAGAAACTGCGCTCAACTTGGGATTAGAAGTGGAAAAGTTCAAGATATTGATTTTAATTCTCGCGTCTTTGATTACTGCTGCTGCGGTTTCAGTCTGTGGGATTATCGGGTTTTTGGGCTTGATTATACCGCATATGATGCGGATCATCGTGGGAGCGGAGCATCGGAATTTGCTACCTGCTTCCTGCCTAGTAGGTGCAATCTTTTTGATTTGGGTTGATTCTCTTGCTAGAACAATCATCTCGCCCGTAGAAGTTCCTGTTGGAATTATTACTGCATTGTTGGGCGTTCCCTTCTTTCTCTATCTATTACGAAAAAGAAAAAAAATAATAGGATGGTGATAAAGTTTGGTGCATCTGAGCATTAATCAAATAAGCTTTTTTTATCAGAGCGTCTGTGCTTTGGAAAATATAACATTTGAGGCGAATACAGGGGAAATTCTGGGAATTATTGGACCCAATGGATCAGGGAAAACGACGTTGCTAAAATGTATTAATAAGGTATTAACACCGCTAAATGGGACAATTTTGATCAATGAAACCGATTTAGCTCATCTTAATAGAAAAGAAATCGCTAAAATAATGGGTGTTGTACCACAAATCTCGAAGAATTTCCCATTGCAAGTACTCGATGTTGTTTTAATGGGACGATATCCTCATATAGATGGATTAGGAAATGAGAAACCGAGTGATTTTGAAGCTGCGAAATGGGCAATGAGTTTGACCGGGATAATTAACCTATATGAAAGATATATTGATGAATTAAGTGGGGGGGAACTACAGAGGGTGATTATTGCGAGAGCTCTTGCCCAAGAACCAGAAGTATTACTTCTTGATGAACCAACAACCCATTTAGATGTAAATCATGAATTGGAAATACTGGAACTGATTAAAGCAATAACCCGGGAAAAACAATTAATAACAATTTTAGTTTCGCACAATCTTAACATGGCTGCCCGTTACTGTGATAAGCTCATTCTATTAAACGCAGGGAAAGTCCATTCGATTGGAACGATACAGGAGGTATTAACGCCTGAGAAACTTAAAGAAGTTTTTCATATTCGTGCTGAAATGCTATATCACGAGCAGATTCAATCGTACCAGATTACTACGTTAAATCCTCTATAATAAGATTTTAAAAACCTCTGATTTTTTTAATTTTAAATTTCGATTAACTTTAAAATAATAGATCTATTTAAAAAAAGGGAGAGGGGAAATTAAAAAAACGGAAGACCGAAGGGATAGAAGCTGATCATCATCCAAGCATAGAAGATACAAAGGAAAATCGTCGAGCCGAGGATATTCCGTCCTGAGTACATATAGACCCAAGTTACAAGAATTTGTTGAATGAATGAAAAAATTAAAACGACAGTTAAGGCAAGTGCGAGAAATCCTAGAAGAGGGCCATTTCGCCAGCAGAAGAACATTGTAGGGATGAGTAAAAGGGAATCCATTATGAATCCAATGCCGACCATTGTTAAATATTCTTTAAATCGATTATTTGTTTTGAGTTGTCCTTGAGTGGTTCTAATATAAAATTCTTTGATTAATAACCATGGAAAGAAGAGAATTGCCATTCCAACGATTGCCCCGTACTCCCTAATAGTAGGAAAGGTTATTAATATACTCCAGTTGGCAACACAGGCTATGGCAACTGCAAAAAGCGCTGCTGCAATGATTCCGTAAAGGATAGAGCGTTTATAATTTCCGGAACACATTGCTTTGATTTTTGATGGAATGGTTTGAAACCCTACATTCTCGGTTTTTCGGATGATGAAATAATACATGAGTAAGGCGCCAATTGCATTTCCAACTAATATTGCGTAAAGTAATTGTCCCATGGAGATCGGTAATGCAGCTGTAAAAAGGATTGCAAACGGTAATAAAAGCCCCACGCCCACACCTGTGCCTAAGACATAAAATACTGTTAATTTTAAAATAGAGGTATCTTTCAGCGTATTCTTTCGCAAGTTGACAGGCTGATCTTTCCAAAGGTAATTATGTAGGTAGAGTAGCGTAACGAAACACATGGCAATAATTCCAATGAGGGCAATTGCGAATGAGGGTTGTAGAAATGGTGCAGTAAGTGTGATATCCCAGCGGAGCGATCCATAAAAAGCCAATTCGAACCAAACTACCGATTCATTAATTATATGGTTATCGAGCGGCTCGAAAAGATGCTCCCCACTGCCGATAACGACCTTTGATGCATTTCTATATTCGAAGTAGCCATATTGGGTTTCTGGTTCGACGCTGGTAAGATTTGTGTACTCTTTTAAGAAGTTTAACGAAAGTTCGGGAGTGAACATTTGCTCCAAACGTCCATTGCAGATCAATAGGTTAGCAACTCGCGTAAGATTAGGTTCGGATATTTCCGAAATATTTCCACCAATAAACCCGCGTAAGCCTGCTTCGAATCCTGTGACCATTCCAAGGACAACGGTGGCGTTGATATCATTCGTAAAGTCATCTGCAGTTTTTAACACCGTCATAGCCCCCATCGAATGCCCCAAGAGACCAATTTTGTCAATATTTCCTAAATCTTGCAAGAATTGAATTCCAGCCAGTATATCTAATTCGATGGTATTAATCATAAGCGGATCAGTAAAAGAAGGAAGATATCCATCTGAATTTCCATGCCCTCGAAAATTAATATTAACGACGACGAATTCCCGCTTCACGAATTCAATTGCTAAAGCTTGCATGTGCCGTGCATTGCCGCAGAATCCATGTCCTATTACTACCCCAGGATGAGTTCCTGTCATATTTTTAGGAGTATAAATTAAGGCTTTAATATTGTTATAATCCTCCGTAACTAAGGTTGTTTGGGTAATCGTGTACGGATGCGCTGGATCCGCAAAAAAGGTAAAAATAATCAGTGGAATAATTCCAGAGATAATTAAAATCAAGCTGATGATTAATCCAGTACGCTTCTTATTCGATAATAGGAAAGATTTAATGGACATGTGAAATGCATCATTTACCATTTTATCTGTTCATAATTTTTTTGCACCACTTTATCAAAGTCATCTAAGAGATGCTTTGTTCCGTGTGCATTTGCATATTTTTTGAATTCATCCATTGTCGTCCGGGTCCCATTTTTCGCGGCGAGATAGGAAAGACGAACGACGGCTTCGGCGTCACGTGCCTGTTCAGGCGTAAATTCTGGAGTTTTATCATGCAATATGCAGTTAGCAAAATAGTTATCCTCGATACGGAAAGAGATTGTATAATATCTTGGGAAAGGCGCATGTTCCAGTTCAGGACTATAAAAGGCGCCTTGGATTTCAGCGTTTTCAGAGCTAGAACAAATCTGAACGGGTTTCTCCCACGCATGGTCTTCTAAAATCGATCCTTTAGTACCATGCAGTTCAGTTCGATTTGTGGGCGTATGGACAACCGAGGTAGAGACGGAGACTTCGACCATCGCGCCATTTTTATAGCGGAGATGAATCATCGCGGTATCTTCGCCTTTATTCGAAGGGCTTTTCAAGGCTTTTCCACACCAACATTGGGCGGATTCCACTTCGCCGAGAAACCAATTTAACATAGCGAATTTATGGACTCCTTGATCTTGGAGCGCGCCACCACCTCCTTTATCATAGGAAAACATCCAATGGTCTGGATTACAAATTTTCTCAGGGTTATCGTACGCCCCTTCGTATGTCCGCGCGAGAATCACGTCCCCAATTAATCCACGACTGAGGGCATCTTTCATACATCGATGCGCCGGCAGGAAGCGATGATTCTCTGCAATCATAAATTTTACACCTGCCTTCTTAGTCGCAGCGATCATCTCATCGCACTCCTCAAGATTATTCGCCATTGGTTTTTCGCAAAGCACATGCTTCCCTGCTTTTGCTGCCGCTACGCTAGTAGGAGCGTGCAAATAGTGAGGTAAAATAATATGGACCGCATCAATATCGCTTTCTAATAATTTGTCCAAATCAGTGTACGGTTCCAACTTGTGTTTTTTCGCAAACCGGTTTACCGCTTTCGCATCTATATCATATGCTGCCACAAATTTCAAATTGGGATTGGTTTTATTCGCCATCGCATGGAAGGTTGCAGCATTCCCACAGCCAATTACACCAAACTTCACAAAATCCATAAAAATACCCTCTAACAAGTCTTATACGATCTACTTCATCTTTTTTTAAAACCTTTTTGGAGTTATAAAAATAGCTAGTTTAGAAGTTAAGTGGATGCTTTTTTCTTGATGAGATAGTAGATTTTATCTCTAACTTGAAGGACGGAATAATCTCCCTGTAACTTAGTTCCGGATAATGTGATGCTCCACTTCTTTTCCGTAGGAGAATTTCGAAATGTAAAGGTTCCCTTATCCCAGATTTCCACTGTCCCAGCACCATACTCTCCATGAGGGATATTGCCTTCAAATTCCGCCCAATCAAGTGGATGATCTTCAACACGTATCATAGAAATGCGAGCTGCTTTGGTTGGTGGCGCATTATGCCCCGTTATTGCCCATGAGCGTAAAAGTTTTTCATCTTGTAATCGAAAATCATAGTGTAAGCCACGCTTCTCCGCTGTATGCTTCTGTACCACAAATACCTTACCGGATTTACTCGGCATCAATTTTCACCCCGAATTCAATACACTGCTTTATCACAAACCTTTATGATAACTATTATTAATAATTAGTTTGAAATACTTTTTCTATCAAGTTATATTTCAGTTAATCAAAAGGAAAGAAAATGAATCCACAAGAGATTGTAGTTCGAGCCCCAGGTCGAATTTGCCTTTTCGGGGAGCATCAAGATTATCTTCGATTGCCCGTTATCTCAGCAGCTATTTCCTTATTTATTGAAATTCGGGCGGTGAAGACGAATGATAAGAAACTCACGATTGATCTTCTTGATCTCAAGCAGCAAAAGACGATTCCACTGAATAATAAGGAAGTCCCCTATGAAATCAGAAGGGATTATCTCCGGAGTGCCTATAATCAATTTATTCGCAAAGGGTTTCGATTAAATCAAGGGTATCATTGTCGAATCTCGGGAACGATTCCGATTAATGCGGGTGTGTCTAGTTCTTCCGCATTAGTAATTGCGTGGATTACATTTTTAGCACATATTTTTGAGGTCCATTTAAAGCCAAATCAAATTGCAGAATTGGGGTATCAAGCAGAGGTCGATGAGTTCAACGAAGCCGGAGGGATGATGGACCATTTTACGGCGGCCCTTGGTGGTCTTTTATACATCCAGACGACCCGCCCTTATATCTGTGAACAATTAAGAAAGCCGCTCACGGGATTTATATTAGGAGATTCACTTCAGCGAAAAGATACGGTATCGGATTTGACACACGTTCGAGAACAGGTTCAGATCGGAATGGCTCGCCTAAGGAATTTATATAAAGATTTTAATTTAAAAACGACTTCATTGGAAAAAGTCAGCCCCTATTTATCTTCACTAAACCCAGATTGGGCAGAGAAGATCACTGCAAATCTCATAAATCGGGATCTGACTCAAGAAGCGCGAATGCTACTTGTATCGAATAACTTTACCCCCGAAGCCTTTGGGGAACTTTTGAATTTACATCACACACAACTCTCGCAAAATTTAGGAATTTCCACGCCTAAAATTGAGTTATTAATAAAGGCAGCTAAGATAGCGGGAGCTTTAGGTTGTAAAATTAATGGATCTGGGTTTGGGGGCTGTATGATTGCCTACGCGCCAACTAATGAAGAAAATGTCGTTAATGCGATTGAAGCGGTAGGGGGAAAGGCTTATATTCTTTCAATAGGTGAAGGTTGTAAGATATATTTTGAATAATACAGCAATGTTAAGTAATCCAAAGTCTAATTGACCAATAAAAACCAGAATAAGATAAATTCTTTTACAAACTAATTAACTATGAAGTTTCAGAGCCAAGTTCTATGAAAATAATCTAACGCGATAAATTTAAGATAGATAATTTTAAACTTGATACCATGTCATTAGTCCTCAATGAATCGCAAAAAGATGTTTTACGGCAACTGAAACGGAAATTAATAGCAATTGATGAGATAATTGAAGCGCTGGCTTTACCATTTGAGAAAATTCAGTCGATATTGGGGTATTTTATTTCTGCAGATCTTGTTGTAAGAGAACAAAAAAGGGAAATTGTGAATATACTTACGAATGAGGGAAATTTATATTTAGAAAAAAAACTTCCAGAAGAGGAATTAATAGATTTAGTAAAGCAAGGTATTAATTCGATTCGGGATATTAAAGAAAAAATTGAGGATAAGGTAAGATTTAATATTGCGATAATGTGGGCAAAGAAAAATAATTGGATAGAGATCGATAAAGGAAATGTAAAGATTACTGAAAAGTTGGACAGTATTTTAAATCAAATAGAGAAAAGAAAAAAGATACTTAAAAATCCAGAAAATAAAGAGGCATATTTATTAAAAGAATTTGTAGAAAGGAATTTACTTGAGGAGAAAGAGAAAAAATTAGATTTTTATAAGTTAAAAGATTCTTTAACAGACAAAAGAATAAAGGAGCTCCTGACTTCCAATATCAAAACCGCTGTATCTTCGGCAGATCTTATGACCGGCAGCTGGAAAGAATACCAATATAAAAAGTACAACATAGAAACGCCCACGGAAAAACTCATGTATGGACGGAGGAACGTATATTTAGAATTTTTAAATACAATTAGGGAGGGGCTTTTGAGCTTAGGATTTGAAGAGTTTGATAGCCCATTGGTCGATTTAGAATTTTACAATTGTGATTTATTATTTATGCCGCAGGACCACGTGGCACGAGGGATTCACGACTTGTTTTTCGTGGATACTAAAGAGCGAGGAGAAATCAAGAATAGGAAATTGTTGGAACGTGTGAGTGCAGTACATTTAAATGGTGCTGACACGGGTTCCACGGGGTGGAATTATGAATTTAATGAAAAAAAGTCCTCAAATTTAATTCTAAGATCCCAAACCACAGCAGTGTCCGCGCATACCTTGGAGGCGATCATGAGTCGCCCTGATCCAATGAAAATGTTCTGTATTGGGAAATGTTTCAGGCCAGATACCATCGATCGGACCCATAGCTTTGAATTTTGGCAGTGTGAAGGAATTATTTGTGGGGAAAATTTAGGTATCCAGCATTTATTCGGAATTTTAACAGAAATTTGTCATATGGTGGGCGTGGAAGAGATTAAATTCATGCCAGGATACTTCCCTTTCACGGAGCCGAGCGTATCCGGCTTCATTAAGCATCCGAAACTAGGGTGGGTTGAAGCCTTACCAGGGGGTATTTTCCGACCGGAATTACGCTATCCGTATAATTACAAGAAAACGGTTCTGGCATATGGTATTGGAGTTACACGGTTAGCCATGACAGCACTTGGGATTGACGATATACGTGATGTCTAT
>Ga0307375_10006659_pt1 | contig 10652 bp, 26 predicted proteins | sample TR1MG_FD_202531 | JGI IMG/M metagenome (GOLD analysis project Ga0307375, IMG submission 202531) | Soil microbial communities from Risofladan, Vaasa, Finland - TR-1 | ecosystem: Environmental > Terrestrial > Soil > Coastal area > Acid sulfate soil | place: Finland: Risofladan, Vaasa | collected...
AGAAACTGGCCGCAGAGCGTGCCGAGTTTGAACGTGAGCGTCAGGCGCAAATCGAAGCGGACCGATACGCCCAGGCCGTCAGCGATGCTAAAGCCGCTGAGGTACGCGCCGAACAGCAAGCCGAAGCTAAGCTCCTACAGTATCAGCGCGACGAACTGGCGAGACAGCAGGAAGCCATCGAGGCGCAACGCAAGGCGTCCGAACCGACGCCAGCGCCAACGAATACCACCGCAGGGCTTGCCAGTGCATCGGCGAACGAGGGAATCGGGGAAACTCCAGCGCTTAGCCAGCGCGAAACCCTGCAGAGCGCTCCAATGACCATAACTTCGCAGAACATCGCATCATTCAGAGCCAGTATCGATGATCTGCTCGATTGCCTGTTTGAAGATGACCTGCAAAAGGTGCTGGAATTCGTCGACAAGCTCGTGGAGAAGATGGAGATTGCAGCTTGACATCCTCCCCGCCCTAAAGGACGGGGATTCCTGACCTCACGATCAGAAACTTTCTGCTTCACGGAAAACAGCCATGCCACTTTACAGCGACAACGGACTTACATTCTCTCCACAGACTAACCCCGCCAGCCCGGCGGTTAAAACATTACGCGCTGCGTTAATGTCGCGGTCGTGGATGCTGCCGCATTCTGGGCAGACCCACTCACGCACTTTCAGCGACATTTTAGGCACAGTATGCCCGCAGTCGGAGCAGCGCTTGCTGGACAACACTAACAAATTGTGTTCTAATTGCGGGATGAAAACATACATCTACGCACTGTGCTGCCCAATCACCAAAAAGGTTAAATACGTTGGCAAGACAACCTCCTTGCGGCGTAGATTCGCTGAGCATAAACACAACTGTCTTTCTGATTGTTCATATGAAAATACCCATCTAATGCATTGGTGGAAGAAGCTCGCCAAGCAGGGTTTGGAGCCGAGCATTACGATACTGGAAGAAGTTGATTCGGCAACATGGAAAGCGGCTGAATGCCGCTGGATAAGCCATTTCGGGAGAGCCGCTTTATGCAATAAACATGATGGGGGAATAGAGCCGCCAAGTGCTCGTGGTAGAAAAATGTCTGAGGCAACAAAACTAAAATTATCTGAAGCTAGAAAAGGCAAGACGTTTTATGGGCCAAGCGGTGTTCACCCCGCGCTAGGTAAGCCATCTCCGCTAAGGGGGAGAAAATTAAGTGCCGATCACATTAAAAAACTATCAGAGTCAAAGATCGCATTTAACCCTACCAGGGGGGTTAAGCAGACCATAGGGCATGTTAAAGCCCGCACGGAAAAACTAAAGAAACCTGTTCTTCTAATTAACACAGGGGAGATATTTCCATCAGCGAGAGCTGCGGCGATTTCTCTTGGACTAGATAGCGGGGCAATAGCTAGGACATGTTCTGGCGAGTATTCCCACACGCACGGATACAGATTTAAGCATGTGTGAGATTGTCAAATACTTACGGAGAACCCAGCAACCTTCGGTTGCGCTCCTTTCACTCCCCGGCCTGAAGGCCGAGGTTTCTCGGAGCAGAATCTGATGAGCCGTCAATCTGAAGCAAAATTAGCGATGGGCTACCGGCCAACCCCGAAGACGTGCGGGAACTGTGGGAATTTCCATTCAGAAAAACTGATACTCCCGGGGTATGGGCTGGGCGTGACGTACATCAAAGAGCGGTCTCTGACCTGCATTGTGGGAAACTTTGCGGTGAAGAAAATGGCGTCTTGTGATAGGTGGGTGGCAGCATGATCCCAGCCGCCAACACTCTACCCGTCACGCCGGCCAAGCGTCCTGCCGACGACGAAATCATCGCAGCGCTCGCGCTTCATTTCCGCGTGCATGAATCGAAAGTCATTGCATGGTTACTCGATATGGGTCTGGACGAAGCGGCAGAGCGGATGGCTGAGGAGTTTGCGCCATGAGTCTCTCCTGCTCCAACGATGTCGATGACTATTGCGATGCCGTCTGGTGGTGGTTTTACACCCTCGAACCACTCCCGCTACGAACGAAGCGCAGCCGGAAATGTTGCTCATGTCATGAGCCAATCAAACCGGGCGATACGTCCCTCGAAGTCGAGCGCTTTCGCGGCCCGAAGCATGAAATTGAAGAATCGATCTACGGCGACGAGGTGCCGCTTGCGCCTTGGTTCATGTGCGAAATGTGCGGTGACCTGGCGCTGTCGCTGCATGAGCTGAAATTCTGCTTCGACCTGGATTCCCCGTTGAAAGAGCAGATCCGGGAATATCGGGAGCAGGAAGCCGAATACAAACAATTACCGGCTAGGAAAACAGCATGATCAACCTATCCCTTCCCGCCCAGATCGAAGCCGCGGCGCATTGCCTGTATCGGATGCGCCTCGAAGCATCGACGCCGACCAAAGAGCAGTTGCGGGCCAAGAAAAAGTACCAGCGCAGGAAACTCAACCAACAGAGGGCGAAATAATGGCATCCGTAAATCACTGCATATTCATCGGAAATGTTGGCAAGATTGAAACACGGTTCATGCCTAACGGTGATGCCGTAACCAATATCTCGCTGGCTGTCAATGAGTCGTGGAAAGACAAGAGTACCGGCGAGAAAAAAGAACATACCGAGTGGGTTCCGGTCACCATGTACCGACAGCTCGCCGAGATCGCGCAAAGCTATGTGAAGGTCGGCGATCCCATTTACCTGTCGGGCGCATTCAAGACCCGAAAATGGGAGAAGGATGGCGTAACACATTACAAGTCAGAGATTGTTGCGGACACCATGCAAATGCTCGGCAGCCGTAAATCTAGCGACGAACCGCAGCGACCCGCGCAAGCCGCGAAGCCGGCACAGACAGGCGGAGGAAGTAGCGGATTCGATGATATGGCCGATGACATCCCGTTCGCATCATGCGCCATCGAGCATGACGTAATCGCTCGCCGGCTGGCCGGCCGAAAGCTGCGGCCATGAGCCAGGAACTGTGGCGCGTGGCGCTGAACGCATACCACTCACCCGAGTATGGGACTTCGCCAAAAGTTATCTGGCAGCGCGTCGTCGATGCCATCAGCAAGGAATTGCTGCGGGAGGATGAACCGGTGATGTGGCGCATAGCAAATATATGTGGAGACCACTTCGTATTCGAGACAGCCTGTGACGAGGAGGAAGCTGATGCTATAAGTAGCCTCTTGGGCGAATATTGGGGCGGCACGGACAAACTCTACCTCCGCCCCGCTCCCAAGGTGTCAGCCGGGTGGCAGCCTATTGAGAGTGCGCCGAAAGATGGCATAGAGATTATTGGATACTGCCACGGAGACATTCGCATATGTTCGTGGGAGGAACTAAATAATCCTGTGGCAAAACATTGGGGCATCGATGGAACATGGCACCGGCGAAACATACGGAGCGGGAAGGAATTGATGGGAGGAAGCTTCTCACCGACCCACTGGATGCCGCTACCAGCAGCACCGAAAGGAGAAACGGAATGAGCATCAAAATTACCGCAAAGGCTTTGCGAGAAGCACTGGAGTTCTGTAACCCAGATGGCCCTGATGATGAAGACCAAATGGAAACGGAGGTGACCATTTGGATGCGTGAAACGGATGGTATCTCTGACGAAGGCGATCCAATGCCGAAAGGGTTGTATTGCTATCTAAGTGAATACCCGGAAGAAGGCTGCATTCCGTTGTTTGATGCGGAGCCGAAAGGGGAAACGGAATGATCCATGATCTACCGGAAGGGCAAACTCACTTCGACGAAGTTGCAGAGCTTCGTGGGCAAGTCATTAAACTTGCCGGAGAACTCTACCAACTCCACGTCGAGAACGCCGCCCTCCGCACTCGCTGCGAGGAACAGGAGAAGGTGATCGAGGTGGCGAGGGGGGCGCTTTCGCTGATAGCCAAAGAAAGCAAAATGGAAATGGGGTGCTACTACAGAAACCAAACGAACATTGAACGCGCACAAGAAGCCCTCGCCGCCATGAAGGGGAAGACATGAGCACAAATCTAGCTGAAGCCCTGCCGAAAGAAATGGCACGGGTGCGTGAAGTTCTGGGACATTACAAAGAAATTGGCCCTGCTGGGATGTTTGGTGCTGCCTTTATCGAGCAAGACTTGCGCGCTGCAGAAGTGGCTGCTGCAAGTGGGGATGTTGTTGCGATGATAGAGGCATACATGACGCTGAAGGAGATTGAAGCATGAAACACTCAATCCGCTACGCCGTCACCGCTGGTATGGGTGCATTTGCTCTGTGTAGCCTGACCATTGCATCACTCGGCCAGCCCTTCATGTACTACGTAATTCTTGCGCTCGGTTGTCCTCTTGTCGGGCTGCTATGCGGGCTTGTTGGGCAGGAGGATGGGGCATGAAACTGTCTCAAGATCAATTCGATTATCTCGATGGGCTGTTTGACGGGCTTGACGACCTGTCTGATGGCGCTTGGCAATCTGTCTGCATTGACCTGATTCGCGGGTGCGGTGAATTCAAAGGGAAAGACCCCTTCGATGTTTGGATGGCTTGGGTCACAGAGGGCAGCCCATGAAACGCCATCCCGGTATCTATCGAGTCACCCAAGCTTTCGGAAATAATCCCGTAGCCCGAGACTTTGACGCGGAAGAGTGGTCATATGAATGGGCTGGAAAAAACTCGCTTCTACGCCTGCTTCACGATGGCGATACTGACGCAACAGACTCATGCGATTTTGTAGAATTTTCGGCTCCGGTGAGTATTGAATTTATTCGAGAGGATTGAAATGAAGCCCACCCGCGAAGACGTCAGAACAATGGCGGACGAGCTAGATATGTACGCCGAAGATGCTGCGCTAATGGCGTTTGCGCGGCTTTTCGCGCAGTTCGCCTCGAATGATGGGTTAGCCGGCTCCCACCAAAGGCCGTCACAAGTTGGAGATAAAACCCAATGAAAACCGCAATTGAAACCGCAATAAAAGTGCTTGCGAATAAAGCGACAAACGCAGTGCAGCCGCATGAGGCGATGAATTACGCACAGGCTGCACTGAATTTGGCGCACACACTCGCTCAGATGGAAGTGACGCGGCGCGAGAACGAGGCGAAGAAGTAATGAACAGCCGTCACTGGTCAAGGCTGGTGACGGCTAACGTCTGAATTCACCGGCCTGCGCGGCTTCTTGCGCAGGTCCGGTGGAATGATTAGTTGGGCCTCAGTGCCCATGACAAGGAGAAAACGATGATTGACCTGAATGCAACCTTCGAGAAGCACAATGACGACTACATGAAGTTTGAGCGCGTGGAAAACAAGCTGCACTCACGGCCCGACCTTTGCGCCTTTCTGCTGCTGGACAAGTTGCTGCCGAACGATGGGCGCGACATGGTTTGCGCGGCGGAACACGATGAATTTTTCCTCGACGCAGACTGCGAGAAGTTGGCCGAAGTGGCGACGGAAGACGACATCCTGACGCTGACGCGCTGCGGTGTGCATTACGACAGCGACACCGATAGCCTAGCGATGTTTGCATGAGGCCCAACGCGATGTGTACGCCAAAAGGCGCATAACACTAGGAGAAGACTTGAAGCCGAGCAGCCAACGAATGCGAGCGATGTACTTTGATGCTGTAGGCCGACTTGCCTCAACTAACAATGGCGGATATGAAGGCTTTTGCGCCGGGTTTAACATTGGATACGCTGCCGGCCAGAAGGATCAGCGAGAGAAGGATGTGTGGATTTGCGCCAAATTCAAGATTGCGGGATTGCGAACTGTTATTGATGCCGTAGAGGATGCTATCAGGAGACAATCGAATGAAGACTGATAAAGAATTGCTGGAGTTTGCTGCGAAGGCTTATTGGGGCGACGAGATAGACGACGTGGTTTCTATTGAATATAGCGAATCGGACGAGGGAATTTTATACACGCACGGGGAAAATCAAGACCATAACGGAATTGACCGTACCTACAGATGGAATCCCATAACAGAAGACGCTGACGCATTGCGGTTGGCGGTGAAGTTGAGTCTTTTGATACTCCCATATCCTATCGACAATGCCGTCCGTGTTACACCATTCCCTGAACATAATGAAATAGTTTCTTTTGGGTCTCCATCAGACCCCTACGCCGCCACCCGTCGCGCAATCACCAGAGCAGCTGCGGCAATTGGGGAGAAGATGTGATGCCTGACTTCACCGAATCAGACCGCGACCGTGCGGTAATGGAAGCAAACTGTATCGCCTGGGAAGATGCATATTTCGCTGCTCGTCCGCAGCTTGATTGCAATGACCGGCGTAAAGCTTTCCAGGCTGGATTTGAACGAGCATGGCAAGCCGCCCGCGCTCCGCTGCTGGAGAACAAGAACGATCCGGATTAAGCTATGTTCCGAAGTGACTGCCGCCCCCAACACGCACGCCCCAATAGATGGCATAGCGCTTCCAGTAAGGAACGCCAGAGAGTGCCATCGCCTCCAGCAGTACGGCGTCTGCCGTCGCCCTGGTGACCATCTTGTTGCTCTTGGCTGAGTACAGGTAATCATGCACCACAGCCGGCCAGACGATCACGTCCCCAACTGTGTCGAATACCAGCGGCACTCGTGGGCAGCTTTCCAGATCGGTGATGAACCCGACAGGGGCAACGATCAGCAGCGCCGCCACATCGGATTGGTAGGCGAATGCGGGGGGCTGAACAGTGAATAGCTGCCTGCCGTCTCTGTTTGTCAGTGGCACCCCATTCGGACCAACCATCACCTGAAGATTGAGCGCTGTTATCACTTTGCTCATTTCGCGGCCCCTGGCAATGCCACCGACGTTGCCGCCTTGACGGCAGTCGCCGCGCCGGGCGTCATGGTCGCTGTCGTGCTGGCCGGCGTGTTGTACGTCGCCGTTGCTGCCCATTGAACATTGAGGCCAGCGCAGCCTCCAAGCGCCAAAGCAGCCCCAGCGGCCAGGATCAGCAGCAGGAACGGCATGGCTCGGCCGGCTTGCTTGTCGCCCGGGGAAGCGGCCGGAGGCGCACTCGACGCGCGCGGGTTGATCATCGTCAGGACGTGTCCGGTCAGCGCGCCCAAGGTGGCCTGAATGAACTCGACGAGGGTATCGGCGCCGGGAGTCTTGGCGAGCACGAGGGCCAACCAGCCGCCGAACAGCACGAGGTAGCCGAGGGCATAGAGGGCGATGGGGAGATTCGGGTTCATTTCGTTTCCTTTCTAAGTTCGGCATCTTTGCCGGTGACGTGCTCGATGGCTTTGGTGATCGAAACGCCGTCTTTGACGGCCCTTTGCGGGAACCACACGGGCATCGTCAAGTCATGGGCGCCCATGTCGACACCGCGGTGATGCGCCTCACACAACACGACGAGGTTTCTGATGTCGTCTGGAGATTCGATGGCCTTGTCGCCGGCCGTATGGGTGTAGCCGTAGGGATCGAAGGCGTGGAGCGAATTGAGTACCTTTTCAGGGTCCAGGGCGTCCCATAGGCTCCATTCATGAATGTGATGAACCTCGCGCGCATCCTTGCTCCCGCAAATCCAACAGCCGATGTCGAGTTGTTGCACCAGGCGGCGCTTATTGGCGCGAAACTCCGAGCTTTCCGTCCGCTTGGCGTGATCCGGGTATTCGATGAATTCGTGGATCGTTCTTGATTCTTCGTGGCTCATTGCAGCTCCTGGAATGAAAAAACCGCCCGGAGGCGGTCGTTAATCAATGTGCTGGGCACACGTTTCTATGTGGCGATCGCCTCTTGCAGTTCATTGACGCGCTTTTCCCAGTCGGCCAAAAATATGTGCTGTCCCGGATTGCGCTCAACAATGTCTTGCAAGAAGTCCCTGCGCGCATCGAGATAGGAGGCCACCAGCGCGGTTTCAGCATCCTGATCGAGCGCTGATACCAGAGAAGCAGTCTTCGGCCCCCAGCGTCCATCTGGTCCGGTCCCGAGGCATGTCTGAAGCGTGGCGAGCGCCTGATGCACGCCTGAATTGACGGCGAAGTCGAATACACACATTCCGAGCTTGTCGGGCATCGCTGCGCAGTGGGCCGGCGTCCAGTAGTTCGCCTGGTAAATCGCATCCACCATATCGCGGTCAATGTCGCGCACCGGCTGAAGTGCAATGCCGTGGCTCGTGTTCCACGCGTCATAGGTGCGCTGGGTGATGCCGAAGTTCGTCGCGCCGCCGTGGTCGCGCGGATTGTCTGAATAGCCGCCTTCCTGTGAGAGAGTGAAAGCGAGCGCGGATTGAAGGGTCACGGGAAATTCACCCCATACCTAGCCAGGATCGCTCCGACGATCACAGCTATTACCAGCTTGATGATGTCGTACAGCGCGTGGCCGGTGACCTTGGTCTGCGCCGTCTCGTGCGCGTCGAACTTGCGCCACAATTCCTTGGTTGAGCTTTTCAGATTGACCATGTCCATTTCCACCAGACCTATGCGCTGATTGCTGGTCACCAACTTTTCATAGGCATCGGTCAGCCGGCGCTGATCGTTCGCCATTTCGCCAAACGCTTCCTGAAACCCCTTGAATCGCTCGTCGAGTCTGGCGACGGTGACTTCTATCGGCTCGGTGCTCATGCGCTCCCTTTCGTGGTCGTAAAAAAACCGGCTCTCGCCGGCTCGTTTTGCTGCTTGCTTCTGCTACCAAACGATTGCCGCGATTCCTGCGCTCGTCGTCGCTGCTGTCACTTCTGCCTTGAGCGTCTGAAGATGCTGAAACGCTACCGCCCCCTGACCGAACATCACCGCCGCCAGCCCTTGCAGATCGGCGAACGAAAACGGAACTTGCGTATTGTCGGCGGCGACCCAATAGAAGCCTACCGGCGTAGCTTGCGCCTTGGAACATCCCGCGATAGCCGCTTGCAGATTCGATATTGAGCCAGGATCGGCCTGATAGGTTTGCACTACGCCGACTGCGCTGGTGTAGCTCACCGCCTGGGCAATCGCCGTCGCGTAGTTGTTCGCCAGCCCCGCAATCTTCGCTACCTTCGCAGCAGCCAGATTTGCCGCCTGAGTCGCCGCGTCGAGCGTTGTTACGGTCCAGGTCTGCGTCCAGACGCCACTGACGAGGGACGGAGTTCCTTCGGTGACTGACTGCGTGATCGGGTCGAAAGTGGGTGGCGTGGAAGGCGCGACATCAACAAGGGTGTAGCCTTGCTTCGCCATTGCTGTTTGAGGAAAGATGGTCAGCAGATTGGCAGAATCCAGCCCCTGACTATTGTTGTTGTCGGCCATGAAGTCGGTCCATTGGTATGGATATTTTACGACTGTGTTGTTTAGTATTTTTGCGAACATGATTTATTCCATTCAATAAATAGCTGTCGTTAAACCACTCGCGCCTGTCCCCGATGTGAAGCCTGCCTCTCTAACAGCCGTTGCTCCCGCAGCACTTTGATTTTCGTCGCAAATAAGCAACCCACGGTCGCCTGGGCCAAAAGACCCCGCAGCAACATTAACGCGCATCAAAGTACCAGAAGGAGTTGTTATCCAAGCTCCTGCCGTGTGAAAGCTTACATAGGTACTCAATACCAGATCGTTTCCATGTGTTGTGGTAACTGTTTGAGTATCGACAAGAGTCGAACTGCCGCCGTTGTATAAAACAGTTCCGTTGATGTCTATTGTGTTAGTAAGGTTCCGATAAGCGACCATGACCGCAGTTATATAAGACAAGCCGGTTACGGTCGGAGCCGTCTCAGAAGAACCCGCAATCTTGTACCAGAGGGAATGGAAGGTAGTCGGGTCCCCATTGCTAACCAATACCGTCCACCCAGATGGTGGGGTTAAGGTGTTACCACTACCGGCTAGAATCAACAACAGATCGCCGGATTGAATACCAGATGGTAGCTGGACGCTGACAGAAGATGCTGCATAGGCCGCTGTTCCAGCCGCAACGAAAACGAAACCCGACCTGCGCTGCGAGAACATCCCAAACCCCTGGGCCGACATCGCGCCTCTGCTAGCTAGTATCGGCATGATTATTTCGCCTGCACGAGTTGAGCGGCAACGTCGTAAGTGGCGCTGGCTGTTTTGATGATGTTGATCACGTAGAAGTCCCATCCCGAAGCGTTACCCGCTGTCGGCGCACCGCCGAACCACTTTGTCGTTACCCCCGTTACCGTGCCGTCAATCTCAATCGAGGTGCAGTAGTAAGCCGTCGCACCTTGTACGGTCTTCATGGCGATGGTGATTGAGTCTCCTATTGCCATCGCGGTATTGAGCGCGGTGCCGGATGAAAAGGCTACGTTCAGAATCCAGTTATTCGCGGCAGCGGTCGTGTAATACTGAACCGCCCCGGAATTGATGTAGAACGTCTGAGTAGCAGCAGGGGCGGCAGCGACGATGTAAGCTGTCTCGGCGGCGTTAAGCACCTTGATGGCTTCGGTCGCTGAAGTGCCGTTGAATGTCTGCGTGCCGGTCCAGGTCTGAACAGCACCTAGACCGGCGAGCGTGTGCGATGCGCCCGGGAAAGTGTAGGTATATGCCCCGCTGACCGTGAAGGTCGAGGCGTAATTGCCGGAGATTGTGAGCGTCGAAGCGGCGTTGTTTGCTACGCCAGTGCCGCCGTTGGCAGGGGCTGCGATTCCGGTGATGTTTGCGGCGGTCCCCGTCGTGTTCTGGTTCAGCGTCGGCACGTCAGCGGAGGCGATAGCCCGATATGTTGGCGCACCAGCGGCACCGTTGGGCGATGCCAGGAAGAGGTTAGCCGTCTGTGAGGCGCGTACCGCAGTCAATGTGCCTGAGGTTGTGACGG
>Ga0307375_10006661_pt1 | contig 10652 bp, 8 predicted proteins | sample TR1MG_FD_202531 | JGI IMG/M metagenome (GOLD analysis project Ga0307375, IMG submission 202531) | Soil microbial communities from Risofladan, Vaasa, Finland - TR-1 | ecosystem: Environmental > Terrestrial > Soil > Coastal area > Acid sulfate soil | place: Finland: Risofladan, Vaasa | collected...
CGCAACCAACTGGTATTCGGGTCGAAGACGCCGTCGAATGGGCGCGCCACATCATCGAGTCTTATGACACCCGCGAAGTGATTTCATCTCCAACAACCACCGAAGCGAACCTCGGTAATCCTTGGAGGCGCTGATACCCCAGGCGAAACCGTGGTTGGTGCGGTTGGCACCGTTTCGGATCGAGACGAGGACCTTGCGGCGCCCCGGCACGGCCCGCGAGCGGGTGCTGGCGGCGCTGGACGAGCTCGGAGTTGGGACGGGCGGCGAGTTCACCATGCGCGACGTCTATGGGCATCTGAGTATCGTCATTGGCTCGAAGGAGCACCGCGCCGTGCAGCGCGCGATAGATCGGATGTACCGCGGGGACCGTGGGCGGAATCCTGAGCTCGGGCGGGCCGGATACGGGCGATACCGGAGGCTCTGAGTCTTGCGGAGCGGGACCTGAGGGCTGGCGCGCTGGATCACAGGGCGATGCCACCCACGATTCGCGGGTAGTAGCCAAGACCAGAGGTGTGCGGACTATTTCAATCGTGACCGACAAGCGAACGAGGAGATGAAAGTGAGCCCTCTACTCGCAGCGTGGTGCGGCGTTACAGCAGCGATTGTGGGGGTCAGTTTCTCGGCGTATTGGTCACTTCGCGGCCACAGGTACTCTCGCGCCGTCAACCTAGAGCCGCACTACGCTGCGCTCCTGCAGTCCATGGACGACTTTCAGGTTCTCGTTCATCCCGACGTAGCCGAATTGGTGCGCAGATACAAGGCCGATGACGTCGATCCGGTGAAGCGCGAGACTGTCGCCCATGCCAAGCGGGCCCACGAAGAGACTCGACGGCACCTCGCGCTACTGGGCATCAGCGATGGCGTTGCCTGCTCCTATCAGCACTGGGTCGATGCCGTCAATGTTTTCCGATACTCTTCCGTATCGTCGGCCTTCCTTGTCGGAGACTCGATCGATCTCCTCTGGAAGAACGTCGAGCGGGAAAATGAGCGCACTCTTGTTGTGATGCGCGAGCACATACGACGGCTGACAAACTCGGTCGTGGGGTAACTGCGGTTCGATTCGCAGGACTTGGGGCGGGAGTAGAACTCATAGACCACAGCGACGCGAACTTCCGAACGGCGCCCACTGGTGACTTCCGGAGATCTGCATCGCTTGTCATGGGAGGCTTCTGTGTGGAGCGGGCCATCGATGGTCCAGATCCTCATTCCGTGAAGTGTTCATGCAGCGAGCCGCATCAGGCGACGAGATCAGCGCCGGTTTAGCGCGCGACCAAGTTCGGACAGTGATAGGAGCACTGGGATTATCCCGAACACGTTGCGCGACCCAGTCGGCTCGGTGAAGTAGGGCACGGCAGGGAACACTACGCAGCCATCGATCTTCGTGCCGGGAGCGATCGGGATTCCCAGTAGTCCCGGGTCACTCTTCACGGCCGCAACCACCGCCTCCCAGTCGGCAAGCGCGGTGTGGACTTTGTCCAGTGCGCCAGGGATGGTGCGCCAGTCACCTCGTGCTACCTCTCGGGTGAGTGGGAACGACTTGCACGACACCAGAAGTAGTCGGTTGCCCCGCATCGCAACGGCGTCGATGTCAGTCAGATCGGTGCCGTCACGTCGCTTGACCTTCTTGTACTTGAGCCTTCGAGCGTCACCCTCGGGTCTCCACTTTGACTGATCGATCACCGCTTGGACATCGTCCTCGAAGCGGTCTCCCCATGCCTTCACGTTCCCGTCGCGGGGCCGAGTGAGGGTGGTCATCAGCCGGTGCGATGCTCCCGCGAGGTCGATCAGGGAGTACTCGCCAACGGGGTGGACGGGGTTCCCCGCCAGTGGGGAGTACACCTCCGACTGGATTCCGGAGAGCACAGCGAGTACCTCGGCTGCCGAACCCAGCTTCGGTGACGCCGCGAGCGCGGCGCCGGGATCATCGGTCACAGCCTGGATCACGCGCGCAAGGTTCCAGCTGAGCGTCTTCTCCGTGAGGAGGAGTGCGTAGCCCCATTGGACGACCGGTGTCATCCGAATGCGCGTCCCGGCCACGGATCCTTCCTCCCCTTGGGCAAGGAAGCACGCCGCGAGAAGGATCGCGAGGGCCACCTGAGTCCGATCCAGGGGCTCCCCGGGGTGAAGAGCCTGCACCTGATCGAGGTCTATGACCGAGTTCAGGTGGGGTGTGGGGTCGCCTTCACGAAATGGCCGTCCTTTTCGCACGCCTACTTCTCGAATGAGGGGGATCTTCCCGCCAAGGGGTAGCTCAAGCCGTACGTCACCAGCTCCACGATCAGCGATGCCTACAGATGCGAGCCCACCGCCCTGGTCCACTTCGATGCGCCGGTCGAAGCGTGTGATGGCTGCGTCGATTACTGGGTCGCTCACCCAGCGCGGCATCTCATAAGGAGTGAATCGAACGGCTTGACCCTTCGCGCATCGCTTCAGTGAGGAGTGGAGTTCGTAGATCTCAGCGGCGATCACGTGGACCATCTCCAGAGCCAGCAACTTCTCCGCGCTTAGGTAGTAGTTGTGTTCATCAAGGCCCTCGATCGTTTTCGAAGGTCGCACCCTCCGGGTGACGAGAGCCTCGGCGAGCCGCTGGACGTACGGCTCGGTCGTGCGTAGGTTGTTGACCACGACGAACTGACCGCGCAAGCGCCGAAGCCAGAAGAGCCATTCGGCGGAACCCATTTGGGCGGCGATGCGGTCTACGTGCTCCACAAACGCGTCGTGGATCGTCATCAGTGCGTTCCAAGCGAACTCGCCATCGAAGACTCCGTCGAGCGCCGAGCCTGCCTCAGTGTCGTGGATGAACTGCGTGGGCTTGGGGATCATCGGGCGCAGCACCTCGAGGTCGTCCGAGGTGATTACGTCCCACCACATCCGCCGCAGCTCTACCGCAGTTGGGGCGCTCGGGTGCAGATGCTCTCGCACCAGGGATGTCACATCCGGAGCTGAGTGGCGACGAACCGCCCGCCCTGAGTTCCTCGACTTACGCTTCGACACGGCCACACCCAACGCGGGCCCTCATCGGTTTGCCGTTCTTGGCTGGGCAGCCCCTACCCACAATCCAAATCGCTCGTCCTAGCCACAACGGCATGGCGCCGAAAGTGCTCAGTGGCAACGCGTGGTTGTGGACTGAGAGCCCGATCGTTCCACCTGGCGGGCGAGGGCCCAAGGTAGTGCATGGATCGAAATCCCCTTGCGCGGTCACCGGGCAGCGTCGCGCAGTTCTTGCAGCGTCCCGGCTGGCTTGCCGTCTCGGACCAAGGTCCAGTATGTCCAGCCGTCAACTTCGCCGCTACCACTGGCCGCCACTGCCGCGAGGCCGGGATTCTCGTGGCGCACTCCATCGAGCAACAGGCCGTAGTCCTCGCTGACGGTGGCTGCGACGGGATCGATTGGGTCCGAGTTGGTCAGTGTGTCGCCCGGTGTGAGGATCGCTCTTTCGATGAGCTCGGCGAAGCGCTCGTCACGGCGGCTGGCCCAGCCCCCCACCATGGTGACCTCCGGTGACTGGGTGTAGCTGAGACTCGGCTCTTCGAACTGACGGAACTTCCACACTGCGTCGTCCATCTTGGACGAGTTGAATGCACCGGCGTTGACCAGCCGCTCGAAGTCCTTGAGCGCCAACGTGGTTACCTTCTCAAAGAGCTCCGGCTCGATCTGGCGGATGATGTCAAGCACCTTCCTCTCGCGGTCGTCGGTCAGGTACATGAAGGCCGGGATGCGGGTCAAGAAGCGCTGAAGCCGCTTTTTAATACTGTCGCGCTTCTTCTTGGCCTCGTCCTCCTTCTTGGCTTCGGTAGGGGTGAGCTTCTCGCGCGCGAGTTTCTTGGGGCGCAGCTCCTTGTTCGTTGAGATCAGTGCGGTGAGGTCGTCAGAGATGTTGCGGAACATCTCGATCTGCTCCAAGCTGTCGAGCAGCTGCTGGTCGGCCAAGATGGCCTCCATTGCCTTGATATCCAGCGTGATGAGCTCGGGCGAGTTCCACCGACGCGCGAGCATCGATGAGCTAATGCCCTTGGTGAGGTAGTCGATGACGTCGCCGGCTTGGAGGTGCTGCATCGCGTAGCCAGTAAAGGAAAGCACGGGCAAGAACTCCATGAACTCGTCCAGCGCTGCTTCCTCGTTGGTGTCACTGGTGGTGGCTGCGCGCAGCTTGGTCGCGTATTCAACGATGAGGCGAAGCGCACGGTTCGGTGAGAAGTCGATGACGTAGCACTGTTCTTTGACGACGGCTTCGTCGATGCCGCCCTCTTCGGTATTCACATACTTGTAGGACCAAGGTGACTGGACGCGGAAGGCCGCCTGGAAGTAGCTCTCGGGGCTTTTGAGTTCGCGGAGCATAAAGATGCCGGCCCACGCGGGGACCGTGACACCGGTCATCAGTTTGCCGCACGACAGTGTGATGCTCTTTGAGTCCTGGGGCACACTGCCGATGGCGTCCATCACCGGGCCGAGTGCCTTCTCACCCATTCCGGCCTTCGAGCCTGCGGCTACCACGATCTGGTAGTCGCGAAAGAATTTGTTATGGGGCTGACACATCAGGTCACGCATCGCCACGCACGCATCAACGCTTGGCAGATACCACACCGTGTGTTGGAGCGAGGTCAGCAGATTGACGTCCTCGAAGGGCAGCGGCGGGCGGTTGGTGCTCGACACACTCGCCCAGAGATCGGTGAGGTCTTGACCGCGAAGGAGGTCGAGCCACTTCTGGACCTCGGCCTCGTGAATGAACTTCGGCGGCTTTGAGTCCTTCTCGATGCGGAAGAACTCCGTCAGCGAGAACTCGGACATGTTGTTCAGCGCGACCTCTTTGAGCTTCTCTGGCATCTCGTAGGCGAGCAAGTTCATTCGAGGCAGTGACTGGTAGGGGTTGGCGCTTGTACCGGGCCAGTTCTTCTTGGCCCGTTGCTCGTCGGAGTAGGTCCAGTTATAGACCTGGTCTTCGAGAAACTCACCTTCGGTCAGCGCGCGGAACGGCGTCCCAGAGAGGTAGAGGTAGTGGCCAACTGACAACGAAAGCGTTGCTTCGAGGTTCTCGACGAAGCCGTCTTCGAGGTCGGGAGTGGCCTCAGTCTTCTCCTCTGATTTGTCGCCCTCGTCGGCGAGGTAGATCGAGCGGGCAGCGTCACGCCAAGCACCGAAGTGGTATTCATCGATAACGACCGCGTCCCAGTCCAGGAGGTAGAGACCTTCGTTCTTTACCTTGGGCTGACCCTTCTCATCGTGGCCCAGGACATCTTGGAAGCTGGCGAACCAGACCAACGGTGTTGGGTCATCGAGGTTGGCCTCGCCGTCCTCTTTGCCCTTGAACCGCCACTCGGCGAAGTCTTCGTGGCTCTCCAAGTCGTCGCGCCACGCCTTCTCGACTGCGGGCTTGTAAGTCAAGACGAGAACGCGGGTCCAGCCCATCTCTTTGGCCAACTGGTAAGAGGTAAAGGTCTTTCCAAAGCGCATCTTGGCGTTCCACAAGAAGTGAGGGGCGCTGCCCTCCTTGTCCTTGCTGTGAGCACGGAAGTAGGACGCCGTGAGTGAGACGGCTTCGCGCTGCTCGGGTCGCATCGAGAAGCTAACGGTCGGTTTGAGGGTGGGCAGGTCCTTGCCCGAACGCACGGCTTGGATCGCGGAAACGACCTCTTTGTGCGAGCACTCATACCATTCGCCATCAACGTTTCGGACTCCGGCGCGTGCGAGAGCACGATGGACCTCTTTGTCAGTGAAGACGCGACCATCATCGGTGATGGCGGACTCAGCCAAGAACAGTGTGTACGGCGTTGAGACCGGCATCTTCACCGCGTTGAGCTGCTCGCGGATACGAACATCAACATCGCGCTGAGTCTCACCGACCTTGATCAGACCTTTGCCCTTGCGCTCACCTACCCAGGCAGTCTCTGCGAACTGGTCGATGGTGTAGGCATAGATCTTCGGGTGCCGCACACCACCGGCCAACGAGACGGTCATGCCGGCATCTCCTTCACGATGCTCTCGATGTAGGTCTGCTCATCGGCGGTGATGCCGTACTTCTTGTAGAGCTCGGCATCCGTCCAGGTACGGTCCCACTTCTGCTGAGGTACCCAGGTGTAGGTCGAATGAGTGGCGTGCTGGCTGATCTTCCGTAGTGACACCAAGAAGCGGTAGAAACGCGTTTTGACGTAGGTCTCGGCGCTGGCGGCCGCAGCCGCACTGTCCACGTAGATGAACAGGTAGGACTGTGTACAGCACGAAGGTGCGTCCACCACCAATGGCTGTCCAAGGATCTGGTGCGGCCAGTTGTCGCCAGCCCCGTATGCCTGAGGCAGGAGGACCTTGTGGAAGTCGATCAGGTGCGCGCTCTTTGTTACGTTCTTGCGCGGGATCCAACCCGAGGTGCGTCGGCCGTTCTGGATCGCGTAGATCGGGATGGTGCCGGCGGTCTTCGTCGATGAGAAGCCGCTGAAGTTCGACGTCATGCCGAACTCCTTATCTGCCGCGATGATGTCGTACATCGACTTCTCACCTTTGGCCAGGACCTTGTGCAAGATGGCCAGCCCGCGCTCGTCTCGAACGAACACGTCGAACTCTCCAAGCGTTCGGCTCACCGGTCCGGTGATCTGTCCATTGCGGATGTGGGTCACTTCGCAAGGCCCAGTGTTGTCACGGTCCCAGAGGAAGTAGCACACACCCCCCTTGATCTCGACCCCGGGGAACACCTCTCCGGCATCCGCGTAGTCGACCAAGTGGCGGATCCTGGTGTCAGCGAGCATGTCCTCGCGAAACTCGGTGAGCCCGAGCCCACCTGCCATCCATCGTGACGGGATAACGAACGCCATGTAGCGTGGGTTCAGCTTCTTCGCCTCGTCGACGAACACGTTGTAGATCGGCATGGTTCGGTTCCCACCATCAGCATCCATCTGGTAGGGCGGGTTGCCCACTATGACGTCGAACTTCATGTCCATCTCCTTGTCGATTTGCTTTCGTCCATCTGCGTGGATGAAGCCGTACGCCTTGTTGTCTCGGCCTGGCTGTAGTAACTGGTCTCTGTTTCCTTTGCACTCAGTGCACTTGCCTTCGGTATCCCACGAGTGCTTAACGCGCCTCCACCAGACGTTGCCCTCTGACGTGGAGAAGGGTGCGACTGAGAACGAGCTCGATGCGTCCTTCGAGCAGTAGAGGGACCGGCGAGACATCATGCCGGTGATTTCCTCAGTGGCGATGGCGAAGATCATCTCAGTGAGGATGTGGTTGAGGCGAGGCTCTTCATCGGGGATTGCGGTGGCCAGACCGACCATAAGGCGCTTGGTGACCTCTCGCGGGAAGACGCCGGTCTTGGCGCCAGGATCGAGCCAGCGCAGAGTGGGGTCGGTCCACACCTCGGCGGGCAGCAAGTCCAGGACGACGTTGACCACCCGCGGCGGGGTGAAGACGGCATCGTTAGAGAGGTTGGCGATGACCTCCAAGATGTCGGGCTGGTTGCCCTGCAAGTAGTCGGCGGTCATGCTCGTCTCCCGGTTCCGTTGCGGGCCGGGCCGCGCAGTTTCGGTGCTTCGACGCGCTCGGCGTCAGAGAGGTTCACGGCCTTGCCCCGCCACAGCAGGACCGGCTCAGCCGGCCCGAACAGCGAGAGCATCGAGGAGTGCTTGGCCTCCTCAGCGGCGATCACGTCGCCCATCGTGGTCTGGTGCATCGTCACGTTTTGCCCAGCTGGCTCGAAGGTGTAATCGATGAGCGGGATGCGCTCGCGACCAGTGGGCTTGCCATCGGCGTCGCGAGGGAGCATGTTACCCACGACCAAGTTGTGCTCAACTATCCATTCGGCGGCGCGCAGCGCCAGAGAGCGCTCGGTCAGGCGCTTGTCGAGTACCTCTGCGTTCCAGTCAATGAACAATCTGAGCAGCCGTGAGCGCGCGCCGATTTCGTGGCCGGGAGTGCCGCCGATGATGTTGTCCGACGAGATGTCCACCGCGTAGATCGATGCCAGGGCCTCGAGTGCGTGGAACTGGGCGGCCTCGGGTGAGTCTCCGGCGGGGAGATTACCCTTGGCGTGTTCCCTGGCAATGCGCTCGAGTTTTCGATCGAGGATGGCGATGAGGAAATTGCCATCGCCGCAGGCGGGCTCGAGGAAGGTCGGCGAGGGGTGGACAGTCCACATCTTCTGCGGCAGCAAGTCGAGCATCTTGTCGACCGTGGCGCTGGGGGTGAAGACCTCGCCGAGGTCTCGTACGCGCTCGTCGGACTTGACGAGGCGCTCGGGTACCAGGTCGGCCACGTTAGCCATTTTGACCGATCGCAATCGCGCCGGCACCGTTGTCTTCATTGGCCCCACCGTGCTCGGGACGGCATTGCACGGCACTCGCAGGGATTGAAGTGTGGTTCACTGACGAAGAATGGTCGGGGAAATACGGCATTCGCCAAGTATGCCCGAGTGAAGCGACATCAAATCCGTGATGAGACCAGTTCGGGGGGTCGTTTTAGGCAGAAATCGTCGCTACGAGTCCCGTTCGAGTGCGATCACGGTGCAGCACGGCACAGGTGAGTGCCATGACCAACCGCTTGGGGAGCACCCCCGAGTACGGCGGCTCCGTCAGGGAGCTGTCCCGCACGAAGACCGAGCACGCCGCTCGGGGTCTTCTGCCTCAGACGTCCCTGGCGTCCCGTACCGGGACTGGGCGACGCTCCACGCCCATAGTGACCGTGACGTACGTCCAACCGAAGGCCGAAAACATACTGGAAGCCGCCGAGGCGCTGTCGGCGCTGCTGCTGGAGGAGTCGGAGCCGCCCGTAACGGGTCGGCGGCGGTCACGAGTCAGTGCCAGGCGGTAGACAGGTGAGCGGAGTGGAGGTGTACGGATGACGCAAAGTCAGTCACGTTCTCGAGGTCGAAGCAAGCGTATGGAGACCAAAGAGACGTTGCGTGTGGTCACCTATCGGCGTATCTCGACGAACGAGGTCAACCAGCCGCACTCCCTCGAGGCCCAGGAGCACAGTCTGGGTGACTACATCGCGCGAACTCCCGGGCTCGTGCACGTGGGGGACTTCTACGACATGCAGACCGGGACGAGAACCGACCGTCCGGGCCTCGAGGCCCTCCTCACCGCGGCGCAGGGGCGCGAATTCGACCTCGTACTGTTCTACCGCACCGACCGTCTGGCCCGGTCGGTTCACGGCTTCATGGAAATCCTCCAACAACTGGAGGAGTTCGACGTCGCGCTGCGTTCGGCGACCGAGCCGTTCGAGACCATGACGCCGGCGGGCAAGCTGATGGCCCAGATGCTGGCCTCCTTCGCTGAATTCGAACACGACGTCTTGATTGACCGAATCCTGGAGGGGTTCTCCGCGAAGGCGCTAAAGGGCGAGTGGCTCGGCGGGCGGGCTCCCTACGGCTACGCGAATGACAGGGAGCATCAGACACTGAGCATCGTGCCCGACGAGGCGACGACGGTGCGGAGAATCTATCGCCGTTACCTGGCGGGCTTGGGGGCCAAGGCCATCTCTGAAGAACTCAATGGGGCTGGGGTCCTCTACCGGGGCGGCCAGCGCTGGAACCAACAGGCGGTCCTTCGACTGCTGGCCTCGCCGACCAATGCGGGACTGCTCGAACGCAACGACGAGTACTTCCCGGGACAGCACGAGGCCATCGTCAGCCGCGAGACCTTCGACCGGGCTATGGCCCTGCGTCAAACCAAGGTGGTGCCCGACCAGTACGTCAAGATGGCGGCCGGCAACTCGGAGTTCTTCCTCTCCGGGGTGGTGCGGTGCGGAGCCTGCGGTGGGGCGGTGGTGGGTGCGGCGGCGAACTCGAAGGGCCACCACTACCGCTACTACGATTGCTCGATGAAGACCAAGCGCGCGGAGTCCGAGCGGTGTCGCACTGAGCGAGTCGACGCGGACACCCTCGAAGACATGGTGGTCGACCAGCTTCTCAGCGCGTACCGCGATTCCGACCTCTTCGCGACCGCGGTGGCAATGGCGGTCGCGAAGACTCCGGGCCACGTGGCTGAGCTGGATGAGCAGATTGCTACCGCGGAGGCGGCTCTCGCTCACAGCACCACGGCCATGGGCCGCTACTACTCGGCCTTCGAGTCCGGGGAGCTCCACGTGAGCGAGCTCCGGGGTCGGTTGGACCGGTTGCAGGAGATGTTCGACGCCCAACGTGACGAACTGTCACGCCTCCAACGCCAGCGCAGCGACATGGCACCACGAGAGACCGCGCTGGTCGACTTGGCCGCGGCCCTAGAGAGAATCGAAGCAGCACTCAGCGCCCCTCAGTCCTGGCAATCCAAGCGACGGCTCGTCGGGGCGCTCGTCGAGTCGATTGTCGTGAGTCCTGGACGTCAGGTTCAGGTGACGCTCCGTGTGCCGACCGTGGACTCTGATGGTCCGAGCAGGGTCTTACCGGGAGGTCGCCCTCGTCGGGGTCGTTCGGGTCCTCGCCCTACTTCTCGGCACCGACAGACAGCCCGCGAGACCGCGGCGGTAGACGAACCGCCGTCAGACCTGATCTCCACAGGTCTGACCAGCGGGCAGACCCCGTTTCGTCTGGGGTCTCATATGGTGGAGATGCTGGGAATCGAACCCAGGTCCATCAGCTTCTTAGTGAACATTCTCCGAGCGCAGCTGGCAGGGGATTGTCGGGAGCGTCACTGCTGTCAGCGCCGATGATGCTCCGTATTTAGCTGAAT
>Ga0307375_10006662_pt1 | contig 10648 bp, 9 predicted proteins | sample TR1MG_FD_202531 | JGI IMG/M metagenome (GOLD analysis project Ga0307375, IMG submission 202531) | Soil microbial communities from Risofladan, Vaasa, Finland - TR-1 | ecosystem: Environmental > Terrestrial > Soil > Coastal area > Acid sulfate soil | place: Finland: Risofladan, Vaasa | collected...
AGCAAGAAGTGGACAATGCCAATCCGGGACTGGAAGGCCGCTCTGAACCGTTTCTCCATCCAGTTTGAAGAACGGATTTCATCGAGTTAACTGAAACCCCCGTTTACACAAAATCCCGGACACCCCCCGCCACCTTCAACATATTTTTCAGTCTCACGGATTTGCTCGCAAGACATTAGAACCCAATAGTCCTCTAAAACAGTGCTCCGCCGAGTACCCTTTGCCTGACCTATTTTTACCTTCGCGTCATCGGTGTCAGCGATGGAGAACGCCGGAATTGCAGGCAAATTCAAGCAATCAACATGTATGTAGTTTTCTGTTTCACGCTTTCTAGTGAGATAGGCCTTGATGTGGTCCGCATGTAGTCCAGCTAATGCTTCTCTATTCGTCACCTCCTCCGGAGTGCCCAGATCGGAATCAAGCAGCACGCAGTAAGGAATGCCGAATTGAGCAATCAGCCGCTTAGTTTGCCAATGCTTTATGTTTCCGCACCCACCAATGGGAACCAGAGCAATTCGCCTTTCTTCAAAGGTGGCAGGAATATGCCCACCCTCCTTTAGTTTTTCGGCAGCATGTGAAACGAATATCAGGTCGCCTTTGCCCTCGACCAGCAGAGCAGCAACAGCATCCTTCGGAATGGGATGTGGAAGGACACCCAACGTGTCCACCACCTTCTGAATAACTTCCTCGCTTCCCAATCCGACCGTGCGCGTATGCTCTCCCTTCTCAATGAATCTCAAACTATCTAGAGGCAGTAAGCCCGCTAGCGCTGGTGTGTGAGTAGTTAGAAGAATCTGGCTTGTTGGCGACTCTGACAATTCAAGGAACGCCTGTATTAGCATTTCTTGATGATCCGGGTGCTGCGACGTCTCTGGCTCTTCAAAGGCATAGATTACGTGATTGCCTACCTGTACCGACCGTCTACGTTCTGCCTCCGCACGAAAGAAGTTGAGAAGTATCAACCGCCTTACACCACTACCGCGCTTGTTTACAGGAATATTGTCTTCTGCCCGTATGGAAAGCTTGAAGAGTGAAGCAAAGTTTGGTTCTGTCTTGAACTCTGGCGTAAGTTCACGAGCTAACTCAGGCGCCATCTCCTGAAGCTTTACTAGAGTTCGATTTGCCGTTTCGAGTGCTTTTTCCCTAACCTGAGCTTTTATGTAATCCAATTCGCCTTCTAAGTCTTGCAATGCCTGTTGTACCGCGAGCTTCATCGGGTCAACGACTTCTTTGTCATCATCGCGGCTTTGACGGTCAGACTGAAACAACGCAAAAATTGGAAGATAGGTGCTGATCGCTTCGAAGATTTTCTTTGTATCTTCTTTATCTACAAGCAGGTCGGTGTCCGCAAGTTGCAAGTCTCCAACGTGGTCCCGAATTGCAGATCGCATTGAACCATTAACGTTGGCGTTATAGGTATCGGCTGAAATTCCGAGGCTATTGGCCCTAGCTCGCAGCTCAGTCCGTTTTAGCTCAAGCAGGTCGCTGGCACCAGCAGCGGTTGGGTGCCGACACACTAAGAATATCTTTTCCTTCGGTTTGGCAGCCGTGGCAGCAAAAACTTTTTTGATTTCAAGCATGCCGTTGCCATTAAGCAAGTATTCATTCGAAAGACTTGTGGGGCTAACAGCATCAAGTACGAGTTCTTCTGGAACTCCTGAGAAAATGCAGGTGATCTCAATATTATTGTCAGTTGCATTGATCGAGAGATCCTCTCGTTCGCACACAACGAGCGAATTGTTGAAAAATATCTCAAGTGCTTCTAGAACTGAAGACTTGCCAGCGTCATTGCGACCGATGAAGGCAGTTAAGTCATCAATTCGAATAGGTGTTGCATCTCGGTAACCGCGGAAATTTTTGAGTACAAGTGTTTCAAGTTTCACAACCACCTCCCAGTTGCTGTATGCGCATAGCAGTAATTAGACAAATCCAACAGTCCGCATATTCATAGTGAGTGGACAGGAACAAAAGTCAGCTTCTGGCCGCTTGCATCCTTCGGCCATCCCGTCGGCACTGTCTTGCTTTGCTCGATATAAGGGACGCACGCTACATGACTGCGCATCAAAGGACAATATGCCATTCGGCCTATATATTCTTTTTCGTTGTGATGTCAGTAAATATATTGCAGGATTCGACTTTGTGGATAGCCGCTTCTGGCACGAAACGGAAATATGGGTTGCTAGGATTTCGTCTGCTTCCGTCCATATAACGGACAATCGAAAGACGTCTAGCCAAGACCGCTTTGGCCGAATTGCTGACCAGGTCAACTTCTCGGCCAGAGCGGCCATGGCCAATGGTTGCTAGATATGGCCGCTATGTGCTGCGAAGCAGTCGTAACCGCCGTTGGCACTTGCTGACTGTAAGCCGCAAGCCTCGTTTTGACGAGCTATGATGGCCAAATTCCGGTCGTGACCTGAATGGTCAATCCCCACATCGCTAAGCTTATTAGGTCAGCATCGCAATATTTCTGACAGTAAGAGCAAGAAGGTTGAATCAAAACACCAGTTGACCTCCTTTGACTCAAAAATCTTTGTATGAGAACTTCCACTACGCCACATTTATGCAAAGTGCTGGTCCTTTTCGGGCCTGCACTCTTTCATCTACGCGACATCGTTAAGACATTATGTGTATAGTTGCAGGGCATTTCCTTTGTTTTTACCGAGACAGGAGAATCAGAGATGACTGAGCAACCAACAATAAACTACGCAGTTAATGGAGAGCCTCAAACTACAACAGATCGCACCCTAACTCCGACGCAAATTATGGATAAGGCGGAAATCGACCCCAGCCAAAACTACTTAGTTGAAATCGTCGGGCGAGAGCGCAAGTCATACCAAGATAAGCCCAATGACCCAGTGCACATGCACGAGGGGCAGAAGTTTGTTACGGTCTTTGTTGGTACTGTTCCGGTTTCCTAAGCCATGGCTTCAGGGCGTGAAGAGTTTAAGGAACAACTCATCGCTTTAGGGATAGTTCCTCAAGAGCAAGACGCTGATCGTGTGGTGATAGACTATCAAATATCTGCGGGAAGATTTGCGGGACAGATGATAAAGATGGGCTTCGTTGTTCCTGCTGAATTCAGTCGCACGCCACCCGGAGGACCACATATCTGTCCACGGCTTTTGCCGATGAACCCTAGCGCGCCGGAACATCCTAACCGGACGGCAGAGAGTCCGTTCGGCCCCGACTGGCAGTATTTGAGCCGTCCATTCCCGGCAGGCGAGTGGAAGGGCCGCAAAGGCGTGGCCGAATATCTTGCGTATATTGATCGGTTATTCGCTACAACATGAAATACTCGGTATCAATGTCCGAGGCGATCAATAATGCGCTTCGCACTCACCTTGCAAGGTCGGATGGGCAGGAGGATTTGTGCTTTGCAGTATGGAAGCCAAGCAGGGGTAATACTCGGTATTCAGTGTTGATATGTGACATCTTGCTCCCAGAGACAGGCGACCGTTTGGTACATGGAAACGCCTCGTTTAAGCCGCAATATGTGGAGCGTGCCATTGCCGCGGCATTGGAGGCAGATGGAGGGATTGCCTTCTTACATAGCCACCCCAGCGAGGGCTGGCAGGACATGAGTTCTGATGACATAAGAGCAGAGTTACTACTAGCACCTACTGCTTTCGGAGCGACCGGATTGCCTTTGGCTGGGCTGACGCTTGGTGCTGTTGATGGAACATGGAGCGCTAGGGTGTGGGAACGGTCTGCGCCGAACAGCTATCAGCGTAAGTGGGCGGAATCAGTACGCATTGCTGGAGAAATGCTTGTTGTGCACTTTGCGGATCACTTGGTGCCGCCGCCGACGCATCGAAAAAGTCAGGTACGAACTATTTCCGCGTGGGGGGCAGAGGTTCAGAAACGAATTTCTCGGTTACGGATCGGTGTTGTGGGTCTTGGTAGCGTTGGCAGCATCGTGGCAGAGTCGCTTGCACGGACTGGTATACAGAAGATCACTCTTATTGACTATCAGGAGTTGGAAGAGGTTAATCTTGATCGCACCCTAAATGCCTCAGCCAAGTCCGTGGGCCGCGCAAAAGTGGTCGTAGCCAAAGATGCCACCGTTCAGAATGCGACCGCACAACCCTTTTTCGTTGATGCTCATATCGGGAGCGTTTGCGAGGAATCCGGCTACCGCAAGGCATTGGACTGTGATGTCCTGTTTTCATGTGTCGATAGGCCGTGGGGGCGGAGCGTTCTAAATTACATCGCATATGCTCATCTCATTCCCGTAATAGATGGCGGGCTGCACGTATCTAGAACAAAAGGGGGAGAGTTACGTGGTGCAGACTGGAAAGCACACGTCGTTGGGCCGCACCACCGCTGTATGCTTTGTCTCAGACAATACGACCCGGGTTTGGTAGAAGCGGATCGGCGAGGTGATCTTGAAGATCCGAGCTACTTGGAGTCTTTGCCAACCGATCATCCTGCGCGTGCGAATGAAAATGTATTCGGATTTAGCCTTGGGGTTGCATCTTTGGAGGTACTCCAATTTCTTATGCTCGCTGTTAGCCCTTGCGGCTTAGGTTCTCCAGGTCCGCAAAATTACCATATGTTAACGGGTAGTGTGGACATAGGCCGGACGGACTGTGACGAAGATTGCTCTTTCCCGGATTTGGAAGCAACAGGCGATAGTGAACCCGCTGGGACCGGCACACATGTTGCGGCAGAAGAGGCTCGCAAGTCGATCCGGAGGGACGGGTCTGGTTTGCGACGTTGGGCTCGATGTATTGGCGCGTGGCTGAGCTCGCGCAATGTCAATTCTTCAGCGGATAGTGGACACATCGATGTGTAGTGCGAAATGACAACTATCGCACCGACAAGCGGCTGAACCACAACGAAATGGCCCATGTAGAACTGCGTAGATTAGTTTGTAACTTGGCGTAAAGAATATGCTAAGGTTTACGTCAGCCCTCACCAAGATTAACTTCAATACCTGCCTCTTTAATGGCAGAGAGCCCGTCACTATCCGATTCGCCGACGCTATCGGGGACATACTGGTAGCAGCGCTGCTCGAAGGTGAGCCTATGTTACCGTTCAAGTTCTATATCTAGCCAAAGAGACGCCACACAGCAGACAACGTGTGTCTCCGAATCACGTAGGGAGATGACAAAAATATGGGATTGCCAGATTGAGATGTGATAACTGCAACAAGACGCTGATTAAGCTGGATCGCCGCGCCGAACTAGCTGAGCTGGACGAAGACGCCACGGATGGTCAAATGGCGGATCACTTTGCCGCGGAACTATCAGGAGACTATGGCGCATGGGGCATTGGGATCGTCGAGTATTATTGTCCAAAGTGCGACAGAACATTTCAGATGATGACGGATGAATTGAAGAGCTACGATCCTCTGATCGTCAGTTGGCACGAAAAAGCTAAGGAGGGCGACTATTTTTCTAGATTTGTCTTCGAATACTTAGCATTTGTTGCCCTGCTGCAAAATAAGCTGTTTATTGATGCGGGTTCCGACAGAAGGGCGATACAGGCACTTAAACGGGACGCGGCACGCGGGCAGGCCTACCTGGCGGCCATAGCAAGCCACGAGCCCTTGCGCAAGATATGGCAGGATGTGATGACTGAACTGGGACGGTTTCCCCTTCATAACAGCTCCCGCGATTTGGATTATCCAGAAATTGATGTATGGTGGAATAGCTCCGGTTTTGAACCCGAGCAGGACGACAAATCCCCGAGAGGGATTGTTGGGTCACTGTCGGACTGGGTGAATATGGTCGAGTTTTGGTATGGCGTACGAAATAACCTGTTTCATGGGGGCAAGAACCCGAACATTCGACGAGACTGCTTCCTTGTCGAGCATGCATTTCGAACCTTGGCTATATTCATGGAAAATGAAATCAGTCAGATGTAGCTTGACGAAATGGACTAGTAGTCATCGTCATTGGGTATGTCAGCAAAACAGTGAGCGTGGAACGACCTTATGGACATTCCCATGAAGTCTGCTTCTCTACGCATAGCTGACATACCAACCTTCGCCGAAAACTTCCGCTATGGCCGAATTTCAGACCGTCTTCAATTCGGCCTTTGCGGAAGTCCAGGTCGGACTATCGAGATGTCTGTTCTATGCAGCTAAGCGGACTTATCGATTTTGCGTCTCACGTCCGCATCGCTCAAATTGCAGACCAAATAATTTTTCTGGAAAAGATCCTAACGTTTCGTCCGCTTTGTTAACCAGGAATGCGTACTATCGACACAAAGCCGTCATTCGTGTTTCCTGAGAGCAGACGTTCAACGTTGGCGTAACAGATGAACACAAGTAAGTGAAGCATAGCGTGCAAGCCGCATCATCAACAGAGATCACTCTATCTTCAACAGCGCCTCAAACTGCTCAATCGGCACTGGCTTGCTAATCAAATATCCTTGGTAGTGAGTACAGCCCTTGCCAAGGAGAAGTTGTCGTTGCTCCTCCGTCTCTACCCCTTCGGCAATGACATCCAGATTCAGACTTTGTGCCATGGCAATGATGGCGCGCACGACCGCTTTATCGCCGCTATCGGTGGCAAGGTTGCGTACGAACGACTGATCAATCTTGATCTGATTGAGCGGCAGCCGTTTGAGGTATTGCAAGGAGGAATAGCCGGTGCCAAAGTCGTCCAACGAGAACTGGATACCGATTTCCTTCAATGCGTTCATGGTTGCAATGGTGTCTTCGATGTTCTCCAGCAACATGCCTTCAGTTAGCTCCAGTTTCAGCCGCATCGGGTTGATGGCATGATGTTGCACGGCAGCTTGCACTTGAGCCACGAAATCAGCCTGGCGGAATTGCTTGGCACTCACGTTCACCGCCAGGACGAGGTCACGGGTTAGCACCTCTTGCTCCCAAGCCTTGAGCTGGGTGCAAGCCGTCTCCAGCACCCATTGCCCGATTGGCAGTATCAGCCCAGTTTCTTCCGCCAGCGGAATGAATTGAGCAGGTGATACCATTCCGCGTAAGGGGTGTATCCAGCGGATCAATGCTTCTGCGCCCAACGGACGGTGCGAACTATCCACCTGGATTTGGTAATACAACTGGAATTCTTTGTTCCCAAGTGCTTTGCGTAATTCGCCTTCCAGTGAGAAACGGCCAGTGATGCTTACCTGCATCTGCGGGTTGAAGAAGCGCAGGGTGTTGCGGCCAGCTTTCTTGGCCTGATACATGGCGATGTCGGCCTGTTTCAGCAGTTCTTCCTCAGACTGGCCGTGATCGCTGAACATGGTCGCACCGATACTGGCGATGCTGTGGTATTCGTGCGTGTCAAGCTGGTAAGGCTGGTTGAGCGTAGCGAGAATTTTCTCGCCGACTGTTTTCGTCTGTGTTGCCGCTTCAAGAGCATGTTCGCTCAGGCCTTCCAGCATCACCACGAACTCGTCACCACCCAGACGTGCCACGGTATCTACTTCGCGCAGACAGGACTCTAGGCGTTGTGCTGTCTGTTGTAGCAGTAAGTCCCCGATGTCATGACCGAGGGTGTCGTTGAGTGACTTGACATTATCCAGGTCAATGAACAGCAGCGCACCCTCCCGGCCGCCACGCTCACTGGAAGCGAATGCTTGATGGAGCCGGTCTAGCAGAAGCCGCCGGTTGGGCAGGCCAGTGAGCGGGTCGTAGAACGCCAGATTCTTGATCTTATCCGCCGCCTCATTGCTCATGGTGATGTCGTTTAACGTGGCAACGTAATTGGTGACGGTGCCGTTTTTGTCTTTCACTGCGGTGATGGTGAGTTGCTCTGGATAGACTTCACCGTTCTTGCGCCGGTTCCAGATTTCGCCTTCCCATGCCCCAGTGTTATTTATGCTCTCCCACATGGCTGCATAGAAGTTTGCATCCTGGCGGCCAGAGCTGAGTATGTGCGGGTTCTTGCCAATGACTTCTTCAGCGGGGTAACCGGTGATGTTGGTGAAGGCGCGGTTCACCCGAAGAATCACGCGATTGGCATCGGTGACTAACATTCCTTCCTGAGATTCAAAGGCGGTGGCAGCGATGCGCAGATCGGCCCGTGCCTGCTTGCGGCTTATGATAACGAAAGCGATTGCCAATGCGGCTAGGGAAAGCAGCAGGTAGCCCATAACAAGCCATATCCTGTCACTGGTCTGGTTGTAGAAGGCAGCGCCTGACAGAACGCCAATCGGAACAAAGGACACAATCTTCCATTTGTATTCTTGCGCCGTCAGATCATGCTGGCTGGACCCGCGCACCAAGTTGGAACCCGTGGAAGACTTCTCTCCTGAAATCAGCGGATGGACTGTGCCGTAAATAAACAATCCTTTGGCTGTTAGCAGCATTCCTCCTTCACTGGTGGAAATGGTGCGCCACTCATCGGCAAAATCGTGCCCGAAGGTGCGGTCGTTCTTTCCCAGCATGAAGCCCCACTCATCCGCATGGTTGGTGTTACTGAACAACCAATAGCCGTCTCGATTGAGCAACATGACGCTATGATCTATTCCTCTCATAACCTTGTGTAAATCCTGAAGCAGATAGTTCCCGAGGTAGTTGAAAAGGAGAATGCCCTTCTTGTGGCCTGCGCTATCGAACACCGGTGTACCGAAGCGGATCGTCGGCTTGTATGGAATCTCCAGACGGTTTTCTTCAACGTTCAAGTCCAGCGGAGAAACATACACTTCGCCTTGGTTGAGCTTGAACGTGTCGTGGAAGAAATAGCGCGCTAACTTTTTCTGCATCTTTGTGTGCGGAACGATGGCGGGCTTGCCATCGTTATAATTGATACGGATTACTTCCTGACCGCTTTCATCCAGGTAGCGCAACTTATCTAAGTGGCCCTTTTCCCTTGCTATAACCAAAAATAATTTGGCCAATTCGTCACGCTGTGCCGTACCGCCGCTATCCAAATAATGCTGTAACAATGGCAATTTGGCAATGATGCGTAAATCGGAATCAACCTCCTCGAAATCTTGCCTCACCCGCGTCTTGACGAGATCGATTTCATAATTCTCTCTCGCCTCTATTATTCCCACTCGTTTTTGTTCGTCGAGGCGTATGCCTATAAGTAAAACAACGAAAAAAACAATAACGATGGGCAGGTAAATCAGTGCAAAGCGTTTGAGCAACGCTTGTATGGGGACATCAGTACGGATTAGCGGCATACAACTCTTAACCCTTCCGGAGAGGTAGGTAGGCTTATGCAGATGCCCAGCAAGTAATTTGATGCGCTTGTGCCAATTTCTCAGCGGCCTGCTGCAAACGTTCATCCTCGCCGCTGACCAGAAAACGCCTGTCTTGGCTGAGTTTCTAATGGAACTCGTAAAGGATACACGATTATATATGATGTTATTTGTGCGTTACCGCACTAATTTTGGATTAAGAAAAGCTGGAGGCGTCGCTTCAGGTCCGTGCGTCACATTTCTTGAGTGTCTGCAATTGGCATATTGTGTTGAAAAACTCTTTTTTGGGTCGTGTAGAAAAAATTCTAGCCTCATAGAGGGCTTTAATAATTTTCGATACGGGAGGATACCCAAGCCATCCTTAAATTTAACCATGAGTCGTTAAACTTCACGCCTATGGACGAACCAGTTGGATTTGCTGATGCACCTGCAATTCGCAAAATTTTCGAGGGGTGCGAAAAAAGAGTTTTTCAACACAATAGGCACAAATCCGTCTTGGGTCATTATTCCACAAAGCTGCCACTGGTAGTCGGCAGTAATGCCATGCGAAAGTCTGGTGCTCGGTATACGTGATGATTGTAATCCTCTCGCCCGTAGCCAGCTACCCCGGCAAGGCGCACAGTTTGAGTCCCTTTACTTTACAAGGAGCTCATCATGGAAGCCGATCATGTTCATAACCATTCCGAACCATGGAACAAGGGAAGGCCAGTAGGTCAGAAGGCCCCACTCAAGCAAAAGGACATCTGGGCAATTCGAGTCCGTCTCCAACTGTCGAAACAACTCAGGGACCTTGCCTTGTTTAACCTGGCTATCGATAGCAAGTTACGAGGATGCGACCTTGTCAGATTGACCGTCAAGGACGTGACTCATGGCGCTAATGTGGCCGCCCGTGCAATTGTGGTTCAGCAAAAAACACATCGCCCAGTTCAGTTCGAGATAACTACGCAAACGCGAGAGTCCCTTGAAAAATGGATTCAAGCCGAAAGGATGAAGATGGATGATTATCTCTTCCCTAGCCGAGTGCACAGGTCAGACCACATCTCCACCCGCCAATATGCACGTATTGTGCATCGTTGGGTTAGCGAGATCGGGCTTGATACCACGAACTATGGAACACACACGATGCGCCGAACCAAGGTAACGATAATTTATCGCCAAACCAAAAACCTGAGGGCCGTTCAGTTGCTCCTCGGGCATACCAAACTGGAAAGTACGGTACGCTACCTTGGGATAGAAGTGGACGATGCGTTGGAGATTGCTGAACAGATTGAAATTTGAAAGTAGCAAAGCCGCGCCAGGAAAACTGGTCGCGGCCCTGCAAATCAAATTAATTAGTGGACATTTGCCTGGACACACGAATCACATACAATGACCGCTATCAGGAACAATGCACAAGGGCGCATCTGTGCCATTTGCAGTCGTTCAAGGGGTGTGGAAGTATGTAGGCGATAAGGTCGGCAACCGGCCAATAACAGCCATTGGCGGGTAACCACATACATTTGTTTACATATTTAACAATATCGTACAGCTT
>Ga0307375_10006663_pt1 | contig 10647 bp, 13 predicted proteins | sample TR1MG_FD_202531 | JGI IMG/M metagenome (GOLD analysis project Ga0307375, IMG submission 202531) | Soil microbial communities from Risofladan, Vaasa, Finland - TR-1 | ecosystem: Environmental > Terrestrial > Soil > Coastal area > Acid sulfate soil | place: Finland: Risofladan, Vaasa | collected...
TGGAGATGCTGGGAATCGAACCCAGGTCCATCAGCTTCTTAGTGAACATTCTCCGAGCGCAGCTGGCAGGGGATTGTCGGGAGCGTCACTGCTGTCAGCGCCGATGATGCTCCGTATTTAGCTGAATTGTCCCCTCGGAACCGCTAACGAGTCCTGAAGGTAAGCCCTACTTTATGACACCCGATATCTAAACCGCAGGGCTGGGTCTAGGCGGATGTTGCTACCTAAGCAGCAAGCGCAAGCTGAGGCTTGGCGTTTATTTATTGTTTCCGGCTCTTTAACGTGGCTCCGGAGACCACGGCTCGCTTCTTTCACCTCGACGACCAATGTCGAAACCAATCATCCCCTCGAATTGTCACGACCCAATTGGCCGCTACACCATTGTACCGCCCCGTTCGAAGAATAACCAGGGGAGCCTGCGAGCGGCACGACCATCCCCTAGGACCAGCGTGTCGTTAACCGAACTTTTCCACGTTGCGCGCTGCGCGGGCAATTTCGCGTACTGCGTCTCGCTTCTTCAGAGCCTCTCGCCGATCTTGTTGTTTGCGGCCCTTGACCAGGGCTAGTTCAACCTTGGCGCGCCCTTCCTTGAAGTACAACTTCAGGGGCACCATGGTCAGGGGTTGAGTCTTCGTTTCGGCTTGCCACTTCTCGATCTGGTGGCGATGAATCAGTAATTTTCGGCGCCGGTCGGGATCGTGGCTTCCGAACCCGACCGCGAAGGCCCATGGTGGAATGTGCATCTGGAACAGCCAGAGTTCATTCTCGTCGAACCTGGCGTAGCTTTCGGCGATTTGGGCCTTGCCCTCGCGAAGTGATTTGACCTCGGAACCGGTCAACATGATTCCACACTCCATGGTTTCGACGATGTCGTAGTCATGGCGCGCACGTCGATTGGTGGCGACCACCCGGTCGCCATTCCCGAGTTCATCACGTCTCTTGGCGCGACGCTCCTGCATTTGTTTGGCTCGAGCCATGACTACAGCGTAGTGAGCCGTCACGTGGGCGGCTCGAGGAGTTCACTAGGGTGATCGTGTGCTGACCCTCTCGCCCGCCCACATCGAAGCGTTGGTTGCGACGTCTATTCGTGCGCTGCCCAACGAAGGATGTGGTCTGCTTCTTGGCCTCCGTGACCAAAATGGCGGCGTGGTGACCGAGGTGGTGCCGAGTCACAATGTTGCCGATTCGGCCAAGGTCTATGAGATTGACAGCAAGGTATTGCTTCGGACTTACCGACGTGCTGATGACGAGGGCCTCGAGGTGCTCGGAGTCTTCCACTCGCACACGCACTCGGAGGCGTATCCCAGCCCAACTGACATCGCCCAGGCGCCCGACCCAGTTTGGCACTACGTCCTGGTCTCCTTGCGTGACCAGATCGCCGTTGTTCGAAGCTTTCGCATCGTCAACGGGTCCGTAACCGAGGAAGAACTGGTCCGTTAGGCTCAGATTTCGTACGGCCGCGGTCGACCTCGGAGGAAATCCATGAGCTTCACGCCCACCACGCTAAGTAACTCGTCGTTGGTCGAACTGATGCTGCTGGTGTTCCGGCTGTTCCTCGGATTGACAATTTTCGCTCACGGTTTCCAGAAGTTCTTCCGCGGGGGAAAGATCGCCGGAACTGCAGGCTGGTTCGAGAGCATTGGTATGAAGCCCGGACGGTTGAATGCCTACGCGGCCGCCACGACCGAGACCGGCGCGGGGGCGTTGCTCGTCGCGGGCTTGTTCACCCCACTGGCAAGCGCTGGACTGGTTGCGCTAATGGTTGTCGCCATCGTGACGGTTCATCGGGGCAACGGTTTCTTCAACTTCAACAAGGGGCAAGGCGTTGAGTACAACCTCGCGTTGATCGTGATGGCGCTGCTCCTGGGGACCCTCGGCGCGGGGCGCTATTCGCTTGATCACCTCTGGCACCCTTACGACTGGACTCCTGGCAAGGGATTACTGGTCACGGCAGTGTTGGGGGCGGGTGGAGGCCTCGCGCAGTTGGCCGTCTTCTACCGGCCAACGTCCAAGGCGTAGGGGATCGAACGCCGACTCGACTGGTAATGTCGACTCCGTTAGTCAGGAATTGACTGACCAAGTCGAAAGTGGATCCATGACCGCCAAAGTACGAATTCCCACGGTTCTTCGCCCCGCCATGGGCGGCCAGACCACCGTCGCTGTCGAGGGCTCGACGATTGGCGAGGTGCTTGCCCAGATGACCGCCGAATATCCGGCGATTAAGGGCCAGTTGGTCAATGAAGACGGGTCGCTGCATCGGTTTCTCAACGTCTACGTCAACGACGACGACGTGAGGTACCTCGGTGGAGTGGACGCGCCGGTCGCTGACGACGATGAGATCACCCTGCTCCCTGCGGTCGCGGGCGGTGCGAACTAGTGGCTCGCTACGCCTCGGTCCTCGACATGGTTGGAAACACTCCCGTCGTGGACGTGAGTGCGCTCTCGCCCAAGAGTAACGTCACCATTCTCGCCAAGTTGGAGGGTCGCAATCCCGCCGGTTCAGTAAAGGACCGGGTTGCCGTCTCGCTCGTGAACGCTGCAGAACGCGACGGATTACTCATCCCAGGCGAGCCAAACCAGGTATTGATTGAACCGTCTTCGGGAAACACAGGGATTGCGCTCGCCATGGTCTGCCGTCTGCGTGGTTATCACCTGAAGGTCGTTCTGCCGTCGAACGTCTCACCGGAGCGGCGTCAGTTGCTTCTGGCATGGGGTGCCGAGATCATTGACTCTCCTGGCGGTGAGGGATCCAATGGTGCCGTGCGTATGGCCCAGCAGTTGAGCGCGGAGCACCCGGAATGGATCTTCCTCTACCAGTACGGCAACCCTGCGAATCCCGCAGCCCATTACTCAACGACCGGTCCGGAGATTCTCGCCGATGTGCCGGAGATCACGCATTTCATCGCTGGCATGGGAACATCGGGCACGCTGATGGGTGTCGGACACTTCTTGAAAGAGAATCGGCCCGACGTGCAGATTTGGGCCGTCGAGCCGCCTAGCGGAGAAATGGTTGACGGCCTACGCAGCCTGGACGACGGTTATATTCCGCCGGTGTTCGTCGACAATGGCGGCACGTCATTGCTGGATCGCAAGGTCGTGGTGCGTCCCAAGGAATCCATTGAGTGGACTCGGCGCATGACCGAAGTCGGCCTGTTCGTGGGTATCTCCTCGGGAGCGATCATGGCCGGTGCCGTGAAGTGCGCCAATTTGATCCCCGACGACGAGACCGCCACCATCGTCACCATCGTCTGCGATGACGGCTGGAAGTACCTCTCAACCGGTGCCTGGAGCGACGATATCGATGATGTCGTAGAACGAGCGAAGAAGATCATCTACTTCTAGCGATCGTTCACCGGGTTTCTCCACTACCGTTGACGTTCGTCGTCAACGATTAGGAGCGAAATGTCACAGGTACGAGCCGATGGGCGGAGCCCGGATCAATCGCGTCCGCTGACGTTCCAGCGCGACTTCACCGAGATGGCGGCCGGTTCGGTTCTTGTCAGTTTTGGGCGCACTGTCGTCTTGTGCACCGCATCGGTCGAGCAGGAAGTCCCGCGGTGGCTGCGGGGATCGGGCAAGGGCTGGGTCACCGCCGAGTACTCGATGCTGCCCGGCTCGACACCCGACCGAGCCAGTCGCGAGGCGGCCCGGGGCAAGCAGTCGGGTCGCACCCAAGAGATCCAGCGCCTCATCGGGCGCTCCCTGCGTACCGTGACCCGCCTCGAACTGATGCCCGACGTTCAGGTGACCGTTGACTGTGACGTCCTGCAGGCCGACGGCGGAACCCGCACGGCCTCGATCTGTGGCGGCTACGTGGCATTACACGACGCGTTGACCCGCTTGGTGATGGCCGGGACGATTGCCGAGAACCCACTGAGTGAACTCGTGGCCGCGATCTCAGTCGGCATCATTGACGGAGTTCCGATGCTGGACTTGCCTTACGAAGAGGACTCGCGAGCGGAAACCGACATGAACGTGGTGATGACCAGTGCGGGGCACTTCGTCGAAGTTCAGGGCACGGCCGAGCAGGCGGCGTTCACCCGGGCGGAGCTGGACCAACTGCTCGATCTGGCGGCCACTGGCATCGAACAGATCCACGCGGTGCAGCGCTCCATATTGGCCGTGCCGCCATCTAAGAGGTAGCCGTGCTGACGTTCGTGCTGGCCACCGCCAATCCCCACAAGGCAGAGGAGATGCGCTCCCTGCTGGCATCGTTCGACGTGACCGTTCTGGAACGCCCCGCTGGCATCGCCGACGTGGATGAGACTGAGGACACGCTGGAGGGGAACGCCTTGCTGAAGGCCCGGGCACTGGCTGCCGCGACCGGCCTTCCGGCGGTGGCCGACGACACCGGACTCTTCGTCAACGCTTTGGGGGGTCGTCCCGGGGTTTGGAGTGCCCGCTACGCGGGCGAAGGTGCTACTTACACACAGAACGTGGCGAAACTCCTCGATGAGATGCATGGTGTGGTCGACGAGGACCGCGGAGCGAGTTTTCGCACCGTCATTGCGGTGGCCTACCCCGACGGTCAGGAGCTCTGCGTGGAGGGGGAGTTGCGCGGGTCGATCGCACGGGAGGCGCGCGGTGCCGGTGGATTTGGCTACGACCCGGTCTTCGTGGTCGAGGACGACGGGCGGACGTTGGCCGAGATGTCGGCGAATGAGAAGAATGAACTCTCGCACCGTGCCCGCGCCCTGCGCGCTCTTGCCATCGCGCTCGACCCGCGCTAGGCACGTTCACAGAAGATGCACCTTAGGGTGGAGGAGTGATGAGCCGAGAGCTGCCTATGTTCCCATTAGGGATGGTTGTCTTTCCCCACCAAGTGGTGGGTCTGTGCGTGTTCGAACCGCGTTATCACGCCATGCTCGACGACGTCATCGAGGATCAACGATTCGGCACCTGCTTGATTGCTCGGGGCTCGGAGATCGGTGGCTATGACGAGCGCACCGCGGTGGGCACACTCATGCAGATCGTCGCGTCGCAATCGCTGCCCAACGGGCAGGCCTTGTTGATGGTCGAGGGCGTCGAGTGCTTTGAAGTGACTCAGTGGCTCACCGACTCGCCGTACCCGCGCGCGCAGGTGCGAGAACGGTGTTGCGACGAGATACGCATAGATCCCGCGTTACTGCGTTCGACGGAATCGGCAGTCAAGGCACTGCGGGCGTTGCAGAGTGAAGTCTTTGCCGATCAGTGCTTACGGGCGAATTGCGAGATGGATGATGACCCGTGGATTCGCAGTTGGCAGTTGTGTTCCATGACGCCGATGTCGACGCTCGACCAGTTCAAGGTCTTGAGTCTGAGTGATCCGAACGACCGCCTCCGCCTCGTCGCGGAAGTTGCCTGTGAACGTTACGGCGACTACCAACGGATGCTGGCGGAAGACGGCTTGCGCAGTCCGTTCGACTAACGCAGTTCAACGAGGTCGACTACAAAGATCAGCGTCTCGCCGGGGGCAATGACGCCGCCCGCACCACGATCGCCGTAGCCAAGGTGTGCGGGGATGACGAGACGGCGGCGGCCACCGACCCTCATGCCAACTACTCCTTCGTCCCATCCTCTAATTACGTAGCCGGCACCCAGCGGAAACACGAACGGCTCGCCACGGTTCCACGATGCGTCAAATTCTTCACCGCTCGTGACGCCGACACCTACGTAGTGAACGACTGCGGTTTGTCCGGTTTGGGCCTCGTCACCTGTGCCAACGACGATCTCCTCAATGAGGAGATCGTCGGGCGCGGGTCCGAGGTGTGGTTCGACAAGTGGCTTTTCAGGCATGAGCAAAGACTCTAGTAGCGACGTTCGCGCCCGCCGCCCACGACACGGACATTACGAGCTTCGCGGCCCTTAGGACCCTGCGCCTCCTCAAACATGATCTTCTGACCCTGGGCTAGAGACTTGAAGCCGTCACCCACGATGTTGGAGAAATGGATGAAGAGGTCATCACCCTTGTCATCGCTGGCGAAACCGAAGCCCTTGGAGTCATTGAAAAAACTCACTACGGCTTCTTTGCCCTGGGCGTTCGCGTTGCGACCGGCGAACCGGGTGCTGTCAGGACGTTGACCGGCTCGCTCAGCGAAACCACGCTCGGGGCGCGGCGCACGGTCGTTGAAGCTCCGCTCGGGGCGGTCGGAACGCTCGGGACGCGGGGCTCGCTCAGCGAAACCACGCTCGGGGCGCGGCGCACGGTCGTTGAAGCTCCGCTCGGGGCGGTCGGAACGCTCGGGACGCGGGGCTCGCTCAGCGAAACCACGCTCGGGGCGCGGCGCACGGTCGTTGAAACTCCGCTCGGCGCGTGGCGCACGGTCGCGCTGTGAAAAGCCTCGTGGGGAGGAGTCACGGTTACTGGGACGCTCGGAGCGGCCCTTGCCACCACGGTCGTCGAGGCGTTCGGCGGCCACAGCATCGTCAACGGCACCGAGGCGAATCGCCGGAGCATCCTCGCGGGGCTCGATCGACATGGGGATACCCAAGGCCTTCTGTAGGCGCTTCACCTGTCCGACGACGTCCTCACCCACGAGAGAGATAACAGCACCTGTGGCACCCGCGCGTCCGGTACGGCCGGAACGGTGCAAGTAGTCGGTGGCCTGCGCCGGCGGGTCATAGTGGACCACGACGGGCAGCAGGTCAATGTGAATCCCTCGAGCGGCGACATCGGTCGCCACGAGAACCTGAATCTGGCCACTCTTGACGCTGCGCAGCGCACGTTCACGCTGGGCCTGGGTCCGGTCACCGTGCAGCGGCACGGCAGTGATGCCACGCTCTTCGAGCTGACGGGCGAGGCGGTCCGCACCGTGCTTCGTGCGGGTGAACACGATGGCGCGTTCGTACTCGTTGACGATGTCGGCCGTGATCTGTGGCCGCTGGTCGCGCGGAACGCGCCAGAAGTAGTGATCGACGTCGCTGGGCGCCTCTTCGCCGACCACGTCGTGGATGATGGCGTCATTGGTGAACTCGCGGACCAAGGACTTGACGTCCGGGCCCATCGTCGCTGAGAAGAGCATTACGTGACGGTCGTGAGGCGTGGCACCGACGATGCGACGCACCGCGGGCAAGAAGCCCATGTCGGCCATACGGTCAGCTTCATCGACGATGACGGTCGTGATCGAGGAGAGGTCGAGGGCACCCTGCTCCAGCATGTCTTCGAGGCGGCCTGGGCAAGCGACGACCACGTCGACGCCAAAGTTGAGGGCCTTGCGGGCGACGTTGTACGAGGTGCCACCGTAGATGCAAATCACTCGACGACCGCGGTCATCGGTGAGCTGCGCAATTTCTTTTTGAACCTGGGCGGCCAGTTCACGGGTCGGCACCAGGATGAGACCGGTCGGTTTGCGAGCACGGGCCTTGGTGAGGCGGGCCATGAGGGGAAGGCCGAAAGCCAAGGTCTTGCCCGAGCCGGTGGCGGCCTTTCCGACCACGTCGCGGCCGGCGAGAGCGTCGGGCAGAGCAGCCTCTTGGATGGGGAAGGCTTCAGTGATACCGCGAGCATTGAGGCGCTCTACGAGGTTCGACGGCACACCGAGGTCGGCAAAGGACATGGACATATGACTCCTACGAGTTGAGATGAGCCCAACTCGATATGTCACAGTCGAATCGGTCTCCACCGCAATGTGCGGCAAAACAGTTCTTCTAACGCTAGCAGGTCACACCCAATCGAGGTGACGTTTTGCAGAAAAACTCGTGCGGGCGGAGGGACTCGAACCCACACTCCGAAGAACTGGTACCTAAAACCAGCGCGTCTGCCAATTCCGCCACGCCCGCGAGACACTCCACTCTAGGGGCTGAATCGAGGGGATTCGAACCTCGCACGGTAGATTGGTCGCATGAATATCTCCTCCATGGCCGAGGGCTTCGGCCCCAACGATCTGAATCAGCGTCTGCTGCGCGAGCGCATTGTGTTTCTGGGTTCCCAAGTCGATCAGGAGACCGCCAATCGCATCTGTGCGGAGCTGCTGCTGCTGGAGGCCGAGGACCGCGACAAGGACATCAGCCTGTACATCAACTCTCCCGGGGGATCGGTGACCGACGGTCTTGCAATATATGACACCATGCAGTACGTCAATTGCGACGTGCGCACCATCTGCGTCGGCATGGCCGCCTCGATGGGTCAATTCCTGCTCTGTGCGGGTGCGCCGGGCAAGCGTTTCTCCCTGCCGCACAGCCGCATCTTGATGCACCAACCTTCCATGGGTGGCATGCAGGGGCAGGCGTCGGACATCGCGATTCAGGCCGAGCAGATTGTCTACATGAAGAAGATGCTGGCTGAGCGCATCGCGTTTCACACCGGTCAACCGGTAGAGCAGATTGAGATCGACTCCGACCGCGACCGTTGGTTCACGGCGCAAGAGGCACTCAGCTACGGCTTCATCGACGCAGTCATCGAGCGTTCGGCACTGCGTCAAGGCGCCTAGTGGCTGACCCTACGCCGTCGCACGTGGAGCGACGTTCTCTCGCTGACGCGCCCGTTCGGACCGTGAGTGCCCGGGACAGTCTGCCGACTCGCCTTCGCAACCTTTGGTCCCGACGTGAACTCCTTTTCAGCCTGATTAGCTCTGATATTCGTATCAAGTACAAAGGCTCGGCCCTGGGCATCTTCTGGTCGATGCTGTCGCCCGCCCTGACGCTGGCCATCTACTACCTGGTCTTCTCGATATTCCTGAAGAACGGGATTCCGAACTTCATCGTCTACCTCTTCGCGGGACTGCTGGTGTGGAACATGTTCCAGACTGCGGTCAACAGCGCGACGGGAGTCATCGTCGATCGGGCCGGACTCGTGAAGAAGGTCTCGTTCCCGCGAGAGATCCTGGCTCTGGCGAACGTGGGTGCCGCCGTCATCTATTTCTGCATCCAGCTGGTGGTGCTGGCGATTTTCCTGTTGGCCGTTGGTCATTCACCTGATTGGGGCATGGTCTGGATCCTGCCCATTTCGTTCGTGACGCTCTACCTCTTCACCGCCTCGGTAGCGGTAGTGATGTCGGCGGTGACGGTTTATTTGCGTGACATGCGTCATCTCATGGAAGTGGTGCTGCAGCTGTGGTTCTGGATGACGCCCGTCATCTACTCCTACGAGAACTCGATCGCCGCACCGCTGCGACGTCATGGCATCTCGTTCATCTACTTCTTGAACCCGGTGACTCTGATCGTGCTGACCTTTCAGCGGATCATCTACGTGTCGACCACTGTGTCCTCCACCGCAGTGAAGGGCGTGACCCTGCAACTGCTCCCGTCGTGGCCGGTGTCGACTTACTTCTACCTGAATCTGGCGATGATGGGATTCATGGTGCTGCTCTTCCTGGCGGCGGTGACGGTCTTTGGTCGCCTCGAAGGCAATTTCGAGTCGGAGCTCTAATGACCACCGTGATCGACGTCCAGAACGTCTCCAAACGCTTCAAGATTCACCACGAACGCCACCAGTCGTTGAAAGAGCGATTGCTCCACCCGAAGACCGGAACCACCGAGGTCTTCCACGCACTTTCCGACATCAACTTCACCGTCGACAGTGGCGAGACCGTGGGCATCGTTGGACACAACGGATCGGGCAAGTCGACCCTGCTCAAGTGCATTTGCGGGGTCCTGCAACCGACGTCGGGCGACATTCGTATTCGTGGAAACCTCGCCGCACTGCTGGAACTCGGTGCAGGATTCCAGCCGGAGTTGTCTGGAAGGGACAATGTCTTTCTCTACGGCGCGATGCTCGGTTTCTCCAAGAAGATGGTTGAGGCGATCTTCGACGACATCGTGGCCTTCAGTGAGATCGGCCACTTCATCGATACCCAGGTGAAGTTCTATTCCAGTGGCATGTACGTCCGATTGGCGTTCGCCGTGGCGGTGAACGTCGACCCCGACATCCTCGTGGTCGACGAGGTTCTGGCAGTGGGTGACGAACGCTTTCAGGCCAAGTGCATCGACCGCATCCGCAACTTTCAGACCGAGGGCCGATCTATCCTCTTGGTGACCCACAACGCCGACCAGGTCCGCGCGCTGTGCAATCGGGCCATCGTGCTCGATGGTGGGCTGATGATCGCCAATGGGCCGACCCAGGACGCGCTGAGAATATTTCGCGAGCATCTTCTCGAGGATTCGGTGGAGTTGGATCGCACCGGTGCGCAGGCGAACGTGAGCATCGACGCAATCACCACGCCCTCGGGGACCTTCGATGTGAAGAGCGGGGCCGGTATGCACTTCGACATCGACGTGACGTCTCACGGCGCCTACAGTGGCAACTTCGTGATGGAGATCTTCACTCGTGGTGGTCTACTCGTCAGTCGAAGTGACGCGCAAGGCTCACCGGTGAACCTGCGACCGGGAACGAATCGCATCGGGGTCGACCTCGCCCAGATACCTCTTCTCGACGGCGTTTACGGTGTCAATGTCGGTATCGTCGACCACCACGGCAACACGGTGATCGCGTGGCGCGAGCAGGCTGCCTCGATCCAGGTGACCTACGACGGCCGAGAAGGCGGCATCGTCGAGATGGGCGCAACTATTCATCAGCAGTGACTTCGCGGTCTGGCTCGCGCACGCGCTCAACGGATGTGAGGCGAGGAAACTTGCGCAGGGCACCGACTCGGCCGAGCTTGCCGGCGTCGAAGGGATAGGTCGCCCCGCTGAGTAGGCGCCGATCGCCGCGTGAGTTGCCGTAGGCGTAAA
>Ga0307375_10006664_pt1 | contig 10647 bp, 9 predicted proteins | sample TR1MG_FD_202531 | JGI IMG/M metagenome (GOLD analysis project Ga0307375, IMG submission 202531) | Soil microbial communities from Risofladan, Vaasa, Finland - TR-1 | ecosystem: Environmental > Terrestrial > Soil > Coastal area > Acid sulfate soil | place: Finland: Risofladan, Vaasa | collected...
AGCAGAACCCGGAACGTAGATCCCACCCCTTCGGAGCTCTCCACGTCGATCCGGCCGCCGTATTCGGACACGGTAATACTGCTGATTGCAAGGGCAAGTCCGACCCCCTTCAGTCGTGCCTGCGGCGATCCCGGCGGCGCCCATTCGCCTTTTGCACTGAAGAAAGGGGAAAAAATTTGTGGCAACACCGTGGACGGAATGCCGCAGCCGGAATCCTGCACCTCGAAATATACATTTCCTTTCGTGTTCCCCGTCCGTACGATTAGCCGCCGCTGGGGCCGATCGAGCAGGGAGTCCAGGGCGTTGCCGAACAGGCTCCCCAGCACGAACATTAATCGCGATTCATCTGCAAGGACTGCCTCGGTTGCCGTGAGCTCGTTCTCGACGGTGATCATTTCACCTTTGATTCTATTTTCGTTCGCCTCGAGAAGGTCGCGTGCGAGAAGGTCCAGACGCACGGGTCGAGCCGTACCGCTCCGCCCGGTCAAGGCCATCATCCTGTCGACGATGTCCACGGTCTTCTGAACGCCTACGGAGGCGGCATCGAGGTAGGAGGCAACGCGAAGAGGAAGGTTCGGCGCGGATCGCGACAGATCGACGTAGCTCTTGATGACTGTTGTGAGGTTGTTGAAACGGTGCGCGATACCTCCGGCAAGGGTCGCAAGGCTTTCCAGACGCTGGATTCTGTTCTTGTGTTCTTCGAGCACTTTCTGCTCCGTGATGTCTCGCGCAACCGACGCAATTCCCACGGTCCGGCCGTCCGCGTCGCGGATCGGCGAAAGGGTGATTGAAACGAGAATCCTCGATCCGTCTTTTCGGACCCTGACGGTCTCCTGATTGGTGATCTTCCCGCCGCGTATTACCTTTTCCCGCGAGATCCGAGCCTCCTCTTCAAGCTCCGGAGCAATGAGGATGGAGGTCGATTCGCCCGTCATTTCGTTGCGAGTGTAGCCAAACATGGTCTCGGCGCCACGGTTCCATACCGTAACCCTGCGATCCAGATCGAATCCTATGATCGCGTCGTCGGCCGAGTCGACGAGGGCCGCCAGTTCCTGATTTCTGGCTTCGAGCAATTTTCGTTCGGTGATGTCGTGAGTGATTCCGAACGTACCGACGATTTTTCCCTGCTCGTCGCGCAACGGCATTTTTGAGGTAATCGCCCAGGAAACGGGTCTGTCCGGATAGGTCTCGAGCTCCTCGATGTCTACAAGAGGACTTCCGGTTTCGATTACCATCCGCTCGTCCTCGAGTGCCTTCAGAGCGTGGTCCGCGCCATAGAAGTCGGCATCGGTTTTTCCCACGGCTTCGGATGGATCCTGGATACCGATGGCGCGAGCCTGGGACATACTGATTCTGGTGAACCGGCTGTGCAGGTCCTTGAAGTAGATCTGATCGGGCAAATTCTTCATAAGGGTGGTGAACAGGGACTGCTCGGCCGCAAGGTTGCGCTCCAAACGGACCCGCTCGGTGATGTCCATGCCCACCGAAAGCGTTCCGGCGAACCGCCCGTCCGTTATGATTTGACTGTTCTGCCAGGAGATATAGCGCTCAGTTCCGAACCTGGTGAGGAGACGATTCTCGAACGGGTCAGTGTCACCGTGCCGGGTAAACTCTTCGAATTTCTTCCGCACTTTGGCGTAATCGTCAGGCTGTACAACGGCTTCAAACCAATCGCGGCCGATCATTTCCGCCCGCGTGTATCCGCTGATCCGTTCGGCCGCTGAATTGAAAATCGTAACCTTTCCCGAAAGGTCGAGTCCAACAACCATGACGTTTGCCGTGTTGATCAGGCTTTCCGCCAGCTCCTTCGCGGCACGCAGGTCCACTTCCACACGTGCCTGTTCCGTTACATCGACGAGGCCGACAATCATCGGTGAGGTGGACCCCTCGGATGCGGGTATATGGGACTTCACCGTCACGCGGCGCACGTTCCCTTTGCAGGTAAGAATTTCGGACACACCCTCTATGTTGACTTCGCCTTTGTCGATTGCAAGAAGGGTTTGCCGGAACGCATCATTCGCGACGGAAAACTGATCCGGATCAAGCGGCCCAAGGAGTTCCTCCTTTCGATCGGCTTCGAACAGCCGGATCGCTGCCTGGTTCACGTCGGTGACCTCGATCAGGGAAGCAGCTTCCCGCAGGAACTCCGGGCAGGACGTGAGATACCGCTCCAAGTTGAAGCCACGGTCCTCTTTCAGCTCCGCAGTTCTGCGGCGAAGCTTGGAGAGATCCTGCTCCATCAGCGGCACGGCGGCGAGCTCGAATATTCTCTGATATTTCTCCGCCCCGTTTTGCGTCGCGCGATTCTGGCCCTTCACAAGCTTCTTCCTCGTTGGTGTCGAGCACGATTCAACATGGGACATCATCATTGTACCACGAATGGTCCCGCTCATCACAGGAATTGACCATCAGCGCATAAGGAGGGTAGCCTTTCCTCGTGGACGAAAATGTGGTGGAGGTACATCGGCTGCACGATGACGGGGTCATTCCAAACGGACTGGTGCCCGTCCTTTCTTATCGCTCGGCTCTTCCTGCGGACCCGGTGCAGATCGAGCGCCGATTTGGCGAGTTCGGCTGGACCGGTTCGTGGCGCAACGGGGTTTTCCCCTATCACCACTACCACAGCACTACGCACGAAGTGCTTGGAGTGTACAGCGGCTCCGCGACCATCCGGCTGGGCGGCGAGCGCGGAATCGACGTGGAGGTGCACTCAGGCGACGTCGTGGTGATTCCGGCGGGAGTCGCGCACAAACGCATCTGTGCGTCGGCGGATTTCGGCGTCGTAGGCGCCTATCCTGACGGAAGGCACGCGGACATGAACTACTGCAGGCTGGAAGAGCGTGAACACGCCCTCGCGAACATCCGGGGCGTTCCTGTGCCGAAACTTGATCCGGTACTCGGTCCCGACGGTCCACTGGTCCGACACTGGGGCGAAAATCCGGGCCGCGTCGCTTCGGAATGACGGTGTTTCAAGACGCTATGCCGTCCGGTGCCGCTGTGGAACATATGCGGGAAGTTTGGAATCGATGAACTTCGGAACGATCCGCGCAAATCGCTGAATTCCATTTTCGATGTGAACATCAGGCCAGCCGTCGCCGATAAGCGGGCGTGCGTAGGCCACAAACTCGTCGGTTACGTCCAGTCCGTTCCTGTCGATCCAGTGCTTCGGCATGTGCCGCTCAGAGTTTGCAACCTGATCCAGCGGGACTTTGTCGTAGAGCGCCCTGTAGACGGCTCCAGGCGCGCGACCGATAGTGGCCATGAATCCGGTGCCGTCCTTGAGAGCCACATCGACCGCTTTGCGGCCAACCTGGTACGCCTCTTCAATATCAACGGCGGAGGCGAAGATCGAGGTTGACCTCTGAAGTACGCCGGGCACCTGCGCCGATGCTGTTCCGCGCGCGGCGAGTTTCACTGAATTCAGATAGTTGATCACGACCTGGGCGACAGTCGATTGGCTTGCTCCATACTCGATGTGACCGAAGCCGTCGTGCGCCTCACCAAGACCTCCGACATCGAAACCTTCGCTCACGACGACGATGCAGCGTCCCGAACGGGTCAGTTCCATGTTTACGTGCTCGGCGAGCGATTCGAGCGTGTGATGCGATTCGGACATGTAAATCTGAAGCGGCATCTTCCGGTCAGGGTCTGCCAGACGCGACGCAGCCGGGATGAATCCGGCCTTTCGTCCCATCGCCTGGATGACAGTTACACACTCCGATGGGCTCATACCGCGATTCTCTTCGTCGAGAAGCTGAGTCACGTATGCCCAGTATCGGGCCGCGCTGCCGTAGCCCGGCGTGTGATCGACTATTTTGAACTCCGGGTCGCCGACATCGTTATCGATGGTCTTCGGCACTCCGGTCGCGCACAGATCAACGCCTCGCTCCTTTGCGACGCGAGCTACCTTGCTCGCCGTGTCCATCGAGTCGTTGCCGCCGATGTAGAAAAAGTACCCCGCATCGTGAGCGAGACAGATATCGATAATGCGATTGAAGTCTTCGGTCTGGTCGGGCTGAAGCTTGTACCGGCAGGTCCCGATCGCTCCGGCCGACGGCGTATTGCGCAGCAGCGCGATCTCGGCGGGGTCCTGCGCATAGACATCGATGAGCTCTTCCTTGAGAATCCCCTCGACCCCGTGCCAGGCGGCGAACACCGACCCGATGCGCTCCGGCATATCACGGCAGGCTTCGATCACGCCCTGTAGCGACGCATTGATAACAGGTGAGGGCCCGCCGGATTGGGCGACGATGGCGTTGGGTTTCATCGGGGGACTCCGATGTCATTCATGGCGGAACGTCGGGACGAGTCCATCGGCACCCGCCATTCTAATTCATTGGACGTTCTGAAGCACCGTCGAACTGGCATAACTAATCGCGCGAATCAACCAGTTATCTTTCGATTCCTCGATCATCCAGAACACACACGTTCCAGATGCGCTAAACTTGTCCTGCGTCGCGAGCGTCACCATAGTCGTCCCGCCATAGGTAGAGACATTGCTCCTGCTTGCACTTCCCAAATCGTAAGTAAACGGTGTGTTAGTTGAGACAAAGTGAGTTGACGACCAGAACGAGTAGGATTTCGCGGCGTTATAATCAGTCGCGCTCGCAGAAATGTTATCGATAATCTTGCTCGCGTCTGCAGTTTTCAAATCCGAGAAGAACATGTCGATTCGTTGGTTGATCGAAACGTTTGTTAGGCTGCAACTCATGGAAATGGCCAGAATCACCAGGATCGCAAGGATTCCGACTAATGGAATTCGGTTTCGTTTTCTTTCGATTTGCATCTGCTCCCTCCAGCGATTTTTCGGTCGATGAGATAGATCCGTTTACCTAAATGTCCAGCGGCACGAGGCTCGGGACGATTGCTGCCCGAAACGATCTATCCAACTTTGTAAAATGGTCCACAAATGCTTTGTAATTTGTATCGTCAAGATTTCTGATGTGTTTCAGGGTGTTGATGAGGAACATTCTTCCCATGACGTATTTTCGGAGCGAGAGAGCCGAAAGAGCCCAGTATCGCACAGTAAGAATGGCATTGGTCGTCTCGATCTCGAGGGGGCGAATCTTGTCAGAATTGAGCTTCTGCACCTCATCCTTCTTGCCTTCGTCGAATAGTTTTTTCAGTTCCGCACGATTCGTATCGAGTTCAGACTTCAATCGTACGTAGACCGGTTCGATCTTATCGAACTCCGCGATAAACGTGTCCATCTGTTTCCCTACCGCGTCGAGCGCGGCCACCGGGTTCTGCGAAAAATCTTGTTCTTTTTGTGAGTTCCACTTGGAATAATCCAGGCTCCCGTGCAGCGCTTCCACCTTCCCCGGCACCGCTCCCGCGGCAACCTCGACTGCCTGGTTCTGGGTGAGGTCAACGCTCTGTCCGGCCGACGATACTTCAACCATGCCTTCGGTGACTTCGTAACGGCTGGTGCCGTCGCTTGCGGCGTAGACGGTAAACACGGTTCCGCGGATGCCGGCGACCGAGCTCATCGTGGCGATGGCGGGTTCCGGTGACCCGGCGAGTTTTGCGAACCGGTATGAAACGGCTCCGAGAACGGTGGTCATTACCGTCTGCTGATTTGAGTCCTGATAGCGCTTCTGCAGCGTGAAAACCGAGTTAGCCTGCACCGTGATCTGGCTGCCGCCGGTCTGGTCGAGTTGGACAACGCCGTCGTTTCCCGTGACGATGCTGTCGCCGGCGTTCATCGTGGTGCCGAAGTCGACGGGCGTGAGGCTGCCGGAGCCGCTCTTGAGATTCGCGGTGCCCTGAAAATAGGTGACTTCGGCCTGTTGGGAAAATCCGGTGGCCGCAATGCCCAGGAGAAAAAAGAGGACGAACGTCGGCACGCCCGGACGTGCGGACAATCGACTGCTTTGAACAACGCGTTTCATGTGCTGCACCTCACTTCACCGGGCCCGCGAGGCCGTAGATTACGGTGCCCATTTTTCCGGTATCCGACGCGACGAGCAGGAAACTGCCCAGGTTTGTTTCGAGGGTGATCATGCGCGAAAGCGGCGGGACGTGGCGGCTGAAGAACCAGTCGGTGATCGTCGAATCGGAGAACTTCTTGTAGGACGTCGATGTTACCGGCTGATCCGTCGACTGACCGTCCATCGATTTTGCGCCGGAGGGCAGGGCAGCCAGATTCACCTTCATGCCCGCCTGCACGAGACCGTTCCAGAGCGTGCTGATGTCCTGCGATCGATCGAACACCTCACCGTCGAACGCAAATGTCCTGGACGACATGGCAAGAAGCCTGTCAACGGAGCCCGCGTTGATCGCGTTGCCGATTGCGGCTGTTGTTTCCGGTTTGAGCGGGCGAGGGACCGATGCGCAGGAGGCGAGTATCAGGGCGACGGTGACCACACATGCGGTCAGACCCAACAACCTGTGGACACTCGGGAAAGATTTCCCGTTTGTTTGCAGCGTTTCCATCACGCAGAAGTATACCGCGGCGTTCGATTCACCACAAGCGAGAGTTCTACCGCCCGTCGAGAAAATCCCATTCGAGGTCGACCACTCCTCCGGTTTCAGCGGATCGATATATCGCATCAAGCACGGTGCTGTTGATGAGGCCCGAGACTCCGTCGGAGATTGGCTTTTTCCGCTCGCGAACACACTCGATGAAGTGGCGGCTTAGTGCCAGGCGAGCTTCGTCGGGAGCTCCGCCGACCGGGGCCGGAATCTCGATACCGAACGATCGGTCGAATTTCTGTCCGGTCAGCACCAGCTTCTGATCTGACAGGGAAATGCCTCCCTCATCGCCTGCAACATGTACGTCGAAGGTGTGTTCGGATGTGATGTTCACCGCCCAGCTCGCTTCCAGATTGAGAGTCGCGCCGTTTTCGAAACGGATCATCGCCGTCGCCAGATCTTCGACGTCGAAGAGACCGTCCCACTGCGGGGTGCCCCAGGTGCCGATGCCTCGCTTTTTCGGGCCGAATTTCGCATATGTGGCGCCAAACACTCGAGAGGGTCGTGGAGATCCCATCAGCCAGAGGCAAAGGTCGAGGAAGTGGACGCCTACATCGATAAGCGGTCCACCGCCGGATTCTTTTTTGCGGGTAAACCAGCTGCCCCAGCCGGGAATCCCCTTTTTCCGCAAGACGCTGGCTTTTGCAAAGTACACGTTGCCAAGATCTCCGGAGAGCGAAGCCGCGTGTGCCTGGCGCGAGAGCGGCTCCCACCGCATGTGGTGGGCGATCATGAGCGTCCTCTCCGCCTTGCGTCCAGCTTCGTAAATATCCCGGGCTTCGGCGCCGGAGAGCGCCATTGGTTTTTCCAGAAGCACGTGCTTTCCACGATCGAACGCGTGCAGTGCGAGCGGGTGGTGAAAAGCATTGGGAACTCCGATAATCACCGCGTCTATCTCATCCGAGTCGATCAGCTCTTCCGCGGTGGCGAAGACCCGCGGAACACCAAATTCCACAGCGACTGTTTGTGCGAGGCCGCGAGAGAAGTCGGTGATCCCAACCACCTGTGCCTCCGCCACCTGACTGAACATGCGTGCGTGTATGCGCCCGATGAACCCTGCGCCGATGATCCCGACACGAACCTTTTCCCTGCTCATCCTGCTCTCCCTCTGTGGTTCGGCAATTCTACCCCCGCACGCTTCAGTCGACAATCTGCCGTTTGCCGGAAAACGATGCTTTTGTTACATTCCATCCGGAGACAGTAAATGGCCGCGTTCCGCGTAGTCCAGATAACCGACCTTCACATCGGCGCCCGTGGTGAACGACCACGGGACGTGGATGTGCGCAGCAATCTCGAGCTTGTGCTTCAGGCGATAGCAGGGGAGTCCGCGGATCATCTGGTGATATCGGGTGATTTGAGTTACCGCGACGGAGACCGTGACGCCTATCAGCATGTGCGATCGCTGGTCGAGAATCTGGATCTACCCTACAGCGTGATCGGCGGCAACCATGATATCAGCGTGAACCTGGCCGAAGAATTCGGAAGGACGACCGACCTCAGTGGTGATGAGCTGTACTACGCGGTCAAACTGCCCGAAGGTGATGGGCAGATGGTCTTTCTCGATACCGTTCGAGGGACTGTCTCGGACCGACAGCTGGCCTGGCTGCGGCGCACGCTCGAAGGCGCACAGTCCCCGATTGTCCTTTTCATGCACCATCCGCCGATGCTCTGCAACTGCACGTTCATGGATACAAACTATCCGTTTGAGCGCAGCGCAGATATTCTTCCCGTCCTCTCGGGTGCCCGGGCGCTCGCTGCAGTTTTCTGCGGTCACTACCACGCCGAGGCGGAAGAGCCGCTCCCCGACCGTGCCGAGGTGAGGGTGCACGTCACCCCGTCCCTCTGGTTCCAGATTGACCGTTCCGCCGAAGATATGATTATCTCCGATAGACGCGTGGGCTACCGCGTAATCGACGTTGAAGGTGGCGCTGTGCGCTCGCGGGTGGAATATCTTCCTCCGTCGAAATGAGAGGCCGGCGCTTCACGAGGTCGTGAGGATTTGCTAATATTGCAGCGGTATGGGTGAGCAGATGAGGGTCCGATCTAAAGTCAGAAACCTATGTATTCGCGCTCTCACCGGCTCGCTCGACACGAACACACTGGTTCACCTCATCCGTCGCATGTTTCAGAACTACGATCTGAACGAACGAACAGGATTTCCGGATTCGATTCCCATTCCCATGCAAAATGCCGCCCGCCAGATCGTGGAAGACTGTATCAATTCGGGCAGATTCCTCGAGTTCGTGGCGCTTCTGATCGAGGTGGATCGCAACGGAATCATGGGCCGCGCTTACCGCATTCGCGATCTCCAGGACATTATTGAAGAGGTAGTTGACCTCGGTTTTCTCTACGATGCCGAACGGCGCGTATTCGTCGAGGACGCCGGCCAGCAGCGCACCAAGAACTGGGGTCTTCTGCGAGAGGGCGACGAATATCTGTTCACGTTTCTGCGAATGGACATTGTCGGCAATTCAAATCTCGTGAGGTCCTACGAAGGTGATGTCATCGCTCATACCTACAGCGACCTTCGGTCGATCGTTCAGCGGATTGTCGAAAACCGCAACGGGCGCATCTGGAGCTGGGAAGGCGACGGGGGCGTGTGCGCATTTCACGGAGCGGGAGCCTCGAACCCGGCTACACTTTGCGCAATGGAGATACTTCACGAGATCTTTCTCTACAACATGCTGGAGTGCCCTCTCATGGAACCGGTCATGGTGCGGCTTGCGGTACATAATGGAACTTGCGAGTACCATGAGGTTTTTGAGGAGATCAATGCCGAAGTAATTAAGAAACTCGCGGATATCGAGTCTCGCTTCACCGAGCCGAACAGCGTCACCATCAGCAAGACCGCTCATTCTACCCTTGATGCGGCGATCACCGCCTACCTGCGTGCCTTTCAGCCGGACGCCAGGAACTCTCTGTATCGGTACGCACTGGAGTTCAAATCGTAGCCATGGTGATACATGTCTTTTCGAGCAGCAAAAAGAGCGAGTCCTGGTTTTCGGCATTTTCGAAGAGCCGCAAGAATACGCTGGAGTTTCATCCGCGGGAGGAGATTCGACCGTGGTGCAAAAAACACTGGCGAGGGGAGATCGTCTACGTCGACATCCAGGGGCTTTCGCCCAAGGAGATCAGCGGGCTGCTCAAGCACCTTTCTTCACTTACTAACGGTTCCGGCGACAGGAGTCGACCGCTTCTTTACGCGGTGATCGATCCCAAGAGCGAAATCAGCGATGTGGCAGAAGTGTTTCACGGTGGTGCGATCGACTACGTCGGGAAACAGGTGGTGTCGCTTGGCATTGTTCCAGGTCGGATCGAACGGGCCGCTGCTTATGCCGAAAAAGTGCTGGAGTTGCGCGACGCAGCGATCGACCAGAGGGAGTCGGCCGAACGTCCCAAGCACGGTCAGGATAGCATCGGAGGGATCGCCCTCTCCACTCCGTCGGTTCTCATCGACCGAAAAAGAGCTCAGGCGCCGGACACCAGATCCTACCGGTTTTCCGGCAGCGACTGGGACCAGATTGCACCTGAATCCGAATACACATTCTGGATGGCCTACGTCAGCTTCAATCCGCCGAAGGAGATGGCGGGCAGGCAGAGCACCCAGCATTCGGAGCACCTGCTTTCGGTCTTCCAGCAGGCGATGCTCCGATATCTGGAACCGGCCGGCGGAAAGGTCTGGATGTGGCAGGACCTTTCCGGCCTTGTTCTGTTTCCCTTTGACGGTCAGGGGTATGCGCCGCTTCTCGCCATCTACCGCCTCATTCTCAATTATAATCTTGTCAACGCAGAAGACCTCGACCAATCGGTACCGATTCCTTTTCACGTCTCACTCGACATCGGCAACTCTCCCTACCGGCTTTCCGGACAGACCGGGACAATCATTGCCGACTCCGTGAATTTCATTTTTCATCTGGGAAAGAAGTTCGCGCCGGAACAGGGCCTGACGATTACCGGAAACGTCCTGCACCTGGTTCCCGAACGCATGATGCCACTTGCGCAGAGCGCCGGTAAATTCGAGGGGCGGAATATCTACACGATCCGGGTTCCTTCGCCCGCGTAAGCGACGGGCGGCATAGCCGGCGTGTGAAAGTCAGGACGGCGCGCGATGCCGGTAGATCCGCGCGGGAACGAAGAACAGCGCCGTAGCGACAATCCAGAGCGCCAGCAGTC
>Ga0307375_10006665_pt1 | contig 10646 bp, 7 predicted proteins | sample TR1MG_FD_202531 | JGI IMG/M metagenome (GOLD analysis project Ga0307375, IMG submission 202531) | Soil microbial communities from Risofladan, Vaasa, Finland - TR-1 | ecosystem: Environmental > Terrestrial > Soil > Coastal area > Acid sulfate soil | place: Finland: Risofladan, Vaasa | collected...
TTTTTCTTTTCTGATTTCAGATAATTTCTTAGGATCATAGCCCTTTTTATTGATTTCAGTCAGGAGTTTCTCAAGGTTTTCTTTTTCAGTTTTGAACCGTTCCTCTAATCTGATCTTCTGGTCAGACATTTGATTGATATCGGTCTTGATCTGTGTAAATCTTTGTGTGTCATCCATATTTACCTCTTTTATGTAAAAAATAAAGATAGAGTTATTCAAACCCTATTTCAACTACTTTGCCATGACTTTCTGCATTTATCTTGGAAGGTCTCTTCCGGCTTATTCTACTTTGTTCACCTTCGGCACAGCCATTAAAATAAATACAGTATTTACAAGATTTTGCGGACGGTGTAGGCTCATGCTCTGCTTTTACCATCTCTCTTACATCTATTGATAACCGGCATCTGAAATCATTGAGAATATCTATATCCATGTCTACTGGAACGAGCGTATTGAAACGGTAATAGAAGAATCCTAACTGCACCGGTAACTTTTTAAATCTGAAATAATAAAGAAACGTATAAAAATATAACTGGTCATTGCTGATATTCTTTCCCAATGTATTGGTACCTTTGCCGTCAAAAATTGTACCGTCATCACCAACCTGAGAATTATGTATAAAGTCAAGGCGTCCTTTTATTTTATGTTCCCCTTTGAGAATTAGCCCTATACTCACTTCTGATTTAGTGTTAAGGAAATAATTTTTGTTTGGGGAATTCATAATGACACATATATCGTTATGTGCCTGGTTAAATATCTCCTCTTTTGTCTCTTGGCAATATGGGGCATCCCAGTCCACAGTGCTTGATTTTAAAATGTCGCTCCAAATAAAGACCATTTTCCGTTTGATACCCTGAGTGTCAATAATAGGGGTTTTAAAACGCCAGATATTACAGTATAATTCAAAAAATTTTTCTACCAGGCGCCCGTAAAGAGTGAAATATTCATTGATCTTTATGGTAGGGGGCTCTTTTCCTACGTATTGTTTAAAGAATTTTTTAGGGCATTCAGTAAAGGCTTTCCAGGAGTGGTATGTTATGTTCATTTCGCAGAAGCCTCCTGGATAAAATAAAGGACTCTATCACGTATTATTTTGGCTAAACCCATTGTGTCAATAAGATCATCGATAGTCTTTGCGCTATCAACAGATTTTTCTACTGCCTCTGAAGCGAGTTTCTCAACGAATAATTTTATTTCTTCTCTCTCCTGATCCTCCTGCTCCCTTTTAATCAGGTCAAAAACTTCAGAGGCGGGTTTGACTTTAAGGTTGATTGATCGGAGGGTATAGGCCGGTTCATTGTTTTCAACAGTTATTTTTATGTAGCCTATCTGAGGGTTATGGTCAATATCTTCCTCAGACAGAGTACCACGGGTCATAGACCCTATGTTAACGAAATATTTACCGTTTGACTCATAAACACCCTGGTCGATGTGGTAATGGCCAAGAATAAAAATATCAGGTGAGAAAACTTCCAATTCATCATACCCGTAAAGTCTTTCTTTAAAGATCATTCCACCTTTTAAGCTAGAATAGAGATGCATTGCACATATCTGGCTGACACAATCTCCTTTTTCAGGTATTTTTAATGTATCAAGATCAAGCTTTTCTGCATAGGGTATTCCGATAAGGGAGATTTTTACTCCATCCTTTTCAATGACTTCATCTCTAAGCTGTATTAATGTACCATCAGCAAAAAGCACTCCTAAGGGCTGCTCGCTCAAGCTTTCCAAGCGGTTCGCTGTGAGGTCATGATTTCCTTCTATCATGTAGATGGGGCAGGAGAACCGTTTAAATATTTTTATCAATTCCTGGTTCAGGTTATGGCTGTTTCTGGCCGGATTTTTTAAATTAAAAAGATCACCGGCAATAATGGCTGCGTCTGCATTCAATTTATTACATGCCATACACATCTGGTTAATTTTGCCCAGTACGGCTTCTTTAAAATCATCTACCCTTGACCGAGGCCCATTATCACTTATATGTATATCACTTGCTGTAATAATTGTGAATTCTGTCATAATAGGTTCCCACACAAGGGGCATATTTTTATTTCTGCCATTTCTTGTTTCTTTTGTTTCAACTTCTCTGTAATAGCTCTTAATTCATCACGAGTTGTCTTTGTTGCTGCAGCTATTACAGAGAATGATTTTTCAAGAGTTTTTATTCCATTGAATTCTTGAAATGCCTGTTCAGTTGCAAAATAAGACGCTGTAATTTCGTTCATATCAAAATTGTCAAGGAACACCTTTTGCTGCTTGATCTCTCCTATTAATTTTGAGGCGGCGTCATCCCATTTACAGACCTGTTCCACTTCTTTTACAAGAGCCTCTATTTTCTTTGTTTCCGGGATTTTGAGTTTTGGGACACTTTTTAATTTTTCTGCATTGTCAGTTAATTTTTTATGTCTCTCTTCTTTCTCCCTGAGCCACTGTATATCTCTAATCGCTTCTTCACAGACGGATTCATTCGGGATTTTAATCTCAGTAATCGTCCGGAGAACAGACAGGGATTCTGTGAGTTCTTTGATTTTTTCTTCATATTCAATTAGAGTAGAAATCTCAGAACCCAGATTTACAGTCTCTTTTTCTTTTAATACTAATGATGCAACTGTTTTTTTTATTTCTTCAAAGTCTACGAATATCTTAAGTTTCTCCTGTAAATCTTTAAGGTCAGACTCCCGGGTCTTTAATGTTGATTTCTGAGATTTAATGACTTTCTGGCACATATCATCAGCCTTGCTCAGAGTATCAATACCATACAACGATGCCAGTACTTCCGTTACTATTGACCCGGGTTTATCTACAAGAAAAAGTTCATCAAATTGAGAGGCTATGAAAGGGAAAACTTTTTTATCACCTATTACCATCTTCCCGAAACCAGCTTCAATTAGTGTTTTCGGAACATCCCTGTTTAATTTTGAATAGACTTCTTTATCACTCCCATCACGCTTATCAATGGTATAGGTAGCAGAGACGCCCTTAATCCATTTAATATCTATATCATCTCTGATTATATTTACAGTAGTTTTCTTTTCTCCGTGCCGAATAAAGCTTTGACCTGCTTGGTTAGCTAAAGGAGCTTCGATAGCCCTGATTATAGCACTTTTACCAATATTGTTTTTACCCACGATGACCGTGAAGCCGTTTATTTCAAAAGAAACGTCTTTTATACTTTGATAATTTTTAATAGAAACTTTAGTCATCGGAGTTTTTCTTTTTCTGGTTCTGTTTTTCAATGAAATTCTCTGCTACGTTGGACAGTATATCGTCCATTTCATCAGGCAGCTCATTTCCCTCATTCTGATACTGAATTTTTGTGTTTTCGTCCTGTTTGAAAACAAGAGAACTCTGAAGTTTTTCAAAGGCTTTTTCATTGTCAGTAAAACTCTGCCACAGTGCCTCTTTTCCCTGTGCTTTGACTACAATTTCATCATTATGTCTAAAAGTATAGAAAGCCCCGTTTTTAGAGATGACTCTAGTATTCATGCCCAGTTCAATAATGGATCTGACATTATCAATACCTTCACCAAATCTGATAAAAATGGGGGCTTGAAAATAAGGCCTGTCAATCTTATTCTTTATGACGGTCGCCTTGATGGTAATGTTGACAGGATCTTCGTCTTTTTTACCTGTGATCTTACTTTGTACAACAACTTTTTCAATTCTGCCGACTTTTAGTTTAAGCCTGACCGATGCGTAGTATTTCAAAGCTCTGCCGCCCGGTGATTCCTCCATAGGCCCTGACTGGAATTTTGATGTCTTTATAACATCTCTCATCTGGTTTATGTAAACCAGGCATACGTTACTGTCTTTCAGGTATTTCGTGATAATACGCAGAAAGGCTGACTGAAGCTGTGCCTGCAGCCCAATACGGGCTGCATCGTCTATGGCTCCTTCCAGGAATTCTTTTGGGAGCATTGCAGGTACACTGTCCACAACAATAATATGTGGTTTTATTTCCAACATATCTTTTATCTGCCTTGCACCTTGTTGAAAATGAGCAGGCTGAGTTACGATAAGTTTATTTGGGGATATATCAAGTCCCATCTTTTTTGCATAACCCTTATGGAATGTCTGTTCAAAATCCAGGAGACAACCAAAGCCACCCATTTCTTGGGCTTTTCTGATAGCGCTGAGAGCAATAGTTGTTTTTCCGGAAGACTCATCTCCTATGATCTCAACGATGGCTCCACGAGGGAAACCTCCTGGTTTTCCGGTCATAGACCCGTCACCTATTATCTGATCAAGAACCCATGACCCGGTAGGAACAAAATCGTGGATTTCCTCTTTTTGAAGATCAATGATTGTGGCCTGATCTTCCTTATGTAATTTTTTAAAAAATTCTTCCTGACTCATAGGGTTTTTCTTTGCCATTTTTTATTTCCTCCGCTATTTCTTTTGAATTTTTTTCTCTTTTTGTATAGTCAAAAAACTGATCATTCTCGCGGTATATTATTCCGGTATATTCCGTCAGTCCTTTTTTTGTTCCTCTTTTGAAAGTGTGCTTTCCGCAAAACAGTTTACGTTCTCTTTCGGTTAATTCTTCATCTGTGTATTTTCTCATGAAATACCATTGATAGAATTTTAAACCTATTTTTCCCGCAAAGTAAGCATCAGCTACGTGTTCGCTGAATCTTTTTCCCATACGGTCCAATTCTTTTTTAGCCTGGTGTGTCGTATGGTGCTTCGTTACTTCATCTAATTTTATTTCTGGAACGGCGAACCTTTTCAGCGTCTGCGGTTGCACATACATCACAAATATCTTCTTATCAAGAAATGCTTCATGTATGTGTTGATTCAGCGCGAATAGTAGTTCAGTATTGTAATCCTGCAGATAAGGTGCTTCCATTGAAATAAATGTAATATTTCTGGATGATAGTAAAGCACGTACTCTTTCTCTCTGCATTATAAGCCGTTCTACCAGCAAGCCGTCTGCCGGGCTTGTTTTAAATACACCGCCCTCTAGGACTGCCTCTTTTCCTGTTTTATTTTCGTCAAAGACAACCCATCCTAAATGAGTTATTGAAGGATCTAATCCTGCTATCATAAGTTTTAAGGTATGCACCGGTCTCCGAAGAAACCGGTGCGTGTTAAGAGATTATTAAGCCCGTCTAAATGTTATCCAGAACAGTGTCCAGATCAAGCTTCTGTGTAGGGTCTGATCCTACTGCACCAGAGATACCAAGCAACTCATTAATTTCTTCGGTTGACAGATCACTGGCAATGGACTTTTTTATAAAATCCCATATTGGTTTTGCCTGTTCCAATATGATTTTTTTAACTTCATCTTTAGCAGTCCATACTGACTCATTACACGGTGTGATATCCAGGTGCTGGTACTCTTCATTAGTACAGGCAACCTTAATATCATGAGATGCGAGTGGGAACTCGCCATTCACTGTTTTCAGCTTCAGATAAGTCTGCTCACTGAAAATCCAGGGCAACAGTTCATAAGCGAAAGGCTTTTTAATATTCCCTAATTTATCAGTCGTGTATTTAATGAGAGTGGCACCCACACGCCACTTTGAGGGTCCAAGGACTTCGCAGCATTTTCCTTTTTTACAAAGGAAAAATCTGTCCTTGAAGTGGATTTTAGAACCGACAAACATTGCTTTGGGGTCTGTGTATACAATGGCATTTCTGTGTACTTCATTTTTTTTGCCCTTGTATTTTTCAAACATCCCGCCTTTGATGTCTTCGTTCTCGAATCCAAAGACTTCGAGTTGTTCATTTGAAGGCATTTTAATACTCCTTAGTTTTTGGTTGGTTGAAAACTGTCAAGTAAATCATCAAGATCCATTCCTGTTTCTACTGTGTGGCTTTCTTTTTGATCTTCAGCCATTTTAACTTTTGTTTGAGTTTCAGTTTGTGACTTCTCTGTATCTCCTCCTTTTTTGATTGGTTTTTCTTCAATTGTATCAATAACTGCGTCCAGATTGATCTCTATTTCTACCTTCGGTTCTTCTATAACTCCTGAAAGAGCTTCCTGATCTATTACGTGCCAGTTATCCTCTATTTCGATAGGTGATTCCCCCTCTGTATCGGGGCTGAGGTCAGGTACTGGATTAATAAGTTTTTCTGACATTTCTTCTTCAGAAGGTAATTCCTCTTCCTTCCCATCAAGGAGACTCTCAACATCTAAAGAAGATGACGGATCTACAATTTTCTCTTCCTCCTCACTTTCAGCCTCAGCATCCCCAAAAGTATCTTCACCCATGGTGCTCTTCGCCAGCTCTTCCATCATGCTCTTAGCAGCATAATTTGTGGAGGGTCCGATACCACCGATTCTTGCTTGCGCTTCAAATATTCTTAACTGCATCTTTACATCGTTATTAGCTCTATTCAGATTTCTAATTTTCAGATTAATAGATTTTAAGAGATTATTAAGGTCAGTTACCTCATTTTCATACTTAGTGACTTGAGCACGTTCTTCGTTGAGAAGTATATTGACCGCTGCTTCCCTGTCTTTGAAAGAAGGGAGATTTTTGATTTCATCTTGAGTTAAGGCAGTGCTCATTTTTACTTCATATTCAGCTGTAACATTATTCAGAGCCTGCTGCATTACCGATATCTCTTTACTGATGCGAATGCTGTAATGTTCAATTTCTTCAATGAGTGCGTGGCACTCACCAATCTTTTGATTTATATGTGAAGGATCGGGCAGAACTTCAATATCAATTTTAAACCGTATCTCAAGCAGCCGGTCATAGATTTTGTTTCTATATTCAATTTTCATACTATCTCCTATATTATATGGTACTGATTTCAAGGGGTATAATTAAAGAAAAAAATTTTACTCTAAGTGTATTATTTCCAACGACATAAGATTTTTTGGCAAATTATTTGATAATTCTACTGCCTTAATATCATCAATTTCACCAAAAAAATAGACAGAAATGACGCCCACTGAAACTATTAACTTCATATCATCAAAAGTAGGGAAGCAGGTAGAGAAGAGGATAGAGTCCGTCATGTTCTCGTGTCTTAAACTAAAAATAGCGTCATAAATAGCTGATATTTCCCATTCCTTCTCTTTTATGATCTTTCTGTTATACCCGGTTGATGCAATTTGTCTGTCTCTAACGATGAGGGCTCCTCTTTGTATTGGGCAGGTAGATAGTCGGCTAATTCCCCATGCCGTATCGGCAAAGAATTTCTTTTCCTGTTTTGTAAGCATTCTTTTATGCGTTCTCCTAAATTTGTGTTTCGTCTCTGCACACTTGAATTATCTATGGCTTTCTCAAGTGCAGATCCGTGACCTATTATGATGACTTTTGTTTTTGCTCTGGTAATAGCAGTATAGAGGAGGTTTCTCTGTAACATGTTTCTTCCGAACTGGTTAATAAAGGGAAGAATAATATAGGGGTATTCCTGTCCCTGGCTATTATGGCATATGAAACCATTGGCTATATATAAATGTTCATTTTCTATTTCCATATCACAAGTATCTTTTTCTTTGGAATATTCTATTGATGTTATTTCATCATAAAGAATATTTCTTTCGTAGATCTCTGTAAATTCTTTAGGTACAGATTTTTTCTCAGCTTTTAAAATTTCCATCATTTTATGGATAAAATTATATGTTAGTGTGTTTCTGTCTTGTATTATATTCCTTAATATACTGTAAATATTTTTATATTTTGAAAGACCACACCCTTTTAAACCTCGAGTTTCTATAGGATTAAAGAGATCAAAGAAAGATTGAACTAATTTTTTTCCGTAAGGGATATTTCTGTTATATGTTCTATGCTCTTTGTATATAATGCGGTCTCTTTTTTTATTGCACCGTAAAAGGTTTTTGAATAAAAATGTTTTATCTACACTGATGGTTAAGCAGTATTTATCATTTTCGGTCTTTTTCTTAGATTTAGTAATATTTTTTGAAGAAACGATACCGCAAGACAAAAGTAATAATTGTAATTTTGAGGCCACTTTATCTGATACCGTTACATATCTAATTAAATTTTTTTCATTAATGGAGCCGTCTGTATCTATTAATCCCGCTATAAATGATAATTTGTTGGGCAGGATAGCTTCAAAGATTATATCAGGAATATCTTTATGTTTTGCCGTCACATAATTATAACCCAAAGAGTATAACCAGTCTCTGAAGTTCTTTGAGCATACATACTTACTATGACGGAGACCCTTCTTATCATGAGGTCTTGGATTTAAACCTAATGACTTAATGATCCTGTCAAACTCATTAAGTAATTCAAGATTTAAAGGTTTAGAGAGTTTGACTGTTCCGTCTTTTTTATCCCTATAACTACCGTCCCCTATCAGAGCGCCTAAGAGCCATGAGATATCTGAATTTAGGATTTCAGGTAGATTAACTGAATAACGGGGAGTTATACCACAACCTCTTATATTTTTATTATAGAGTTTTATTTTTCTTCCTTTAATTTCATCTCGATTTAGACAAGCATAATTTCCTATTTTAATATCGCTTGCTTTTTCAAGAAATTCTCCCTTTTCATTTGCTACGAGGAACCTGTGATCCTCTGAACTCTCTACTGTATAACCTCTTTTAGTTTTTATTTTTATTATTCTTTTTCTTCCAGTATTTTCATGCCATAAAACCTCACACTGCTTTTTATAGGATAAATGAATTTTATCCCCTTTTTTCATGTCAGTTATCTTTTTTAGACCGTGAGGAGTAGTTATAAACGTATTTTTTACCACACACCGATGAACGGATAATGTATAAGCCAGCTTTATTCTCTCAAGAGCGAGTTCCTTGCCTATCTCAACTATTTTGTCGTCAAGCTGTATTGAGATATGACTACTGGTAATACCTATTACTTTTCCTACTTCGCCATTAAATACACCCAGTTCATAATCATTTTTAATTATTATGACCCTATCTCCTCTTCGTACAATAAATTTCCCTAACGGACACTCTGGTTCAGGACCGGGATTAAGTACCGCCTGAAGACTGTTATTTAACATGTTTACACTTAAAGGGCCGTCGTTGCGCGGGGTTATAATCTGAAATGCCCTGCGCTCATCCTTGAACTTTTGAGCCAATTTTATAACATAACTTTCAATAGTATCTGTATTTGTTTCACGAATAAAGAAACAGTCCGATGTAGGGTCTGCCTTGAATAAACTTAAATCAGTATCACCGTTTTTTATCTTATGTGCTGCTTTGATGATATCTGAAGCTTCGTCCTGTCTGAATATCTTTTCTAAATTTACGATCGGGATTTCTCCGCAATTAATGAGTTCTTTTAAGACATTCCCGGCACCTACTGAAGGAAGCTGATTATTATCCCCTACGAAAATAAGGTGTACCCTATCTCTCAGAGCACACAGTAACCGGTAGAATACTTCCTGATCAACCATTGAGGCCTCGTCGATAATTACTACATCTGTCTCATACTTTTCTAATTCTCCAAAGCTCCATTCGTTTCCCCGGAACCCCAAACGTCTGTGAATGGTGTAGGCATTATAATTAACCGTAGAGGCCATTTTCTTGGCTGAAATACCCGTAGGGGTCATACAGGTCAGGTCCAATTTAAGTTTCTTCACGAGGTCTACAATGGCCTTTAATACTGTGGTATTATGCGTTACTGTAAAATCACCAAGTAAGAAACGGCCATTACCGTTTATTTCAAAACCATAATAATCCCCCGTTCCCTGCGGTTCAACTTTAATACCTGTTACTAAGACATCTTTTTTCTGGTTTCTCTTTTTTGCTTTTTTCTTCAGGACAACACAAGGAATTTCTGATACATCCCCACAAATATGTATTCTATAATATGTGCCTTTTCCTTGGTACCTCTTCCCTTTACGAACACAATCCCATTTCTTTTCAGTCGGTTTGATATAAGCACTGAAACCCAGAGAACGAGCTAAAAATGCAGTATCCTCAATTAATATCTTTGATTTAAAGGTTACTTCATAGGTATGTTCTCTGTCAAGATACCCATCAGAGTCTATTAATCCTGCTAATAATTTAAGTCTATTTTTTTTGCTATTAATTTTATATAGAAGTGGGATATGTTTATTAAAAAGGAGATTGAATTCTCTTAAAGTATTTAAAAAGAAATTAGGTTTTCGTTTATCAGAAAGGGATTGATAGAAAGAACTATCCCTATCACAAGAGATACCGTAATCAACATTATCCCCTTTCACTTTTTTTACAGTGAGGCCCCATTTTGAGACTATTTCTGACAAATAGATAATAACCTCTGGAAATGGGGTAGATACCCGAGTATTTGCCTCAGCCCCGTTCCCGAGCCAGAAGCCCAATAAATAAGGATCTAATTTAAGATCTGAAACAGGAAAATTCACGGGTACTCTATAGCCTTTTAAATGATGTTTTTTACGATCATTAAATTTTAGATATTCTTGTAATGGGGTGTCTATTACTCTTCCTTTCTCATATCCTTCCCCTCCGCTTTCTTTAAGAGATAGTATATGAGACTCATTAATTTCATAAGGGTCTCCTTTTGTAGGGATTATTTTATACATCTTTTCTTTACCATGGCAGATATTTAAGACTTCCCGCGGTTTAGAATCATCTCCCATTAATAACTCACCTACGTTTATATCCTGCACTTTTTTTATGGTACCATCAAACATGAGAACAGGTGTGTTATAACCTAGGCATTTGCCGGTACCGGGGCATCCTATAATAG
>Ga0307375_10006668_pt1 | contig 10646 bp, 8 predicted proteins | sample TR1MG_FD_202531 | JGI IMG/M metagenome (GOLD analysis project Ga0307375, IMG submission 202531) | Soil microbial communities from Risofladan, Vaasa, Finland - TR-1 | ecosystem: Environmental > Terrestrial > Soil > Coastal area > Acid sulfate soil | place: Finland: Risofladan, Vaasa | collected...
CCCGGATGATGCTGCACAGTACGTGCAGCTTGCATCGGCGCTGGTGGCACAAGCCGAGCCGTCCCTGCATCTGGCGCTGCTGCGGGCATCCGGCCATGCCCCCGACGTCCTGCGCGGGGTGCTGCCCGTCTGGGCGGATACGCCGCCGGCACTGGGCGATGTCGAACGAGCCGGCTGGCACGATGCCGTCGCGCGGGTGTGGGAGCGCTGCCCGCGCTCGGAAGAGCACATCGCGTTGCGCCACGATCTTGCGGTATTCGCCGCACACCTCGGGTGCCTGGATCTTGCTCGATGCATATTCGCGCACGATGCCAACAATGCCTGCCTTGCATTGTGCGAGGCACTCGGCGGCAATCTCGAACGTGCGCTGGATCGCCTGCGCCGGATCGATCCCCACGACGAGCATGCAGGCGTCCTTCGCAAGGATCTCCAGGCGCGCCGTGCGCGTTGGCAATCGCTGGCGTGGTACGACGCCGGGATCGCGATCGACGGCGATCTTGCCCTGGAGCCGCTGGGGGAAGAGCACGCCCAAGCCATGCTGCGGCAATACCGCGATCCTGAAATCGGCATGCTCACGCGCCTTCCGGAGATCGATTCGCATCGCGCTGCGTGCGACTGGATCGCCGAGCAGGAGCGGGAGCCGGGGCGCGCGACCTACGCCGTCATGCATGCGGACACAGGCTTCGTCGGCGTGGTCAGCATGCAGTGCAGTGGCGACGGCGGATACTTCTATTTCTGGATCGGCTGTGATCATCAGGGGTGCGGATACGGCCGTCGTGCCGGGCGACTGCTGCAGGCACAGGCCGCTGCCTGCGGCGTGCGACGGCTGTTCACTTCGGTTTATCCGGACAACCGGCGCTCACGGGACGCGCTTGCCGAACTCGGTTTCGTACGGCTGGCGGCAACGGCCGCCCCGCCCGACGACGACCTTGTCTTCCTGGTCAGCGCATTGAGCGACGAGGGCCGCGAGCCGGAAGCGGGCGGCGCGGCGATGCAACTGGTGGACCTGCTCGCGAAAACGCAATCGCCCATACGCATCGACTTGTGCGGCAGGGCGTTCGGCGCGGGGAGGGCACGGCCTGCCGAGGAGGCTGCGAGCATGGCCGATGCATGAAACAGCAACGGGCGACGCCTGGATGCGCATGCCTTGTAGCGGAAGGGATTTTGTCAATCGATGCGACCGCCGCAGACGTGCGGCGCGATCGTGATGTGAATCAACCGACGAGAACGAGGAGGCAGCATGAATTTTGGAAGCATGTGGGCGCGGACCCAGGTGCCCCGCTTTGCGGCGGGGGCGGCCATGTTTTACGGCGGCGTGGCGGTGGCAGCGCACGGCATGATGCGGGGGCAGGATCGCAGCGGTGAAATGCAGGACCGGCTGGGTTCCCGCGTCGGGACGAGTTTTGCCGCTCGCGCCGGCACGCCGCTGGGTGCGGCGATGCTGGCCGCGCATGCCGTTCCCTTCGTGCCGGCCATGGCAAGGCGTGCCGCCAGCACGGCAGGCAATGTGTTCGGCACGCTCTGATAGCGGCGTGCAAGCGCGTTGACCACTCACTCCCGGTACACCGGCAACGCATGCCGGTGTACCGGGCCATGCTGCATCACGGCTCGATTCAATCATGCCTGCAGCCCACCGTCGCGGCTACGGCGCTGCGCACAAGGAAACCGATATGCCCCACCATTACAAAACCGGCATGTATACGATGGACTCGGCTCGCCGGACCAGTCTGCGCGTCAATTTCAAGCGATATCGCCAGAAGCCGCTCAGCAGCAACATTCGCATCAAGGCGCTGACAGGTGCCCGGGAACGCTGGGGTGTCAGCGCGGACGAAAACGTACGCACGAAGATCCTGCGCACACAGTTCGGCAGCATGGGCAAGCGCGAGGCGCGCGCGGCGTACTACCAGCGATCGCACCAGGGGGTGCTGGTCTGGCGTACCGGCTCGCGGGTACTGCGCAAGACATATCAGCAGGACCCCGGCAAGGCCACGCACCCCATTGCCGCGCACACACCCGGCCTCAAGACGCAGGTTACCGGGGGCACCAAGGGCGCGATCACTGCAGAACATGGGACGCGTGACAACCTGCGCGCCGCTGCGGTCATGAAGACGCTCGCCGATCCCAAGCGCCACCGGCTGGATGTGGCAGCCATGGGCAAGTTGGCGACGGTTCAACTGCTCATGTCGCCGCAGGAGGAGCTCAAGCGGGCGCGCACCAGCGTGACGGCGCCGAACGCGACTCCCGTCCACTCGGTGTTTCCGGGGGTCGGCAAGGTAAGCAGGACCAAAGGCTTCGATCGCCTCACCGGCACCGTGCACGAAGTGCGTGAGCGCGAAAAACTCGTGGCGGCCAGCACGTTGCTGGCCGCAGGCCGCTCCAGTCTGGTTCCGCCGCAGCACAAGCGTTCGCTTGACCGCAGCGGCGGTGATATCGATGAGGCCCTGGAATACCAGCGGCGCAAGAGTGCCAAATCAAGTACCAGTTTTTCGTTCAACGAAAAGCGTTACTCGGCCACCGACAGGCTGGATCGCACCAGCTTGCGCAGGATGGACCGGGGTGCCCGTCACGGAGCTGACCGTTCGCGTGCGCTGAGCCCGCCGCGGCGATTGCCGGATCGCCCCAAGAAATATCCGTTCTAGCGTGGCATTCGTCAAACGCACGAAGCCATCTGGCACTCCCCTGCTGAAGCGGTATCCGCGGTGCGGGTCGACGCCAGCCCATGGTCGGTCGCCGGTGCCCGCTGCCGGCAATGGCCACGAACCCATCAGCCGATCAGCGGTCCGGCCACCGGGTGGCTGAAATCCTCCGGTGTCAGTTTTTGCGTCAGGCGGAACACGCCCTCGTGGATCTTCCTGGGCAGCACCACGTCGAGCACGGTGGTCTGGTGCGGGCCGAGCATGTCGAGCAGGTCGTCGCCGGCGGCGCTTTTCGCCAGCGCATGGTGCACCAGGCCGCTGAGGTCGACCGGCTGCACGCTGGCGCCGTACGGCCGGTGGCTGGCCACGGCGGCGCGCAGCGTCTGACGGCTGCTGCGTGGATCGGCGACACGATCATCGCCGGCAAGCAACGCGTGATTGAGAAACAGCGAGATCGTGGAACGGCTCTTCGAGTTGGCCTGGCGGTCGAGCATGAAACCGTCGGGCATCAGGTTCGGGCTGGCTTGTGCGCCGGCGGTGAACAGCAGGCCGGTGCCGGCGAGCGGTTCGCCGGCCTCGTCGGTGAGGCGCACGATCACCAGGCTGCGCGGATCGTGGATGTGCACGCGCGGTGCGAACGGGCCGGCCGGCTCCATTTCCACCTTGTTCGCGTCGCGCTGGCGGTTCTCGGCGTCGAAGGCGTTGCACAGCGCGCTGTAGTCGCCGGCGCTGCGCACCTGCAGGCACCGCAGGATCGCATCCACCGTGGCCGGGGCGGCGCTGGCAAGGATGCCGCAGGTGTCGCCGGAGTGCGCTGCGCCGGCGATCAGCTTGAACGCGCAGCGCGGTCCCTGCCGCTGGTTGAGCGAGAGGGCGTCGACCGTGCCGCCGGCATCGCTGCGCTGGAGCGCCAGCACGGCATGGCACGCGTTGAGGTTGGCGGCGGCGATGCGCACCACGCCATCGGAACCGTCCTCGCCGGTGTAGCTGTTGAGGTGGTCGTACAGCGAGCGATCCGGGCGGTCGCCGATCAGCACGAACTGGTATTGGCCGCTCGCGGTCGGATCGGGACTGTGGATGCGGTCGAGGTTGAGCGCGAGCGATTCGCTGCTGCCCAGTTCCAGCCAGTCGAGGATGCGCTGGCCCGGTTCCACACCGCTGAACCACGATTTGAGCCGGCCCACTACGCTCTTGCCCAACTGGGCCAGGGCGGAGCCGAAGTTCGCCGGTGCCAGCATCACCAGATGGGTGAGCCTGATCGTGCTGTAGCTGCCCGGTTTGTCGCGCTGCGCGCGCAACCATTCGCGCACCACCGGACCGCCGGTGGAATGGGTGACGCAGGCGAAGCTGGCGTCGAGCAGGTGCAGGTCGCGCAGGGCGTGGTCGAATGCGCGCACCAGGTCGCCCATGGTCACCGTGTCGTCGAAGCTTACGTACTCCGACAGCCAGATATCCGCCAGGGTGATGGTGATGCCCGCCGCTGCCGCACGCTGCTGCAACTGCTGCGGCATCTGGCCGTAGGTGGCTGTGCTGGTGACGCTCCAGCCGTGGACGAAGACCAGTGTAGTCATGACGTCTCTCCGTGAAGTGGCGACGCCATGATGAGCCGCTGGCGCGGCAACCGGAAGGGCGTGCCTATTCGGTGGCGAGGCCGGTCGCTGCCATGGTGCCGTGCAGCGGATATTCCACCCCGCTGCTGACCAGCCGCAACGGTTGGCCCCAAGGGGTGCGCAGGGTGACCAGGATCCTGCCGGCGTCCGCGCCGTGGACGATCATGACGGGTTGCCCGACCAGCGCAATGCCCTCGGCGCGCAACCACTTCGCTGTGGCCAGCGGATCGTCGGCGACGAGCGCGATGGCTTCATGGGTGGCCCCGGCGTGCCACTGTGCCCGCAGTGCGCGGGAAGCCGGGGCACGGGCGACCTCGACGACGTTGCCGTGGCCGCAATCGAGCAGGGCGACCTGTACGGCATCGGTGGCCGCGGACTGGCTGATCAGGCCGCAGTTCATGGCATGCTCGAAGAAATCCACCGCCTGGGCCAGATCGGGTACGTGCAGCGAGGCATAGCCGCCGTCGCCCGGCGCGGCGCGACCGACCCCGGGCAAGGCGGCAAGGGCGAAAATCATCGCCAACAGCGACAGTGGCAAAGTCTTGTTCATAGTACGGGTGTCGGGTTCGATGCCGTCCAGATGGGCGCGTCCTGCCGGGGTTGCCAGTAGGGTATCGGCGCACACAGAGTTGCCTGTAGGGAACCATTCGCGCCTGGCGGTCATGGCCGTCATGCGGGCTGCGTTACCCTGCACATCTTTTGCGGATGCCCTGACCATGACCAGTCTTGCCTTGGCGACCCTGCTGCTTCTGGCACTGCTGGCCGGCTGGCGTGGACGACGATGGCTGGCGCGGGGCCTGGTGATGCTGGCGTTGTCGTTGTTGCTGCTGGCCGGTTGCGGGCCGCTGCCGCAGTGGCTGCTGGCCGGGCTGCAGGGGCCTTATGTCGCCACGGCGACAGGTCCCTGGGCGCCGCGCAACGCGATCGTGCTGCTCGGCGCGGGCACCACGCCGGTCGATCACGGCGCATTGGAGCCACCGCTTTTCGGCTACGGCCGGATCGTGCAGACGGCAGCGTTGTACCGGGACTGCAAGGCGGCGGGCCGCGTGTGCCGGGTGCTGGTCAGCGGCGGCGATGCCCAGCGTCACGGTGAAGCGGAGGCGGTGGTGTATGGCAACGTGCTGCGTCGGCTGGGGGTGTCCGCGCAGGATCTGCAACTGGAAACGCGCAGCATGAACACCTGGCAGAACGCCCGGTTCAGCCGCCCGCTGCTGCATGACTATGGCGCGCAGCGGGTGCTGCTGGTGAGCTCGGCGCTGCACCTGCGCCGCAGCCTGCTGTACTTCGCCCATTTCGGCATCCGGCCGACGCCGGTGCGCGGCGACTGGCTGGCACCGATCTGGTCGTTCGTTCCGCTGGGCTGGAACCTGGCGTTGACCGACGCCGCATGGCACGAGTACGTGGGCATTGCGCGTTATCACATCTACAACGCGCTGGGCTGGAACGCGCCGGAAATGCCGCCGCTGTAACGACGCCGCTTGCGCGCCACGGCGCCGGGCCACCGCGTCGCGCGGTGGCCCGGCGGTCCCGGGCGGCCGGGCCCGGCGAGGCGATGTCGATCGCGAAGCGGTAGCGCTGCGTCGCTGCCGAGCATCCGCTTGCAGGCGTCCGCTGCCGCTTCGGCGGTGGGCTGACACCGCCCGTCATGGTGATGCACTGGCTACCCCTGGCGCATCACCATCAGGCGGATTTCGGTCATGTCCTCGATCGCGCAGCGGATGCCTTCGCGGCCCAGGCCGGACAGCTTGACGCCGCCGTACGGCATGTTGTCGACGCGGAAGCTGGGCACGTCGTTGACGATCACGCCGCCCTGTTCGAGTTCGTTCCAGGCGCGCATGGCGTGGTCGAGGCTGTCGGTGAAGATACCGGCCTGCAGGCCATAGTCGGAGTCGTTGACCATGGCGATCACCTCGTCGAACTGGCTGAACGAGGCGAGCAGGGCAAACGGGCCGAACGCCTCCTGCCGGTTCGCCTTCGCTTCGGCGGGCACGTCCTCCATCAGGGTGGCCTCGAGCATGTTGCCGTCGCGCCGGCCGCCGCAGAGGATCTTGCCGCCGGCTATCTTCGCTTCCACGATCCAGCCGTGCAGGCGCTCGGCCGCGGCCTCGTCGATCATCGGGCCGAGGAACACATCCTTCCTTTTCGGATCGCCGGACTTGAGCTTGCGGGTGGCGGCGACCAGCTTGCGCTTCAGTGCCGCATAGATGTCGGCATGCGCATAGATACGCTGCACTCCGATGCAACTCTGGCCGGACTGGTAGAACGCACCGAACACCAGCCGCTCGACTACATGATCCAGTTTCGCTCCCTGATCGGCATCGACGATGCACGCGGCATTGCCGCCCAGTTCCAGCGTGACCTTCTTGCGCCCGGCACGCGCCTTGAGCTCCCAGCCGATCTGCCCGCCGGTGAAGGAGAGCAGTTTGAAGCGCTCGTCCTCGACCAGCGGCGCGGCGTGCCGGCCGCCGAGTGGCAGGATCGAGAATGCGCCACGCGGCAGGTCGGTCTCGGCCAGCACCTGGCCGATGATCAGCGCGCCGATCGGGGTCTTTTCCGAAGGTTTCAGCACGAACGGGCAACCGGCCGCGATCGCCGGGGCGACCTTGTGCGCCACCAGGTTCAGCGGAAAGTTGAATGGCGTGATCAGCGACACCGGACCGATCGGCACCCGCCGGGTATAGCCGTGATAGCCGTCCAGACGGCCGGCCAGTTCCAGGTTGAGCGTCTCGCCGTTGATCCGTACGGCCTCGTCGGCGGCGATGCGGAACGTCTCGATCAATCGGGTCACCTCGCCGGTCGCGTCCCTGATCGGCTTGCCGGCCTCGATGCACAGCGCCTGCGCCAGTTCGTCGCGGCGTTCGCTGAAGCGGGCGACGCAATGCTGCAGCACCGCCTGACGGGCCCAGGGCTTGAATTCGCGCATCGGCGTGCTGGCCTTCAGCGCAGCGGCGATCGCCCTTTCCACGGCTTTCGCGTCGGGCACGGCGACGCGGGTGGCGACCGCGCCGCTGTACTTGTCGCGCACCTCCAGCAGCGTTTTCGATGTCTGCGGCCGGTTGGCGAGGTAATACGGATAGGTCTTGTCGAGCATGGGGTTCTCTCCAAGGTATTGCGGCGGGCCAAATGAAATCCTGCAGGAGCCCACCCTGTGGGCGATGCCTTTTCGCAACATGACGAAGAGCATCGCCCACAAGGTGGGCTCCTGTCAGCAAACAGCCCATGGCGAGGACGACCGGGCGAGCGGTCAGTGGCGCTCTGGCGGTTCGATCACGCGCAAGGCGAGCTCGCCTTCGGCCAGCCGCGCGCGCAGCGATGTTCCGGGTGGGGCGTTGCGGGCGGCGCGCAGCACCTGGCCGTCGGCATCGAACACGATCGCGTAACCGCGTTCCAGCGTGGCCAGCGGGCTCACCGCGTGCAGCGCGTGGCGGGCATGCCGCAGGGCTGTGCGGTCGCGCTCCAGCGTGTGCGCGATTGCGCGGCGCAGGCGCAGATCCTGCTCGGCCAGACGGCGCGCCAGCAGTGGCAGGCGTGCGCGCGGGTGCTGTGCCAGCAGGCGCGCCTGCAGCCGCTCCAGCCGGATGTGCCGGTGCTGGCCCTGTTCGCGCAGCACTGCCGTCAGGCGTCGCTGCAGGTGGATCAGGCGTTCGTGGTCGCGAGCCAGGCGAGCCTGCGGCCGCTGGGTCTGCAGCCGTGCCAGCAGGTGATCGACGCGTTGCGAGTGTGCCTGCAGGCGGCGCTGTTGCAGGGTCAGCAGGCGCTGCTGCAATTGCCGCAGGTGACGCCCGAAGGTCGCCGCATCGGGCACCAGCATCTCGGCGGCGGCCGAGGGCGTGGGCGCGCGCAGGTCGGCGACGAAGTCGGCGATGCTGAAGTCGATTTCGTGGCCGACTGCGCTGACGACCGGCACTGCGCTGGCGTGGATCGCCCGCGCCACGGATTCCTCGTTGAACGCCCACAGGTCTTCCAGCGAGCCGCCGCCGCGGGTCAGCAGCAGCACGTCGTAGCGACGGCTGGCCGAGGCCTTGCGCAACATCGCCACGATCGCCGGTGGTGCCTCGCGGCCCTGCACCGGCACCGGCAATATCTCGACATCGACCAGCGGCCAGCGCCGCGCCAGCACGCTCAGCACGTCGCGCACGGCGGCACCGGTGGCCGAGGTGATCACGCCGATGCGCCGCGCGAAACGGGGCAGGGCGCGCTTGCGTGCCGACGCGAACAGGCCTTCGGCATCGAGTCGGGCCTTGAGCTGTTCGAACTCGCGTTGCAGCGCGCCTTCGCCGGCCGGCTCCATGCATTCGGCAACCAGCTGGAATTCGCCGCGCGGTTCGTACAGGCCGACCTTGGCGCGCACCAGCACCTGCATGCCGTCGACCGGGCGGAATCGCAACGAGGCCGTCTTCGGCTTGAACATCGCGCAACGCACCTGCGCGCCGCTGTCCTTCAGCGTGAAGTACAGGTGTCCGGACGCCGGTCGCGCCACGTTCGACAGCTCGCCCTCGATCCACACCATCGGCAGCGCATCGCCCAGCAGGTCGCGCACCAGCCGGTTCAGCGTGCTGGGGGTCAGGACGTGGCGCGGAGCGTTGTCGTCGAAGGCAGGCATGGGAGCGCGAGCCTACCATGGACGATCTTGCCGGGTCGTGCAGAAACATCCACTTGGCGCAGCTTGTGCAGGTGCCACATCAAGCATGGGCCACCCACCGGTCAATCGTCCTCGTCGTCGCGCAACTCGCGTCGGTAGTGCCGGTGCAGGCGCCAGCTGCGGATGCCCAGATTGAAGGCGAGCCAGCCGGCCATTGCACCGAACGGCCAGCCGATCCATGCCGGCCACAGGATCGTGATGATGGCCAGTGCGGCCAGCACCAGCGCGCCGGTCAGCAGCGGGCCGCTCGAAGTATCGCCGAGCACGCGATGATTGTTCAGGACGGCGCCGACACTGTTGGCGATGCGCAGGGCGCCGACCGCGGCGCGGCTGGAACTGCCGCCGGCACGGCGGACCCGCGGCGGTCGTGCCTGGCTGCTGCGTACCTGCTCCCTGCGGCGATGGCGACGGGGCGCCAGCACGATCTCGGTGGCGTTGCCCAGATCGCGCTCGAACTGCGCGGCGAGCTGGCCGGCGAAACCGGCATCTTCCACCGCCACGTCGATTTCACGATTGCTCAGCCAGCTGGCGATGTTGAGGTTGGACGAACCGACCCGTGCCCACTGGCCATCGGCCACCGCGGTCTTGGCGTGCAGCATCGAGCCATTCCACTCGAACACGCGGATGCCCGCTTTCAGCAGCGGCCGATAGCCCGAACGCGACATCCCGGCAACGACCGGGATGTCGCTGCTGCCCGGCACCAGCAGACGCACGTCGACGCTGTCGCGCGCGGCTGCCACCAGCGCCTGCACGTAGGGTGCGATGCCGACGAAGTAGGCGTCGGTGAGCCACAGCGTCTTGCGCGCCATCGCGGCGATCAGTTGATCGAGCCGGTACATGCTGGCGCTGGCCGGCTGGGTGGCGATCACCCGCAGGGCGATCGTGCCGGCCGCCTCGTCCGCTGCCGGCGCAGGCGCCCATGCCGGCAGCGCTGCGCCGGCGGTGGTGTCCCAGCTTTGCACGAAGGCAGCCTCCAGCTCGGCCACCGCCGGGCCGCGCAGCGCCACGCCGGTGTCGCGCCACGGCGGCACGCCGCGCGCCGGATTGCCCAGCCACTTCGCGCTGATGCATACCCCGGACAGGAAGCCGTGTACGCCGTCGACCACCAGCAGCTTGCGGTGGTCGCGGCTGATCCAGCCGAACGGTTGTCCCAGCTGCGGTGGATTGAATACCCGCACCAGCCCGCCGGCGGCGCGCAATGGCGCCCAGAACGCGCCGCGCGACTGGCCCAGGCAGCCGACCCAGTCGACCACCACCGCGACCAGCACCCCGGCCTGCGCACGCTCCACCAGCGCATCGCGGAACGCGCGGCCGATGTCGTCGTCGCGCAGGATGTAGTTCTCCAGCAGCACGCGCTGCTGCGCCGCGCGGATCGCCGCCAGCCAGGCGTCGTAATGTGCTGCCGCGTCGATCAGCAACTCCACCGCATTGCCGCCCAGCAGCGGTGCGCCGGCGGCGCGGCTCAGCGCCTGCTCGGCCAGCAGGCGATGCGGGGTCAGCGGAAGAGGCGATGTCGTGGACATGGGATGAGTGTAGGTCATGCCAGGAGCCCGTCGATGAGTCGATCCAGCGGCCCGCAACACCGACGGTGGGCTTCTGGCATGATCAGCCGCATGTCGATCGAGCATCGCCACACCGATACCAGCGATTGTGCGCAGCAGATCGCCGACCATCTGGGGCCGGATCTGCGCATCGCCGCACCGCTGGGGCTGGGCAAGCCGCATGGCCTGCTCAACGCGCTGTACCGGCTCACCGCCG
>Ga0307375_10006669_pt1 | contig 10644 bp, 9 predicted proteins | sample TR1MG_FD_202531 | JGI IMG/M metagenome (GOLD analysis project Ga0307375, IMG submission 202531) | Soil microbial communities from Risofladan, Vaasa, Finland - TR-1 | ecosystem: Environmental > Terrestrial > Soil > Coastal area > Acid sulfate soil | place: Finland: Risofladan, Vaasa | collected...
AGCCACCGGTACTGTCACCGGCCGCGCGATGGACAGGGTGCAAGGGAAGCCGTGCCAGTCGAGGCCCCCGCTGGCGCGGCCATCGTGTTCCATGGCAACACCTGGCATGGAGCGCTTCCCCGCACCTCCCCAGGCCTGCGGCTCACCCTCTCCACCCTGTATTCCCGCATGTACATGCGCCCGCAAGAGCGCTACGACGAGATCATCGGCGATGATGTACTTGCCCGCAACCCCCCGCGCTTCCGGATGCTCATCGGCAAAGATGTCCCGACCGGCTGGCGCTCGAACAGCGATGCCGAGCGGATTGCCGGGCTCCGGAAGGCAAAGGCTCCGGCCTGCTACCGGACACGCAGCGAACACGCCTGAGGCAGCTGACCCAAGTCAGCGCCCGCGGCCGAACGGGACGAGGCAGCCCTACAGCACGTCGCGATTGCCGAGGTATGGACGGAGGACGCCCGGAATGCGCACGCCATGGTCCTGCGTCTGGAAGTTCTCGATGAGGGCGGCGAGCAGGCGAGGCGTAGCCACCGCAGTGTTGTTGAGCGTATGCACGTATCGCACCGCGCCGTCCTCGTCGCGGTAACGAAGGTTCGCCCGTCTCGCCTGCCAGTCGTGCAACGTGGAGCAGCTGTGCGTCTCGCGGAAGCGGTCCAGCGACGGGAACCAGGTGTTGATGTCGTTCATCCGGAACTTACCGAGCCCCATGTCCCCGGTAGAGCACTCCACGACCTCATAATGCAGCCCGAAGTCCTGGAGTATCTGTTCCGCGCAGGACAGCAGCACCCCGTGCCAGCGGGCGGACTCGGCAGCGTCGGCCCCGCAGATAACGAACTGCTCAACCTTCTCGAACTGGTGGACCCGCAGCAGTCCGCGCACATCACGGCTCGCGCTGCCTATCTCACGCCGGAAACACGGTGAGATACCGGCATAAAGAACCGGCAGGCGGTTCTTATCCAGGATCTCGCCGGAGTGCAACCCGACCAGTGCGACTTCGGCGGTGCCGGCTAGGAACAAGTTATCGGCAGGAAGCTCGTAGGTTTCCTCCCGGCCCTTCGGGAACATGCCGCTCCCGACGAGCGGGGCTTCCTTGACGAGGACCGGTACGGAGATGGGCGTGAAATTCCTGGCCCGGAGCAGATCCAGGGCGTAGGAATGGATAGCCCGTTCCAGCAAGACGAGATCACCGACGAGTGCATAGGCGCGCTCACCAGCTACCTTACGGGCGCGAGCGAACTCAGCCCAGCCACGCTTCTCAGCGATCTCCACGTGGTCCAGTGGCTCGAAGCCGAACTCCGGGCGTTCTCCCCACGTTTTGATCGTGACGTTCGCCGACTCGTCGGCGCCGACCGGAGCGCCGTCCCACGGGATCCCGGGCGTGAGCAGCAGCATCTCATGAAGCTTCGCGCTCGTCTCAGTGAACCGTTCCCGCAGCTCGCGAAGCTCCCGGTCAAAGCCTTCATGCTCGGCGCGCATTTCAGCCCGGCTGACCTCATCAGCCTTCGCGAACTGCTTCGCGAATACTTTCCGCCGGGCCTGACCCTCATCAACCTCGAACTGAAGCTTCCGCGTCAACTGATCTAGATACAGCAGCTCATCGATATCAAGGTCAATACCTTTTACCCGGATAGCGTCTTTCACTATTTCCGCATTTTCCCGGATGAAGCGCCTGTCAAGCATGATTTGCGTCAACCCTTAGCTAATTTCGGACTTCCCCGGACTCTTCCGTGGCACGAAAATGCTACCAGCCCGGGGCCATCCGGGGCTGACGGCGGCGGCAGCACGCCGTGACGGTGGCAGAGCATGTCAGCAAACTCGCGGACCAAGACACGGGTGACTCTTAGTTCCTCGCAGCGGGCGGTGATCCGCGCGAGCGTGGCACGGTTGTCAGCGGCGAGCTTGCCGGGCGGGGTGAGGCTCCAGCTGGCTGCCTTCTTGGCGTCAGGTGCCGGTGGTGACGCGGTGACGGCGGTGTCCGGGCGAAGCCGGGTGGTGAGCCGGCGCAGGGTGCCCAGGGTGCCCCGGGTGCCCCGGTTCCCGCGGGCGCGAACGCGGGCCAGCCCGCGATCACCCGTCCGACCGGCCCGGCGCCGGCCGCCGCGACGTTCGCGGCCAGGCTCGCCGTCGTCCCGGCGGCCAGCGCGGCCCACGGCAGCCAGCCCGACCGGCGGCCGGAGCGCCGGTCGGCCAGCAGCACCAGCGAGGCCACGATCTCGATGCCGTCCACCGAAAGCGGGAAGGCGTGCGCCTGCCACCCCGTCTCCCCGTGCGCGGCGGCCAGCTCTTGCATGTGGCTGTAGCTGATCGCGCCCGCGATGCCCGCCAGCCCGGCCAGGGTCACTCCGGCCGCCACGCGGATGCACGCATCAGCCCGACTCCCGGCCGCCGGGGCACCGCCCTGGAACGCTTCAGATCTGGTGCTGACGCGGCTCATCGCGCGCCCTTTGCTGTCCCTGACCTGCGCAGACGTACCGTAAGAAGAGCACCTTCGATCAGGATGTCACGGTTCGCATGCTGGTGCGTTCGGCCCACTGAGACATCGGTATCCTTTGCGACGATCCTGATCTGCTGCGTTACCGCAGGTCGGGGTACCGGTCGGCTAGTGCTCCGGGCGGGTTGGCACGGCTGTACTTGCGTCGTTGCCCGGCGTTGATGAGAGTCAGCTGCATGGATCCGGACGTGGAGCTGAATCGCGCTGCGTGGGAGGCGGCTTCGGAGAAGCACGTTCGCGAGTATCAGGAGCTCCTGCAGCTCGCGAGGGACCAGTCGTCGCTCATCGGGTGCGAGCTCGATCTGCTGCGCCCGTTGCTGCGGTCGTCGCCTGCCGTGGTGCATCTGCAGAGCGGCCATGGTCTTGACGACATCGCCCTGGTCGCCGCTGGCGCTCGCTCCGTGACCGGTGTCGACTTCAGTGAGGTGGCGGCCACCGCGGCGCAGCGCAGAGCGGAGGAACTGGCTGTCGCCTGCCGGTACGTGGTGGCTGAGGTGCCGGGTGTTCCGTTGCGCAGCGCATGCGCTGATCTCGTGTACACCGGCAAGGGAGCGCTGATCTGGATGCGGGACCTGGCTGCCTGGGCGAGGGACGCCGCCCGCCTTCTAGGGCCGGGGGGACACCTGTTCATCTGCGAGGCCCATCCGGCAGTGCCGCTGTGGACCTGGGACGAGGACACGGCCCGCATCCGGCCTGACCGCAATTACTTCGGGCGCTGGCACGTGAACGACACGTTCCCGGCACGGGGTGCGGTGGAGTGGCAGTGGACTCTGGGAGAGATTATCAACGCGGTGATCTCGGCCGGGCTGGACGTGCTGCACGTCGCCGAGCACCCTGAGCCCTTCTGGCGACCGCAGAACGTCGAGGCGGCGGCATGGCGGGGACAGCTCCCCAACTCGTTCACCATGCTCGCACGGCACACTCGCCGATGAGCTGCCATCCCGCGCGGCCCGCCGCCCGCTTGCGGGTGCACTCGCAAACTGCTGCCAGCAGCACTCAATCGCGCTGACACCGCTTACCGCGCCTCTTGCGGCCCGCGACCTGCGCAGACGCATGGTCAGCGGGGTACCTTCAGCCAGCACCTCGCGGTTCGCATGCTGGTACGTACGGCCCGCCGCTGGAACATCGGCAATCCCGGCGTCTACCTTCACCTGCAGCGTCACTGTCTGCCGGGGTACCGACTGGCGGGTTCGCCGCCAGCAGACTGCCGCGGGTCGCGGCGTGAGCGGTGGGACGTTCATGCGAATCGCGACCACATAGTTAAGCGCGGCTCTGCTGGCCCGGGTCGGGAATCGTCCGCGCGAACTGGTCAACGAGATCAAGATCAGGATGAGGTCACCTGACCGCATGCGGAAAGGCGCGGCGATCGGCTGAGTGCTGATCATGGCCGCCGTTCGCTGGCAACTCACGCCCGATTGGCGCACGCCGCTTACAGGCTCGGCGCCGGGATGGCCGGCCGGATGGGTGACAATGGTGGATGTGTAGGCACTGCGAGTGCGCGCGGAGAGAACCTGGTGACGAGAGGATGCGCGGGATGTCACAGCACCTGGGTGCGTGGTTGCGGGTGCAGCGGCGGACTCGTGGCTGGGATGTTCCCGAGATGGCGCGTCAGCTCGCCCGGGCAGCGGGCGGTGAGCGCGATACGCTTCCTGCGCTGGATACCCTGATCGCCTATATCCGCCGCTGGGAACGCGACGGTTCCGGGATTTCTGAACGCTACATGCTGCTGTACTGCGCTGCCCTGCGCCTCTCGCCAGGCCAGTTCGGTGCCAGGGGCGCTGCGGGCCAGCCAGCAGCGCCAGCCGGCGCCACCGTAGCCCAGCCTGCCGGCTATGCGGCACCCGGGAGCGCGCTCACCTGGGAGCCGCCGGGCAGCGACCCTGGTGTGGCGCTTGCGGCCGTGGGGGCGCACAGTGGAGAGCAGTTAGCGGGGACGTTGCCTGATGTCCTCCAGGCGTGGGATGAGCTGATGCAACGCCGGGCGTTCTTCCTCGGTGCCGGAGCGGCGGGGGTTCTGGCGCTGGCCCCGTATCGCCTGGCCGAGCCTGCGCCGGGTGATCTGGACGAGGCGGTTGCGGCGAGCGCGGAGCTGATCACCTGCTGCAGGCGGCTGGATGGGGTGCTCGGCCCGGGTGCGGTGTACGGCCTGGTGACTGAGCATCAGCGGCGGCTTGCGGGCTGGCTGCGGGATGCCCGCACCGCCGACGCCTGGCGGCAGGTGGCCGCGGTGACCGCTGATGCGGGCATCCTGCTGGCCTGGCTGTCTTTTGACCTGGACCATTTTGACGACGCGGCGGCGCAGTACCGTCAGTGTTCTGAGCTGGCTCGCGGCCTGGATGACGTGGATCTGCGCGCGTTCCTGGCCGGGCGGATGAGCCGTACCCTGTCTGAGTGCGGCCGTCATGCTGACGCCCTGGTGTTCGCCGATGCCGCAGGGCGGATCGCGGGCACTGCGGCGTCTTATGCGCTGCGGTCCTGGCTCGCTGTGACCCGCGGCTACGTGCATGCGTGCCTGGGCCCGGATCATGAGCGATCCTGCCGGGCTGACCTGGAGGCGGCGGCCTGGCTGCTGTCGCGGGCTGAGGAGCCGCGACCGCCTTATCTGGCCTTCTTCGGGGAGCCGTACCTGGACAAGTGGAGCGGGCATGCGCTGCTGGCCCTGGCTGAGCATAAGGTCACGGCGGCAGTAGCTGAGGGCCTCGCGGCGATCGATCAGGCCCTGGCGTCCTGGTCGCAAGCCGATGTCCGCGAGTCCGGCGAGGTCCTCGCTGCGGCGGCGAGCGCCCGTCTCGCCGGAGGGGAGATCGGTGAGGCCACCCGCCTTGCCGGCCGGGCGTTCCAGGTCGCGGGTGCCACCGGGTCACCGCGCATCATGCGTTACGTGACCGGCCTGCGCCGCCGGATGGAACCGTGGCGGGACTCCAGGGAGGTGCGCGCCCTCGACGAGCAGTTGCTGGTCGGCGGGTAGCTGGGTTGACGCGCCGGGATAGTGCCCTGCTGCTCGTCCTCGGCGCCACGTGGGGTGCGGTGTACCCGCTGACCACGATTGCCCTGCGGGAACTGTCACCGCCAGCAGTTGTTTTCTACCGGGCGGCTCTGGCTGCGGTGGTGCTGCTGCCGGTGGCCCTGCGTGCCGGGGTCCTCCGCGCGGCTGCTGCCCGCCCGCTCGCGGTGCTGGGCGCCGCGCTGCTGCAGGCCACGATCCCGCTGGTGCTGCTGACCGCCGGTCAGCAGCACGTTTCCGCCGCGCTGGCTGGCATCGTGCTGGCCACTCAGGCGCTGTGGGCAGCAGTGCTGACGGCGGCGGCCGGCGGCGGCCTGCGGGCCAGGACAATGGCCGGGATCCTGACCGGGCTATGCGGCGTGATCGCCCTGTTCGCTGCTGGCCTGCGCCTGGACGGAAGCACGGGGCTGGGCGGCCTGGAGCTGCTGGCCGCGGCGGCCTGCTATGCCGCTGGCAGTGTGTACATCGAGCGGGTCATCCCCGAGGTACCGCCGGTCGCCACCGCCGCCGCCGCGATGACCGTGAGCGCGATCGCTCTCGTCCCGTTCGCTGCCGCCACTGGCCTGGCGGTCCCCGGCCTGGCCACAGCGGTCTGGGTGGTAGTGCTCGGAGTGGCCGGCACTGGCGCGGCACTGGCCGGCTTCTACCTCCTCATCCAGCGTGCCGGTGCGGTACGGGCCAACCTGGCCGGGTACCTGGCCCCGGCTTTCGCGGTCCTGTATGGCCTGGCGTTCCTCGGCGAGCATCTTCATCCCGGGGCCATCGCCGGCCTGGCGCTGATCCTGGCCGGCTCCTACCTGGCGGTCGCCTGACTACGGGGGCTGCCGCGGTGCATGCCGGTTCCTTCCCCGTGCGGCGCGCAGTGCCCGCAGGCACCAGCGGCGACCGTGCGTTCAGCCAGGCGCGGCCGCGAACGGACGGTGTCCGGCTCTGCCCGTTTTTGTCCCTTCTCTTCTGGGAGAAACCGGGGAATGCTGGGCATGACGGGTGCTGCGCTCTTGGAAGGGACCGATGAAGCAATCTACAGTGCCGAAGCCTGCTGGAATTCACCGCTGGGAAACTACTGTCAGCACAAAGGCTGCCTGGCGCAACCTGCGGGCAGGGTGCACGCCGACTCCTTTCCAGTTCCCTTTCGGCCCGGAAAGCGAAGCGCCCCTGAATGACCCCGCACGGCGGATCGGGGAGGCAGCGTGATAACTGACGGTTTCTCATCGGCCGACATCGACACGAGAGTGCCTGGGCGTAGGCGGCAACCTCGTGTGGCTTGTCGAGGTAGAAGGCGCTGGTCATGTTCTCGCCGTAAACGATGTCAGGCAGCTCGGCGGCAGGGAAGCGCAGCAGGTGGAACATGCCGTACATGGCGGGATGCGGGCCCCCGGCGAATGGCAGCACCTGCAGGGTGATGCTGGGCGTCCCGGCGGCCTCGATGAGGCGGGTGAGCTGGGCGCGCATAACCGCGGCCCCGGCGGCGGGACGGCGCAGGACCGCCTCGTCGATCACCACCCACAAGTGTGGCGGGTCGGAGCGGGACAGGACTTGCTGGCGGGCCATGCGCAGGGCGACCCTGCGGTCGGTCTCCTCCGCGGCAGCGTCGGGGTACCCGGCGATGGCGAGGGCACGCGCGTAGTCGCTGGTCTGCAGCAGGCCGGGCACACAGTGCGGCTCGTAGCCGCGGATCAGTTCCGCAGCCTGCTCCAGGCCGGGGAAGACACGGAACCAGGTCGGCAGGACGTCGGTGTAGCTGTGCCACCAGCCAGGCTTGTTCGCCTCGCGGGCCAGGTCCAGGAAGGCGCCGATCTCGCGGATGTCGGTGATGCCGTAGGCCATCAGCAGGCTCTTGACGTAGTTCAGCTTGAGGCCGACCTCGGCTTTTTCCATGCGGCGGATCGTCCAGGCCGAGGCGTAGACCGTGTCAGCGGCCTGCTCGTGGGACAGTCCCGCTTTCTCGCGGAGCGCCTGCAGCTGCCTGCCGAGGATGATGCGCAGGACGGTCGGGCCGCCGGGTGCCGGCATGGGCATCTGCCACCTCCCGCTGCCAGTGCCTGCGCATAGTCTGCCACCTTCACATGTGCCTAGTCATCATGTGTGCTGCCATTCCGCTGCCCGTGTTCTGGTTTGTTCAGATATGCCGGCTTGATAATGCTAATTGCAGACGCAATGGTTGGACACGTGGCAACCGGAACGACGCGGGCTGGGACCCAAGGTGACTGATGCGCGGCCGCACGTACCCATGCGGCCTTCCACGCCAGCGCTCCGGCAACGGCGGCCTCCGCGCCGTCCGCGCCCCGTGAATGGCCACGAGCCCAGCAGCCGGCCTCTCCGCGGCGCGCGGGGAGCGGGCGGCGCACGCGAGGCACAGAGCATTGCCCCGGTCACCGGTCTGTGGCCGCCCAGGCGCGAATGCGGCGCCGCGGAGCGTACGGCTCCGCCCAGCGCATGACCGAGGCAGGAAGGGAACTAAATGCCCACTAGCGGTGGCCAAAGCCACGTCACAGGCCCGTCAGGGACGCCGCCGATGCCGGCCCTGCGGTGGCGGCGGGTATTCCCGGGGGAGGAACGGCAGCTTGCCGCGCTGCGCGCGTGGCTGGCGTCGCTGCTTCCCGACTGCCCCGCCCGGGCCGACGTGATCAGTGTCGCGGTCGAGCTGGGCACCAACAGCGTCCGCCATACGGCCAGCGGCCGTGGCGGCTGCTTCGCTGTGGAGGCCACCTGGTTCGGGCCGGTGGTGCGAGTAGCGGTCGCCGACTGCGGCAGCCCGGCAGAGCCGCGGGTGATCGATGACCCGCTAGGTGAGCATGGCCGTGGCCTGGCCCTGGTGCGCGGGCTGTCCTTGCGCACAGGGACGTGTGGTAACCATCGCGGGCGCCTGGTCTGGGCCGATGTCCCCTGGGGTGATGCGGGCGCCGCGGAACCCGCGTCACCCCAGGACCGGTACGAGGCGGCGATCCGCGACGGCCAGGCGGGCCTGGCGAGCCGGTTCGCGGGGGTGCCGGCCTGGTTCGGTCGGTCCACGCTGCAGTGGTGGGCGCTGGCCGGCGGTGAGCTGGTGGCTGCCCCCTCGGCGCAGGAACTGGCCAGCGTGCTCGGCCGCGTCCTGGACCGCCCCCCGCCACAGCGGGCTCCTGCGGCGGGGGATGCGGTCGGCGACGACGCCGGGACGGCCCCGGCTGCTGGCCGGGATTACCGGCCTGACAGCCTCGCGCCGCAGTTCCCGCCCGGACCCGCCCCGGTGCCCCGGGATGGGCGGGACGGGATCCGTCCGGGCTGGTATGGCGGTCCGCGCACCGTCATTGGTGGATGCAGGCCAGGCGCCAGGACCCGGCGGCCTGCGACGCTCGGCGGCCTGGGCTTGCCGGCTGCTGCCGGTAGCGGATGCTGACTCGCGATGGCAGGAAGGTGCCGGCGATGAGCGGCCTAGGGCCGGGCAGGCAGCCGGGTGAGCAGCACCTGATGACGCTGCGGGGTGAGCTGGCCAGCCGGGGGGTGACCTGTGATCTGCGCGACGGCGGCAGGCAGCTGCGGCTGCCCGTCTGGTACCCGGGTGCGAGCACCGCAGATGAGCCTTTCGACAGCGTGGCCGTGGCCTTCCTCAGGGGCGAATGGTGGTACTGCTGGCCGGAGGTCACGCCGATCAGTCCCGTAGCCCCGGTCAGCCAGGCAGCAGAGGCCGTCATCAGCGAACTCCGCCTCGGCGACGGCAACGGGGAGGGCGGGGAGGTCGCGGATCCGGCCGTCTGGCGGATGCTGCGGCAGGCGCGGCTGGAGATCTTCCGGCCGTATGCGCCTGGCGGTGCGCCGGCCCGTCTCGCAGCGGCGCACGGCCGGGCACCCGGCGGCGGCTGCCAGCCGGCGGCCCCGCACGGCCAGCGGGCAGACGGCACCGGGCCGGGTGGGACCATGCCGTCAGGCGGCCAGGCAGGCGGCCCGCTGCGGGCCGTTGCCGCGGAGCTGGCTATCGCCGGTTTCGGGGTGGACGTCGTGGACCGCTGGAGTGATGGCCAGCCCGCGGTGCTGGCGGTCACCAGCCCGGCGACCGGGGCCTGCGCCGAGGTCACCGCGCACGGCACGGAACTGGAGCCGCGGTACCGGACCGGCCCCGCCGACGCTGCCGGGCTCATCACCGCGCAGGTCACTGCCGTCCTGACCGCCAGCGCAGGAGATGACACGCCCGGCGGGCCGGTCACTGCGTGGCGGCCGGCGGAGGCGGGCCCAGAGGAGCGGCGGGTGCTGCTGGCGCGGTTGCAAGCCGGGCTGGCCGGGCTGGGCGTGCGGGCGTCACCGCAGCCGGGCGGGCAGTCGCTGGGGATCTGGCCGGGCCTGTACGCCGGCGTCAGCCAGGACGGCACCCGGTACGGACGGACCGCGGAAGGCGGGATCCGCACCCACCCCGCCAGTGACGCAGACGGCGCCGCCCGGCGCATCGCCGCATGCCGCGACATGCTGGCCGGCGGCGCGAGCGGGTGGCTGGTGTGACCGGCGCGCCCGGCAGCGACGGGAGACTTCAGGCCCGCCCGGCCGGCGCACGCCCGTCAGCGGACCCGGCGCGGCGGAGCTTGCCGCACGCACAGGAGACGCTGGTGACGTGGCCTGAGCTGATGTCGCCGGGCCGGGCGCTGGAAGGGCTGCGCGCGGAGCTGGCCGCCCGGGGCCTGGCCACGGTCGGCATGACCATCACCCGGCTGCAGGGGATGCTCACGCTGGCCGAGGGTCCTGGTGTGGAGTACCACTGCGGCTGGCTGTTCTGGCCCGCGGGACGGCTCAGCATCAGCGGGCGCCCGCTGTATGCCGTGCACTGTGCCCGAGATCCGGCCGGCGCGGCCCGGCGGCTTGCCCTGCCCGAGCACCGGGACGGCAACGCGACAGCACGGCCGTGAACCTGCGACCGTCACGGCCCTGCCGTCCAGCCGCGCACGACAGCTACCGGGACGCCGGGCCCGCCCTCCGTTGACAAGAAGAGGACGCATTCCGCGTGAGTGAGACGAGCAGGTCATCGCCGTCTGGGCCGCCTCATCGCGGCCGCCGGGAGAGGATGGCCGCCACGGTCGGCGACGTGGCCCGCCTGTACCGCCAGGGCCGGCTCGGCGAGATCGCGGGCCTGGGTGCCTGCGGCATCACCGAGATCGAGGCCGGCCTGGTTTTCGCCGGGCTCCTC
>Ga0307375_10006670_pt1 | contig 10644 bp, 20 predicted proteins | sample TR1MG_FD_202531 | JGI IMG/M metagenome (GOLD analysis project Ga0307375, IMG submission 202531) | Soil microbial communities from Risofladan, Vaasa, Finland - TR-1 | ecosystem: Environmental > Terrestrial > Soil > Coastal area > Acid sulfate soil | place: Finland: Risofladan, Vaasa | collected...
CCTGTTTTTTAGATGTTGTTTTTGTTGCTTTTTGTTTTTGTTTAATATTCTTTAGGAACTCTTTAACCTTTGGATATTGTTTTGCTGAACATTCTCCAAATTGCCAATCTTCGGGGATAATTTCTGAAAAATCCAAACAAACATTACCTAACATGGTTGCTTTTTTACAACCACAACTAAATATATCTCCATTAGGTTTAATAAATATATCTTCGCAAATGCAACCATTTTCACCATTCTTACATCTACCTGATTTAACAAGGCTATTGTTGACGCATCTTATTTCTCTAAAATCGCAATCGCTGTTTCTATCTTGAATATATCCTGAGTCTTTAGTAAAAGCTTTAACTACCTTACTATCAATTGGTTCATGGTAATAATCTTGACTTAAAGCACAACCTATAATTCCTTTTTTGGCTAGTTTGGCTAAAGCTATAGCGATAGAAGTTTGTGAGCCATTAGTAGCCAACCATACATTTTCTGATATTGCAATAGATTCACCTAAAAATTGCCAGAATAAAGGATGAATTGTAGGTTCACCGCCTCCCAAAGTAATAGAACTATCAATGTTAGAATTAAATTCTAGGGCTTTATGGAAGGTGTCTATAGACATATCTTCGCCTTTTTTATTACAAGACATTCCACAGTGCGAGCAGCTAAAATTGCAACGATTGGTGATCTGGAAATACATTGTTATTATCCTAAATAATACCTTGTTTTTTAGCAAGACGGTTAGCTAGTACATACGGTCTATTAGCAGAATGATATTTAAGCAGTTTCCATCTATTCAACTCCCATATAGATATTTTTAAAACATCAGGAAGATTAAGTTCCCCTGCTTTTTTAATAGACCAATGGGCAGCAAACAATTCACTTTTAGCGTTTCCATTTTTAGAGTCTTTATATTTAGTAGGATCTTGCAAATGGCCCAATTCATGTAAAATGGCATATTTTTGTAATTCTTCTGAATAAGTATTCCATCTTTTTTGATTAATAACGATATATCCTCTTTTAGTTTTTTTACTTTTTAAGGTTGCCGCGAGAAAATCATTACAGGAATATTTATTCTTATCGATATTAATAAAATAGAAATGATAACATTTTCCTGTTACAAGAAATATAAAGTCTTTTATTTCTTTTCTGTTCATTTTTATGATTGCAACATATAGTTTCTATTGCCATTAGAAGATATACCCCTAGCAAGGGAAAGATTAGAGCCTGCCAAATGACCATCGTTATATCCACTACCCCTAGACCTACCGTATGATATATTATGAGGATGATAAAACTCTTCAAATTCTTCCTTAAGAAGAATATGTGCTCTGGTTATGATAGCCTTATCTTCTGCTTTAATAGTGTCAAAAATAATTTGTTTTTCTTTCTGCAACTTCTGTCTATAACCATGAACCAATCCCTGCATAAAGGCTCTCTTAGAAATCCTTCTATAATTCTTATATATTTTAGGTTTTCTGGATTCTATTAGGGAAGCGGTAAGATACTCTTGTGCCTGTACTAGTTCATCATGCGACAATCCTTGAAAAAGACTGTTAAAGTCAACAGGCTTGGGATTCAACGATTTGGATTCATTTATTTCCTCTTGGTGTTTTTCTTTAAATGTATTGTATAGATATTCTGCTTGTGTAATAAGGGCATGGAATACATATTCTGCAATATCTAGATTATCTGGAGTACCAAAAAATTCAATATATTTTTGTCTATTAGGAGCTGGTTTCCAAATACAAGTGACATTATAAAAATCGCAAACAAGAGTTGCCATAATGCCTAGCCAAGTTTTATGACCGTCAACAAGTGGCCCAACAGGTCTAAAAATATGGAATGTATTATTATATTTAACACCTTGGATAGAATTGACATCTACATTATATTTAATCATCAATTCTTGGGCTTTATTAAGGAACACTTGAGATTCTTCTTGCGAGATACCATTATCATTACCATAAACGATAAGTTTACGGATTTTGTCAATAGTAGGATTAGTTGGAAAATCCCCCTTAAAAGACTCTAGATTTTGTTGTGAATCAGAAACAACTGGAGGAATATTAACCATTTGGCAAGCTAATTTCCATGCTTCGCCGTGAGGCTTAGATTCGATATTAAGCAATTCATCTACAATTTGGTGGGCTACTTCATGTCTAAAAACTCTAACGACAGCAGGCCACTCAAATTTTCTTAGGAGATCAATAGAAAGGGATATTGTTCTAGTATTTTTATCCCATGTTCCCCATATTTTATGAGAAGTTGTGTTAATTTTAAAATTAGGGAGTCTGAGGGATTTGTGACAATTATCAAAAACTTCTTTTTGTATCTTTTCAAATTCTGTAACAAGATGGGAAGCCCAAGCAGAATTAATATCGTTTTCAAACCATTGATAGTTCATTGTATTCCTTATTGGTTTCTACTGGTTCTACTGGTTTTCGACTATGGGAATACTGTACCACATTCTTATGGTGAAGTCAAGGTGAAAAAACTGGTTTTTATTCTCAGTAGTGAGAAAAAGATTAATTACATAAACCCATTAACTGAATGCCATATTAGATAATATCCATTTTCAAAGAAGCATTTATTATTTCTCCATTCCACTACTTTGGAAGATAGAAGAATCTTCCCAAAAGTGCTTGAGAAATAAGCAGTAAATATTTCTCCTATTTGTGGCTTTCTTGGAAAATTATATTGTATTGCATTCATACTATACCACGAAAAGCATAAAAAGTCAAGAAGAATTTGAAATATTTCAACAGTCTGGTTTCCATTCTGCTAATTTAATTGGCAATGGCAAACAATTAAGCGAAAACATCCTAAATATTGATTTGGGAGATATTTCTTTAATTTCGTTACTCAATTCTTTTGTGACCCTATCTAGAAGATCAATAATATATGGATCTTTTTTATCTTCTGGACTTACTGTATAGTTATCGTTTTTTTTATCAAAGAATGCTCTATCCAAAACTTGTGAAATAATAACTGAAAAATTAACTTTTAGCTTTTTAGATAGGTAATATATACTTCTGGCATAAGATGGTAATTCTTGTGGGTGTAGTATATATTGAGAAGTAATATGGCAGTTTTCTTTTAATGTTTTTGAATTGTTGTTTTGGAAGATTTGATTGAATAGATTAATATAGTCTTCTTGAGGCATGCCAAGTTTTTCATATGTTTTAGTATGTTCTAGTTCATGCCTTATGCTTTCATAAAGCTGATAATTTAACGCCTGATAATCTTTTTTGCCAAAAGAATTAGAAATTAATACGCGAATAAAGATATTAGAGAAATCAAATATTATTTCTTCTTTATTATCTATTATTTCTTTATGAAAAGTTCCTTCGTTTGTAGGTATAACTTTAAATAGTGAAAAATGTTGGAATTGTGTTTCGCTTATATATTTTTTATTTAGTTTTTCTGTGATAATAGTTACATCAAAATTATATTGAGGAAAATTTTTATAAAATCTTGGGATATTGTTCAAGAGAAATTTTGTAAAAAATTCATTAACTATTTTATTGGATATGGTGTCTAATATGTTTCTAGAGGCAAATGTAGTTATCCCATTATTTATATCATTTATATCATTTATAGAATATATTTTCATACCATATTATACATAAAAATAATTATTCTGCCAGACCTTCTATAATAATTTGTTCTGCTCCAAATACTTTATTTTCTCCGCATGAATCACACTTATAATTTCTAGCATCGGGTTCTACACCACTATGTTCTTCGCCACATACGATACAGAATCCGATATTATCATCTTGACTAACGGCATCCATTACTTGTTCTATATCTAGTTTCATTATTTATTTCCTTTCGTTGTATTTTTGCTTTAAAAATACAATAATATACCCATAAATAACATTTGATTACGGTATGTTTTCCCATTGACTAGGATTATCTATGTCAACATGCATAGATGTATCCGTATCTATACGCCATTGAACTTCCTCATCCCAAGCCTTTTGTGGAGTTTGTGGCATTTGACTACGGCAACCATGTTCAAAAGCTGTAGCCACATCCATTCCAGAAGAATGACCACATCTAAATCCTGCCGCCCATATAGCTTTTATTAGCTCTATATTCATTTTTTTACAAAATTATTTAAATAGAAAGAAAACATATCTGCAATTATTCCACAATTAGGCGAACAATAAGAATGAGATTTCCAATACTTGATCATCTCTTTCCATTGTTCATCACTAAAATTAGATTTAACAGCTAAAAATGATTTGTAGAGAATATTAAAATCTATACAAGTCATATACGAATCCATATGGGCAATATGTTTTTCTCCCTTTAGTGGATTAAAGAAGACACCTTCAGAATGAAGGAAGTCTTCTAATTCTTCTATATTATTTGTAGTTAAAAGGATTGGGTCTGTAGATGTAGTTGGCATTGATATATTTATTTTAAACAAGTAATAGATTCAGCCCAATAAGTTCCTTGTGGGAGAAGCAAAATATGATAGTAACAATTATTTCTGACCTCTCTGATATATCTATTAGGACATTTGTTAATATTTTCCCAAAATTTTCTCATATCTCCACTGCTCATGGCATAAACAGGTTTAGTTACATTTTTAGCAATACATGGAACAATCATTTCACAGTATGCACAAAATTTATCTGCATCTTCTTTTTTCCTAAAAAAGAACAGTTTAGAACCGGTAATTGATGGTTTAACTTCTTCGTTTACTGGATAATGAACCCATTCAACAGATCTGGCAGAATATCTACCATAACTAATAACTTTCCAACCCTTCATTTCTTTGATCATAATATTATTTCTTTCTATTTTAAACAGATAATAGACTCAGCCCAATATGTTCCTTTAGGTGCTTCTTTTATAAGAGGACAATTGGGAAAAATATAACCACGATCATCATTATTACAAGTATATTCTTTAATAGAACGATTAGGATGTTTATTTTTCCATTGCCAGAAATGATATATGTAATAAACATTATCCAACATATATTTAGGTTTAGTAACATTTCTAGCAATACAAGGAACAATTTTTTCACCATGTACGCTAAAGTTCATTGCATATTCGTATTCTTTAAAGAAAAATAATTTAGAACCTTCAAGATATGGTTTAACCTCTACATTTAATGGATAATTAATATATGTTGTAATTCTAGCAGATTTTCTACCATTATATACCGAAATAACTTTCCAACCCTTCATTTCCTTAATCATAATATTCCTTTCTATTCTAAACAGGTAATAAACTCAGCCCAGTAAGTCCCTTTAGGTGCTTCTTGTATCAATTCGCTTAATTTCAATTCGCTCTTATAGCTTTTATAGCTCTTATAAATATATTCTTTAACAGAGCGATTAGGATGTTCATTTCGCCATTGCCAGAAATCATATACAAGAGTGCTGTTGTTCAAAATATATTTAGGTTTAGTAACATTTCTAGCAATACATGGAACAATTTGTTCATAACCACACCTAAAATTCCCAGCATCTTCATATTCTTTAAAGAAGAATAATTTGGAACCGGGAATATTCGGTTTAGTTTCTACATTTAATGGATACCTAATATGTGTTGAAACTCTAGCAGATTTTCTATAAACACTAAGAACCTTCCAACCTTTCATTTCTTTGATCATAATATTTCTTTCTATTTTAAACAGATAATAGACTCAGCCCAATATGTTCCTTTAGGTGCAGTTGTAACAATAGGGAAATACGTTTGTTTCGGACGCAGTGGGCGATATTCTTTAATAGAACGATTAGGATGTTTATTTTTCCATTGCCAAAAATGATCTATACAAAAAATATTATCTATAATATATTTAGGTTTAGTAACATTTTTAGCAATACAAGGAACAATTTGTTCATTATCTATACAAAATTTATCTGCATCTGTTCTTTCTTTAAAGAAAAATAATTTAGAACCAGGAATTTTAGGTTTAGCTTCTCTTTGTACTAGATATTCAACACATGCTGAAATTCTAGCCCTAGCGGAAGCTCTACTCCGAATTGTTATAACCTTCCAACCCTTCATTTCTTTGATCATAGTGTTTATCCTTTCTATTCTAAACAAGTAATAGACTCGGCCCAATAAGTTCCTTTAGGTACAGTTGTAACAATAGGGAAATACGTTGGATACGTTGGACGATATTCTTTAATAGAACGATTAGGGTGTTCATTTTTCCATTGCCAAAAATGATCTATATAAAAAAGATCGTTCAAAATATATTTAGGTTTAGTAACATTTTTAGCAATACAAGGAACTATCATTTCACCTTTCAATAAAAAAAATCTATCTGCATCTTCATATTTTTTAAAAAAGAATAACTTAGAACCTTTAATATTAGGTCTAATTTCTTTGCCGATTGGGTAATGAACAGTTGTGCATGCTCTAGCAGACAACCTACCATTACTAAGAACCTTCCAACCCTTCATTTCTTTGATCATAGTGTTTATCCTTTTATCGGTTAAATTTATATACACCATCTTGAGCAACAAGAAATTGATTTTTTACTAGAATTCTAGCTATTTCATATTCCGATTTAGTTAATTCTGCATATGGAATATCCACAAGAAAACCAGCAATTGAATTTAATATTTTTGTTTGTTGTTCTACTATATAATTTAATTCTTCGTAAGGCTGTATAACAATAGGCATAAATATTAAATCTTTCTATTTTGACAATTCACATTTAACAATATCTACGACAGAATCATCTTCTACAAACGTAAAAGCAATTTTACCTGTATATATATTTGTAGTAACATCTTTAACAGTATTATCTTTCAATTGGCTTTTAAATGGTTTACCAGAAAATTTGCATACTTTTTTGCCAATAGCAGATTGAGGATCAACTTCTAACTCTGTTTTATCTTTTTTCATTATAACCCTTTACTGTTGAACAATATATCATATGGCATGAGAATTGTCAAGTGGTTTTGAAATGGATTTTCAATCACTCAGAATTTTCACGGTTGATATACGACTCCTAAGATCTGGTTTTTTGAAACAGCACCTAATTGTCTACTATCAATACTATCATTTGGATTATCACCTACTAGAAAAACTTTATCTCCTTTAATCCATTTAATTCTTTTAATTACATCATATCCTTCGTTATCAATAGCTCTCACGACACTGCCAACAAAAAAGTCAACATTTTTCACAACTAATATCCTTTTCTTTGGGGAAAAGGTTGGCCACATGCTTTCTCCTTCAACGATACAAAATTTAAAAAAATTATTAATCAAAAAGAGTATCAAAAGTATTTCTGCTAGGACTACGACTCTAGGTTTTAGCATTTATTTTATTCTCCCTTATTCCTTGAATTTAGACAAATGCTCAACTATGGTTTCATACTCTTCTTCTGAAAGAGTTTCCCATACTTTTCCCGAATCGAAAATAGTATTAAATATTTCTTGTGATTTTTTCCACCAATCATTGAATAATACTATTTTTTTATCACATCTTCCGGAATATGCCTTAGAATTAAAAGTAACAAGAGGAACATAATGTTTTGACAATAAGTTTAATTCGCATGTAACATAGGTTCCTTCATCCTTATCATGAACTCTTTTGCTTTTAATAACAGTTCTAATAGGCAATCTATCATGCCTTTTATATCTTAGGTTACGAAGTGGTAGATTTTTCTTTAGGTATTTTTCAACGTCTTTAAGCCCATGTGGAAGGACATCCTCAAACTTTGGTCCTTGAATATTATTAGGGTCTTGGTGGTCATAGTAAGAATTAATAACCGTAGAACCATTATATCTATGATAGTACTTATCTGACCAATGTTCAAAAGATGGATATCGTTGGCAGAAAGAATAATCATCTGCAAACTCTATTGCAGGTGTTCCTCCGGTAATAATAAATAGACGCAATTTAGTACCATCAACATCATAGATAGTATAGCAACTAGTAGTATTAATTTGTTCTATCTTCATGGCGAACCCGTTCTCAATCTTCATAATATAGTATGCCAGAACCACCTACCATTGTCAAGAGTTTATTTTTCTCAATATTGAGAAGATATAAACTAAGAGCAGAATGACAATTTATTCTCGTTTGCAATTAAGAAATCAATTGCCTTTTGTAAAGTATTGAAAGAAGTATGGGGAAACAGTTGATCTATTACAAACATTTTTGGTTTATCTCTAAAACAAATTATATTCCCAAGACAAGAGCTTTTAAAGATTTTTGATACTGGGCTTGCTGTTTCAAGTTCTTCATCTGTTAGCTTTCTTGAAACAAACCATTCATCTCTATGAAGGGTTGTTTCTTTTCCATAAGGACAACTAAATTTAAAGTAAGGTCCACTTAGTTCTATATTTTCAGGTAGTTTGGGTAGTTTTTTCATATTTCTTTCTATTTATACTCTAGGCACTTTTCAGCTAGTTTAATTAGACGACCATAGAAATTATTTTCTTTTAAAGATTCTTTTAAAGAACAATAACAGGCAGAAGCAGCATGATAAGAAAGATCGGTATTACACGAATAATAATAAGCGGCGTTAAAAGTATAATATTTAATTTTAGAATCTTCGCCTTTAAATGTAAGTAAATCTTCCGTTCTATCGCTACCGTCTAGCCAATTATTAGCCCATTTTACAAATTTTTCTTCTTTGCACACTTCCAAAGCACAAAGAATAGCAAATGCTACTTTATTAACTGGAGATAATTGAGGAACCTCCATTTCCTCAATTATTCTCATTCTTGTCCAACCTTCTTTTAACCCGTTATCAGTTAAACATTTGCCTTCTACTTCACATTTAAACAATCTAGGATTAATAATATCTGCATGAATAGGATTTAATAGAATGGCTAACAATGGATTTGTATAACAATGTAGCCAACCGTCTGTGCATAGTCCGTCCAATCCACTAGTTTGTTTCCATTCGTTTAATATCCATTGAGTATTATTAAATGTAATTAAATCCTGATCGGTTAGTTTATATCTAATATTCATAATTATTCCATTTCCGGAGAGAAAGCATTTCCAACTATTCTTTTCTTGCATAATCTACAAACAAATGCTCTTCCGCAGCACTCATAACTTCTTCCACAAGATTGGGTATCAATTTCTTTTTTAGTAAGTCTAACCCTATCCGCATAGCCATTACATTCAGGGCAAGCAATAGAATCTGTTTCCCTTTCTACTCTTTCATCCAATATAATTTTACCATTTGTTTTCTTTTTCATGATTTCTCTTAATTTCTAGTGAGCCATAACAACAGTACGAAGTCCTCTTGTTGAACATCTATTGCATATTCTACAGTTTCCACAGCATATCCCAAAACCTTTAGGCTTGTCTTTTAAATCTTTTACAATAGAGAACTGATTGCTAATTCCTTTTTTTTGGAAACCAGACCCAGAAACTATTAAGTGCTTGCAATTAGCAAAAGACAAATCACTTCTTGAAGTATAACAATAAACCTTAATTCCAAACCTGGATAAAATACTTGCAATTTTTTCAGCTTTATCTACACAATCCTGTGAATGAAAATCCCCGCTTTCATTTAATCTTATTTTATTAAATGGCTTTAGTTTAAGAGAATTCAATAGAAGGAATTCAGATGCGAAATTTTGTGCAGATATGTTCTTCCAATATAGTTCCTGTCTTCTACGATAGGGCAAAGCATAAGGTCTATATGCATATTCTGCTTTTAAAGCATAGCATTTAATTCCCATTTTAGCAGCTTTGCAAAGACCCTTTCTCATACTAGGACAATCAGTGGCCGAACTACAGTTAAATATTGCAGTTGTTGAAGGAACCTTAATATTCCCCTCATGGCATATCAGATCATTCAGTGGAGAGATTCTCTTACCTTTTCCACAACTTACAATTTTTGCGTAAGTCTTTAATGTTATATCATTTAAACTAATCTTATTAGACATTGACTCTCCATTTTATATTTTCTTTATATTTTCTTTATATTTTTAAGTTTTCTATATAACGACCAATTTTTGCCACACCAATGCAAAGTAGTGTTACAGGCTGATTTAACAATAACAATATTATATCCAAGTTCTGCTAGTCTTTCAGATGTTTCCCTTACACAAGCATCTGAATTAACACCGCAAACAGTAAAGGAACTAATATTTAGTTTTTCTTTTAGGATATATCTATGGACATTATCGCCACCATCGTCTGTTGCTTTTTCTATTTTATGTAATTTGCCATATTTTGATAACATATTAGTTAGTTGAGACAATGTATTACCAAAACTAGTATATTCTACTAAAATAATATGCTGTTGTTTCTTTTTTGCTTCTTGTATTAGTTTTACACATTCATTAATTGTTCTTTGCTTTTTAGATGCGGTAAAGAATTCTTGCATATCAATAATAAGAAGAGCATTCATAATTTATATTATTTCAGATTAACAGTTAATAATCATCTATTCCTAATTTATGTTCCCAGTGTTCCACTTCTTCAGATTCAGCACGTTCTTCTGGATGCATTATATAATATGCTTCCCAACCACTATTAACATGATTTGGTTCACTATGAAATTCTTCTTCAATTATAAAATACTCGCAGCATGGATAACGACGACCTTTTTCATCTAGTGGTTCAACATAATTTTTAGAATCTTTAGCTTCTTCACTATCATATTCAATATTTTCTTTGAGCACTAAATTACATGAG
>Ga0307375_10006671_pt1 | contig 10643 bp, 14 predicted proteins | sample TR1MG_FD_202531 | JGI IMG/M metagenome (GOLD analysis project Ga0307375, IMG submission 202531) | Soil microbial communities from Risofladan, Vaasa, Finland - TR-1 | ecosystem: Environmental > Terrestrial > Soil > Coastal area > Acid sulfate soil | place: Finland: Risofladan, Vaasa | collected...
GTAGCCCGTGTTGGGTGCCAGGAGGACGCCTGGATTGCCCAGGGCATCGATCGTGGTGACTGGGGCGTTGCAGATTTGGAAAGTCTCGTCGTGGTGCGAGCTGGCGGAGCGCCAGATCGTGGCGCGAACCGTCCAGCACGGTAGCGTTGCGCCGTAGTTCAAGAAGGTCAGCGCTGCCCGCGGCCACAACTGACCATGTCGGGCGCCGTTGAACAGCCCCTTGAACTCACCATGGGGCGGTGTGAGCGGCCTGTAAATGTCCCCGGTCGTCTCGGCGACGCCGGAGGCATTGATCTGTGTCCCTGATGTTTTGCCGTGAAGCATGCTGCTGGCGCCTTGCTTGATAGCCGTGCCGGCACGGTGGAAGAACCCCGATACGCCACTCTCCTGGGCGCGGGCGGCGGTGACGGTGAGCGCTAGCGCTACAACCGCAACCCGAATAGATTTGATCATCATGATCCCCTGATTTGTCGTTGAAATGAGCCGGCAGGCCGCCGGGTCCATGGCGTTGGACAGGATTGAGAATATTCCCATTACACATGAAAATGTGAAAGAGGGATAAATAAGGGTGGGCGCTAGGTTGGGCGTATGCCGAAGACCACGCCGAAACCATCGTCCACCCACCGCCCCGAACACGCCGTCCTAGCTGGCTTGCTTCGTGAGCTTCGCCTGGCGGCGAAGATGACGCAGAGCCAAGCCGCTGAAGCCATCGGGATCACCCAGACCGGCATCAGTGACTTCGAGACCAGCGATCGGGGATTAGAGTTGCTGGTGGTCCGTGATCTCGTGCGGGTCTACGGTGGTGACTGGTTGGCATTCATGGCCGAGTTGGAAAAGCGGTTAAAGGCCGGCTCGAAGCCAGCTAGCGCGCTGCTTCGACGTTCTGCGGGCAAGATCAAGGCCTAGGGTTTACTGTCGGACTTTTTTGGCTGAATGCGTAAGTATCGGGAGGTGCGGCTTGAAGGATCGAACCTTGTTCGGAGATCACATCAGCGCCACCTTCGCAGACAACAAAAACAAGACGATTGGCTTTACCGAAAGCGTTCGTGATGGAAAATCGGCGCATGTCACGCAACGCGACGACGGTTCCCTAGAACACAGATTTACAGGCACCCCTCCAACCAATGAAGTTGGGACGCTGGAAACGTGTCGCATACTTGTGTTGGCTTTGAACAAGGCCGGTAGCGCGTGGGGTCAACCAGAGGTAACCTCGGCCGCGCATACTGATGCCCGGTGCACTCGGACAGATGGGCAACCCGGCACGTTGAACATCCAGGTCGTTCGAGCGCAATCCAATTCAACGTATTGGCACGCGGTGAGCCAAACCGGAGGCTCTGCAGATTGCGCCGCCCCCGAGCAAATGGCGGCTCAACTGCGAGATGCGATCAGCAAGAAGGAAAGTCGGATCCCCAAAGAGGCTAGGACTAGCCTGATACTGGCGTTGAGTGCCTTGGATTCGCCAGCACATGCCTTTGATGACGTGATTGAGGCATTTAGGCACGAGCACGGTGAATGGGCGGTCCGCTTGGGATTTGAACAAATATGGATTGTCGGCCCCAGCCCACTCCTTTCGCATCGCGTGGCTTGATGCAGGTTTGCCCAACAGGGCCGGGCGAGGTAGGAAAAAGCACGAGCCAAGGTGCAACGGCAGCAGTCCAAGTTGATGGATGCGTCATGTGGCATGGAGAGGATATGAATCGCTTGTTGGATATCGTGAGTAACAACGCACTCGCCTCAACACTGGCTGGTGCCGTGATCGTGGGGCTGATTGGATGGAGCGCAAAGGCTCTAAAAGACCGTCGTGACAGTGCCACTATTTACAATTTCATGATCAGTTCTAAGCCTTCTACTGGCTTCGCTTTCCGTAGCACTGCGGCCATCGCTTCCAATACCAAACTGTCTGAGATCCGCGTTGCAAATCTTTGCGCAAGCCATCCCAAAATTCGCCGTAACGAAAAGCAGTTGCAATCGTGGACTCTGGTCGAGTGAGCCTGCTGCACGTCAATTCATTCAAGTATGCGACGGTGCTTAAATCCATGAGCGACCGAGCAGATACGGGGCAGGTGATGGCCTGGCCCCCGTTGGTTAGGCGCTCTAGCGCTCTGATACGGGCGGAAACAGAACCGTGTTCCGCTGCGGGTCATAACGAGCGCCTTGACGGGCCGCTACTGCTCGGCAGGATCTTCCCAGAACGTCTGGGCGAACCCGGCGTCATCCGCCAGGCCAATGCGCAGTGGTCGACATAACGAGTTCTGTCCATCCCCCGGTAGCGCACCGCCTCCGGCAGGCTGGCCCCAGCTCGCCAGATGGGTTCTGAGCTGCCCAGCCAGCCGAAGGCGTTGGACGTGGTGCGGCCGTTGGCCAGCACCGGGATCCTGATGCCTGAGAAGAACACCCGTTGGGCATCTCTCGGGATGGGTTGCTCTGGGCAGTCGTCGGCCATCGCCGCCTTCACGTCCGCGTCCGTGGCTGTCAACTGCACATCCAGGGCCGGACGGGCACCGCTGTTCTCGACCAGGATGTTCAGCGAGACGCCCAAGTTGCCTCCCGCGCGCGAACTGATCCGAACCGTGACCAGCGGGCGGTAGGTCTCCCTCCATGCCCGAATAGAGAAGGTCAGCGACAGGATGGCCACCAACATCGAGCCGGCGGAGATCAGGAGGGAGGGGTGGTCCATATCAAGGGACCGCTGGTCAAACGCCTCTGGGCTGGGTCAGCGCAACAGCTTCCTTAGCAACGAGACCCAGCTGATCGTCGTGCGATTGTAACCCCGGTTATAGGCTGCCTTCTTGGGGTTGGTCAGCCACCCATATCCTCGTGGGGCTCGCAGGCCCAGCGAGTTCTTGACGATCCGCTTGACGGACACGCGCGCCGCGATCGACTTCCGCAGCGACGGCTTACGAATACCGAACTTCATGTGATCCCCCTTGGTGGTAGGGTCGACGAATATCGGCCCTACCTTGACTTGGTCACTTACCCAAGTGTCGCCGAACGGCGGCTGCGGAGACGCCCACGGCCTTCACCGCAGCCTTCAACTGAGCCTCTGAGCATCCGAAGGCTTTGCACCAGTAGCGAACTTCCCAGTCCTCGTGGACGTTTACTTTGGACGCATCCTGCGGACGGCGCTTGGTTAGATCATCAGACATGATTTCTTCTCCCTGTTCGAACCCGCTGTTCAGATACCCCATACGAGCCGGTGTGGCTCCGCCAGCTGCTGCGGCCTACGTGTCAGGAGGCGCTTGGAGCTCAGTGGAGTATCCCACCCGATGGGGACATCGTCTGTAAGCGATGTCCTACGACATTGTCGATGCCCAGATCGGGATGACCGATTGCCACTTCCAAGTGGTTAGATCAAGGAGGATCAACGTGTCTCAACATGCTCGCCCCCACCACCGAACCCATACCCGGTCGGCAGGTCACTCTGCCGTCGCGGGCGCGGCCTATCGCCTCGGCTTGCGTCTTTACGACGAGCGGGCCAAGCGGTGGCACGACTACCGCAAGCGCGAACTGGGTGAAGAAATCGTCCAGGAGGTCCAGCGTCGGGGTCGATACGTCCAGGATCTGAAGGCGACGATCCAGAGCCATCGAGCCAGTTTGGCCGACTTGGGGGAAGAGGAGGTTTCGCTTCAAACATTGCGGAGCAGGTCAAAGGAGCAACTCGCCAAGGCTGTATACGGCTTCGTAGTGTTGGGGGCGGCACTCGGCCAACCTTGCTGGCGGCGGCCCCAGAGGGTCAGCGTGGGTGGCTAGAGGCGGTATTGTCGCCCCCTGGTCCAGACATGCGGTCGAACAGATTCACCGAAGAGGAGGTGTTCCCGGCGTTGGAGCTGGCGCCGCCACGGTTGAGGCCGGCACCTCAGAGGCTGGTTCCGTGACTGAAGGACTGACGCAACCAAGCTGCTCCCAACAGCCAGCTAACCTCCAAGCAGAAATCAACGAACATCCAAACAAAAAGCCACCTCTCGGTGGCTTTTTGTGACTTTGGGTGTTCTGCAGCAGGGCCTTATTGGGCCGTCGCGAGCGGGCGGTGCTGCTCCATCCCATCTCACCTATTGCAACGTATAATAGGCTGGACTCTAGGTCCTGTCAAGTAACCCGTGTTCCGCTTGTTCCAACTCATTGAACGCGATCTGGTCGGCAATTTCTCGATCCAACGGAACTCCTGCTCTGCGGGCCAAATTCTCCGCCACCTGTCTTAAAACATCAAATTCACTCTTTGCGTCCGCTTGTGTTTGAAGCTGCGCCTGTAGTGTGACGAGTTGACCTTGTAGCCCCGGAATAGCCTGATTGTCCATCCACAACTGAGCTAGCTGATTTTTGGTGGAAGTGTAGTCCGTTACACCTATTGCGTGGAGCAGCGCTTCGTCTAACGAATTGATTTCTCCAGTCGCAAGGGCGATGACATAGTTGATCGATCGGCCAACTTGGCCGCGACCAAAAAAAGACTCCGGAGGCAAAACCCTAGTGAAGGATACCGTTTCAATCATTGAACACACGGCCCAACTTCGCTTCCCGGACCGTCCGTAAAAGACGAGTCGTGCAAGTGTTCCGTGACCTATTTCAAATAGCGTTTTGTCTCCACTGTATGGTTGCTGAGACGTGATGGGCACAACTTGAACTGCCCCTGGAACCATCTTGACGACTACAGCCAGGCGACGCTTATGCATCTCGCCTACCTGACGAGTGTCGTTGTAGCCATCGTTGTCCGATATCGTTCCAAGGTCGAGACCTAAGCGAGGAAAATGACCATAGTCAATCTCAACCAATGTCCCCTTACGTAGCAGTTTGCATGCCCCTGGCTGCTTCTTGCTGCGTGCGAAGTAGAGTTCCGCCGTTTGCGGAATCCGTCGCAAAAGATAAACTTGAAATATCGCAGGGTTGCCATTTTGTGGCGGTATCGCGTAGATGTGAATCACTTCCCATCGACGATGCGGATCGCCGGAGAACTGTTTAACAAAAAACGTCGGGTGCGCTGTGCTGATACTAGGTAGCAATACCGCCGAGATTTCCTCATGGGTTTCCTTCCCTAAAGGGCTCGCACCATCAACGTCTATTTCAATATATTCAACATTAATTGTTTTCATGATGCTCAAGACATTCTGAGTGACCGGCCCATCCTGGCGCGCGTGCCTTTGGCTCCAGACACACGTAAGCTCAGGTCCCCATTCTAGGTCGTCCAGCCAGCTAATCGATCGCTGCCTTGAGCTAGATTATGCCTTGAAGCCCTCTAGGATTTTCAAAAATTCTGGTGCCCGGGCCTGTTCCAAGTTGCTTGCCAACCGGTGTCGAAATATTCGTTAAGGCCCATACAAGTTGACCAAAAGAAGAGGTGCGAAGTGGCTGGCTTACGCCGTCAGCACGCGCCTCGGATCGCGCAAGTTGAGGTCGATCACCGATGCCAAAGGTAGCCCAGCTGATGCGGTTAGGGCTGCGGTAATTGCCAGTCCCGCGGCCACAGCGCCGACAAAAGGTGCGCCGACGGCCCGCGTCGCTAGCGTGGTTACCCCGCACTGATCACCCGTCTCGCGCGCAAGATTTAGGTATGCTGGCGCCTGCGCTGCAGGCTGGGCCGGTTCGCTCGCCCAAATTTCCGATGCAAATGAGGATCCCGGAAAGCTCCGAACGCGCACTGCTCGGAAATCCCGATAGCCTGCACCTAGACCGACATCCACCACATGCTCGAATCCAGCCCCTTCGATGGCGCGTCGGGCTACGGCGTTATCCACACCAAATAGCGCGATGCGCGGATCGTCCTGTTGGCAGCGCTGCTGCGCATCGAAGTCACGCGCCACCACCCGAACGTGCCATCCGAGGGCTGTTAGCCAGTTCTCCACTACGGTGGTCTTGGCCATACCGATGTCCGGAGGGAACGAAATTAGGGATGTGGACAGGGTCGACGCAGTGATGATGTCGGTATCTTGAAGCACGATCTCTTTGTTGGATGGCGGTAAGAATCCCAATACCCATGCGTAGGCCTGTCCTAGGTGCCCCAATCCGACGAGCCACAAACCCTGCAGATTACCCGATAGAGGAGTGTCTTTCGCGTGTGGCGGGCGAACGACTTGACACAAGTCCAGGCTCACGTGACGACGACCGGCGTAGGGGTTGTCGCCGCGCATGACGGAGAACGCCTCGCTGACAGCGAGGCCTGCGGCGGCCACGCTGGCAGCGACCGACGCATCTTCAGCAGTCAACACAGGTCCCAAACCAAATGTTGATCCGCAAGCCCAGGGCCGAATGGCCGATGGGTCGTCCGCGCCATTCAGGGCCACGACTGGCCAAGGTCCGGGTGTCGCTGGGCGATCCGGCGCGAGCCGTTGAATAAAGTCAGCGAGCGTTGTGCCCGTAAACCCGCGCACTGTCAGTGGCACGTCAATGCGTCCACGTAACGCCACGTTGCCCATAAAAGATCGAGCGGCACAATTTATGACCGTGAGCGCCTGAATTTGTGCTGCTTCGTTGAGCTGTCCTGTTGAGCCGATATCCACGATGAGGCCGTAACGAGCAAATGCTGCGTGGGCGTCGTCCAGAGTGGCCGCTTCTCCGGAATCAGCCAACAGTTTTACCAAGCGATGTAGATGATCAGGATTCATAGGCGGTTACCAATTGGATCCGTGCTGCGGCCGAAGCGCCCAGAAAGCTTTCCCAGCGGCCACCACCGAGATATCGGTTCAAACTCACGTCTTGGGTGGTTACCTTGTCGACTGCAAAACGCGGGGCGATGAGGCCCAAATGGCCTGGAATCGAGATCATGGGGTAAGCGCGGTCAGATGAGCTTTGGTGCGGTCCACAGGGATGTGTGTGGATGTCAGCCACGACTTCCAAGCCTAGCTCGCCGCATCGCCCCCATACCCGAGGAAACGCGTCCGGACTTAGACGGATGATCCCGTAATTCAGCGAGGGAGGATCGACTTCACCATACGGCAACGATGCATGCACCTGTCGCCGACCTTGGGTATGTGTTCCGAGCAAGAATGCGCCGCTCTCGCGCACACCTCGCCCCGCCTTCGACAAGTCGGCCATGAGCGCATTCCAAATGGTATGGGTAAATTCAAGCAGCACAGGGTTTGAGCTCATTGCTTTGTAAAACCTCCCAGACAGCGGACAGGTATTGCACGATGCCAACCTCTGGACGCCAGATGAGCTGGGGGTGCTCATGCCGCCAATGATCATGGCCTTGGATGGCGCGTCGATCGCATGGCAGATAGATCGCTTCGCATTTGATCCAATCCGGGTTGAAGACCTGAGACACGCGTCCACCCTGTGGCCACTTGTCCGCGGCCAGCACGGTGTTGGCAACTGGATCCCACAGCGTCGCCGTGGGCGGCTGCGTGGGGTAGCCGGTGCACTCGAAGCGCAGGGTGAACCAGCGCCCGTCTCGTGCAAGCACTTCTATCTTGATCAGAGGGAAGTCAGCGGCAACCTGCCGCCAACGCCCCCGGCTTACACCCAGATGGAAGGCTCCACCTTGGAGGTGGGCCGTAACTGCAGCGAGCTCGTTCATGTCAGGCCCAGCCGTTGATGCGAGGAGACGGGACCAGGTCGAAGGTGAGCTCATGATGATGGCGTGCCACAGCGCCAACATGGACGTCTACGTCCGGCCGCAGGTCGGTGCCCGCAACCTGGAGCATGAACTCCGCGCCATCGGACTCACTGATACCGAACTCCGGCAACGCCCAAGATTTTACGCGTTCAATGGTCGCACTGGGGCGGAACACGCGGTGGATTTGGCGTCCGGCGTAGCGCACGACCACGCTAATCTCTTTGTGGTGATGGGCATGGACGCCCAAGCCATCAATCAGTTCGCTGAGGTCGCGCAATGCGTCCTCAGCGTCGTTGTTCTCGATGAAGATAAATACTTCTTCGGTGCGCTTGCCGATCCGCTCCAGGATGGAGGCACGCAGTTCGGTGTGGCCAGCATGCTCATCAAGCTCGATGACCTCGATCCCATCAAGAAAGCCGGACTGGAGAAAGATGTGCTTATTCATGGGAGGAAGTTTCCAATGACTGCGGCCGTCGCAGCCTTCCTCCTATTAACCGAGATGACTTTCCGAAAACCAAAAATTGAGAATCTACCGTGCTAGCGAGGGGCAGATCAGGGCATAACCGCAACGCCGGCATGGAATGCCGAATGTAGGAGCCGTCACGCCTTCCTCGTTTTTGCGCATCGTTTTGAACGGCGTGGTTTTCTCTATCCATCCACTAGGGCTCGGTATTGCAACTGAGCCATCTACGAGGCTGACGACCGACAGCTGCGTTGGGAACGGTGCCATATGGTTCAGGAGCGGCCGGATCCGATCCAGGTTTTGCTTATGTAGCCGCAAAGGCAGGAACCACGTCATATCGCCGGTCTGTGGGTTCTGCGTCATCCACGGCAATTCGATCGACGTGGTGGAAATGGTCGTTTTCGGATGGATGGTCGTGGCGTCATTGCTGCTGAGCAACTCGACGGCGCGTGCGAGCGCCATATTGGCATCGCGCCATAGTCCGGGGACCTGTGCAGGCTCGGGCAGGCGCTGGGCATCCCAACTGGATTTGAACGCGATGTTTGGTGCCGTATGTTCGTTAGCGATCTGCTCAAGCGCATCATTGATAGCACGCATAGCCTGCTTGGCTTCAACCGGTGGGTTTTGCTCAGGATACCCACACGTGACGCGATAGTGGAAGCGGCGAGCGCATTTGCTGTAGAGGGTGAAGTCCTCGTAGCTAAACAACTCGCGAATCGCTCCAGGCACGGGGAGAGCTGACGCCTTGGATGTAGCGCCGTGCAAGTAGGTCATGACGCTGGAAATAGTCCGAAGCGGCGCATAGACGGGCAGCGCTTTCGCCTCATCGGTAGGACGCACGTAGCAATGTAAATGCGTTCGCGCGCGCGAAAGAGCCACGAATAGTAGATTGTTGCGCTCGATCGCTGCGTTATTTGCGTATTCCTCCGCGGATTGACGGCAAGCCTCCGAGGGGACGAACTGAAGATGTAGCGGCAAGCCAAACCAAGGCGTTTCGCTTCCGAAGCCTACCTTGGGCAGACCCACCAGGTGGACGGCTTCAGCTTCCAGACCTTTGCTGCTGTGAACGGTGAGCAAGCGCACCGCGTCGAGTGAAAGCGCTTGGGCGGGCACCTCGCGCTCGGCGCGCACGTCATGGAGCTGCTGACGCAGCCTACGAGCGATGAGAAAGCGAACCAATGTTCGAACCGAGCCGTTGACGTTCGTCGCACGCGCAGAGTAGGCGAGCTGCCATAGGGCCAGACGCGCGACATGGCTGTCGGTATCGTCGGTCCCCGGTGGCGGTAGTCCGAGCCGCTGTTCAAGCACCAGGTCGCAAATGAAGTCCCATGGATTTGAACGCCGCGACTGATGGGCCAACAATTGGGCCAGCCGACCAACGATCGCTTGACCGAACGCGGAAATTTCCGGTGGTGGATTGGCAAGCCAAGCACCTCGTTGAAGAGCCGGATCGGCACGGCAAATGGCGATGAGCCGCGACGCATCGTCGGCGCTCATGGTCAATTCATCGGCAACTAACCCGACTAGCGCAGTAGGGTGACGATGAACTAGCAGGCTCATTAAGCAAAGGAGTTGGCGCGTGGCGGGGTGGCGACTCAGATCGCCGACATAGAGCACGGGCACGCCATAGGCGCGAAGTTCCGATGCTAAATGCTCAAGTTCCTCATTGCTGCGCGCTACGACCATTTGAGATCGATGCGCAACGCCCTCGTCGTGACGGGCTGTGATGGCGCTTGCAAGTGCAGAGGCGACGTCGTTGTCCATAAGTTCGTGGATAACAGGCTTGGGCCCTTGACGATCATCGCTGGCCAGGACAGCCCCCATCGGGAACGTGCTTTGCAGCAGATGATGTTCTCCCGCCACTTGGATGGCTCTGGCGATCTGTCCGGTGCTTCGGTGGTTAATTCGGAGGCGATACTCTTTGGTCGAACTGGTAGGCGATGCCAACGCTTGTTGGAAGCCCAGCAGGCTCTTGAATGAAGCACCGCGCCAGTGGTGAATAGCCTGCCGCAGATCGCCAACAACCCAGATCGACTTATGTGCACCGAATTGCCGCAGCAACGTCACCATTGCTTGAGTGACGTCTTGGTATTCATCTATCAGGACATGGTCAAATCGATCGATGAACTCCGAATAGGGTGCGCGTCCAGCTCTCAGAGCAAGCGCCGGGCGCGCCACCAAATCGACGAAGTCCACGCGCCCGGCCTCGCGCAGCGCGCGATCGTAGGCCGTGTAGAGCTCGGCGGTGTCATGCCAACGCGCTCTCTCCGGGCACTCCGCTTGCTGGTCGACCCACCTGCTAAAATCAGCCGGCAGAACTAGCTCTTCTTTTAGACGATGGATGCCATTGAGTGCCTCGGGCAGCCAACCTAAAGGGTCATCCAATCTGGAGTAGTGAAGCAGCGATAAGCGTTGAACCAGTGGTTGGAGCAACAGCACGGCTTCCAGATCGTCGACTACCTGCACGTCCGAAGGCAGGTCGAAATGTTGGTGAAACTTCCGGAGAAATTCCAAACCAAAGCCGTGGAAGGTCCCTGCCCAATGCTCCGAACTTAAGCAATTGCAGCAAAAAGCACTGGTATTTTCGACCCGTTAGCGATAGTATAACTGCATCGTAATTCATTGATAAATATACAC
>Ga0307375_10006673_pt1 | contig 10643 bp, 7 predicted proteins | sample TR1MG_FD_202531 | JGI IMG/M metagenome (GOLD analysis project Ga0307375, IMG submission 202531) | Soil microbial communities from Risofladan, Vaasa, Finland - TR-1 | ecosystem: Environmental > Terrestrial > Soil > Coastal area > Acid sulfate soil | place: Finland: Risofladan, Vaasa | collected...
GCTTCTGAAATATCGCTTAGCCTTACGTAATCAGTATCCAAGTTCTTATTGATTATATTTAGAACTTTGACGTCGTTGGGTATCGCACGCCCAGCTTCATACGTCACAGACTCAATGCCATACTGGTGCGCTAATATTCTGGCGAAGTCATCCCAGCGCTCTTCCTTGCGCGCAGCACTTAGCGGCAATCTTATTTCGTCTGCTCGTAACACAGGATCATAAGCTACCGCCCTGAGATACGATTTATTGACTTCATCCAAGAAATGCTGGTCTATTGCTGAGCTAGGATATTCTTCCAACAATGCCTGAAAGTCTCTATACATCACATCGCGTGCCGCAGCCAGTTCTCTCCTGGTTGGCTCAAAGTACAACTCCCGCCATCGTATGTCCGTGAACTGATCTAGCGTCATGTTCGCGGGCGGCGCTCCTTCTAATCCGAGTGTATTCCATTCTTTGATGAATTCTTGTGGAGTTGATAACTTCTCACCTCTTGATTTCAGAACGGTATCAAGCATCTGGTTATGTTTAACTGTTAGCTCCGTGCTACCCTGGTCGAACATTGCAATCATGTTATCAACACTTTGTACCATAGCGGTGTCGCCGGTGGCAGCAGTGCTGGCTCTTATCTTGTCTAGTGCAACCCGAATGTCTTTGTTTGATTGGTAATTAAGCCCACGATATGTAAACACTCTTGCTACATGCTGCTCGTCTAACGACTTGTCTTTGACCGCAAGTACAGCGGCGTCTCTAATTCGTTCCACTCCGTCTATGTCGTCGGATAGCGTAACAACATCATCGGCAACCTTGGTCGCAAGTTCGTCCCATCCTTCCAGTGTAGCGGCACGAAAATTCTTTATCACCACATCCCTGGGTTCGCCTCTGACAAAGCCACCAATCACTATATCGTCGTAGTGCTGCATCCAGCGCAAGTCGCTTAGCTGTTCAACCACATCGTCTGACAGGTGCGATCTACCTGCCATCACAAATATAGACTCGCCTTTCTTTATATCGTTTGAAATCTCAGCAACCGCTCCATAAATATCGCCTTTCTTCCTGATAACTGTGTTAACAAGGTGATTAGCCAACGGCTCAGGCATGCCCGCGCCAATCAGTTGTGATACATCTGGTATAGCCTTGCCTGGTTTGAGCATCTTCAGCATAGACCGCTCGACGGCGGCAGACGTCACGTTCACACCAGACCACTTCTCTACTCTTTCGGCGTATTTGAAGCCCGCCTTGGCCTCGCCAATGTCCGCACTGGTCAATCCAAGCGACCTCATCTTGTTGCGCAAATCATAGTCTGCCGATCTAAGTTGTTGTGCTAACGCTTCGCCTTTCTTTTTCTGTGCGGTGTCCGCTAAAAAGCTGTAACCACCCAAATCATCTAGCTTGGACTGGATTGCTTCGCTGGCGTTCATCAGGTCTTGGACTTCTTCGGGTAAGTCAGCGCGCTTGAAATCGTTTATATCAACAATACCCAGTTTGGTTACACCACCAAAACCTTCCACATCCATCTTGCCAACCCAGGACGATATATTATCCAACGCACCTTCAGTGTGCCAGTATTTTAGACCATCAAGTCCCTGATCTACTACCGAAGTAAGAACGTTGTTTTGGGCATTACGCCACAACCAACCTGGGTTATAGCCCATATAGACAGACGCAAAGACGTTATTTATAGCACGCTTTTTTACGCCGAACCAACTAGCATCAAATATAGCAGCGGCTTTGGTTTGCGGTGGTATTTTATCAATAAGCGCAGTTGCCTGTTTAGCCGTCAGTTCTTTGCCTGCTTTAAGGGCTTCCTGCGCATCTTTGGTAGCGGCAAGCCTTTTAGTAACAGACGGATATAATTCATCAATAGCATCATCCATCTTCTTGCCCGCATGTTTCGCCAGAGCAATAACACCCGCTTCTTGCGCTCCTTGCAGTTGTTTCAGGAAACGCGCCGTATCAATCACGTCGTCTTCATTCCTCATCATCTGGCGCAGCATAAAGCCCGTTTGCCGAGCGGCATCAGAATACAATAGCCTTGGCATCTCAAAGTTGCTTGCTAATATCAAGCCATGCTTTATTTCGTCTGCTTTACTGCTAGACATCAGAACTATCGCCCTGAACGCATCAGCTTGCTTTTGCGGGTCAAGTGTTGTTGACGTAATACCCTTAAACACCTCGCCAGCAATGCGGTTCATAGTGTGCTGCTTGGCTGCGCTGGTTCTTACAAAAAGACCTGTCTTGTCTCTGAATTTAGTGAACCTACTGAAAGCATCTACGTTGTCTTTGCCAAGCGCAACAGCGGCTGTTTTGTAAACATCAGCAGCTTCAGGGTAAAACGACCCTTTTTGTGTTGCTTTTATCGCATCAATGGCTACGTCTATGCCCTTTGTTTGCCCCAAGAACTTGCGCATTATATTGCTCAATCTTACCCCGTCGCGTATTTTCTTTCCGGCGATGGCTACCACATTTAGTGGGTCAAATATTGTTTCGCCTATCGCTTCTGCAATCGGATTTTCCAATTCCAACTGGAGCATGTATGGGTCTTCGCCATCACGGTAGCGGCGTATATATTCAGCTTTTGTTAGTGGTTCTAATAGTCCCGTGTAAAAGATGCGTCCAGCCTGCCGCGATGCGTCTAGCGGGCCGCCTTCTATCAAGTCTTTATCTGTAAACAACTTAGTAAGATTGAAGTCAATATAAGAATCTCTGAAATAGTCTCCTATCTCAACAGGAGCATCAGCGAAATATGCTTCCCATCGTATTTTTTCTTGTTCCCTTTGCTTTCTTATTGCTTCTGTCCTCGATGGGGACTCAGCAACACCCATCCCGCCAGGAAGTATGGTTTCCTGGTCGTATGGCATAGTAAGCCCCAGGTCTTTATAAGCGGTATAAATCAAATCTTCTGTAACGGCAAAAGCTCTTTTGGTTTCGTAGGCGGGCAGTTGGATGCCCTGCATCCAGGCGTTCAAAATAGCCTTAGGCGCACGACCAACTATCGTGGCTAAATCAGCCTGCTCGCCAGTTTCCTTAGACAGTTCAATGCCAATACGGTCTTGTATGCCCGACTGCATCTGGGTACGCTCTGCTTCCCGCTTGCGCGCTTCTTCTTTGGTAATGACATTTGCTTTCAACAATCTTTGTATATCTTCATTTGTCTGTTGAGTGGGTTTATACTGCGAGCCTTCGCCTGGTTCTGCACCATAAGGAGCTGTTAAGGTTGACCAATACTTATTCCATATCCCCTTCAGCATACTTTCGCCTTCTTTGCGATAAGACGGGTTTCCTTGCGGCGTCCATTCTACTGCTCCATAAGGAAGTTGGTCACCGTACTGGTTGTAAGGTCTGCCATCTGGATCAAGATTACCAGGATGTTGCTGAAAGCGCCAGTTCCATTCATCTGGCAGGGCATTGTTATAATTAAGGCTTCTCGATTTAAGAATATTTAGATTTCTATTGCGTTCCTGTTTCAAGCCATAATCGGATTGGATTGCTTCGGGCATGTACCCAGGCAAGCTCTCAAAGCGTGTTCGCCAACCAAACTGGAAGCGGGCAGCAAGTTCTTCGCGTATTTCGCCGCGCTGAACTAGCGGCTGTTGCTCTTGTAATTCACGTTCTATGTTCCCGCCCGCCGGATTTTCGCGTGCTTGTGCTTCCTGCAATTCGCGCTCCAAATCTCTTTCAGGCATTATATTCTCCAGTTAATCAAGCCAAGATAGTTGGGGCGCGCATACTGCTTCACCGAAGGCATATAGCTGCCTTGCTGGTTGTAACCACCATAGTTGTTATAATTGGCTGCCGCACGGCCTACCGCACCGCCACCACCACCGCCGTCGTCACTATCGCTATATTCCCAATGGCCGCCACGGTAGCTATGATCCTCAACCCAGCGCTTTTCCCTTTTCCCCCTTGCTTGTTGGCGGCGATAGGTGCCAGGCAAATGTCCACCACCCTGTCCGCCCTGAACCGCCGTAGTACCAACGCCTTGAAGCCCCGCTGTATTATATCGGTCAACCGCAGGCGCAAAACTACTCCTATTTCCATAGGCGTCGTAGCGTTCTTTAGACATATAGGTTTGTCCAGGCATAGAGCTTTCCCTTTCTACATAAAACTCTCTTTGTCCAGGGTAACCACCCATATCCTCAATTCTCCCCACTGGCGCGCCCCTTTGTTGCCAAGGTATCGCTCCAGCACTAAGACTGCCACCACCAGCAGCTCCAGGAGTTGGCGCTCTTTCACGCATCCATATATTCCCGTATTTGACAAGTCCCACTGATTGCATAACTTCGTCTGAATAACCCATCGCAACTTGGTCAGCAACTGTGTATGTTTGATAGTTTGTTCCACGCACCGCTGTTTGCCAATCGCCTGGCTGTGCTGCTTGATTCATGTCCCCATATTGATAGCTAAACGTAGTGGTTGGCGGGTTCCACGCGGGTGTTGGCGCAGGAGGATATGGCGTCTCGCCTCCGCCTTGCGCCATAACGCCACCCATTTTGTCTAAAGGGTAGACGCTTGGCGTCTTCAGCACCATCCCAGGCCGCAGGTTGCCGACGCCGGTGTTCGCCTGCATCAGCGTTTGCGGGTCTATTCCAAGCTGTTTGGCAATGGTAGCGGCGGTGTCGCCTGTTCTAACGGTGTAGTTTCGTTTTCTTCTTGTTGCCATCTTTGTCCCCTCTCACCCTCATATTCGCTAAACCAATCTTCCAGTCTAATCTTGAACGCTAGTTCTCGCTCCATAATCAATATGTCTCGCTCTCTCTGGTTCATACTAGCGGCTCTCCCCCTTGTCCCTGCACCTGTTCGCGCAGTTGGTTTTCTGGCGGGTTAGCCTGTATTGGCGGCGTGCCGCCCATCTGCCCGTCAAATCCCTGTCCACCAGGAACTTCACCGCCCCCCATTTGCTGTTGCTGCGCCATCATCTGCGCCTCCTGCTGCTGCTGCATCTGGCGGGCTTGGGCTTCCATTTGCATTGCCATCATGCGCTGTTGTTTCCATTCCTCGAATAACTGGGCGTCTATCTTTTCGCCTTCCCATACTTTCAATGCTTCTTGTGGGTCTTCTATTCCAGCATCTTCTAATCCGTATTCCATTGGCAAGCCGACTCTGTTCGCTATTGTTATCGCGTTCCACTTCGCTAAATCGTCTGTTGGTTTCATGGGTATTAACTCAGCCTTAATATATATGCCGGTTGGGTCTATTGTATCTGGATCAATCTCATACGATTTCCCTAAGTCGCCTCTTTCTTGTGTTCCATAGGCTTTTAGTGGCTCTTTTGTGTGCCTTGCCCACATCAAAAACAGCCTGCACACCTCAGCAGTACCCTTCTCGGCTAACTCCTTAAATGGTTTCAATTGTCCAATTCCTGTTTGCGTTGCCAGGTTGTATGTGCTGAAAGCCATGCCTGCTGGTAATGAACCGCTCATAAGTAGATCAGGTATGGTTGCACTTGATACGTCTACGTTGGCGCGGTCATATAGTTCGGCTAATCTTGGGTCCATGCCGCTCTTTTGCAATGCTTTAATTGTCTTGCCGGGTGCAACCTCTATAATTCCGAGAGGGTCCATTGCGTTCACTGTTGTCTCTCCTGTACCGTAACCCTCTACAGCAAATTCTGATGGTATTGCTTTAGCAATAGCGTCTGTGTGCAGTAATGTACCAATCACGTTTTGTGTTTCCAGGGCGCCCGACTTGATAGCCGCGTACGGCATGGATTGATATTTATGCGCAACGTCGTCTTCGAGCGATGAACCGCCTAGCTCTGCCACCCAAGGTATGAAGTCCAGTTCATGTTCCACCTCATTCATAATCCAGTATGGCTCGCTGTCAAGCGCTTTTTGCACCCACACACCCCTGATGTCATAGTTCATCAAGTCAAAATAAATTATTGCATCATTATCTTCATCAGCAATATCTATAATCTCACGAGGAATATTGTCTTTACCCCATTCCATAATAACTTCAGTAGCGGAGCGTTTATAAGCAAGTAGCACTGTATCCACACCATAAACTGAGCGGCGAACATGCAGGTGCGCGGGATTGTAAGGATTTACAACAAATCGGCTTTTCTCCAGCGCTCGCTCCATCGCGGTTGTGTCCATCTTCAATGCTTTAGCTTGTTTGATTTGCCAGTCTATATCTATAACCATAGCGCCAATACACTTGTACAACAAGGCGCTTTCAACAAAGTCGCTTTCTATTTTCTCAGATCGCAGTTGACTGGCATTGCGCAAATGCCATTCCAGATTGCGCTCGTCCTCGTTCGCCTTTTGTTTGTTTGCACTATCAGGCAAGTATGGGTATTTCTTTATCCTGGCATGTTTGGTTGATAACACCTTGACTGATGCCGCAATAGCGTTGTGCAGCTTTTGGCTGACATGTTTGTGCGACCACGGCAAGAGCCGAAGCTCTGGCGGCATTTCCCACTTACAGTGGTATGCGTCAAGACACTGCTGGAAATATCTGTTCCTTGGCTTATCCTCTTCAATCATCCTTAATGCTAAATCTGTTGTGTCTGTCATATCTCCCCTCTATTTTCTTCCTAATGAGCAATATGGGTGTACTTGCTGTTTGTGCTCATCCATGCTTGGCATTGGCAGCTCTTCTTCGTTATCTCTAAGAACCAGCACGTCTGGCATACCGCGCAAGCTCCAGTATAACGCATCTAATGCATCATCGTGTTCGCAATCTGGGTATGTGTCCAGTTCGTGCCTCAACTCATTCAAGAACGGTGTCTCAGCGTCGCTAATTCTAACGGTTCCATTCTCAAGCCAGGGCGCCATTTCTTTTTCAAAGCGCCGCCCTTTGCCTCTACCCCTGGTTTTCATGGGCATTATACGCAAGCCAGGATTGCGCTTGATAACCTGGATAAATTCTTCGCCTTTGCCATCACCTTCCACTACCGAGCTAATCCATGTCGGGTGTATTGACTGGGCAGTATTTACATACGTTTCTCCCTGCGCCTGAGTACAGTGTTCTAATACTCCATCCACGCATACTGCACCATAAGCAGGCAGCTTGGCTGTGTACGCCATTGCAAAGTAATCGTTCCTCCCCGCTTTGTTAGTGTATTCGTCCATTGTACCAGCAGGGTCTACGCCGCCCACCATTGGCCAGTTAAAACGTATCTCGCTAGAAGGATATAGTTGATACCTGAATATGCGGTTCTTGGAGTAACTCAGGTCGAGCATATACATTCTGGCAAACTCACGGCTGCCAGCTAACCTGGCGGCTTTGTCTATCTCTGCCTGTGTGAACATTCCCGGCCATGTCAATACATCGTCACGCTTGACTGGCGTTTTGACGTGCAGAAATTCGCCAGTAGCAGCCACATAATGTAGTGTGTCGTTCTCAACCCACGGCGTTCCAATAAAAACCTTCCAGGTGCCGGGCGTCATGGTTGGGAATATTGTGCCGGTCAGTATTTGTCTAACACGTTCCAACTCCCTTCTTGAACTAGTATTGTTCTCGTCATGAATGTCGTCGACTACCAATATCCCGTCAGGGTGCTTGCCGATAACCTGGCGGCTTTTATAACCAACTCCCAGCAAGGTTGGGTCGACACGTTTCGAGTTCATTTCTCGCCAGGCTGTATATTCTATTTCTTCGCCAGTCCTGGTGTCATTAGTAACCCTTACTTCATAACCGCCAGCGCCCCAGCCCATGTCGCGGTCTGGCACCACATGCGGGAATACCCGCTTCCACCCGGGATTATTCTCGATAATATCAGCTATTTGCTGTGTATTCTTGGTTGCGCTGTCATCACCCACCTGAATAATCAGGTTAGATTTATGTGGTTCGTGTCCAATTCTAAATGCCACAAACGTCATGGTTACAGTAGTTGTTTTTGTAGAGCCGCGGAAGGCTTCTATTACTATGCCACGCGCCACCTGCCCAACGTCCAGGAATTGAGATTTTATATCTTCAACTATGTAACTGTATTCGGGTGCCTGCGAATAAATAGATAAGACTTCATCGGCATTGAGCTTGCCCGCAGCCCAATACATGGGAATAATCCATTCATAGAAAGCATGGCGCGGCATTTCCTTGCCGTGTATTACTTCATAGAAGTCAGCAAAGCCATACGGGTCGTCGTTGGTACGCGCGCTAACAGGCAGCCATTTTTCTAATGTTGCCTTCTTTTGTGCTGCCGTCGCTGTCGCTAGTTCCGCTTGCGCTTGCTCGCGCTCTTCGTCTGTAAGTCCCCACTTTTTAGTCATCAATCAAGCGTAATATAGCCTCCCCTTCATGCTCGTATACATCGTTATTATGCACAGCACGCAATGACTGCTGAAGCGTTATAACCTTGCTTGTTACTGGTTCTGGTAATTCTGCTCCACCAACGTACTTGTTCCAAAACGCTACTTTCATGCGGTTCAAATCAATGTCGTCGCTGTCCGCGCCGTACTGCTTGCCAAGCCCGTTGCCATCTGCACTGTGCTGCCAAACAGCCCATTCCGCCCAATCTCTGGGCATGTACGGTTCAGCAGCGGTTGTGTAGTTGGCAACGTGCAGTGGATAGTTGCACCACTTGTCGGCTGGCATAACGTTGCCATCCCACCACCAGGCGCCGGTGTATATCATTACTTCGTAGCCGTTATCTTCTAAAATCTTGATGCAACCTTCTATAACAGAAGTTATATGTCTGGGATTGTCACCATTGGTTAGTTCGCAGTCTAACACAACAGGGAAATCTAGTGATATATCCCCAAGCACTTCAAAAAAGTTGGTCATGTTTGCTTCTGCCGTAACTAGCTTGCCGCCATATCTGGGAACCACAACATGATATGCTCCAAAAGGGAGCGGCAATTTTACCGAATTATTGTAGTTGTTCTTGAACTGTGGGTCGACATAATCAGCCCCAACCGTGCAGCGAGCAAAAGCCCACTTAGCACCAGCGGCTTTGCACTTCTTCCAGTCCATCTTGCCCTGCCACTTGCTGACGTCCACGCCAGGGATAGTTGCTTGAGGTCCCCCTTGATAAATACCTGCTGTTGTCCAGCTATAATCTATATTATTTTCACTCATAATAATTCCTCCGTGGTGGGAGGTCTGCTAATGACCCCGTTGGTTGAAGCAGCATGTCCCACCACTTTATTTCCCCCCTACCTAACAGCCAATGTAGTTTCAAACAATATTTCATTTCTCTCCAACCAGAACCTTAGCCAGACTGCGCCAATTGGTTTAGGTGGGTGCCATTTTTCTTGAACAAACCCCTTGATACCTTCAGACTTAAAGTATTCATCAAGATATCCGGGTGTGCGTACAAAATGTGTTAGCCCCCGTTTGACAACGCCCGCATCGCTAAGATATTCTGAACTAAGCGGTACTATCCAGGCGTCATGTGTGTGTCCATTCACAACAATGTCAGCATTTTTTAGATAAACCCCCTGCCTGTTGGTCTGTATCACGCCCTTTGTAACAGGACCGCCACCGCCAGAGCCGTGGTGATACTTCATTTTTATTGATTGTTGCGACGTCTGGTGAAATGTAAACATAAATCTTATCCATCCACCATAGCCGCCAGCACGAACGTTGCTGCCGTGCTTGTCGCGCAATCTATCAACCAGGTTGTTTACTATATCTGTACCATGACGCTTCAAGATATTAGCATCGTGGTTACCTCTTCCGATCAATGCCCAGTATTCAGCATAAGGCGCATAATCTTCCTCTGCGTGTTTGACAATCGCGCCTAAATAATCATCAACCTTGTCCTCCTCACGAAGCACGTCTTTGCTTGCACGAGGGTCATACTTGCCCTGCATAGCGCAGAACAAATCCCCAAAATCAAATATCAAAGCATCTCTTTCTTTTACCTGTTCAAGGTGCGCTCTTTCTAAGGTGCGGTTGCAGTAGATATTATCATGATGCCTGTCAGCGCTCAATAGGATCCACTGCTCCCAGCCTGCACTAATATCCTCGAACCTGACTGTCAGGACATTATGGTTAAACTCTGATATATATTCGCTCATCAAGCATTACTGCCTGATTCCGAATATCGCCAATACGGTTGCGAACGTAGTACCTATAGTCGCACCGACGGCGGTTGCAATGTTGATTTTCTTGTAGCGGTCATCCATGTTATCCACCTTGTCGTCAAGATTGTCAAATTTGTGTTTCAATACTGCAATACACTTCTCTACTTCGGTAGTTCGCTCAAGTCTTTTCTCAATCGTATCGGTTAGGTTGTCTATCTTTATGTCAAGAGCACCTATGTGCGCCGATAAGTTAGCTACTTGATTTCCAAGAACTGCAACGGTTACACGGGCATTTCCGTTTTCCATAATGATTGCCCCCTGGCATATAATTAGTTGTTTGCGTTAGCTGCGTCTTCCCAGGCAATCGCGCCGATTAGTGCCACAAAAATTGGTTGCAGTAATCCTATAACCAGTTTTACGTCTTCCATAGCGGCGGGCATCAAAACGCCTACCCCAAACAGCACAAGTGACACGAAGGTGTCCAGAAGCAACAGCAAGAACTTTCTTGACTTAAACAGCTTTTGTAAAGGTGACAGCTCATTCCAGTTATCCATAATTATTTATCTCCTTGTTTCTTTAGTTTTTTCCAAACATCGCATCCACATTCGTAGTGCCATGTCCGGTACTTCTTCTTGTTGATATAAACCAGCCTCAGCTTCTGCTTGCAGCTTG
>Ga0307375_10006674_pt1 | contig 10643 bp, 9 predicted proteins | sample TR1MG_FD_202531 | JGI IMG/M metagenome (GOLD analysis project Ga0307375, IMG submission 202531) | Soil microbial communities from Risofladan, Vaasa, Finland - TR-1 | ecosystem: Environmental > Terrestrial > Soil > Coastal area > Acid sulfate soil | place: Finland: Risofladan, Vaasa | collected...
GGCCTCTTCGCTGGAGCGGTCGGCCGGGGCCGCCTGGACAAGGTCGTGCTCGCGCGCCGGGTCGACCTCCGATCGTCGATCGACATCGATCAGGAGAACGCGCTTCGCCGTCTCGCCGCGGGAGCCCCGGAGGGCACGATCTACGCGTTCGTGCGGGGCGGCCGGACGTTCCTCGGCGCGACGCCGGAACGGCTGGTCCGCACTGCCGGGCGCGACTTCGAGACCGTGGCCATCGCCGGCTCCGCGCCGCGCGGCGCCACAGCAGCGGAGGACGCGGCACTCGCGGCGGCGCTGTTCGCCAGCGAGAAGGAACGCGAGGAGCACGCCGTCGTCGTCGAGATGCTCCGCGCCAGCCTGTCGCCGTTGGCCGAGACGCTCGAGGTGAGCGCGACGCCGGGGATCCTCCCGCTCCGCCACGTCCAGCACCTCGTGACGCAGGTGCGCGGCCGGCTGCGCGATCAGGCGGGGCTCCTCGCCCTTGCCGAGCGCCTCCACCCGACCCCGGCCGTGGGCGGCGAGCCGCGCGACCTGGCCCTGGAGATGATCGCCGAGCACGAGGGGATCGAGCGCGGCTGGTACGCCGGCCCGATCGGCTGGCTGGGCGCCGACGGGGATGGCGAGCTCATGGTCGCACTCCGCTGCGGCCTCGTGATGGGCCGGGACGCGACGCTCTTCGCGGGCTGCGGGATCGTGGCCGACTCCGAGCCGTCCCGCGAGTGGGAGGAGTCCCGGATGAAGCTGCGGCCGGTCTTCTCTGCGCTCGGCCGCGAGCCGGAGTCGGGGACGTGACAGACGTCGTCGCGCTCCGCGCGTTCGTGGACGAGCTGTTCCGGGCAGGGTTGCACGACGTGGCGGTCTGCCCTGGGTCGCGCTCCACGCCGCTTGCCCTCGCCCTCCGGGCACACCCGGGAATCGAGGTCCGCGTCCTCCCCGACGAGCGGGCAGCCGGCTTCTTCGCGCTGGGGCTGGCGCGGGCATCGCGGCGCGCGGCCGGCGTCCTCGTGACGTCGGGGACCGCGGCCGCGAACCTGCTGCCCGCGGCGGTCGAGGCGACGCTGGGGCGCGTGCCGCTCGTCCTGCTGACCGCCGATCGCCCCCCGGAGCTTCGCGATCGCGGCGCGCCGCAGGCGATCGACCAGGCGCGGCTGTTCGGCGTCCACGCGAAGTGGGACGCGGAGCTGCCGCTCCTCGATGGGACCGCGGAGACGCGACGCCACGTCCGGTCGGTGGCAGGTCGGGCCGTGGCGACGGCGCTGGCCGGCCCCGCCGGGGCGGTCCACCTCAACATCCCGTTCCGCGAGCCGCTCATCCCGGTCGGGGACCTGCGGCCGCCCGCCCCCGACGATGCCGCGCCGACCCGGTCGTTCACGGATGTCGTGGCCGGTCCGCGAACTCTGGCCGCGGCCGCGGTGGCGGACCTCGCGGACCGCCTGGCCGGGGCCCGTCGCGGGCTGATCATCGCGGGGCCGCAGGACGATCCGGCGCTGCCAGCTGCGCTTGCCCGCCTGGCGGACGCGAGCGGGTTCCCGATCCTCGCCGACCCGCTTTCCGGGGTCCGCTGCGGGTTGCACGACCGCTCGCACGTGGTGGCCCGGGGCGACCTCTTGTGCCGGGCGGGGCCATGGCGCGACGCGCACGCACCCGACCTCGTGATCCGCTTCGGCGCGACCCCGACCTCCAAGCCGATCATGGCGCTCGTCGCGGACGCCGCGCCGGAACAGCTCGTCGTGGACGGCGACGGGGGATACCGCGAGCCGGCGCTCCTGCCGACGACCTTTGTCCACGCGGACGCGGCGATCACCGCGGATGCGCTCGCGGACGCGGTGGCGGGCAGGCCCGCGCCGGGCGGCCGCGCCGACGCGCCGTCCGGGAGCTCGTGGGCGGACGCCTGGATGGCCGCGGACCGCGCGGCCGATGGCGCCCTTCGCGCCTGGCTGTCGGGCGTGGAGGCGCGCGGGGAGGCCTTCGAGGGCGCGCCGTTCGCCCACCTCGGCGACCTGCTCCCCGACGGCGCGATCCTGTGGGCTGGGAGCTCCATGCCCGTCCGGGACCTCGACGCCTGGCTGCCGGGCAGCGCGCGCGCGACCCGGCCGCTCGCGAACCGCGGCGCGAACGGCATCGACGGCGTGGTCTCCTCCGCGCTCGGTGCCGCCGCCGCCGGCGTGGGGCGCGTGGCGCTCGTGGTGGGGGACCTCTCCTTCCTCCACGACCTGAACGCGCTCGCCGCGGCGAAGCTGCACGCGCTCTCGGCCACGATCGTGCTGCTCAACAACGACGGCGGCGGGATCTTCTCGTTCCTTCCCCAGGCATCGGCTGACGCACCGGGCGTGGGCCTGCCGGCGCACTACGAGGAGCTGTTCGGGACGCCGCACGGCATCGATCTCGCGCCGATCATCGGTTCGCTCGGCGGCGTCCACAGGTCGATCGCCGCGGGCGGGCTGCGGGCGGCGCTTGCCGAGAGCCTGGCCGCGAACGGGGTCAGCGTCCTCGAGCTCCGCACCGAGCGCGCCCGCAACGTGGAGCTCCACCGCGAGGCCGCCGCGGCGGTCGCGGCCGCCCTCGCGGAGCTCGGCGCGTGACCGTCGAGCCGCGGAGCGTGGACGTCGAGGGGCTCCGGTGGGCCGTCCGCGTGGCCGGCTCGGGCCCGGCGCTCCTGCTCCTCCACGGGTTCACGGGGAGCGGCCGCAGCTGGGACGGTCCGGCTGGCGCGGCGAGCGGGCTTGCCGACGCGGCGGTGGCGGCGGGCTTCACGACGATCGCCCCGGATCTCCCCGGCCACGGCGGCAGCGCCTGGCACGAGGGCGGACACGCCCGCCCGCCGGTCTCGTCGCGGGCGACGATCGAGCGCAGCGCGGACGACCTGCCTGCGCTGCTCGGCGTCCTCGGCCACGAGCGCGCCCACGTCCTCGGCTACTCGATGGGGGCCCGGCTCGCGCTCCGGCTCGCGATCTCCCACCCGGCCTGCGTCGCGAGGCTCGTCGTCGAGGCGCCGTCCGCCGGGATCGGCGACGCCGCGGGTCGGGCCGCCCGCCGGGCCGCCGACGACGCGCTGGCCCGCGCGCTCGAGCGTGACGGGATGGAACGCTTCATCGACGCCTGGGAGCGGACACCGGTGCTCGCCGGCGAGGCACGCCTGGGCGCCGGCGACCGTGCCCGCCTTCGCGGGATCCGGCTCGCCCACGATCCCGCCGGTCTCGCCGCCAGCCTCCGCGCCGCCGGGCAGGGAGTGATGGAGCCCCTCCACGACCGGCTGCGCGAGGTCACGTCGCCGACCCTCGTGATCGTCGGTGCCGATGACCCGGTTCGGGAGCGGGCAGCTGCCGTGGCGGCCGGGATTCCCGGCGCCCGGCTGGCAGTGGTCGCCGGCGCCGGCCACGCGCCGCACCTCGAAACGCCGGCCGCGTTCGTTCGCCTCGTCCTCGACTTCGTCCTGGAGGATCACGCCGCATGACCGCACCCGTCACGTGGACCCGCGTCGCGGAGTATCGCGACATCCGCTACGAGCACTCGGGCACTGGGATCGCGAAGGTGACGATCGACCGGCCCGAGGTCCGCAACGCCTTCCGGCCGGAGACCGTCTCGGAGATGATCGACGCGTTCGCGCGGATCCGGGATGACGGGCGGATCGGCTGCGTCCTCCTGACCGGGGCGGGGGAGGTCGCGTTCTGCGCCGGCGGCGACCAGAACTACAAGAGCCCGGCCGGCGGCTACGTCGGCGGCGACGGGCTGGCCCGCCTCAACGTGCTGGATCTCCAGCGCCAGATCCGCTCGCTGCCGATCCCGGTGATCGCGCTGGTCAACGGCTTCGCCATCGGTGGCGGCCACGTCCTCCACGTGGTGTGCGACCTCACGATCGCGAGCGACAACGCGGTCTTCGGCCAGGTTGGCCCGCGCGTCGGCAGCTTCGATGCCGGCTTCGGGATCGGCCTGCTGGCGCGGCTCGTCGGCGACAAGAAGGCCAAGGAGATCTGGTTCCTCTGCCGCCGCTACGGCGCGGACGAGGCGTTGGCGATGGGCCTCGTGAACCGGGTGGTCCCGCTTGCCGACCTCGAGGGCGAGGGAGTGGCGTGGGCCGACGAGATCCTGGCGATGAGCCCGACCGCCATCCGCTTCCTCAAGTCGGCGTTCCTCGTGGCCACCGACGGGCTGGCCGGGCTCCAGGAGTTCGCCGGCAACGCGACCGGCCTCTACTACACGACCGACGAGGCGCACGAGGGCTCGCGGGCCTTCCTGGACAAGCGCGACCCCGACTGGTCGAAGTACCCGCGGCGGCCGTGACGTCCATCGCGGCGAGGCCTTCCGCGCTCCGCACGTGGCTCCTGGCCGTCCGGCCGGCCACGCTCCCGGCCGCGGCGAGCGGTGTGGTCGTGGGGCTCGGAGCCGCCCTCGCCGCGGGCGCCCCGTTCCGCGCCGACACGGCGCTCGGCTGCCTCGCGGTGGCGCTCCTCCTGCAGGTGGTGGCGAACCTCGCGAACGACCTCTCGGACTTCCGCCGGGGTGCCGACACGCCCGACCGGGCGGGTCCCACGCGCGTCGCCTCGGCCGGTCTCGTGACGGAGCGGCAGCTGGAGGTCGCGATCGGGCTGGCCATCGCGGGCGCGGCGCTCGACGGCCTCTGGCTTGCCTGGGTCGGCGGGCCGGCGCTCGTCGGCCTGGGTGCCCTCGCGATCGTGGCCGCGCTCGCCTACACGGGCGGACCGTGGCCCTACGGGTACCGCGGCCTGGGCGAGGTCTTCGTGTTCGTCTTCTTCGGTCTCGTGGCGGTCGCCGGGACCGCGTACCTGCAGGCGCTGCGCCTCGAGCCGCTCTTCGTCGTTGCCGCGATCCCGGTCGGGGCCCTGATCACGGCGATCCTCGTGGTCAACAACCTGCGCGACATCCCGACGGACACGGCCGCCGGCAAGCGGACCCTGGCGGTGATCCTGGGCCGGCGCGCCACGGCGGTGGAGTACGGGCTGCTCCTGGCAGCCGCGTTCACGGTGCCGATCGCGCTCCTGCTAGCCGGCTTCGGGATCTCCCAGCTCCTGCCGCTCTGCTCGGCGCCGCTCGTCCGGCCGCTCATGCGGACCGTCCGCGACTTCCGTGAGCCGCGCCAGCTCAACCCGGTCCTGGCGGGAACGGCCCGGCTCGCCCTCGTCTTCGGCCTGCTGTTCGCCGTGGCGCTCGGGCTTCGGGGGTGGCCGGCATGATCGACCTTCGCGCCGCGCTGGAGGCGGTTCCCGTCACCGGCCTGTCGGCCGTCCGCGTGCGCATCCCGTTCCGGCGGCCGTTCGCCACGGCCACGGGCATGTGGCTCCAGCGCGAGGCCTGGATCCTGTTCGTGGCGGGACCCGACGGCCGGGTCGGCGCCGGCGAAGCGGTCCTGGAGCCCGACGCGACCGAGGTCGAGGAGACTCTGTTGGCGCGCCTGATCCGCGAGGCCGCCGACCGTGCGCGGTCCGGCGACGTGCCCGACCCGGAGGAGCTGGAGCTGCTGGGCACGCCGGGCCGGGCGTTCCGCGCGGCGCTGGACGCGGCGCGCTTCGACCTGCTCCCGGCCGGCAACGCCGGGCCGGCCGCTGCGGGCGACGTCCCGGCCGCTCCCGGCGTGCCCGTCAACGGCACGATCGGCTTCGGCGGTCCGGCGGCCGGCGCGGAAGCCGCCCTGCAGGCAGTCGAGGCCGGCTTCACGACGCTCAAGCTCAAGGCCGGCGCCGAGCGCGAGACGCTCGACCTGGTCGCGCGCGTCCGGGCGATCCGATCGGCCGTGGGACCCGGCGTCCGGCTTCGCCTGGACGTCAACGGCGCGTGGGACCTGCCGACCGCCGAGGACCGCCTGGGGGCTGTCGCCCGCTTCGGGATTGAGTACGTGGAGCAGCCGCTGCCCGCGGACGACGGTGACGGGGCGGCCGAGCTCCGGCGCCTCGTGGAGGTCCCGATCGCCGCGGACGAGGCGGCCGCGTCGCTGGTCGCGGTCCGGCGGCTCCTCGCCGCGCGCGCCGCGGACGTGCTCGTCGTCAAGCCGGCCCGCGTCGGCGGGCCGCTTGCCGTCGCCGAGATCGCCGCGGCAGCCGCAATCCACGGCGTGCCCGTAGTCATCAGCACGCTCTTCGAGACGGGGATCGGAATCTCTGCCGCGCTGGTGGCCGCCGCGCGGCTCCGACAGGCGTCCGGGGCGAAGTTCCCGTCGCCGCTGGCGCACGGCCTCGCCACGGCCGGGCTGCTGGAGCACGATCTCCTCGACGAGTCGCTGATCGTCGACCACGGGCGGATGCGGACGCCGGGCGGGCCCGTGGCGGGCCGGCTCGGGATCAGCGTGAACCGGGGGGCAGTGGCGCGCTTCACCGTCGAGCTCGTGGAGGCGACCGCGTGAGCGCGGACATGATCCTGGCGATCGCGCTGCGGGCGCACGCGGCGTCGACGCCCGGGGCGCCGGCGATCCTGGAGCAGGGACGGACGTGGAGCTTCGCGGAGCTGGACGCGCTCGCCGACGAGCTGGCAGCGGGCTTCGCGGCGTCCGGGGTCCGGCCCGGGGATCGCGTGGCGCTGCTGGCCGCGCCCTCGGCGACGGCCATCGCGTTCCTGGCCGCGGCCGGGCGGGCGGGGGCCTGCGTGGCCCCGCTTGGCACGCGGCTCACCGGGCCGGAGCTGGCGGCCGCCGGCCTCGAGATCGCGCCCCGCCTCGTGGTCCACGATGACGAGCACGCGACCCCGGCCGTGGCCCTGGGTGCCGCCTCCGTGGGCCTCGAGGCCCTGGCGGCGCGGGCACTGGGTGTGCCTGCCCCGGCGATCGAGCTCGATCCGGACGCCCCGGCGGTCGCCGTCCTCACTTCGGGCACGACCGGTCGGCCGAAAGCGGCGCTTCTTTCCCACGCGGCGATGGCCGCAAGCGCCGGGGCCTGGTCGGCCGCCCTGCCCGCGGCGACGGGCTGGCTCCTCTGCCTGGGTCTCGCGCACGTGGCCGGGCTGGGGGTCGCGTGGCGGGCGATCGGGGCTGGCGTGCCGCTCCGCGTGGTGCCGGCATTCGATGCCGAGATCGTGCTCGACGCGCTCCGAGCGGGACCCGCCAGCCACGTCTCGCTGGTCCCGGCGCAGCTGGCGCGGCTCCTCGACGCGGACGACGGCGCCCGCGGGGCAGCTCGCGACGCGGCAGGGCCGGGCCTGCGGGCCGTCCTGCTCGGCGGCGCACCGGTCCCGGCCACGCTCGTGACCCGGGCGCTGGCCGCGGGCTGGCCGGTGGTCCCGACCTACGGTCTCTCGGAGGCCGGCTCCGGCGTAACCGCCCTGGCCACCGCCGATGCGGCTGCGCGTCCCGGGTCTGCCGGCCGGGCGCTGCCGGGCGTCGTGCTGCGCATCGCCGACGCCGCCGCGGACGGCAGCGGCGAGATCCTGGTCCGCACGCCAGCCGCATTCTCCGGCTACCTCGGGCGGCCGGGGGCGACCGCCGCCGCGTTCGACACGGGCGGCTGGCTGCGAACCGGGGACGCGGGGAGGCTCGACGCGGACGGCTTCCTCTCCGTCCTGGACCGCCGCGACGACCTGCTGGTCTCCGGCGGCGAGAACGTCGTCCCGGCGGAGGTCGAGGCGGCGCTCGCGGAGCACGCCGCAATCGCCGAGGCGGGCGTCGTCGGTCGCCCGGACGCCACGTGGGGCGCCGTTCCGCTCGCCGCGATCGTGCTGCGGCCCGGCGTGCCGGCCCCGACGGACGAGGAGCTGCGCGCGTTCTGCCGCGCGCGCCTCGCCCCGTACAAGATTCCGTCTGCGTTCGTCATCGTGGCCGCGCTGCCTCGGACCGCCTCGGGCAAGCTCCGCCGCGCCGAGCTGCGGGCAGGCCTCGCGGGGGCACCGGTCACGGGGTCATCGGCGCTGCCGCCGGCCGCCGATGGCGCCGGGGTCCCCGCATGACGAGTGCCTCCACGCGCACGTACGTCGCGCCCGACGGCGCAACCCTCGTCTATCGAGCGTTCGCGGCCGCGCACGGGGCGGAACAGGGGATCCCGATCGTCCTCCTCCATGCGACGCTCTCGGCGTCCGTCCAGCTTGGCGGCCTTGCCCGGCTCCTCGCGGCCCGCGGGCCCGTCGTCGCCCTCGATCGGCGGGGGAGCGGGGAGAGCGTCGTTCCGGCGCCGCGGCCGCTGGACGTGGCAGTCCACGTCGCCGACGTCGCCGCGCTGCTCGCCGTCGAGGGGTTCGCCGCCGCAATCCTGGTCGGGCACAGCTTCGGGGGGGTCGTCGCGCTGGAGGCGGCCGCCCGCCTGCCCGAGCGCGTTTCGGCCGTCGTGGCGTGGGAGCCGCCCTACGGGCCGCTCGCCGACGCGCAGACGCGGGCCGCGTTCGCCGCCGTCGCGACCGCGGCAGGGCGTGCGCACGCGGCCGGCGGCGCCGCCGCGGCCGCCGCCGTGTTCCTCGACGGCGTTGCGGGCGAGGGAGCCTGGGAGGCGCTGCCGGAGCGGGCGCGGGCCTTCCTCGCCGCGCAGGGCGGTGGGGCATACGCCGACGCCGCGCTGACCGGGCTCGATCCGGACGGCCTGGGGCGGATCGTCGCGCCGGTGACGCTCCTTGCGGGCAGCGCCAGCGACCCCTTCTACCTGCCCATCATCCGCGCCCTCGTCGCGCGGATCCCCGGCTCGCACCTCGTGGTGCTGGCAGGGCTCCGGCACCCGGCTCCGATCACCGATCCCGGGCCCGTGGCGGCCGCGATCCTCGACGCGATCGCCGATTCCGGCGTCGCGACCCACCTGGAGGTCCACCGATGACGAGCCCACGCGACGGCGCCCCGTCGGGTCTCGCGACGGAGCGCGGCAATGCCGCGCCGAGCAGCGAGGTCAGCTCGATGTTCGACGGGATCTCGCGCGTCTACGATCCCCTGAACCTCGTGATCAGCGCCTTCCAGGAGCCGCGCTGGCGTCGCCGCGCGGTGTCCCTGGCGCAGCTCCGGCCGGGCGGGCGGGCGATCGACATCGCGACCGGCACAGGCAAGGTGGCGGCCGATCTCCATCGGCGCGTGCAGCCCGGCGGCGAGGTCCTGGGGGTCGACATCAGCCCGGGGATGATCGGGATCGCCCGGCGCCGCTTCGACCGTCGAGCGGGGCTGACGTTCGTTGTCGGTGACGCGCTGGCGTTGCCGGCGCCCGACGCTTCATTCGACGCGGCCACGATCGCGTTCGGCATGCGGAACCTGCCCGACTACCGACAGGGCTTCGCCGAGATGCGCCGCGTGGTGCGCCCGGGCGGCCGCGTGGTCTGCCTGGAGATCGCCCGGCCGCGGAGCCGCCTCGCCCGGGTCCTGCGAGCCTGGTTCGACCGGATCGTGCCGGTTATCGGCCGCCTCGCGGGGCAGGGCGGCGCATACGCGTACCTCGTGCGCAGCGTCCGGAACTACCCCGCGCCGGAGGCGATCGCTGGGATCATGCGCGACGTCGGCCTGGCCGACGTGACGTGGACGGGCATCTCCGGCGGCATCGTGACGCTCCACGTCGGGACGGTGCCGCCCGCGGGATGAGCGGGGAGTGACCCGCGCTCAGTACCAGGGCCAGGGAACTCCCGGCCAGTCCGGGTGAGGATGCGGGAACGTCCGGGTATCAAGGAGCCCGTCGAGCCGCACGCGCGCCTGGTCGATCTCGGCGGCGTCGAGGTGCTCGGCGAGCGACACGGCCAGCTGCCCGCCGGCCGCGAGCGTCGGCCGGAGCGCGGCCAGGACCTGCAGCTCCCGCGCAGCGATGGGCGTGCCGCGCCAGCCCCACAGGATGGTGCGGAGCTTCGGGTCGACGTTGAAGGTGACGCCATGGTCCACTCCCTGGACCAGGCCATCGGGCCGCACGAGGAGGTGGCCGCCCTTCCGGTCGGCGTTGTTGACCACGGCATCGAAGAGCGCGATCCGGCGCAGGCGCGGGTCTCCGGCCTGCAGGAGCGCCAGGAGGTCGACGTCGTCGCGGGTCTCCACCCAGAGCTGGAGCATCCCCGGGCCCATGGGGCCGTCGTCACGGAAGACCGTTGGCGGCACGATCCGCCACCCGGTCGCCTCCGAGACCGCGTGCGCCGCGACCTCGCGGTGCGCGAGCGTGGCCTCCGGGAAGTCCCACAGGGGCCGCTCGCCCCGGATCGGCTTGTAGACGGCGCCGGCCGTGACCGCGCCGCGTCCCGGTGCCTCGCCGGTGACGGTGACGAGCAGGGTCGTGTTCGAGGCCTGGACCAGCCGCCCCACGATCTCCATCTCCCCCGCGCGGAGGAACGGGAGCGCGAGCGCGGGCGGGAGGTCGACCGCCGGCGGGAGCTCGGGCTCGGGCTCGTCGTCGGGCTCGTCCACGCCGGGCCTGCTCAGTGCACGTAGCCGTTCTTGCGCGGGCAGATATGGCCGGTGGGATCCAGCGGCAGGCCGCAGAACGGGCACGGCGGCCGCCCCGCGGCGACCGTGCGCAGCGATCGCTCGACGAACGCGCGGGCTGCCAGCGGCGTCAGCCGGACGCGGACCAGGTCCGGGCCGTCGGGATCGCTGTCGTCGAACTCCAGCGTGGCCGACTCTTCGTCCTCCTCGCTCTCGTCCTCGCCCTCGTCCTCGTCCGCAACGTCCTCGGCATCCGCGTCGTCCGCGTCCTCCTCGTCGTCGTCCTCGTCCTCGTCCGACTCCTGCTGCGCGCGCGCCTCGACCACCACCTGTTCGCGCT